>JAESFG010000434.1_pt1 | contig 37735 bp, 31 predicted proteins | sample 9269371 | NCBI WGS metagenome assembly JAESFG01 (sample SAMN14506227, study PRJNA617093) | algae metagenome | isolation source: Aetokthonos hydrillicola CCALA 1050 (B3-Florida) and co-occurring... | place: USA: South Carolina | collected 2013-01-01 | reverse complement strand
CTCAGGAATAGCTGCATTGATTTCAATAGTTTGGCTAAAAATCATTTCTTGGTTCATTATAGTAAAAGTTAAAAATGGAATAATAAACCAAAGAAAATATAGCCTGCTGACAACCCTATGGCAGTCTGAAATCATGAAGCATACATTTTAAGATAATCATTTTTGCGAAAGCAGATTTGTATAGTTTCAGATATTAAATGTTTGACAGGCGAAAGTCCCGATATTCATTTCTAAGCCAGCACCATGTTATCAAATGCCAGTCTGTTGAAAAAATAAGATGTGAAAAAAGATTTACCAAGTCTTATGAAAAAATCTCTGTTCATAAAATATAATTCAAGACTTGGTAAGTCTAAAATATCTGGCTCAACTTTTAAGTATAAATTAGAACAAATCTCCAACAAGAACTAAAACACTGATAATCAACACTTAAAAAATAAAATATTCAAGAGATAGGGTACTATTTTATTATCTCCAGCTACTTAAATGAAAGTGGGTATCTTACATTTTTATAAGATTTGAGATCTACTTCAATTGCTCCTATAAACATTTTGGCAGAAACTTTTACCGGAATTTTATTCATATCATCTGTTACAAAAAAGCTGATGGAGCCTTCGCCATCGAACAAGTCATTTTTAGGCATGATAGGAATAAGTTTAAGACAATTTATCTTACCAAACTTTGTTTTTACAACCTCTTTGCCTTTGTATTTAATTTTGAAATCAAAATACTTATCATCAAAAAAACCTTTTACCGGAATCATATCATTTTCTTTCAGAGTAGAAAAATCCAGATTACGCAGATAATAATAGCCACTAATCAGATCCTGTAAATTATCTGGAATCTTATCAAATTCATGGGTTGGCTCATTTTTTTCTTCAGAACGAATCTTCTTGTTTACATGATCAAAAAACACAGTCTCTTCTTTCGTAAATCCCCCTTCATGAATATCCCAGTAAAAACGTTGCGTAATCAAAGCCCCTGTGTCGATATATGACCTCCAGGTATCTCTTACTTTATACATCGCATCAAATGCTCCTACCGTTTTACCACTTACTGTAACCCGGTAGCAAGCACGGTTGTTGATTCTATATAAGTCAGGACTTGTTTCTACAACGCCTTCACCTGCATTAATAAAACCATAATGCAGACGATATTCTATTACTTCTCCACGTTTAAAACTTTTATTAGCTATACTTCTATACACTTCGTCCTGCAACTGGTCTCCGGTAAAGCCAAATCCCAAAATAGTAATCAAACTGAAAATATATAAAACTGGCTTTTTCATAATTTTGTAGTAGTGTTCAATAAGGATATTTCTTTTTTAGATAAGCTAAATAAGCTGGAAAATCAGCATTAAATTTAGTTCTAAATTCTTCTTCAAAAACATTTTGCTGCGAGCGATAGGTCATATATCCTATAAAAAAAGCATTGTTGGGCAATGGATTCATTTGGGCATATCTTTTCCACCGCTTGCTGGCAAATGAAATAGTATCTATGGTTTGAATTATTTCTTTTATCTTCCTGTATTTCAACGTATCTTTTTCAGCTTTTGTTTGCCTGCTCCCGAAAGATTTGTAAAGACTATCCAGTGATTTAGTTCCTCTGAGCAAATGATTACTATACTTCTCATAATCATTTTTACGATTGGCATATTCAAAATATTGTGACGAATTTTTGCCATATTTATATGCCAGAAAACGCAAAGCTCCATAATCTCCTACAAACTCAGCCAGATTTTCGTTAAAATCTAAATTATTTTTTACAAAAAGAGTGCCATGTGTAAGTTCATGAATAATCAGATTGGCGAGTTGCCCCTCCGAACGCCTGAGCATACTCGTTAAAACCGGGTCTCTAAACCAGCCCAGCGTACTCCATCCGGCTACTTCGTCTATGTCGGTATCATATCCTTCGGCTTTCAATTCTTTTTCAGCTTCATCAAGTTTTTCTTTATTAAAAAAACCCTTATAAGAAACCTCTCCCACAAATGGGAATGACCATTTTTTTGCTTTAAGCTGGTAAGGCTCACAGGCAGTTACAATCCAGAGAATTGATTTCCCTTTTTGGTCGTACATGGTAGTGTAATTCTTTGAATCGTTGATTCCCAGCGAATCAATAGCAAATTTGCGTATCTCCTGAATCAGATAAATTTTTTGCTTGAGCGAATCCGGAAAGCTTGGGTCTTTGAGAAATTCTTCAATGGGTCGGGCTTCTGATAAAATCTTGAATTGCCCCCACCCTTGTCGTATTCCATATTCTACCAGTTCGTGCTGCCAGATGGCAAGTCCAACGATAATCAGTAAAAGCCCAAGTAAGATGCGTTTAATAATTTTTTTCATACAACTTTTTCTAAAAGTCCTGTGCCTCAGAATTTCCAGAGAATATTATTTTACTTCCAAATGTATTGGGTAGTATAATTTTTTACAACAATTTATGGACTGGATAAAGCAGTAGCCAATTTAAAACGTTGAAAATAGTTGATATAAAAGCCAAAAGAAAACTCTTGTCTTCGGGAAATAAGGTCAAAATGAGGTTCCAGACGCAGTGTCATAAAAAGATTATCCATAACCCGAAAATCTTTCATCAGTCGGATGATAATAAGTTCTCGGTCAGATTGTATGGAAGGGAGAGGCTCTGTGAGGGGTGGGGAAAGTGTTTTACGGGGGCTGATTTTGGTGCTGTCTAAAGGAGAAAGGCGAAGTGTAGCAGGCAAATTGACACTCTGGTACAAATCTCCTCCCTGATAAGCCCTGAATTTATTGCCCTGCCAGTAACTAAACATAATATCCAGTTTCCGGGTTTTAAGTAACAGATTAAAATAATACCCAAATCCTTTCTTAAAAACAGGGTCAGGAACTACGCCCGGTTCAGAAAAATTATTGTAATAAGCCAGATAATTATCAATCCTAAAACTCTTAATCAAGCCAGCCTCACCTTCATGCACCTGATGACTCAAACTCACTCCTACTGCCCCATTAAACCAGTTTGTATTAGGAGTTGTATTAGTACCAATATTACCTCCTTTATGAAATATCTGCATCTGAAGGGGTAAACTTAATTTCATTCTTTCTTTAGTCCTGAGAGTATAACTGCCTGAAAATCCAGCAGAAATGTGTTCCTGATCATCAGAATTATCATAAATGGCATTTCGCCAGTCAATCCAGGTGTCAGCATACCATCTTTTTTTATGATAAATTGCCTGAAAACCTGACTCCAGACGATTTTCTATCAGGCGTTCAAAATTATAAAGTGGTTCAATAAGTCTGTGATTAAGACTTCCCTGCAAAGTTCCTGAGATAAGAGTAAGAGAATCCAGCTTTATTTTAATGCTGAAGACAGGTTGAATTTTTGTAAAATTATCATTTCCGAAGTCTTTCCATAAAAATCCACCTGCCTGAACTACCACATTTTCAGAAGGCTGATAGCTCAATGAAGGTATTAAATGATAGCCAAACAATGTATTTCCAGTAAGAATCTCATTGGTATATTCGTTGTCTTTGGAAAAAGTAAACGCCCTTATATTAAGAAAAATCTTGTTTTTGTCTACTGATTTAAGAATAATACTATCCTTGAAATGAGTGTTGTCTAACTGAGCCAGACAACCAACTGAAGATAGCAAAAAGAAAAGAGAAATATATATTTTATACATGAAAAACTGTGAAAAAAATCAGACGGAAAGTTACCTTTTTTCTATAAAAAGTTGTAATTTTAAGTCTTGAAAACATAATAACTATACGCTAATAATGAAAGCAAACGACAAAGAAAACAAAGTCGATAAGGGCGAAGTAGCTGCCAAAATGAGGGCTTTGCAAACTACTCTTGAAAAATTAGACAAAACCTATGGAAAAGGAACCGTAATGAAACTTTCTGAGAATGTTGTTACGGATATACCATTTATACCTACCGGCTCACTGGGATTAGATTTGGCGTTGGGAATTGGGGGATTACCAAAAGGAAGAATTGTAGAGATTTACGGACCAGAGTCTTCAGGTAAAACTACGCTTACCATGCATTGCATTGCCGAAGCTCAAAAAACGGGAGGCTTAGCTGCTTTTATAGATGCTGAACATGCTTTTGATAAAGTATATGCCGAAAAATTAGGAATAGATACGACCAATCTTTATATAGCCCAACCTGATAATGGTGAGCAAGCTCTTGAAATAGCAGAACATTTGATTTCTTCCGGAGCTATCGATATCATCGTAATTGACTCGGTGGCAGCATTGGTTCCAAAAGGTGAACTGGAAGGTGAAATGGGTGAAAGTAAAATGGGATTACAAGCCCGTTTGATGTCACAGGCTCTGCGGAAATTGACCGGGGTAATCAGCAAAACAAATTGTTGCTGTATTTTCATTAACCAGTTGCGTGAGAAAATTGGGGTAATGTTCGGAAACCCTGAAACTACTACAGGTGGTAATGCTCTTAAATTTTATGCGTCAGTTCGTCTGGATATTCGTCGTATTGGTCAGATTAAAGAAGGAGCTGATAATATTGTAGGAAATCGTACCCGTGTAAAAGTTGTAAAAAACAAAGTAGCTCCTCCTTTCAAGGTTATCGAATTTGATATCATGTATGGTGAAGGTATATCCAAAATCGGTGAAATACTAGATATAGGTGTAGAAATGGAAATTATCAAAAAATCAGGCTCATGGTTCTCGTATGAAGGGAATAAACTGGCACAGGGTAGAGATGCTGTAAAAGCCCTTTTACAAGACAATCCTGAATTAGCCCTTGAAATTGAAACAAAAATAAAGGCAAAAGTAAAAGAAGAAAAAGAAGCTTTGCCGCCACAACCAGTTTCAGTTGACGAGCCGGAAGAAGAACTTGAAGAAGGAAATTAATTTTATTAAAGGTCAAATAAAAAGGTCTGATTGAAGAATCAGACCTTTTTATTTGACAAGTTTTTTTATTGTCGAACCAGTTGATTAACATCTTCAGGATTAAGTTTGAATACACATATTCTGGGAAAACGACCAGCAACATAAGTTTTACCAGCCACTACCATACCACCATCCTGAGTTAACGCAAATCCTCCTAATTCGAAAGCATTGCTTACACCGAGATAACGGCTTCCCAGTAACGTGCCAGATGCTTCGTCGTACGCAAAAATAACTATTTGTCCATTTTTAGTATCTGTACCATACAGCACCACATTCTTGCTGGAAATCGTTGCTTTTTTTATGACTACTCTGGCATATTTAGTGAGTTCCGGTAATTCATTGCCGGTCAGGTCTTTGGCTGCTGAAACTGAAGTTGCAGAAATAGAGGTATTGGGAAGTAATACATTTTCGCCATCACCTTTGTAGCGGGAGGCAGCAAGTTTATTTCCTGCGATGGGCACTGCACTACTAATACCTGATTCATATCGTACACCGTTTGTTATGCCGGTTTGTTTACCATTGGCATCTGTAAAAGTAAGGGCAAGTGTAAAATTATTAAACCCATTAAAAAAATAGCTTCCGGTACCAGTTTCTCCTACAAAAAAAGGATAAGGACGGGCTTGACGGGTAAGATGCTTATTCAGTTTTTCTTCTACATCCTCATAAATAGAAAATTTCTTAGTCCACTGAATTCCTCCGCCTGTACTTAATTTTGAAAGACGGGTATTTTTATATTCTGCATCCAGAGTTTCGAGTAGAAAACCACCCTGCACAGCCCCTGCTGCCAACGGATAACGCAGTGTATCGGCTCCAATGTAAGCAATTGATGAAGGGGTTTGGGCAATATTTACAAGGTGAGTTCCCAGACGGGTTTTATCCATACAAAAAAATTGCAATTGCCCGGAAGCATTTATCATTATTTCAGAAACCGGATTGACAAAAGTTTCAGACGTATGCTCCCACTGAAATTTTCCAGATTTATCGATTTTCATCAGATATACACCATAAAAATTAGAATCTTCAGATGGAACTGTTCCAAGTATTACAAAACCACTATCAGGGGTTTGCTTAATATCTGAGGGGAAATAGGCTTTAGAAAAATCGCCATTTTCGTAAATCTTTGTAAAACTCTGTGTTGGCTGAGCAGTATTGTCTTTAATATCACAAGCCGAGAAAAGACAACTTCCGGCAGCCAATAAAAAACCGACAGTTAAAATATTACGAAGCATTAGGTTAAGTTTTAGGAATATGATTTATAAATCTTTTGCTCTTATTTAGAAATATCAGATTTATAAATCTATCTCTTTTCCTACTTCGCTCCTGAAACCTGCTGTCGTTCTAATTCTGCATTCAGCATTTTGTGTTCTCCGGCTGTAAGGTCAGAGGTTAAGAGAATAGTATTATAATCTGATAATGAATATGTTATAAAATTAAAACCTGCCGGAACACCACTTAGCTGAAAATTACCTTTTTTATCAGTATAACTTTCTGCGATACCACCTGCCGAAACCTTTACGCCAAATAGTGGTTTCCCTGTACTTTTATCAGTAATTGTACCCGTAATAATGCCATTGAAGTAAAATATTTTGGGATTGATTATAAGTCTTACAAAGTCTATCGCAAATCCCTCTCCAATTCCACTAGCCGGGTCATCTATCAAAAGACTTACTTTTCCTGTTTTTATAGCATCTATGTGTTCTTTAGGCACCTGCAACGTAATCAGCTTGCCTACACCTCTGACTTGATTGAGCTGATTAATTGCTTTTTCCCATTCCAAGACCCGTTTTCCATTTAGCTTTACCTGCAATTCAGATTGTAACAAAGGAGACTGAAAATCATCTGAAAATATTTGAATTACGGCACTTTCTATGTTAGTTCCTGCCAAGTCATAATCTATCACAATTGCCTGAGGTAAATTATTAGGACGGAAGCTGGTCTTGGCATAACTATCTCCTGCTTTTCTTCCTGTAAATCCTGATGCTACCATAATCCGGTCTGTGCCGGTAGGGTCGTCTTTTATGACTTTGATATTTCCAGTATGAGCAGGAGCAGGCTTACCGGCAAAAACATTAAAATCTTTTGGAAAGCCCTGATTAAAATTATCAATATCTCCCACCCTTACAATCAAATCTGCTTCTCCATTTTTAAGAATCATCTTCTTCTTTGTCCAATCATCCCAGCCCTGTGCATTTGCTCCAAAATGAATTTCCAGTAAAACTGCAGACAGAAGTAAAAAAGAACGTTTCATACGATTGCTCATTTTTGTGATAAATCCAAGATATATTTATATTAATCCTGAAATTTACCATTTGGTAACAAGCAAATCGTATATTTTTTCTGAAAAAATTAATATTTCTTACTATCTGTCCTTTTTTATGGATTTACCCGTTTGAAAGAAGATATTTCAAGATATTTCATCGGGAAAATTACACTGAATGAAACTGAGATATTCTGTACTTTCATGCCGTCGGGCGTATCGCCTATACTGGTAAGTCTGTCATCAGAAAAACGGTTTTTCTCGTTGGTAATATTGGTCATTCCTATTTTATAAAAAGCATCCAGCCCCAATCTTACATTTCCTAAGTCATAATTAACACCGATTCCACCCAATAGCCCAAGATTAGATTTTATAAACAAATCATTTGCTCCGACAGTAGGATAGGTATTTTCAATAGGATTTTGAGCTCCGGAAGCTTTGTCGAGACTTGTATAATCTACATTTTTATCAGCTTTCGTTAAAGTTCTGTAAAACCCGCCTGCCTGCAAATACGGACGAAACCTTTTTCGCATAAAATCAAACCTTACTACCAGAGGCAATTCTACATAATTGAGCGTAAAACGGTGGTGCTGATTGAGTTGCACAGCATTGTTATTAGTGCCAGACCAAATATATTTGTTAGTATAGCCAAACTTAAAACTCTGATATTCAGGTTGGAAACTGAGTGACAGATATTTAAGAAAGTTAAAGTTAAATATCATTCCAAATTGATAGCCATTTTGCCCGAAAGCATCATAACTTTTCTCATAGTCTTTGTTTAAATCCTGAGAAACTGTAGATGTAAAAACAGCATAACGCTCTGTGGGAACAGCTTTTCCATAATTGATACCTCCTTTTAGACCAAGCCACAGTTGGGTATCAGCAAAAGGTCCACCAGAACTTCCTTTCTGTATCTGTTTTTGCCTGCCCTGATAAAAATGCTTGCCGTTATTGGGTCTTCGCTGCGAAAAACCCTCGACAGTTAGCAGGCTTATGAGTAAAAAAATAAGTAAACTTTTTTTCATAATAAGGTTAAGAGTAATAGAGTTAAAAACTATCAGATTTTTACCAATCGCCGGGCATCTTTCAGATAACCAGCATCTATTTTGTAGATATAATTTCCGGCAGGGATATTTGATAAGTCAGCCATTACGGTATGTTCGCCATAGCCCTTGCGTTCATTGACAATCCATTTCACCAATCTGCCTTTCATATCATATAATCCAAATTCTACATGAGCCGGATTGTCTATGTAAAAATTAAAATTAGCTGTTTGAGCTACAGGATTCGGATAAACATCATTGAGACGAAACCGGCGGTTCATAAAATTATCCAGAGCTGTAATACTTCCATTACGAAGCAGTGGAATAATATCATACACATCTGAATCTATCAAGCCATTGGTAACAGATTGCTTCAGTGTAGGGAAAACAGTAGGAATTTTTTGAACTTCTACATCAAACCATTTTTGGAGAATGGTATTAAAAACAATACGGTAATCTATAACATGTACAATATTATTGGTACGGTCATTATAGTCTATCAGGTTTCCGCCATTACGTGTAGTGAGGTCTTTTAAATCTGTATTATCACCAATAACCCCCGGATTGACCTGCGACCCAAAAACAAACATCGGAGCTACAGTGCCGTGGTCAGAACCATAAGAATTATTTGCCTCTGCCCGTCTTCCAAATTCTGACATTGTAACTGTAAGTACTTTATTATCAATATTTCTGGCTTTTAAATCATCCTGAAAAGCTTTCATGGCTGAAGAAATATGATAAATCATGGCAGCATGTTTGCCGAGTGAATTGTCATAAGATTCTACCTGCTGCACGTGGGTATCAAATCCTCCCATACGTATCATATACACTTTGGTCTGGCATCCTCCGGCAATCAGTTTTGATACAATTTCCAAAGCACCCGATATAGGATTTTTTGAGTTGGCATATGGATACTGAACCGGGTAAGTAACACCTGAATTGGTAGCATCTCCTTTGCGGTAAACGTCTCTCAGGCGTTCTGCATATTTATCAGTTCCTTTTTCAATACCCAAAATCCAGTTAAGTTCTTCACCATATAAGGAGTTGGTTCCGGCAGGTTTTGTCGGGTCAAAAATGGTAGTAGGTGGAATGCCTCTGGGGTCAACGCCTTCTTTATCTTTATAACCATCCAGACTACTTACCAAACCAAAAAATCCTTCAGGGTCAGAAATAGCAACCGCTGTAGGAATGGTGGTTTCGGTCTGAAAGCCCAAAGACACATCACCTCCACTAAACTCCAGAGCCAGAGGGTCTTTCATTTCAGAGTTATAAGGAAAATCATCAGGAAATTTTTCGCCGTTAGCCGTAAATTCCATTTCCAGATACCGTCCTATCCATCCCGAAGTGATAGGGTCATTATAACCACCACCTCCAAACCAAATGTCACGTCCTTTAAAATGAGAACCATTCATGTATTCATAGCCTACATTTTGTATAATAGCCATCCGACCAGAATCATAAAGAGATTTCATGCCAGTCAGGTCAGGATGTAATCCAATAGCTTGTTTGTCAGGAAGCGTATTATCCAGACGTATATATTTTCTTGCCCCAGATTCTGAAATTGCCAGATTCGGACGCAGGTTATAATAATAATTGTATTGATTAATAGGAATTACAGCATTCAGTCCATCATTTCCACCATGTAATTGTAAGATTACCAGCACTTTGTCGTTCTTACTCATTCGGGCAAATTTGATAAGTTTATTATTTGCCTGAATAGCCTGAACAGCCACACCATTAATCAGAAAATGACTACCGGCTGCCAGAGAGATATTTTTGAGGAAAGATCTGCGTTTCATAAACTAAATTGTGTTATGGATGAATTGTCAGATTGTTTTATTGCTAAATTGTTGTTTGGACATATTTTCAAATTGCTTCAACAATTTATCAAGAAAACACTTAAACAATTTTAAAAAAGCTGATATTCAGGAGATTGCAGTACAGCGTTGAGCAAGAGCAAAAGCATTTCTGTTACATAAGGTTTGCCGACACCATTCCGCTGATTCCAGTAAGTTTGCCAGTCTGCGAATGTATAAGAGCCCAGATGATACTTAGCAAAATAATTCATTCGTTTTTGGGTAATTTCAGTTGTCAGCTCTGGTAAAGGCAAGAACTGACCTACTACATATTTTACCAAATCAAAAGCATAAGGCATCCCATCTATTATGGTACTGTTAGTAGCTACCGCTACCAAATCAGCATCATTGGTTGCCCATGCAAAGACATCAAAGCCCCAGTCATTCTCAAATTTTACAAAATCTCTGATAAACTTATAGCGAATAGCAAGCGTATTGGTCGTAATCCAGTTTCGGTTGTAAAAAGGAGCCTGGTGATAAGGTTCATATCCGGCAACATCATACGGATTCAGAAAATCAAGCCCCATACCATACATATTGCTTTCAATACTGCTCATTTGCTTGTAGAGCGTTTCAGAATTGAGTGGTGCAAAAGAAGTTTCAAAATACCGGAGTGTTCCTAAGGTAACTTCGAGTGGTGATTTTACAATAGCTCCAAATTTATCATCTGTATTGCCTGTATCTGCATCAAAAAAGAAAGAACTACTACACAATTGCTCCAAAACCGGACGAATTCTGTAGCCGGAAGCCATAAAAGTAGCTGCCAATGGTGCGATAATGTCATTCTCTATCTGGTCTGTAATATTCCAATACACAAAAAAACGAACTAATTTGCGACAGAAGTAACGTGCTGCCTGCTCTTTAGCATAAATAATATCAACCAATTGACTTATTTCGTCGGCAGCACTGGCTGGCGTTGCTACAGTAGGCTGTCCGTTGCTACCGGCTGCCATTAATGTCGGATTAGGTATAATTTTAGGGCTTGGAAATTGAGTACTGACAAAAGCTGAAGTAAGTGTTTTTACAGTATTATCATGCTCTGAGGCGGTTTTATCATTGCCTTTTACCTTACCTGTGGGCAGGTTGGTATCCGGGTCAAGTGAAGTAGCCAAGTGGAAGTCACCGTTAAAATCCCATCCGGTCAGGGCTTTGGCTGCTTCTTTAATGTCAGTTTCTGTATAATTTCCATAATCTCCGGCAGCATTGCCTGTTTTTCCTTTCCCGATAGTAAATAATTCCAGCAATTCACGGGCAAAATTTTCATTAGGACGACCCGCCACATTTAATCTTCCATCCAAAAAAGCAAGCATAGAACTATCTACACATACTTTTTTAATAAATTGAGTATATCTGTTAAATTTTGGATTTTGGTTTGTAAAATCATTATAAAGATATTGTCTGAACAAAGCATTCTGCCAATACATCGCCCTACTGCCGCCACCTACTTCATTTTTATTGGTAATCACAGTATGCAGAAAGAAAACCAATTTTTCCTGAGCCGTTGCATCTGTTGCCATCCTGCCCAACCACCACCATTTAAAATAGTTAGTCAATACAAAATCTTTTTCAGTAGATTCAGTCTTTTTGTCAACCCATGCCCCACCGGCAGGCGGATTTTCTTCCCAGGCATCTGGCAGAGCCAATGGATGTGCCGGTATTATCCAGTTGCCCAGCAGCTGAGCAAGAGCTGTCTGTACCGAAAGCCCTGCATACTGATTAACCTGTTGTTTGGTAGTACCATAGGTTAAGCGTCTGAGCAGGTGTTTTGCCCTGTTTACGCCCAACGCTCCGGCAATGGGTTGTAGAGATGGCATAGTTATGTTTTTACGTTTTATATTTTACCGTCATCATCTGGAACTAATTCTAAAAAAAGTATTGAAAAATGAGGGATTTACAAAATAGCTGTCAGTGAGTAACCGAATATCTCTCAAAAAATAAAAAGTAGGATATTTTTTTAGCTCTTTACGCAAGATGTGTAGATTAGGTTACTCATTGCTGCTTTTTATCAGTAAAAAAATGGGTCTTTCTTTCAAAAAACAGGATTTCGTTTGGTCAAAGGCTTTTTTTTATTTTATTTTATACGATTTTTCAAAGCAAAATTTTAACAAAACCAAGAAAGACAAGCAGTTATATGGTTAAAATCTGTTTGTTAAAATAAAATTTCAAGCCATATCCAACACTTTTATTCACTTTTTTAAACGCTCAGAAAATTATGACAGAAACAATTAACAGAAACCGGCTATTCCTCGGTAGCTGTTTTGCCCTGATTACTACCGCCATGGCATTTGCCATAAGGGCTGGCATTATGAATGACCTGGCTTCCGGCTTTAAGTTATCCGATACACAGTTAGGCTGGATAAATTTTATGGGGACTTTTGGTTTTCCTATTGCCACACTTGTAGGTGGTCCTCTTTATAATTCTCTGGGTCCTAAGCGTTTAGGGTTTATTGCTTTTTTCTCTCACTTAATTGGCATTACCTCTTCAATTCTATCTACCAGCTTTTTTCCACTTTTTATTTCGACTTTCTTTATCAGTTTCGGAAATGGCATGGTAGAGGCAGCTTATAACCCAATGGTAGCATCTATGTATGATGACAACAAAACTACCATGCTTAACCGTTTTCACGTATGGTTTCCAGGGGGTATCGTAATTGGGTCTTTAATTGCTTTTGCTTTGACACAGGTAAATGTAGGCTGGCAAATAAAGATTGCTGTCATGTACGTTCCCACATTAATATATGGCTTTTTATTCTTCGGTCAGAAATTTCCTGAGAAATCTGCTACACTCAGCAGCTCGAATGCGGAAAATATTAAAACCATTTTTACTTCTCCACTATTCTGGTTTATGCTGGCTTGTATGACCATGACGGCTACTACAGAACTTGGCACACAAAGCTGGGTAGAACGTATTATGGGAAATGCTGGTGCAGAACCATTGCTGATATTGGCTCTTGTAACGGGTTTGATGGCAGTTGGCAGATATTTTGGTGGTAATATTGTACACAGGCTGAGTATTACAGGTGTTCTGCTGGCTTCAGCTGTTATTGCCTGTCTTGCTATTTTCCTGATGAGTAGTGCCAAAGGACCCATTATTTATTTGTATGCCATTCTTTTTGCGATAGGAGTTTGTTATTTCTGGCCCAACATGATTTCGTTTGTGGCAGAATATCTGCCTAAAACCGGAGCATTGGGTATGTCACTGATAGGAGGAGCTGGCATGTTAGGAACTTCTATTTTCGGACCAATTATTGGAAGCTGGATTGACTCAGCCCGTACAAAAGCTGTAGCCAGTGGATTGGAAGGTCAGGCAGCTGAGTTGGCAGCAGGTCAGGCAACCCTTGCCAATATTGCTATTATTCCTGCAATTCTGATAGTTGCCTTTACCGGATTGTTTTTCTTTATGCGTAAGCAGACAAACCAGCAAGCAACACATTAAGAGTAAATTCTTACAGAATAATATTGACCACAAACCCGTCTGCTAAAAATAGTCAGACGGGTTTTGTTTTTATCTGCTAAACTTTGTCTGTTCAGATGTATTTTTGTTAAAAAATTCTGATAAATGAAAAAATATACTCTTCTACTTATTGCATATTGCTTACTTATACTATCTGCTTCAGCTCAGATACAGCAAACCATTCGGGGAAAAATTCTGGATAATATTTCCCAAAAGCCATTGTCAGGAGCAAGTGTTACTATTCAAAATACAACAATGGGGACTGTAGCCAATGAAGATGGCAGCTTCCGGATTGAAAAAGTTCCTGTTGGACGATACAGCCTCAAAATTTCATTTGTTGGATATCAGGAAGTTATACTTTCGGATATTTTGGTAAATGCAGGCAAAGAGGTGGTGCTTGATATAAAAATTGAAGAAAAATCTACCAATCTGGAAGAAATTACGGTGAATGTTCCTAAAACAGAACTGCTGACTCCTACTGAGAAACTGCTTACTGTTTTACAAACCAAAGAATATGCTGCTACTTTTTTTGACCCTGCCCGTCTGACTACTTCATTTCCGGGAGTGGCTACTGCCAACGACCAGGCAAACCATATTGTGGTTCGGGGTAATTCTCCCAATGGCTTGTTGTGGCGACTCAATGGGGTAGATATTGTAAACCCCAATCACCTCACCAATGCCGGTACTTTTTCGGACAGACCAGTGGCAAATGGAGGTGGACAAAGCATTTTTTCGGCTCAGGTCATGGATTATGCCCGATTCTGGACAGGGGCATTTCCGGCTGGATATGGCAATGCTTCGGCTGGTGCGATGGATGTATATTTGCGAAAAGGCAATAATGAAAAAAGTGAGTTTACAGTGCAAGGTGGTTTTATAGGTGTTGATTTGGCAGCAGAAGGTCCATTATCATCTGCTAAAAAATCAGGTTCTTATCTGGTAAATTACCGTTATTCCTTTACTGGCTTGCTGGCTTTGATGGGTGTGAATTTGGGTGATGAAAAAATTGATTTTCAGGATTTATCTTTTAACATAGCCCTGCCTGCCGGAAAAGCCGGGAAGTTTACCGTGTTTGGCATGGGTGGTTTAAGCAACAATGTGTTTGAAGCCAAACGTGATAAAAATGAGTGGAAATATGCCAAAGACCGGTATGATATTGCTTTCTCAAACAAAATGGGAGCTTTTGGTGTAACGCATGAAGTAAATTTGGGAAACAAAACCCTCTGGCAGTCAGCTTTGGCTGTTTCGGGTAAAGACAGCAAACGTACTGCCGATTATCTGGATGATGTGTATAACAAAACCCGGCTGGAAGATGATGGACTGACTCAACAAAAAATTTCGTTCAGAACGGCTTTTACTACTAAATTTAATAACCGACACGAACTAAATATCGGAACGCTGGTAAATTACCAGTCAGATGCGTTGTATTCAGTTGATGCTTCTCCGGTTTTTTCTCCACAGCAGATTTACAGTGGTGAGGTAAGTGGGGTGCTGTTTCAGCCGTTTGTAAACTATCAGGCAAGTTTATCTGAAAAGCTAACCCTCAATGCCGGATTGCATAATGTATATTACTCATACAGCCAGCACTATTCGCCGGAGCCTCGGGCATCTTTGCAATACCGATTTACTGACAAACAAAACCTGAGCTTTTCTTACGGATTACATAGTCAGTTGCAGTTGGCACAAACTTATTTGGGTAAAAGTGGCAGCCAGAACAACAAAAACCTTGATTTTTCTAAAGCCCATCATTATGTGCTGACCTATAATATCAATCTCAAAGAAGGTTTTTCTGTAAAAGCAGAAACCTATTATCAGGCTTTGTTTAACATTCCGGTTTCAGCTACAGCTCAGAACAGCTTTTCGGCTTTGAATGTTTTTGATGATTATGTAGTTGGTGCTTTGGCTAACAACGGCACAGGAAAAAATTATGGTATAGAGTTGACTGCCCGTCAATTCTGGAAAAAAGGATTTTATTATTTGTTCACAGGTTCACTCTACGAAGCCAAATACAAAGGCAGTGATAATATTGAACGTGATAGCCGTTTTAATGGCAAATACCTGTTTTCGGCTACCGGAGGCAAAGAGTTTACCAAAGAAAAAACAAATAAAAATCGTGTAATTGGCATCAACGCCCGACTGATTTATCAGGGTGGTTATCGCAGCACGCCAATTGATGAAGCAACATCGGCTGTGCAGCAAAAGACAGTTTTTGTAGAAAATCAGGCTTTTAGCCAGAAATTACAGGATTATGTCCGACTGGATTTACGCCTCAGCCTGAAACGCAACAAACCTAATTATACCCGTATTTTGTCTTTAGACCTGCAAAATGCTCTGGGTACTCAAAACGTAGCCTACCAATACTACGACCCTCAGCAGACCAAAGTAGTTACCAAATACCAGTTAGGCTTACTACCCGTTTTAAATTACAGGGTGGAGTTTTAAATTGAATAAGTAACGAGTTATATTTTTAAGAATAGCTATGCAAAAAACAGTAGTAATTGCCGGAATTCCCTTGCTGGTAGTCATATTTTTATTCAGTAGTCATATGTTGGAAGAGATGCAGCATAACGAATGGAAGGAGCGGGATTATGAGGAACATCATCTTATCTCAACTAAAAAAGCAAAAAAGGATTTTCATTTTTTTAGACAGATTTTAGAAATTAACCATCCAGGCATTTATCGCTGGCACTCTAAAAAAGAAATAACAGCATTAATGGATAGCGTGGAAGGTTTATTAACCAAACCTGTACTTGATGATGATTTTTATAAATATCTGTCAATTGTAAATAATAGGATAGGTTGCTCACATAGTGCAGTGTTTTATAAACGTAATTTTCAGTTTGATAGAGGATTTGTTTATTTTCCCTTACCTATTGTATTCATTAACAACAGCTATTATTCCAATTGCAGGGAATGTGATATAAAGTATGGGTCAAAAATTATTTCCATTAATCAGCATTTAATGAGTGAGGTAGCTCAAAAACTTAGTGTTTTTAATAGTGTTGATGCAAATAACTCATATGTATCTAATGCTTATATTACCCTTGATTTTGGAGTAAAATACTATTACACCTATGGTAGTAGTGAAACTTTTGACATAAAATATGAAGAGCCATTAACTGGTAAGATTTATAAAAAAACAATTAATGGTATTGGACCAGAGACGACTTGGATTCCACGATGGCATCCGTTTTGGTATAATGATTTTGAATACAATTTTAAAATCTATGATAGTCTGCATACTGCTTTGTTTCAATTAAGAACTTTCTCTTTTGTTTCTACTCATCAGGATGCTTATGATAATTTTCTGGAAAATACATTTCAGTTACTCAGTCTCAAGCCTGAAATAAAAAACCTAGTAATTGATTTAAGAAATAATGGAGGTGGAGAAACTCAAAATTGTTATGGATTGTATTCCTATCTTACGAATAATGATTTTTATGAAGATACTCTAAGAGTGATGAATAAAAGCCTCTTTTCAGGGAACTTAGGAAACTGGGGTATAGATAGAGAAGTATTGGATTCTATAAAGACAGCAAATTATGTTCCTTTAGGAGATACCACTAAACTGATTCTTTCACGTAATGCACAGAAAAAATGGAAGAAGAATAAATATGCTTTTAAGGGTAATGTTTTTGTTATAACTAATTATGCTACAACTTCGGCTGCTATAGAACTTGCCTCCTTACTTAAATTTAATGAAAATGCTATCATAATAGGTGAACCTACCAATGGTTCTTATTGCAGCTCTAATGCCTATTATATAGAAGGACACGATTTGAGTTGGAAAGGGGGTGGGTATAGTCTTTCTTTTAAGATTCCATTAGTATATAATCGTTATAATCTTAAAAAATATCCTTATCCGGAAAGCAGCCCACTTATACCGGATTATTTTGTACCGCTTACTATTCCAGATTTTATTAACGATAAGGATACTCAATTTGATTTTATTGTAAAAAAACTCTTAAAATAAAAATACCTTCTTTCAGTTTTGGTAAGAATTTTAAGAGGAAACCGATTTTAAAAATATGACACAACTTTCAGAACTTGGAGAATTTGGCTTAATCAACAGGATTCAGCAAAAATTTCAGAATCATAATCCACAAACCATCAAAGGTATCGGTGACGATTGTGCTGTGATAGACAATGGAACTGAATATTATACCATTGTTTCTACGGATATGCTTGCCGAAAGCATTCATTTTGACCTCCGTTATGTTCCCTTGCAGCATCTGGGTTATAAAGCTGTAGCTGTCAATGTATCTGATATTGCTGCTATGAACGGTATTCCGCAGCAGATAACAGTTTCGCTGGCATTTAGTAGCCGGTTTACGGTAGAGGCAATAGATGCTTTATACGAAGGGATTGCAGCAGCCTGTGCAAATTATAAAGTAGATTTGGTGGGAGGTGATACTACTTCCTCTGGTTCGGGGCTGGTGATTTCTATAACGGCAATTGGTAAAGTAGAAAAATCTAAAATTGCTTACCGTAATACAGCCAGCGTAAATGATATCATTTGTGTAACTGGCGATCTGGGTGGGGCTTATATGGGCTTGCAGATACTGGAACGTGAAAAACAGGCTTTTCTGGCAGACCCTAATGCCCAGCCCGAACTCGAAGGCAAAGAATATATTGTAGGCAGACAACTTAAACCAGAAGCTCGTATGGATGTTATTCACGAACTGGCTGATTTGCAGATTGTTCCAACTTCGATGATTGATATTTCTGATGGGCTGGCTTCCGAAGTATTGCACCTTTGCAGTCAGTCGGGTACAGGGGCAAGTATTTATGAAGACAACCTGCCAATAGATACGCTTACTTACAATACTGCGGTAGAGTTTAACATTCAGCCAACTACGGCTGCCCTGAATGGTGGGGAGGATTATGAATTGCTTTTTACAATCAAGCAAGCTGATTACGAAAAACTGAAATCACACCCGGACATTCATTTTATAGGTTTTATGCAGGATAAATCAAAAGGCATCAACCTGATTACCAAGCAGGAAAATGTTTATCCTATCACCGCCCAGGGCTGGAATCATTTTCAGTAATATCGTATTATGGATGATTTAAAATTTATACTGAAAGAAAGTGTAGTGATATATGGATCTTTATTGTTAGGGCTTTTTATTATGTATTTAGTCAGAAAGTACAGAAGTATTCAGGATATAAAAGCTAACAATCAGCAGGCATTACAAATGCAGAGTGGAAATTTTGATGTTTTGGATTTAGTAGAAGAATTGAGATTTCTTGTTTTTAGAAAGAAATTATCCGAAGCCGGCATTTCAATAGTTAAAAATTTTCTGGATACCCCTGTTTCATTTGTTAATAATTATGAGATAGTTGCATCTAAAAAAATAGCTACCGATGCTTATGTATTGCTAACAAATTGTTATGAACTGAATGGAAGAAAGATTAAAGAAGAAGGAGATAAGATGTTAAGACTTGCCGATAGAATAAATTTTCTTTTCAGAATAAAAGCTGATGAAATTGAGGTTTAGTCTTTTATAGTTGATGAATTGAGATTAAAAAACCTTCAATCAAATTTTTGCAGTAGTTTTTTTGATTATATAGAAAAGTTTGAAAAGGAAATATTCAAATGATAGAAAATACTCCGTTTTATTTTATTGATACAAATAAACAGGTTACAGATGCTTGGCAAAAAGCATTTGGTGATGTTAAAAACGTTATAGTAAAAAATGAGTCTATATTCAATTCTCCTTGTGATGTAATTGTAAGTCCGGCAAATAGCTTTGGTTATATGAATGGTGGAATTGATTTTGCGATTTCAAAAACATTAGGCTGGCACATTGAAAAGAAATTACAAAAAACCATTCGTGATAAATATTTTGGTGAACTACTTGTGGGTCAGGCAACTGTTGTTGACACCGGAAATACAAGCTTCCCCTATCTAATCGCTGCCCCAACTATGCGAACACTAATGACTATCTTAAAAACTCCTAATATTTATCTTTGTATGAAAGCCATATTAGTGCTTCTCAAATATGGCAAATTTGAAGATGGTGAACCTATTAGTAATAAGATAAAAAGTGTAGCTATTCCCGGATTAGGTACAGGTATTGGACAAGCACCTCCATTATTTTCGGCAATATGTATGCGGATAGCTTGGGAAGATGTCATGAAAGAAAAATTTGTTACAGAAAAGGATTGGGAAGAAATAGGTTCAAATTATGCCTATTTTTTTACACATGATGTAAGAGATATAAAATATAATATCCCCTTTCAAATGTAAATAACCAGTTTTTATAAGTCAGGGCATCATTCTATTGAGGAAATGAATTTTCTCTTTTGAGGTATTAGTAGAAGTGTAAGAATATAACTACTCGTAAAGAGAATAACTAATTTATGTTTAATTCTTTTTTTGAATATAACTTTCTCATCAATGGAATAACATCTTTATCGTAATCATCAGATATATCTAAAGCTAATATTTTAAAACGGTTAGGAGGTAAAAGGTTAGTATTTACGTACGATTTTACCTTTTTAGCCAGTTTTATCAAGAATTTGGAAGGGAATCCATATTTTTCTTTTATTTCCACTTCTTGCATCAATAAACGAGAAACCTCAGCTATTTTTTCACTGTTAGGTTTTTTCACTATAATATCTGGAGATTCAAGGTCAACGAATTTATCGAAACTTGGATTATTTCGAAGTTCTTCTTTACTATTAAAAAAGCAAAAGCTAGGTGGTAGCCAATCGTCAGAGTTAAAAGACTCTTCTAAAAATATTAGTAAATAATCTTTTGTGTTATTTTCTGATTGAGCAATTATTTCCTTTTCCATTTCTGACACCAAAATATCAGTCAGTTCATTGATAGAATAATAATGCTTTTGATAGATAATAACATTCTGCCCATGTGGGAAGGATTTTGATGGCTCATCACTCCTTGTTATTGAACTTAATGTACCCAACGAGTCATATTTTATATGATATGTAGGACTTTGAATAATCGTATCGTACACCCAAATTGAGTAAATTTCTACTAACTTTCCATCCTTATATACATATTTTTGAACAATATTGGCTCCATTTTTTTTATCGTCAGCATAAATTATTGGTAGATTATCTCTTAACTCTTGAAACTCAATAGTTATTAGTTTCCCTTGTCGTGAGAATGTATAAGCATATACTGTTGCGGTAGAATAAGTAAAGTATTTTATATAACCATGAGTAGGAAAATCGCCCCACTGCTCCTCAAAAAGGATTCTACCCGATGTATCAAATCCTGTTTTTACACAATTTTTTTTCTCAGTTGGTTCTGTCTTTAATATACGTCCCTTGGACTTTCGACTTATTTCTGTTTTTAATAGCTGAAGAGATAGTATGGAATCAGTTGACCATATTACTTTATTTATCAATGGCTTGATATGAGTTGCTAATTCTTTCTCAGAAATTATAGTCTCTTCAAATTTCTTTTTTAAGAAATGAAGTATTTCGTGAAGGTCTTCCATTTTCTATTTTACCTAAATCACCGCCACTCCAATGTATTGAGCAAATGAATCATGTCTTTTTTAACGTATTCAATGACAGGGGCAAGAGAATCGTTTTTGGTAGAAGTACGAAAATATAGAGCTCCTCTGAAAAAGTGCTTTGTAGTATCAGTAGTAAAAAACTGAAGCTGACTTGGCACCTCTCCCGACAACTCAAATAAAGTAACCGAAAGACCTTTGGGAGTTTTGATATGAGCTTCTTCAATAGATTCGGCTTTAATCTGGTGCTTGGATGTCAGCCGAAAAGCATCATTTACCATCTCCTGAAACTTCTTTTTATCCTGTTTTACATCTTTATAAGTAAGTTGCACATTGGCTCCTAAGGTTGGATAATACACATAAATCCAGTCTTTTTCGGCAATGCCAGCAGTGTCGGGCTTGATAATGCTATGAACCGAGTGTTCAAAATAGTAAGGATGCTTTTCGGTAAGAGGTTGATATTTAACGTCGGGCAGGTCTATGCGATTATATCCTTTGGGTTTTGGTACAAATTCCGAACGTCCGCTGCAACCTGCCAGCAGAGCTAACATAACAAAGCCAGCTATTAAATTTTTTTGATACATAAAAAATGGTTTTAACAAGATAATCCGGTTATTCCTTTTCTGCTGCTTCCTGACTTTCCATGAGCTGCACCTGAATTTTCCGAATTTTTTTTACATCTGCTGAAATAATAGTAAATAAACATTTATCAAAGGTGATTTTTTCGCCCACTTTAGGCAATCTTCCAAAAATTTCCAGCACCAGTCCTGCCAGCGATTCGCTTTCACCTTTTATTTTTTCAAAAATATCTTCTTCAATGTTCAAAACCTTACAAAACTCATGAAATGAGGTTTTTGCTTCAAAAACATAAGTATTTTCATCAATTTGCTTAAAATGGCTTTCCTCTTCATCAAACTCATCCCTGATTTCACCCACCACCTGTTCCAGTATGTCTTCAAGCGTTACCAGTCCGGCAGTTCCTCCGTATTCATCTGCTACAATGGCTATATGTACCCGCTCTTCCTGAAAACTTCTGAGTAATTCATCTACTTTTTTACTTTCCGGCACAAAATAAGCTCTTCTTATAAGCGTTTGCCATTTAAAATTTTCATTTTTCTGAATGTGAGGCAATAAATCTTTGATATAAATGATGCCTTCTATCCGGTCAAGACTATCAGAATAAACCGGAATTCGAGAATATGCAAATTTATTGACCTTATTTAAAAGCTCATGAAAAGTAAGATTAACCGAAAACGCAGTAATTTCTACTCTCGGACGCATAATCTGGCGAACAAGCAGGTGTGAAAAATTAAAAATTCCTTTAAAAATTTCTTTTTCTTCTTCTGTTTCAGAGTCTTCCAGTTTTTCATTGATTTCTTCAAGTATGGCTTTTTCTTCCCGCTCCCGGGCAAACTTTTCGGCTTGCGTATCCAGCCAGAGCAATCCGGTAATAATAGGATTGAAAATGATTTTAGTAATTCTTATAAAAACCAGACTCCTTACCGGCATTTTTTGTAAAGTATGATAACCCGGCAATGTTTCTCCAGCAAAGAAAATCACAAGTGTAAGTCCGACAGCAGCAAGAAAATAACTGGCAGAGCCAAACAGATGAAAACCTGTAAACAGTAACCATGCCGATAGTCCGATAATAAGAGCTGTCAGAAATATGTTATTTACCAGAAAAGTCATCAGCAAGCGATTAGGATCGGCAAGCCAGCGTAAGATGCGGGTATAATTCGCCACTCCACTCTGACGAATTTGTGAAAGTTCGGCTTCTGTAAAAGAAAAAAGCCTGATTTTAAGACGGTTATTTAACCAAAGCAGGCGTAAAAGCACAAAAAGCCATAAAAAAACAAAGATACTTGCCCAGGGAAGAGCCAGTATCCACGAGAGAGGGTCTGCCGATTCAGAAGTGATAAGTGTATCCAAAATGTGAGGGTTAAGATTAATAGTTAACTACCGACTCTAAAAACAGAGCCGGTAGTTATAGTTTTTAGAATGGCAGATCATCTTCGCCACCATTGCCAATAATAGCGTCACTAACTTCGGGCTTATTATGAGAAACATTTTTGGGTTTGCTGTAACTGCTGCTATCGTCATTGTCTCCAGAATTTTTGCTGCCAAGCAGAGTCATGGCGGTTGCCCGTACTTTAATTGACTGTTTTTCCTGATTGGTAGTTTTATCTACATACTTTTCAGTACGAAGTTTTCCTTCAATGTATACCGGATTTCCTTTTCTCAGGTATTGTTCGGCAATCTTTGCGAGACTGTCCCATACTTCTACCCGAAACCATTCTGTTTGTTCGATAGGTTCTCCGTTTTTGCCTTTATATTTTTCTGTAGTTGCTACACTGAAATTTGCCACGACCGAATCATTTTGCAGGTATTTAACTTCGGGATCACCACCCAAGTTTCCTATCAGAATCACTTTGTTTACGCTTGCCATAATAGTAGGAGTTTTAAGATTGAATAGTAGTTTAAGAGCTGAAACATGCGTATCAGACTACTAATTTAGTATGTTTTTTAGGATTTTACAACTTTTTATAAAAAAAATAATCAGTTTAAATCAAAAACAAACCACTGAAAATCAGATATTTACATATTTTTCATGAATAGTAAAAGCTGGTATTAGAAACATACCAATAAAGGGAGAAAGCAGGAGTTCTTTGAAATTCTGAGCAATGGTATAACCTGTTTTAGAGATACCCGAAATATTACATATTTCAAGAATAATAAAGCTAAATAATGTAAGAGCGATATAAATAAGGCATGTAAATTTAAAATAAGAAGCCTTGAGAAAAATGAGAAAAATGATTCCTCCGGTAAGCAACATAAAAACTACCAAAAAAAACAACGAAGAAAACCACTTGGGATTTGTGAAAAAATATTGAATAATATTGACATCTGCTGGTGTATCACTGGCAAAGGTAGGTGTTTGAGGAAGAATAAATCCTTGTCCGTTGAAAGTAAAATTAATGACATTCCCTTTCAAAAAACCAACCGAAACCATCAAAAGTGTCATTATAACAATTCCGACAATTCTAAGAAATTTGTTAAGAGCTATTTTCAAAGTAAATAGGTTGTTATAATTTATACAGTAGCCGTTTCTTTCTTCTCAGAACGTGTAATACCTGAAAAGCGGTTTACCCATATCATCCATAATACAAAAATGAAAGAATACATCACAAGGGTAAAAGTATAACGATGATTAAAATCGAGTGATTGGGGAGCGTGCAGTTTGATGAGAGAAAGTGTAATGGCTCTGAGAATATTGATAAGATAAATACTGACAGTGCCTGCTGGAATAAACCACAGTTTTTGTCTGATATTGCCAGGAAAACAAACGATAAAGCCTGTAAACAAAGCATATAATACCAATCCATTACATACGTGGGCAATGCCAAGCAAATATTTGCCATTTATATATACTGAACTTCTGAAAGCACTTGATTTGTAGGAAGATTCATAACCCAGTAAATTAAGTCCGCCGGACGTAGCTGAAGCAATTTGATCAGTAAGCCATCTGTCAAGCATTCCATTAGGTTTAAGCCATAGGTCATACAGGAAAAACCATGCAAGATATGACACTACTGCCAGCACAATAAAACGAAGTAGTTTTGGCGACATAAGGCTAAAAAATAAATGAGTGTGTATACTTACAGTCTAACAGACTATACTCATACACACTCTCTGATACTGATTTATTTTTTACGAAATTCGTAAATCTTTTTTGTTCCATAAGCAGCACCTGCTACTAATAGCAGGCTTATTCCTCCATCAATAGGTATGTCAGGATCTTCTCCAGGATCTCCAGGACCTTGAGCTGACAGGGTTTGAGTAAAGAGTAGTAGGCAGGAACTAATAAAAATGATATTAAGCAACTTTTTCATTCTATGTTCTAAAGTTTATTCTTTTATAAATTTTATAACTCTTACTTTATCTCCGTCAGTAGATTTCAGCATATATAAACCTGATGCCAGTGTACGTGTTTTCAAAGTAAAACCTGTTTTACCATTATCAGGTGTCAGTATTTGCTCTGATACTAATTTACCACCCATCGAATATATGGCTACTTTTAAAGTTTTGCCCTGAAAATCTTCTACATCCAGTACCAAGTCTGCTGAAGTAGGATTAGGTGATACTCTTATACCTTTTACAGAAACTGTTGCTTCTGTAGCCGTTACTTTCATTACAATAGCATCAGATACAGACTTACAACCATCTACCGTTGTTGCTTCTACACTATATGTACCATCTTGTGTTACCTGATAACTTGTACTCGTAGCCCCTGCAATAGGTTGTCCATCTTTCAGCCATTGGTTGCCTGATTTACTACTTGAAGTAAGTGTCAGGGCTGTTTGCTGAATCACTGGCTTAGTACTTTCTTTCTCAAATTTCAATTTAAAACGATTACCTGCCTTTGAGCTGGCATCATCAGTTATATTAAATGAGTAAACAGTATCTTTGGTTACATCTAGAGATTTACCTGAAAAACCATCTGTTAATGTAATTTTAGCGTCTTTATAATTCTGGAAGTCAAAAAACTTCATCGTATAAACACCTGTTGAACTTACTTTAACACTTAACGTAAGTTCTTTGTTACAAGTTACCTGCGACAAAGCATTAATTGCAAGCTTGCTAGTATCTCCGGCAGTAAAAGTAGAAATTCCTTCTGTCTCCCATTTATAAGCATCATATTTACCATCAAACTTATCTGTTGCATTATCAAGGAAGCAAACAAGTGTTTCATCATAAATATTTCCTCCTTTTAGAGAGATACGTAGTTTATTGCTTGGTGCTGTGGTTTTGTAAAGCAAAGCAGAAGTAGTCTTGGAACTTTCAGTAATATCAAGAATACCAGAAGAATTTGCTTTCACAAAAAATGCCTGACCTGACGCAATTTGTCCGGTATAGCTTGCTGGTACACCCCCTGTACTTTGGTTATAATATACAAAGCTTCCTGGAGTAGTGCCATTTACACCTACGTTAGATTTGATATAAACTGTTCCGTCAAGATTAGCAGGCAAAACAAGCGATTGCCAGTTAATTGGAGCAGCATAAGGATTTCCCAAAAGATTCCAGCCATCCTCAGCACTTCCCTGGGCTGTGCTTGTAAAAGTAAATGGTAGATTAATAGTACCAATCCGTGGAGTACCTTTTAAGTCAAGAGTAACTGTTGGGGTAGAATTTGAACTTCTTCTTACAAAAAGTGCATATCCCAAACCATTAGTCAAAGCATTTGAAGCAGCCGTTCCTGAAGAAGGATAAGCCACATAACCCTCATCTCTTGTTTTTCCGGAAGTACCCTGAGTTTCATCATAATAAAACAATGAAGGCGTAGTGCTATTCATATTGCTTCCATCATATGCACCACTGCTTGGATCAGAAAATGTACCTGTAATAGGAATTTCGTTCTGCCAATCTGCGACAGTAGAACCTACTACCGGAGATGCCAGATAGCGATACTTACGAGCCTGAGAAGGATTAGAAAGATAGCGTTGCACTATTATTTGACCTGATATTTGCCCACCAGCCGGAACTGCAGCAATCCGGGCATCAGCAGATGCATCTGATAGCAAAGTAAAATTATTATTGTTGGAAGTACCATCCGGATCGAGCTTGGCAGAACCATTGGCTAAAGTCAGAGCATTTTGAAGTGTAACAGTAGCATTATTAGTTACTCCGGCAGAAGAACTATTGCTTATAGTAAGATTATAAAATCCTGTAGTACCACTTCCTGCTATGTTTTGTCCACTGCTAAGGCTACTAAATGTAACATCACCTGTACCAGCCACGAATGTCCCATTATTGGTAAAATCACCTCCGGCAAGATTGATGTTATTCGCTCCCCCTGTTGATAGTGTAGTTCCAGTAGAAACAGTAACACCACAATTAGAGGTAATATTACCAGCAAGAGTCTTGGTTCCACCATTAGAAGCAATAAGAGAACAATATACAAAACTGGCAGGAATGCTCTGGTTGCCAGTTCCATTAAAGTTCACTGTATAGCTTGATGGTAATGAATAAGTATCTATTCCGGGATCAAAACTACCAGATATACCATATACAGCCCCATTTGGGATGGTAATTATTCTACCTCCGCCCACAGTTGACACAGTCAAATTAGCATAATTAAATGAAGCAAGCGTTTGCCCAAAAGGACCTACATAGTTGATAGTATTACCAGATGGAACTGTATGACCGGTAGCACTGCCTGCTGTGAATACATTACCTATATTTATAGTTCCAGATGGCAATACTTTATTAAAATTACTGAAAGTAAGATTGCCGTAGGTCCCCGCCAGTACATTTTGTCCAGCAGAGGATTGATTGTACTCAATAATACCACTTACATCACTGGAAAATGTACCTCCTGTAGAAGTAACACTACTATTCAATACCAGACGCTGATAATTTACATTGAAAGTTCCTGACTGGAGTGTTAAAGTATTATTTACAGTGATGGTACTTTGCTGAATTACACCATTCGCATTATTAATCGTAAGATTTTTAAGAGCTGTAACTGTAGTAGGAATAGCTACACCAGCAGAGCTACCCGAAAAAACAAGACTTGAATTTGCAGTAGTATTGAATGAAGTTCCTGTACCAAAACTTATAGAAGGTCCTTGTAAGGTTAATGTACTATTATCCATTGAGAAGATACCAGCTGTTAGTGGCACACAAGTATTATCACCTGCCTGAAGTACAAGTGTAGTCAAAATTAAATCTGAACTTAAACTTAATGGTCTCTGGGTAGTCAAGTTATTTAAAGTTCCATTGGCAGGACTGGAAGTATCCATTATCAGGTTTCCACCATTCCCACATCCTCTGAACGTAATATTGGCACTAGCAGAACCTCTTAATAATCCACTAGATGAATTCAAAACGGCGTTGGTATTAAAGGTAAGCGAGATAGTATTAAGAGCTAATATACCCTGCTGCAAATTCATTTGATTATTAATAATCATTGCTGTTCCGGTTCCGTTAAAACTCGGACCGAGATTTACGACACCACTACCCCCTCTGTTGATTGTAACAACACCTAAATTTTGACCATTACTTGCCAAACGTATAGGCTGACCTAAATCGCCAGTTCCATTTATTATGATATTGGCAGCATTGGAAGCAGCAGCATTATTGCCTCTGAATTCCTGAGCTCCTGCCAGAGTTCCATTTAAAGTAAGGGTACTTCCATTATTAAGTCTGAATTGTCCATTCAATGTAAGTACACCATTTACTGTGATATTACCATTTGATTGTGTAATTACTCCTGAAGAAGTAGTAAGGTTACTGTAAGTAGTCGGAATAGCAGCCAGATTAGAAGCTGAATATACAACTGTACTTCCTGTAGCCAGCGTCCCGAATGTAAGCGTAGATGATGAAACACTTGTATTGGAAATAGTCAATGTACCACCTGAATTAATATCAAGTGAAGCTCCAGAGTTAATTGTAGCATTAAATCCAGATGGGATTGTAAAATTAGAACCAGATTCTATAACTACTTTTGTTCCAACACCATTTACTACCCAGTTTCCTGCAATAGTAGGGTTAGCATTATTACGTATATTAAAAGTTTGAGAACTTGCCGTAAAGTTTGAGGGATTACTGCCTGAACCATCAGTGTTTGTTCCCCATGTTGTCAAATCATTAAGATTTCCTGTGGCTTTTGAGTAATAAGATCCCGATCCGGTGCCTGTAATTGTAAAATCATCTATTTGATAAGTACCAAAAGATTGGGTGTAAGGGAAAGAGATTCTTATCTGAAGGTTAGTGGCTCCTTCGGCTCCAACAGGAAGAGTAGCTCCAGAGATAGTATTCCAGGTTCCATCAAAATTGATATTGGTAAAAGTACGTGGATTCCAGTTGGTGCCATCCGTTGACCATTCGAGGGTAGGACCTGCCGAAAAATCTCCGTTTACATCAGAAGCAGCAAACCAATTTACCACAATACTGGTAAAACCCACGGTAGATACTCCATTAAATACAATAGTTTGTGTACCTGATGTACCACCTCCCGGCTCATCACTGAGTAAAATATTTCCTCCGCCAGATGCCCCGGTATAGCCTGTACTTGAATTAGTATTACTTGGATTAATTACAGGGCTGCTGGTTGTCCAACCAGTTGGTAAAGAAGCACCTGTACCAAAATTCTGAGAATACAGTGTTACGGTCTGAGCAAAAGAAGATAAATGAAAAATACTGAGAGCACAAATTAAGGTAAAGATCCTTTTCATAACTTTATTGTGTTGGATATGCTGATTCAATATAAGGTATTTTAATAAAAAACCATAATCGCTCTGCAATTTATATAAAAAATACAATATCTGACTGATAATCAAAAAAAACGTTACTTCTTAACGATAATATAATGTAATGAATATCTGTAAAATTGAATTTTCTGTTTGTCAACTATCAGGATTTTGTATGTTTGCAGTTAAAAATTTCTGATAATCTTTGAAAGTTTCTATTATAACAGTTGTTTACAATAACTGTAATACGCTTTTAGACACCATTCATTCAGTTGCCAGCCAGGATTATACCGATATAGAATATATTGTGGTTGATGGCAATTCAACAGATGGTACTCGTGAGCTTATTACAGCTAACCAACATCTTATATCTCATTGGATTTCCGAGCCAGATAAAGGCATCTATGATGCTATGAACAAAGGTCTGAGAATGGCAAACGGAGAGATAGTTGCATTTCTGAATGCAGATGATTTTTATACAGATAAGTCTGTGATAAGCAAAGTAGTTGCTGCTTTTCAGAAAAATAAGACTGATGCCCTGTATGCAGATTTGATATATATTAACAAGAATAAAACAAAAACTGTCAGAACATGGAAATCAGGAGCCTACAAAGCCGGTGATTTTTTGTGGGGATGGATGCCACCTCATCCTACTTTTTTTGTAAAGAAAGAAGTTTATCTCAAATATGGACTTTTTGACACCTCACTGCGACAGGCGGCTGATTATGAATTGATGCTTAGATTTATTCATAAATACAATATTTCTTTATGTTATCTTCCGGAAGTAATTGTAAAAATGAGAGTAGGAGGACAAAGTAATGCTACTCTAAAAAATCGCCTTATTGCTTTTAAGGAAGATACCAAAGCCTGGCAGATAAACCAAACATCTCCTTATTTTTTTACCTTGCTCTTAAAATCAATACGTAAAATTTCTCAGTTTTTAATACACTGAAATTCCTTAAACGTAAAATTGTAGTGTATTTTTTTTATATTTTATTGAATTTATTATATATTTTTTCAACAAAATATAAGTTTTTTTCTTTTTTACTGCTTTTTATTACATTGCCGTTAAATTGACTTTTTGTGCAGTTTTTTAAAAACTAAACTTTGGACAAGTCATAAATTTTTTTGATAAAATGGCTAAACTCAAGAATATAATCAAACAACTGTCTGCTGAAGATTATCAGGCTATTTTTCAGTCACTTATGAACAATAGTGCTGAAAAATCAGCATATCTGCTCAGATTTATGCGGGAAAAACAACTCTCGGATACCAAAATCATGGCAGAGTTGGAAGTGAACAATAATGCTTATTATACATTGCGTTCACGCCTGAATCAAAAAATTGAAGAATATCTGTTGCAACAGATGGAAAGTCCCCGTACAGATTTGCTCAAAAAAGTGGCTAATATTAATGAGGTCATTTTTACTAAAAAAAGGGCTATTTCTGTGGCAACTCTCAAAAAACTTGAAAAAGAATTATTGGATTATGATTTATCAAATGAGTTGACAATTGTTTATAAAACACTTAAGAAATTACATATTAATACTCCTGAAGCGTTTTCTTATTCACAGCTTTATAATAAACATGTAGCGTATATGCTGGCAGTAGATAAAGCTGAAGATTTGTTGTCAGAGTATTTCAGAAAATATGGAATTTATACTTTATCAGGCAGTGAAATTGAAAAACTGGAACTTACACTGCTTAATAAAGAAATGGGCAATGTAGCCCGACTGTATGAATCGCATCGTCTTAAAGTTTATAAAAGCTGTCTCAGTATTTTTCACCGACTTTTTGTAGAAGAGAGTGAGTCAGAAAAAGATGATGATGACCCAATTGAAGATATTCTGGCAGACGTAGAACATATTTTTAATCAGTATGATTCTGACACCATCTATTATCACCTGAGACTGCTTTTTGAATTTCTCAAACTCGAATATTATACTCACTACAAGGTTTATAAGAAAGCAGAAAAGTTTTTTGATGAAGTAAATGATGCTGCCAGTACCCTACTTACCAATTACAGCCTTTATACATATCCTGCTCAATTCTTATTTACAAAAATTCAGCGTCATATCCGTATGGAAACGGAAGAACAGATCTATGAAGAAAATGAAGGACTTTTTCAGGACTATGAAGCTGACATCAACGACCTGCCTAAATTTGTGTCTTACATTACCTATCGGGCAGTGGCTTGTTATTATGTAAAAAAATATGATGAAGCAGCCAAATGGCTTAATAACCTGCTCAATGAACTGAGTCTGAAAAAATATCCCCAGGCTCAACTGGAAATAAAAATGCTGCTTGCCCTACAATATACGGTAGTAAAAGACCATGAGCTTTTTGGGCAATTACTTAACAGCATACAACGCCAGATACGAATTTTGGGTAAAGACGAATCTGAAAGTGCAGATTTGTTTATCAAAATTTTAAAAGCTGCCATGAATGAAGGCAAGCAGGGCAAAGCTGCCAAAATCAAAAGTTTAATAGACAAACTTCGTAATGCCAAGCAGCCTATTTTCTCAATCGTCAGATTTATCAAAATGGACGATAGTTTTGTAGAAACATTGGTTAGTTGATAAATTAAGTCGATTATTGAGTAATAGAGCTACTTTTCATAAAATTCTATGGGTAATCCATCAGGGTCAGCAATAAATGTAAAACGCTTGCCTGTATGGATGTCTGTCCTGATGGCTTCAGCAGATATATTGTTGTTTTGCAGGTAAGCTATGGTATTTTCAACGCTATCTACTTCAAAACACAAATGTCTTAATCCTGCTGCTTCGGGCTGTGAAAGTCGTTTTGGAGGAGCGGGAAAGGAAAAAATTTCAATGATATAATTTTCGTTAAGGGCAAGGTCTAATTTATAAGAATCTCTCTCCTCTCTGTAAATTTCCTGAACTATTGTAAGTCCCAGAATATCAGTATAAAATGCTTTTGATTTTTGATAATCACTGCAAATGATGGCAATATGGTGCACTCGGTTGAGTTTTAACATATATAAGTTTAGATTTATAAGTCTTTATTTCTTTTTGCTGGGAGCAAATTTATCCATAGCTCAGCATATTCCATATAAGCCTGAAAAAGAAGATAAACCGACAACAGTTAATGGACTCAAAACTATTGATGAGGCAACTATGGACAGGAAACAGGTAATAGTGATTGAAGTTATAAAGAAGAATGAATATTATAACGTGAACTCGGGATTAGATTTATTCTTAAATTGTTGTTTATCAAAAACTTAATGGGTTTATATTTAGCTAATTCCCAACTTTTCTTCATTCAAAGACCTTCTTACTTTTTTGTATGCCCAAAAAAGTAAGCAAAAAAAGGCAGCAACAGCAAAAACTAACCCTAACATTCCTAAGTCTCTTGTCAGTTCCGTGGTGATTTCGGGTTAGTTCACGCTGCTGTTGCATCCCATCCCACTTTTTATCCCGAATTCACGTTAAGTTAAGTATAGGAACGGAATTATTTGCTTTTTTGTAACTGTCATGAAACTGACTCGAAAGTGAATGCTTTACATTTGAAGAATAAAATTACAGAAGACAAAAATAAAGCTGACTCATTACACATTGTAATAAGCCAGCTTATAAAAGTTTTTACGTGATAAATTTATGTGAATTTACTACTAAATTTTACCATAGCTACTGTACTTGCCAAACTTTACAACCTGTATTACAGATTTCATTTCGTCCAGAAAGCTTTCTTTCCAACTTGGTTGTTTAACTTTTATAGGGTCTTTGTCAGTAAACTGCTGTCTTCTGAGTTCAGTGGCTTTTGAGGAAAGAAAAGAGGTATAGCTGTTGGCATCTTTTATCAACTCGGCATATATTTCCTGTATTTCTTCATCTTCTGTATGTTGGGTAGCCCATTCAAAACTTTTTCTGGTGTCTTCAATCCAGCCGATTTCGTTCTGTAATTGAATTAATCTTGATTTTTCCATAGGTCATACAAATAATATACCTACTTTTCACTAAAAAATCATGCCAAATGTGCCAGAATCTATTTTGGAGAAAATGAGTATATTTTTGAGGAATTAATTTCTCCATATTTAAAGCATTTCTACACATACACTGTGAATACAAAAAAATGTGTTGTTTATCTGATAAAGAGATTTTGGGAAAAATGAAAAGCAGGAAACGAAATAAAAACTACCTTTGCTGCATATTTTCAAACCCGACTCACGCTCGTAGGTGAGCCACAAAACACAAAAATTATGTCAAATATTAAAATTACACTACCCGATGGAAGCATTCGTGAGCTTCCAAAAGGTGCAACCGGAATGGATGTAGCTTTGTCTATTTCTGAAGGACTTGCCCGCAACGTGCTGGCTGCTAAAGTAAATGGTGAAATATGGGATGCTTCACGTGCCATCAACGAAGATGCTACAGTGCAACTACTCACCTGGAATGACACAGATGGCAAACAAACTTTCTGGCATTCATCGGCTCACTTGCTTGCCGAAGCCATAGAAGCCCTCTATCCGGGAACAAAATTTGGTATCGGTCCGGCAATAGAAAATGGCTTTTATTACGATATTGACCTGGGCGACAAAACGCTTTCGCAGGAAGATTTTAAGAAGATAGAAGATAAAATGCTGGAGCTTGCCCGGCAGAAAGAAGCATATAAACGCAGCGAAATCAGTAAAGCTGATGCCATTGCTTATTTTAAAGAAAAAGGCGATGAATACAAACTGGAACTGCTCGACAGACTCGAAGACGGAAAAATTACTTTTTATTCGCAGGGTAATTTTACAGACCTATGTCGGGGACCTCATATTCCGAATACTGGTTTTATCAAAGCTGTAAAACTGATGAACGTAGCGGGGGCTTACTGGCTTGGGCAAACCGACCGCAAGCAGCTAACCCGTGTGTATGCCATTACTTTCCCGAAACAAAAAGAACTGGAAGAATACCTCACTTTGCTGGAAGAAGCCAAAAAACGTGACCACCGCAAACTGGGCAAAGAACTGGAATTGTTTACTTTCTCTGAAAACGTGGGGCAGGGCTTGCCGTTGTGGTTACCCAAAGGAACTTTGCTGCGGGAGCGTCTGGAAAATTTTATGCGTCGGGCACAGGTAAAAGCCGGTTATTCGCCGGTGGTTACACCACATATTGGCAATAAAAAGTTGTATGTAATTTCAGGACACTGGGAAAAATATGGCAAAGATTCGTTTCAGCCGATTCATACACCGGAAGAAGGTGAAGAGTTTATGCTGAAACCCATGAACTGCCCACATCACTGTGAGATTTATAAATCAAAACCCCGTTCTTACAAAGATTTGCCTTTAAGACTGGCGGAGTTTGGTACTGTATATCGCTACGAGCAAAGTGGTGAATTGCATGGCTTGACCCGTGTACGTGGTTTTACTCAGGATGATGCCCATATCTTTTGCCGTCCCGACCAGGTAGAAGAGGAATTTAAGAAAGTGATTGATTTGGTGCAGCACGTATTTAATTCACTTGGATTTACGGAGTTTACGGCTCAGGTTTCGTTGCGTGACCCCGAAAATACACAGAAATATATAGGTAGTGATGAACTCTGGGACAAAGCTGAAAATGCTATCCGTAAGGCTGCTGCCGAAAAAGGATTGAAAACGGTGGAAGAACTGGGCGAAGCTGCTTTTTATGGTCCGAAGCTGGATTTTATGGTAAAAGATGCTTTGGGCAGAAAATGGCAACTTGGCACGATTCAGGTGGACTACAACCTGCCGGAACGCTTTCAGTTGGAATATATCGGGGCTGACAACCAACGCCACCGCCCGGTAATGATTCACAGGGCTCCTTTTGGCTCTCTGGAACGTTTTATTGCGGTACTTACTGAGCATTGTGCCGGTAATTTCCCGCTTTGGCTGTCCCCTGACCAGATTGCGGTGTTGCCGATTTCAGAAAAATATACTGATTATGCTCAGGAGGTTTTCTCTGCCTTGCAGCAGGCTGATATTCGTGGTTTTATGGACAACCGTGATGAAAAAATCGGTAAAAAAATCAGAGATGCCGAAGTGCAAAAAGTACCGTTTATGCTGATAGTAGGTGAAAAAGAGCAAGCCGAACAAAAAATCTCTGTCCGTCGCCACGGAGCAGGTGATTTAGGCAGTTTCTCTCTCCACGAATTCGTAGAAATCTTCAAATCCGAAGCCGAAAAGCATTTGGTGGGAGTGTAAAATTGAAAATAAACTGACATGGTAAATCTATTTAAGTCCATGTCAGTTTATTATTTTTATTCATCTAAATCTTGTTGATAGTTTTTCAACAAATTTTCTTTTGATTTTTTTGCGAATTTACGTTGTAAATCACTAATATCTATTTGATTGTCTAATCTAAGTTGAGATTCTTTTATCTTTTTTTCTAAAAAATTAGCTAAAGATTTATCATTATAGGCTTTAAAAGAGAAATAAAAGTTTAGCTTAAAACATGTTAATACCTTTAAAGTAGGCAAAGTGATGTTAGCAAAAATTTTCTCTATAAAGTTCTTATTAGCTTTTAGATCAATATCTATCCATAAAAAATACAATAAAAAAAGTTTATATTGATTTTCTTTTACATTCACTTCTAAATCTTCTATTTTCTTCAATAATATATTTTTAATATTTCTTTGTCCAATTCCATCATATATCATTGCACTAACTACCATTGGTGAAATGGTAGAAACTAAATTTAGCAAGGCTTCTCCAAAAACCTTACTATTATCATCATTTGACCTATCTAAATTCTCATTAAGAATATATTCTTTTGTTTCATCAAATAGAACAAATCCAATATTACAATATGATTCGAGTAGATAATCAAAAATAGGGTGATGTCTCAAAAGTGTTGATTTGTCCTGAAACTAATTGATTATCAATAATAAACACATTTATATCAACACATTTTATACACTACCAAAAATAGAATAACTTAATTCGGAATTTGTAATGTTGTCAGAATTCTTGTATACACGAGCTAAAATATGTAAATACTTTTCTAAAGTTTCAAAATTTTTTATAGAATAGTCTATTGGCTCTTTAATACGAACTTCTGATTCAGTGGAAAGAGGGTCTACACCATCTTTTATTTCATCTTGTGATTCATAACTCAATGGAGATGATGCTTTAATATTTTTGACAATTTTAGCTAAATCTTTTGCTTCACTAACACTATCTTTTAGTAATATATCTAATTTTGCTTTTTCACGATAGGAACTATTGATTTCATCAAATACTGACTTGGTTTTCTCAAAAACTTCTTTTAAAAAAGATTCATCTTTTCTGTTAAATCCAGTATAAATCTCTAATTCATTTCTAAAATTTAAATAGATAGAATCATCATTTAAAATATTCTCTTTGAATTCACTGTTTTCCTTAATGAAATATGCTAAAAAATATTCAAATATACCATTGAGTCTAAATGTATATTTTTTGTATTTTTCTGTTAATATTCCAGTTTCAACTAAAAAAGTGAAAATATCATTACTATCACTATCAATTCTAACATTTTCTTTCTTGTAATTTTCAATAAATGTTATTATAGTTACTGAATCAGTAGAATATGTACTTTCCCGATGTTGAACTAGAAGGAAATGAGCTATTTTGCTACATAGTTCCTTATATTGATCAAATTGGAGTTTATTCTTAGCAAAAAGCAATTTCTTTTTTCCAATCATTTCATCGACACACATATCCAGAATTCCAAATATATTTCGTTCAATAATATTATCACTTAATTTTGTGTATATTAGAAGAAGCAGTGAGATAGTCCAATAGCTAAGCGGTAATTGTAGCTGTTCACAAAATTTCCCAATTCTTTCTAAGACTTCTTCTTTCTCACTTTCTTTCCTTAATCTTTTTTCTGTATACAATCTAATTTGTTTACGTGTTAAATCTTTGATAAAGATTTTAGAATAAGACAAATGATCCAATTCTTCAGAATAGATTCTTGACTCAATATAGCTTGAACAAATAATGAATTTAATTTGGGGATTTTTAACAAGAAAATCTATTATTGATTCATGGACATGAGATGATGGTTCAAAGTTATCCAATAAGAAAATAATTTTCCCGTTATTAATTATATTATCAGATTCATTATTATTTATCTCATAATATTTTGCTACTTCCCTAATAAAGTTTATTTTCTCTTCATTAAAATCTTTGTAATCAAAAAAGAATGGTACTATTCCAGAAGATGCATAGTTTTTTAATAAATTTAGTTGTATTCTTCTAAGAAGAGAGGTTTTTCCACATTTATCTTTGCCAAAAACAAGATATGAAGATTTAGCTAATAGGATTTCAGCAAAATCAATATTTGAATCTCTATTTTTTGTTGTTATTTCAGAATATGAATCTAAGCTTAGTATTGGTTCTGTAAATAGATCTAAAAAATTTTTATCTAGTATGTCATCATAATCGGTAGTGTATTAAAAGTGTTGAATATTAAAGAAAAAGTGATTGATAAAAAGAGCAATTACTCTATCATGAACGAGAATAGATTTAGAAAAACAAATGGTTTTTCGGGTAAGTCTTTTGATACGG
>JAESFG010000433.1_pt1 | contig 38002 bp, 38 predicted proteins | sample 9269371 | NCBI WGS metagenome assembly JAESFG01 (sample SAMN14506227, study PRJNA617093) | algae metagenome | isolation source: Aetokthonos hydrillicola CCALA 1050 (B3-Florida) and co-occurring... | place: USA: South Carolina | collected 2013-01-01 | reverse complement strand
GTCGTCGTCTCCCCCCGCTATTATGGCGACTACTGCTTCGTGAAGAAGGTCAAGCGCTACGACGCCTGGGGCAACCTCTACGTCAAGCGCGTCCGCGTCTGCTGATCCCTGCCGTCAGGGCCGCCCGATCCCTCCCCTGCAATGGGCGGTCCTGACGACATTACACTTCCCCACTCCCCTCCCAGGCAGAGCCCGGCGTCCTCCAGCGCCGGGTTCTGTCTGTTCGGCACGGATCTGCATCGGTTCAGGATCGTCTCGAGCCGGTCTCATCCGCCAGGGTGAAGTTGATGCGGATGCAGGGAAGCCAGGCGGCAGCAATCAGACGTTCCGGCGCGAAGGCTGCGAGATCCCGGCGGATCGCGGCGATGTCGCCGGTCCCGTGAATGACGGTCGGCGGACCGCCCGCAAGGAGCGCAAAGCCGGGCACGACGCCCAGGATGACCGACATCGGCACGGAAAGTCCGGCCATGGGCTTCGGGAAGGGTGCGACCAGCCAGAGGTCCCAGCCGAGGAGGGCGAGACCGTCACGTTCGCAAGCGTCGAGGAAGGCGGACACGTCGCCGGCCAGGATGCCGATCTCGCCGTCTCCGCAATGAAACGACCGGGCGACGATATCGGCGTCGAGCGAGGCGGGCCAGGTCATCGCAGCACCTGTGACGGGAAAGCCCGGACGTTCCGGGTCATCCCCGAGGATAGCGCCGGGGCGGGACGCGCGGAAGACCGCGCACAGGCGGCGGAATGCGGCAGCCGATCGGGCCGGTCCCGGGGGTCCCCAGGCCCCTGTTTCAGCCCTCGAGTTCCTCGCGCAGCATTTCGAGCTCCAACCACTCTTCTTCCATGCGGGCAAGATCGGCGCGGATGGATTCGAGCAGCTTGGCGGCTTTCGAAAAGCCGTCCGGATCCTTCGCGAAGAAGGCGGGATCGGCCATACGGGCCTCGATCCGCTCGGCTTCCTTTTCCTTCGCCGCGATGTCCTTCGGCAGATTGTCGATGGCGAATTTCTGCTTGAAGGACAGTTTGCCCTTGCCCCTGGACGACTCGGAAGCCACCGGCGCCGGCGACACGTCGTTAGCCGGCTTGCGCTCGTCCTTTTTCCTCGTCTCCGCCTCGGCGCCGCGACGCTGGGCCAGCATGTCGGAATAACCGCCGGCATATTCGATCCAGCGGCCGTCGGGATTCGTGGGATCGGCGGGCGCGATGGTGGAGGTGACGGTGCGGTCGAGGAAATCACGGTCGTGGCTGACCAGGATCACCGTGCCGGCATAGCCCGCGACGATCTCCTGCAGCAGGTCGAGCGTCTCGATGTCGAGATCGTTGGTCGGCTCGTCGAGGATCAGCAGGTTGGAAGGCTTGGCGAGGTTGCGGGCCAGCATCAGCCGGGCGCGCTCGCCGCCCGAGAGGTTGCGGATCGGGGTGCGAGCCTGTTCGGGCTGAAAGAGAAAGTCCTTCATGTAGCCGGTGACATGCTTGGGCTGGCCGTCGACGAGGAGGTTTTCGCCGCGGCCGTCGGTCAGGTAATGGGCGAGCGAGGCGTCGAGATCGAGATCCTCGCGCTTCTGGTCGAGGGTCGCGATTTCGAGATTGGTGCCCATCTTCACCGTACCGCTGTCGGGCGCGATCTGTCCGGTGAGCAGCTTGAGCAGCGTGGTCTTGCCGGCACCGTTCGGGCCGACAAGGCCGATGCAGTCGCCGCGATGGACCCGCAGCGAGAAGGGCGCGACGATCACGCGGCCGTCATAGGCTTTGGTGATCTTCTCGGCCTCGATGACCAGCTTGCCCGATTCCCGCGCCTCGGCGACGGTCGCCTGGGCGGTGCCCAGCGCGCCTTTGTGGCCCCGATGGCGCTGGCGCATGTCCTGCAATTCGCCGAGACGCCGCATGTTGCGCTTGCGCCGTGCCGTGACGCCGTAACGCAGCCAGTGTTCCTCGCGCTCGATCGCCTTGCCGAGCTTGTGCTGCTCGAGCTCTTCCTCTTCCAGCACCTTGTCGCGCCAGGCCTCGAAATGCGAGAATCCGCGGTCGAGCCGGCGCGACTGGCCGCGATCGAGCCAGACGGTCGAGGTCGAGACCTTTTCGAGGAAGCGGCGGTCGTGCGAGATCAGGACGAGCGCGCTGCGGGTGCGCTGCAGCTCGCCTTCGAGCCATTCGATGGTCGGCAGGTCGAGATGGTTGGTCGGCTCGTCGAGCAGCAGGATGTCGGGCTCCGGCGCCATGACCTTGGCAAGCGCCGCCCGCCGCATCTCGCCACCAGAGAGCTGGGAGGGATGCTCCTGGCCGGTGAGGCCGAGATGCTCGAGAAGATAGGTGACGCGATAGGGATCGTCGGAGGGACCGAGGCCGGCGGCGGCATAGGCCTCGACCGTGTCGAAGCCCTCGAAATCAGGCGCCTGCGGCAGGTAGCGGATGGTCGCGGAGGGATGGCGGAACGCCTCGCCGCTCTGCGGCTCGACCATGCCGGCGGCGATCTTCATCAGCGTCGACTTGCCCGAGCCGTTGCGGCCCACCAGGCAGATGCGGTCGCCGGGCTCGACCTGGAGGCTCGCACCCGCGAGCAGCGGCGTGCCGCCGAAGGTCAGTCTTATGTCGTCGAGCTTCAGGATCGGCGGGGCCACGGTCACACTCCGGTAAAATCATGCGGCCGGGCGAGCACAAGGGCGCGGCCGGCGCGGAGGTCGAAGGTCACTCCGCCTTCCGCGACGTTGGAAATGGTGCGCGACGAGCCGAAGGGCAAGGTGAAGTCGTCGAGCGGATAGCGGGCATTGCCGATGGTGAGCCCGGCGAGCGCATCGAGGCCGATCACCGAGAACAGGCTCGACTTCGGCAGGTCGAGCGCAAGCCGCCGGCCGGGCAGCAGCGGATAGCCCTCCTCCTCGCCCGATGTGAGGAGGACGGGCATGCCGTCGAGCGCCAGCGCCATGGCCTGGACGAGATGCGCCCAGGCGTGATCGGCGCGTTCGCCGCCGAGCGCGCCCGCCATGACGATCTCGGTGGCGCCGCGCGCGAGCGCGACCTGGAGGGCGAGCTCGCCGTCGGTCAGGGCCTTTTCGGCGGGATATTCCAGCCGCGGCACTTCGGCATATTGCAGGGAGAGCGCATCGCTGGCGGAATCGAAATCGCCGACCCAAAGCTCCGGCGTCAGGCCGAGTGTCTCGGCATGGCGGATGCCGCTGTCGGCGGCGACGGCGCGCGCGCCCGCGACCTGGCCGAGAAGCCGGGGACCGACCGCGAGAGGACCGCCGAGGAGGAGCACGAAACGGGACATGGCCGGGCTTTACGCGACCGGCCGGCGGACGTCAAACGGCGGGTGGAGTCGGAGCGAAGGCGGCTTATGTCGGCGAAGGCCCGTCATCCGCCTGTCGACACCTTCTCCCCGTAACGACCGGGAGAAGGGGATGTGGCACGGACGGTGCTTCATCTCCCCTTTCCCCGCAGGCCGAGAGAGGGGTGCGCAGCACGCAGTCGGGTGAGGGGCGCCTGCCGCCCGACCGTGTTGTTGGCCTGCGCCTCCCGCAGCGGGCGGGAGCGAGACCATCATGCGTTGCCGGGAAGACCAGGCCGAATTCCGGGAGATTCGGGCGCGGTTGCGCATACGCGAGCCGTCGCCAGGATGGCCGCGGCATTTCTCTGGCAAAGACGGCGGGAAAGGACTGCGGGGAGATGACTGCAAGGCCGCTCAGTCGCGGAGCTTCTGGACCTTGTCGAAGAATTTCATCACCTGGGCCAGGTCCTGGCCGCGCTTGAGGATTCGGCCCTGGGTGTTGACGATGGAAAAGGCGCCCTGCTTCTGGGCCAGTTTCGGGTTCTTCTCGATCTGGTAGAGGGGAAGGTCACCCGACCGCTTGAAGACGGAGAACACCGCCTTGTCCTTGAAATGGTCGATGGCATAGTCGCGCCATTCGCCCTCCCCGACCATGCGGCCATAGACGCGCAGGATCTGGTTGAGTTCCAGCCGGTGGAAGGTGACCGGCATCGGATCGCGGGCTTCACGATATTCACTGAGGTCGATGACGATGCGACCCCGGCGGTCGGCCGTCCCGGTATGCTCGTTGTGGTCCGTCATCTGATCCCGTCGACCGGTTCTTGCCGCCGCGCCCGGCGGACCGGTCGTGACGGATTGATGACAGTTTGCCTCATCGGACAAGAATTGCAAGGCACAATTGCCGGGGACCCGGTCCCGGCGGCCGTCTCTGCGGCCCCGGGCAGGACGGCGGGGCGGGCAGCGGCTTCAGAGCGCGGCGGCGCCCAGAATGCGGCCGGGATTGCCGGAATCGTCATGCGCCTGCAGAAGGATGGCGCAGCCGTCGAATCCGCGCTTCTCGATCACCGCCGTCGGCAGCTTGAGCGTCAGCGCCCGCCCTTCCCACATACCGACCGTCTCGATCTTGGTGACGGCGTTGCGATACGTGACGGTCTTGCCCTGGTTCTCGCCCTTCTCGATCTCGACGGTGGAATTCTTGCGGAAATAAGCGATGACGATGTCGGCCTTGCCGGCGCCGGGCACCGCGTCGTCGCCGATGTCGATGGTCAACTCCTCGTCGGCCATCACCGCCGACACGGCGACCGGCAGGCCGCTGCGGGTTCCGCGCAGCCGGTCGAGCTCGCCGACGATCCGGTCGGGATCGGTGTAGTGGGTGTTGCGGATGCCGTTCAGCACGATCTGCGGCGTGAACACGTTCTTGATGCGGAGCGTCCGGGCATAGCCATATTGGCGCTCGGTGTTCTCCCGCGCGCTCAGCGTGTCCGCCCAGCCGAGATAATTCCAGTAATCGACGTGGTAGGCGACGGTGACGACGTCGTCGCGCAGAGCGAGCGCCTCGATCGCACGATCCGCCTTCGGACAATTGGAACAACCTTGCGAGGTAAAGAGTTCTACCACGCCGATAGGCTTGGACCGCGTGCTTTCGCCTGCCGAAAGCGTGGCGACCGGCAGGAGGGTCGCGAGTGCTGCGGCGAGGGCAAACAACGGACGGAGGGGCATGATGGGATTTCCATGTTCGAGGGCGGTCGATGGTCCGGCTGGTCCGGACCGGCCATTTCCGCCGATCGCGGTTATAGTCGAGCCGCTCCTCACACATAAATCAAAATCGGTTGATAAGCCTTTCGCCTTCGTGCACTGTATGCACGTTACGAATGTGTCGACCACCCCGCCCCCGCCAAGACCATTCTACCTGGACGATTGTGCGCTAGCGTACAGTTGGCCGGGTTTTCGTACGTATGACCAATTAAATGAGTGATGACCCTTTCTGATTTCCGGTTTTCTTCCTATCTTCCCCGTCCGCTTCCGACCTTGGGATCAATCATGAGCATACTCGACGAAACCGACCGCAATCTCCTCGCCCTTTTGCAGAAGAATGACAGACTTTCGCTCGCGGAGATCGGCCAGGAGCTTAAACTGGCACCCTCGACGGTCAATGACCGCATCAAGCGCCTGATCCGCAACGAGATCATCTCCGGCTTCCATGCCGCGGTGAATCCGGAAAAGGTGGGGCTCGACCTCCTGGCCTTCGTCTTCGTCGGTTGGAACGACCCGAGCGTCGAGGCTTCCTTTCTGAAGAAGGTGGCCGAGAGCGGTGCGGTGCTGGAATGTCACCACGTGACCGGCGCCTGGAACTACCTGCTCAAGGTGCGATTGAGCACGACACGCGAGCTCGAACGGTTCCTCGCCCAGGAACTCAAGGGCATCGAAGGCCTGATGCGCACGGAAACGCTGATCGTACTGTCCTCCGCCAAGGAAGTGTCCACGCTCGCCGTCTGAGCGTCCGGAAATCCGTGAAAAATTTTCGGCTGGCGCGGCGAATAGGCCGTGCGGCTCGTCCGTCATAGGATCGGCGGAACTCCATCGCCGCCTGTTCCCGCGGGAACGGCGGGCGTTCCCTTTCAATGCGACAACCGCTCCATCGAATTGACCAACCGATGGAGACAGACATGACACGCATCAGAGGGACAAACGGCAACGACCGGATCGACCAGAACGGCGTGCCCGCACTCGACATCAAGGCACTCGGCGGCAACGACACGATCGTGCTCGACCGCAGCGACGACCTCGGCGGCGACAATCGCGTCAATGCCGGCGGCGGCAACGACACTGTCGTCAACAGCTTCGAGGGCGGCAATGTCATCCTGCTCGGCCGCGGCGACGACGTCTATGTCGGCACCGGCTTCTCGACGCTGGGCGGCTCCGACGGGGTCGATGGCGGCGCGGGCAACGACCAGTTCCTGCTCCAGACTCTGAAAAGCGCCTATTTCGGCGGCACCGGCGACGACCTCTTCGTCAGTGACGGCTGGGAGAACACGATCAACGGCGCCGGCGGCGACGACACGATCTCCTACCAGTTCCGGCACGAGAACAGCACCATCGGCGGCGAAGGCGTGGCGATCGACCTGTTGTCCGGCTTTGCCCAGACCGGCGCCGCGCGCTTCGAGACCCTGACATCGATCGAGAACGCGATCGGCTCCGAGCGGGCGGATTCGGTCCAGGGAACCGAAGGTGACAACCGGCTGGCAGGTCTCGCCGGCAACGACCAGATCTTCGGCCTCGGCGGCGACGACCTGATCAATGGCGGGCTCGGCACCGACACCCTGTCCGGTTCTGCCGGCGCCGACCACTTCGTCTATGCCAATGCGGCGGAGGCCGGCATCAACAGTCTCAATCCCTTCGCGATCGAGACCATCCTCGACTTCGACGGCACCGCCGGCGACCGAATCGACCTCAGCCTGATGCAGGGCAGCGACCGGTTCACCTTCATCGGCGGCGGTGCCTTCACCGCCGGCGGCCATGGCGAGATCCATTTCGCCGGCGGCATGGTGCAGATCGACGCCGATGGCGACGGCACCGCCGACATGTTCATCAAGATGACCGGCGTCACCAGCATGCAGAACACGGACTTTCTGGTGTGACCGCACGGCGGCCCGTGAGACGGCCGCGGCCGGATTCCGGGTTTCCGGCGACAGTCGATGGCCGCCGGAAAGCATGAAACCGGACCGGCGCTCGCGCGGGGATCAGCGGTGCGGGTCGACGACCACGCGGCCCCTGACCTCGCCCTTCAGGATCGCCCGCCCGAGGGCGGGCATGTCCGCGAGCCCGTGCTCGGACACCATCGCCTCGAGCCTCTCCATCGGCAGGTCGCCGACCAGCCGGTTCCAGGCCTCGACGCGATAGGCATGGGGCCGCATCACGGAGTCGATGCCGAGCAGGTTGACCCCGCGCAGCAGGAAGGGAATGACTGTAAAGGAGGGAACGGCCGCGCCGGCGGCGAGTCCGACCGCGGCGACCGATCCACCATAGCGCATCTGCTTGAGGAGCCGGGCCAGCATTTCGCCGCCGACGGAGTCGATCGCCGCAGCCCAACGCTCGGTCTCGAGCGGCTTGCTGCCGGCCTCGGCGAGCTCCGCCCGATCAATGATGCTCGCGGCGCCGAGACCCTTCAGATAGTCTGCCGCCGCCGGACGACCGGTGACCGCCGCGACCTGGTAGCCGAGGCGGGCGAGGATCGCCACCGCCACCGAACCGACACCGCCCGCGGCACCCGTGACCAGCACCTCGCCATCGCCGGGTTCCATCCCCGCGCCTTCGAGGGCGATGACCGACAGCATTGCCGTCAGGCCGGCCGTGCCGATCGCCATGGCCTGCCGCGTCGACAGCGCATCGGGCAGCGCGACGAGCCAGTCCGCCTTCACCCGCGCGCGCGTGGCATATCCGCCCCAGCGCACCTCGCCGACGCGCCAGCCGGTCAGCACGACCCGGTCGCCCGGGGCATAGCGCGGGTCGCCGGACGCCTCGACGACACCCGAGAAGTCCACGCCCGGTACATGCGGATAGGTCCGCACCAGCCCGCCCTGTCCGTGCATGCAGAGCCCGTCCTTGTAGTTCAGCGTCGAATAATCGACGCGAACCGTGACCTCGCCCTCGGGCAGCTGCGCATCATCGAGCTCGCGCACCGCATGTGTCACGGTCCCGTCCGCGGCCTTGTCGACCACCAGTGCCCTGAACGTCATTCCCGTCTCTCCCTTGCGGTTCTGTCCGATTGCCGCGCGAACCCGAGAATAGGCAGCGAGCGGCCGCGCCGCAATGCGACGGTGGTCGCATTTTCTCGTGTCGGCCCGCATGTCCCGCCGCGGCGGTGGCGGGGAAGAACCCCTCCCCAACCCCTCCCCACAAGGGCGAGGGGCTTAACCGGGCCGCGGCGCCGGGGTTTCAAATCACCGGTGCAGCAAAGGGCGATGCGCGCCGGATGTGCCGATGACGCAAGGCGGCACGGGGGCCCCTCCCCCTTGTGGGGAGGGGTTGGGGAGGGGTTGTGGGGACAGGGAGGGTCATGGGATGGACGGTCTCGGGACCAAACACCGTCCGCGATGGCCCGCTCAGGCCACGGCGCTTGCCACCACAGGCTCCAGCGCCAGCTTGCGGGCCTCGACGAAATCCACCTTGCCGGAGCCCAGCACGGGCACCCTGCCCACCCGCACTTCGGCCGGCACCATGATGTCCATCGCATTCTTCGACTTGGCGAAGGCGAGGAACTCGGCGCGGGTGGCGTTGGGGGCGTCGGTCAGCAGGATCAGGCGTTCACCCTTCTTGGCATCGGGCACCGCCGAGACTGCCGTGAGATGGCCCGGCCACAGGCTGCCGGCCAGCGCCTCGACGGCGGCGAGCGAGACCATTTCGCCGGCGATCTTGGCGAAGCGCTTGGCGCGGCCCTTGATGCGGACGAAGCCGTCGGCGTCGATGGTGACGATGTCGCCGGTATCGTGCCAGCCGTCGGGCAGGGGTTCGAGCACGCCGGGATTGTCCTCGCGGAGATAGCCGGCCATGACGTTCGGACCGCGGAGCGAGAGCCTGCCGCCCTCCTCGATGCCGGGCACCGGTTCGAGCTTCCACTCCATGCCCGGCAGGATCTTTCCGACCGTCCCGGAGCGGTTGTACATCGGCGTGTTGAGCGAAATGACCGGCGCCGTCTCGGTGACGCCGTAGCCTTCGAGGATCCTGAGGCCGAACTTCTCCATATAGGTCTCGCGGGTCGAGGCCTTCACCGGCTCGGCGCCGGAGAAGATGTAGCGGATCGAGCGGAAGTCGTAGGGGTGGGCCGTCCTGGCATAGCCCGACAGGAACGTGTCGGTGCCGAAGATGATCGTCGCGTTCGAGGCATAGACCAGCTCCGGCACGATCCGGTAGTGCAGCGGCGAGGGGTAGAAATAGACGGGCACGCCCGAGACCAGCGGCAGCACGGTGCCGGCGGTCAGGCCGAAGGAATGGAACACCGGCAGGATGTTGAACACCTTGTCGCCCGAGTGGAAATCGATGCGCGAGGCGGCTTGGGCGGCATTGGCGAGGATGTTGCGGTGGGTCAGGACCACGCCCTTGGGCGCGCCTTCCGAGCCCGAGGTGAAGAGGATGACCGCCGGGTCGTCGGGCTGGCGCTTCACCAGCGGTCGGCCGCGGCGGAGGAGCCCGAGGAGCTTGTCCCTGACGCCGACCGTCGCCCTGAGATCGTCGAGCCAGACGATCTCGACATGCTTCTGCATCTCCTCGACGACCGGGCCGAGCTTGGCCTGGGTCACGAAGGCGCGCGAGGTCAGGACGTGCCGGATCTTGGCGGCGCGGCAGGCCGACAGGATGTTGGCGGCGCCGGCGGTGAAGTTCAGCATCGCCGGGACCTTGCCTGCCGACATCGCGCCGAAGATGGTGACGGCGGCACCATTGGCATTGGGCAGCATAACGCCGATGTTTTCCTCGTCGGGAAAGAGGGTGCGGAACTTCGCGCCCAGCACGGCGGCGCCCGCCAGAAGCCGGCCGTAGCTGAGCTTGCCCGTAACCGGGTCCTCGACCGCCGGCTTGCCCATGCCGCGCTCGCGGGCGGCGTCGATCACCCGCTCGATGACGGTGGACGAGGTCGAGGTGGTGCGGAAGATCAGGTCCGACATCACCCGGTAGAGCGCGGCACCGGCGGCGATGCGGCGGGCGCGGCCCTTGAGCTCGGGCGCCACGTCGAGCCGCACCGGTTCGAGGATCGTCACCTTGACCTTCGGGAACAGCCGGCGGCGCACCTGGCCCTGGTTGAGATAGGTGAAATAGCTGTGCTCCAGCCCGTCGATGCGGACGGGCACCACCATCGAGCCGGTCTTGTCGGCCACCATGGCGGCGCCATCATAGACCTTCATCAGCGCGCCGGTCACGGTCAGGCGTCCTTCCGGGAAGATGCCGATGGAATTGCCGTCCTGCACCAGCTTGATCAGCGAGCGCGTCGCCATCGGCTTGGTCGGGTCGAGCGGCAGGAACTTGCAGAATTTCAGGAAGGGCTTCACCCACCAGGCCTGGGCGATCTTGTAGTCGACGGCGAAGGTCGGCTCCTCCTCGGTGATGGCGAGCGCCAGCGCGCCGTCAAGCAGGCTCACATGGTTGAGCGCGATGATCGGCGCCGTGCCGGCCTTCTTGATGTTCTCCAGCCCCTCGACCTCGAGCCGCATGAAGGCGCGGAACAGGATCGAGATGAAGTCGCGGAAAGGGTTGGTCGGCAGCGTCTTCAGCATCAGCCAGGCAATGCCGAGATTGAGGACGGAAAGGCCGAGCACCAGCATCGGCACGGTGGCGCCCAGCGCCTGCAGCACGGCAACCAGCCCGAGCCCGGCGGCGATGAAGAGCGCCGAGAGCACGTTGGCGGCGCCGATCACGCGGGCGCGGCGATCCTCGTGCGCCCAGGTCTGCATGGCGGCGAAGGTCGGAACCGCGAGGAAGGCTCCGCCGACGGCCATGCCGGCGAGGTCGATGGCGACGCGGATCGTGTTGGGGCCGGCGAAGAAGCCGGCGATGCTCTCGGCATGCGTCACCGAGGCCATGCCCCAGAGGTTCCAGGCGAGGTCGAGGCCGAAGAGGGCGACGATCGCCGTGCCCAGGGGGGCGGGCAGAAGCACGACGCGGCCGGCCGACATCCAGCCGGCGATCGCCGAGCCGAGGGCGATCGAGATGGCGAAGATCGCGAGATAGGCGGGAACGACGATCTCGGACCCGCCGAGGATGTCCTTCACCATGATCGGCAGCATGGTCATGACGAAGGCGCCGACGAACCAGAACCAGCCGTTCATCAGCGAAGCGCGCCAGATGCGGGCGTCGGCGCGGATTTCGTTGACCAGCGTCAGGCTCGAACGGACGATGTTCTTGTCGACCACGAGATCGGGCGCCTTGGCGCCGGTCTTCGGGATCATGCGGGCGGCGAGCCAGCAGCCCACCGCGAGCACCATCATCAGCGGTCCGAAGACGAACACGCCGCCCTCGCCGTTGAAGGACAGGGCCGCGGCGATCGTGCCGGTCAGGATGGCGATGAAGGTGCCGCCCTCGATCCAGGCGTTCGCCGCCGGCAGGTCGCGGCGGTCGAGGTGATCGGGCAGGATGCCGTATTTGATCGGCCCGAACAAAGCGGAGATGACACCGAAGCCGAAGAGCGCCGCCATCAGCACGGTGATCGAGGACAGCGCCATGCCGGCGACCGCGAGCGCCGCGACGCCGATCTCGGCGCGCTTGAGCCTCTCGGCGACGACAGCCTTGTCATGCTTGTCGGCCAGTTCGCCGCCCAGCGCCGAGAGCGCCAGGAAGGGCAGGATGAAGATGCCGCCCGCGAGCGCGACCAACGCCCCGCCTTCGGCCGCCATCTTGTACATGATCAGGAACACCAGCGTGTTCTTGAGGAAATTGTCGTTGAAGGCCGACAGGAATTGCGTCCAGAACAGGGGCGCAAACTTCCGCGACGTCATCAGGCTCGTCTTCATGATGTCCTCTCCGTTCTAGCCGGAACGTGCGTGCCGGCCCGGTCATTCAGTCCGGTCATTCGGCCGGTCATTCGGCCTGTCGCCCGGTCTGGCCGGCCGAGGCTTGTGCTCCGGCCCGCCGCCATGTATGAACAACGTTCATCAATGGCTTTGCCATAAAGACGAACAGTGTTCAAGAATTATTCTGAACACCGTTCATAGAATGCAGGACGAGTGGTTAATGGCCGGCAAACGCGAGCAGAAGAAGGAAGAGCTGAAGGCGCGGCTGATCGAGGCGGCGCGGGCGCATATCGCCGAAAGCGGATTCAAGTCGCTCCGGGCCCGGGACGTCACCCAGGACGCAGGCTGCGCGCTCGGCGGGCTCTACACCGCCTTCCGCGATCTCGACGACCTGGTGCTGCATGTCAATTCGGCGACGCTCGGCCTGCTCGAGGCCGATCTCGTGACGGATCTCGACGGCATCGAGGACCCGGTCCGCCAATTGCGCATCCTCGCGCAGGGCTATCTGCGCTTTGCGCTGACCCATCGCAATCTCTGGGCGGCGCTTTTCGAGCATCGCCTGCCCGAGGGCGTCGAGGCGCCGGGCTGGCACCTCGACAAGCACATGTTTCTGATCCAGTTCATCGCCCGGCCGCTCGCCCGGCTCAACCCTGACATGGGCGAGGAGGACCTGCGCATCCGGGCGCTGACGCTGTTCAGCGCCGTGCACGGCATCATCTCGATCAGCCTGGAGGCCCGCTTCGTCGGCCTGCCGCGCGGGCGGCTGGAAAGCGAACTCGACGATTTCGTCGGCCTCTTGGCGGCCGGCGCACAGTCGTCTCGGATCTGAGCCTTTCGATGGATTCGTCTGCCGACCGGCGCCAAAAGGCGCCGGTGCGGAACTCACGTCGCACCGCGGCCGAGGAAGCCGGCCGCCGGAACTGGCGACTTGCCGGCTGGCGCCGGGACAGAGCCCAGCCGCCAGGCCCGGCTCAGCCGGGCTTGGCTCAGCCGGGCCTCAATCAGGCGACGTTGCGGATGATGGACTTCAGCGTGTCCGAAATCGACTTCATCATGTTGGTGCGAAGATTGGTGATCGTCGACCAGGTGTTCATCAGCATCTGCATTTCGAACATGCGCTCAGTGTCCGACAGGTTTTCGTTCTGCTGGATCGCGCGGAGCTGGTCCTCGAGCTTCTGGCCCTGGGTCTGCAGCTGCGACTGGAAATAGGCGAGGTCGAAGCCCTGCTGGCGGCGGAACGCCGTCGAGTCGACGTTGACCGAGGTCAGGGTCGCGTTCTGCGCGGTTGCTGTTGAATTGCCATCTGCCGGGGTTACAGCCATTTTCGAGTTCCTTTGTTCCTGTCTGGAGATCAGCCGACACGCCGCGACGCCAAAATGCTTCCGGCAGCGACCACGGCCTTCTTCAATGCGGTGACGACTTCAAAAGCCTCTTTCGGGAGCCCCTGTCTCTCGAGCCCGGAGAGGTGCTTGTCCAGTTCGATCAGACGCTCCATGACGGCCTGCGCCTTCTCGACCCCGTTGGCACCCAAAAGCTCCGCTTCGAGATCGGAAAATCCTAGAAACTGTTGCAGTTCGATCCCAGGATTAGCAGTCTGTTTACCCTCGGGGTGTGTCGTTTGGCTCATTGGCCCCTCACATATTGAAGGCGATCGCTTCGAGTCTCGCCCGGTTCGTCACGATGATGTGGCGATCTTCCACCACGACCAGCCCGTCGGCGATCCAGGCGCGCAGGATCTTGTTGACGTTTTCCCGCGTGCCGCGGGCCATCGCCCCGAGATCGCGCTGCGTCACGACCGGTCCCAGCACCGGCACCGTCTTGTTCTGGTAGCGGATCTCGTTGCCCAGGCTGTTGAGCAGCCGGATCATCGATAAGGCCAGCCGGGCCGTCAGCGTCGGCAGATAGAGGGCACGCGAAAATTCCGTGTGCGCGCGATAGCGCTTGGAGATCATGCGGGCGATGACGGTGCGCAGCTCGTTGTAGGGTGCCCCTTCCTTGTCCATCCACGGGAGCGAGATGGCGGTCAGCTCGGCAGCATCGATCGTTGTGGCCGTATCGGCATAGCCGAGCCTGTCGAAGGCTCCCACCTCGCCGAAGGACGCACCCTGCGGAATGATGGCATAGAGCGCCACGGACCCGTCTTCCATGATATGGGAGAGGCGCACATGACCGCGCTCCAGGATGAAGAGATTGTGGGCGGGATCGTCCTGGAAATAGACGACCGTATTGGCAGCCAGCGACTTCCGGCGCGAATGGGCGTGCAGGATCGCCTTGGCTTCGTCACTCACACTGTCGAACGGATTGTTGATCATGGCCTGCGGATTGCCCCCACGGGCGCCGGCCGGCTGGCGCGGAGACCCCGCCGCGACCGGCACACGGCCTCGAATTGAATGTTGTTGGTCACTGAGCAAACTCATCACACACGGCTAGATGATCCGGTTCATTTCCGACTGCTGACCTCCCCGCCGGAGATCAAATTCTAAACCATCTTGTGGTTTTCGGGGGACGCGCAAGATGATTGGATTGACAAGGCCAGCGCCTGGACATCAATCACAACCAGGAATATCGGGGTCGAGACTGGATTTTACTAAGATAAATCCGATCCGCGATCGCATTTTCCGATTTGGAAATTCTTTAACTGAAGGATTTCAACATGCGCCCGGCGAACGGTTCTTCCTATTTTGGTTGCCATGCCATTCCCTCACACTTGCCTTTACGTCCGGCCATCGGACGCAAAACTCGGCTACTGCGATATTTTCTTCAAAACCTCTTGGCAGCGGTCAAGATCTCAACCGACAAATGGGATTCTGGGATAAGCATTTGAGACGCTCTGTTAAACGGCAGGCGCAAGCTTCCCGTTACGGGACACGTCGGGAGCCCGCGCAACCGTCTCTTTTCGGTGCACCGACAAACCAATCTTGCGCGCGATACGCCATTTTTGGCAGCCGGAGCCAGGGCCGTGCCGATGCCGGGCGCGACACCCGGACCAAACCGGAGCGTTCACACAGCCTGGTTCTGGCCGAGCGCACCATATCCCTGCAGGGCGGAATTCTTGGTGATCTCTGTCGCAGGATCGAACGCATTGGAGGGCGGCTGGTTGTTGGCGAGAAGAGTCGTGCCCTGGTTGGAGTTGAGATAGTTCTCGAAATCCTCGGTCTGTTGCTGAATCTGATTCGTGCGGTTCACGACGCCGACCTGGATGTCCTGCGTGAGAGGCGTGTTCTCCGGCGGCTGGCGTTTGCCGAGATTCTGGATTTCCCCGGACTGGTACGGCGCCATTGGCGGCAATTCGCGTTCGATCATGACGTGCCTCCTCAATCCTCTTCCGGACGATTCATTGCTGCCTATCCTTCCACAGCGGAGCCCGTTGGGGAGTGACATTCGTCACTCGGCGGCGAAGCCGGATCATGAAACCGAGGGCGGTCCCGACCAGGGTGAGGCGCCACCAGAAGCCGACGCCATCGAGAAGACCGCGCAACCGCGCGAGAGCCGCGCCGGGCGACGGACCGCCGTCGATGCGGGTCTCGTCCCCGTCCCCCTGCCCCACCAAGATCTGCTGGAGACGCTGCTGGAAGCTCGGCGCGTCGAGATCGAGCCCGAACAGCGATCGGAACCCTCTCGACCAGGTCTGCGGATCGGCTTCACTCCTGAGCGCCAGCGGCACGTCCACTTCCCGGGCAGAGAGACCCGCGGCGCGGACGGCCCCGCTTGTTGCGCCGTAAGCCTCCTGGTCGAAGATGAAGAGCAGGACGCCGGCGCGCTCCCCGCCGGCGAGCAGGGCGGCGAGCTTCCCTGCGGTCACGTCGCGTCGATCGAGCCGCCGGGCCGAAGCCGGGGAAGAACCGGCCGGCTTCACCGTAACCCCCGTCCTGTCGATGTCGATGGTGATGGTGTCGGCGACCGTCGCCGCGCGGGCATGGAAGGCCGAGACGAGCGCCGCCGGCGCCAGGATCGGAGCCATCGACACGGCGGCGGCGACGGGGGCACTGGCGGTGTCGCGGCGATCGATCGCAAGCGTGAGCACCAGCAGGATGATCGCCGTGCAGAGCAGATTGGCGGTGACGTCGAGCATGACGGTCAGAAACGCCGTGTCTGTCGCCACAGGCTCCCGATCGGCAAGGATGCCGCCGCGCCGTCTCACCGGCGCCGGCATGAGACAGTCCACCCCGCCGGCCCCATCGAGACCGTCTCGATCTCGGCGCAGTTGTCGGCGAGCCGCACGCGCCGCACCGACCCGGCCCCGAGAGCCGCCAGACGCGCTGTCAGATGAAAGGCCGCCTCCACGCCCTCGGGGGCGATCACGAGCGTCGGCGTCCCTTTGCGGGCGATCGTGGCCAGCCGGCTGCTACCGGCAATTGCGCTGATGGCGACCACATCGTCGCTGCCGGCCGGGCGCACGCCGTCGGCCCCGACGAACAGAACCTGTCCGTCGGCGGCAGCAAACAGCGCATCGAGCCGTGCCCGGTTCTGCGCCTCGGACGTGTCGGACGACGCCGGCTGGCGCATCGCCTGCGCGCCGACGGCGAGAAGAACGACCAGCAGCAGGGCGGTCGTGCCCAGCATCAGATCGACCATGGCGCGGGTGCCCGCCTCGTCGGCCAGCGCGTCGGTTCCGTTCGCCTCCTCCGCCATCCGCCGGTTCATCGGCCTTTGTCCGCCGTCTCGTCGTTCAGCGCGTGCTTCGCCTCGTGGAAGGCTTCAGCCCTTTCGATCTGGGCCAGCGCCAGCGTCGCTGCGATGGAGCCGAGCAGGCCGAGCAGGGTGGTCTCGAAAGCCGTGGCGATCCCCCGGAGGCTCATCGTCATCTCCGAAATCGCCTTCGAAAGGTCACCGCCCTGATCCTGGAAGAACAGTTCGCGCGGAATGTGCGACAGCGCGATCTTGATGCCCCAGACGGTTCCGAGAAATCCCATGACCGGAAGCAGGGCGATCAGGGTCCTGAGGAACCGGCGCTGGATATGGCTCCGCGCGACGATCATGTCGGGGGGATAGATGGCATCGCCGGCGAGCCTGGTCTGCCAGGACGAATCCAGCCAGACGCTGGCGAGGAGGCAGCAGATCGCGGCGAAGAGAACGAGGATGGCGAGATGAATGGGCGTTCCGACCAGCCAGGCCAGGCCGGCGGCATCCCCCGCCGCGCCGGCGGCATAGAAGGCGATCGACAGAAGCGTGAGCGTCAGCGCCACCGCGTAGTTGAAGAGGGCGCCGCTCGACCGGACGAACTGTTCCATGACGGCGGCACCGACCCGCGTGGCGGGATCGAGACTCCGCATCCTCTGCCGCACTTCGGAGGCCGTTGCCAGCGCATCGAGGGCGCCGCCGGCAAGCAGGCCGGTCACGATCAGCGGCCAGAAGGAAAGGGTGGACAGCGCCGAAACCAGCGCTCTCGGTTGTCCGTCTCCTTCCGGCACGGAAAAATCCACCGTGCCGAGCGCGATGACGACGACCGAGACGGAGGCGATCAGGATGGCGGCGACGGCGTAGACGCCGAGGCCGGGCCAGCGCAGGCAGAGGCCGCAGAGCAGAGGGCCACCGATGATGGCGGCGACCAGCACCATGCCGGCGAGGCCCTGCACACCCGATGGGAAGAGCAGGAGGGACGCGGCCTCGCCGAGCGCCGCGACCAGCGCATAGGCGGAGGCCCGATAAATCAGGGCTTGGACTGGTGTCGCCGGCACGGCGCTCCCTTCCCGCGACGACGCGGCGTTTCGAGGCATCCTCGCACGGTCCGACCGACGGGGATCGCGGCCGTCCGGCGGATGTCAGACTACTCTTATCCGATCGAGGGGCTGCACGTTCACATCAGGCGCCAGCTCCTGGAAGGACAGGATGGCGAGTTCGGGGAAGTCACGCTCGACGATCTTGCGCATGAAGCGGCGGATATCCATCGGCGCCAGCAGCACCGGCGGCAATGTATGCCGCTTCATGTCGCCGATGCTGCCACGCAGGCTTTCCGTGAAACGTCGATGGAAATCCGGCGACAAGGCGAGATAGGAGGCGCCGGACGTCTGGCGCACGGCCCCGCGCACCTCGTCCTCGACTTCCTTGGACAGAAGATAGGCGGGAATGACATTCTGTCCGGCCGAGAATTTGTGGGTGATGTAGCGGGACAGCGCCCCGCGCACATGCTCGGTCAGCAGGATCGGATCCTTCTCTCGCTGCCCCCAGTCGACAAGCGCCTCCAGGATGGTGCGCATGTCGCGGATCGATATGCCCTCGCCCACCAGCCGCTTGAGCACATCCGTGATGGTGATGGTCGGCAGGACCCTGGTCGCCTCGCGCACCAGCTGGGAAAAGTTCTTCTCCATCTGGTTCATCAGGAACATGGTTTCCTGCACACCGAGAAAATGCGGCGCATTGTCCTTGAGGACATGGGCGAGGTGATAGGTCAGCATGTTGGGCAGCGTCATCTTCTGGATGCCGGCCTGATCGATGACCGCGATATGCTTGCTCTGGACCCAGAGGCTTGGCGTGTTCGGCAGGAAATCCTCGCCCTTTTCGTAGGGAATGTCGAACATCTTCAGGTTCGCTTCGCTTTCGCGAACGATCACATAGTCCGACCGCGCCGAGCCGGCGGCGACGGGGACCTCGTTGACCATGATGCGATAGTGCCCTTCGGACAGGTTTTCGTTCAGGCGGAGATGGATCCCGGGAAAGGGCACTCCGAGATCGAAATAGAGCGCACGCCGCACGCGTGCCACTTCGCGGTCCAGCCGGTCCGGCTTGATGGCGTTGCGCACCGAGGCGGCGATATCCACCATCAGCGGCACGGTCAGGGCAAAGGTGACGGGCTCGACCGGCCGCGTGTCGTCCTCCTCGTCGGGAAAGCGGGGCGACTGGCCGGCCGGCGCGACGGCGGCGGCAAGCGCCGGCATCCGGTTGTTGTCGCTCGTCGACCCCGCATTCTGGCGCTTGCGGCTGATGTAGTAGCCGCCGAAACCCACGATGGCGGCCAGCGTCAGGAATACGAATGTCGGGAAACCCGGTATCAGGGCGAAGCCGAGCAGGATGCCGGCCGAGACCAGCATCGCCTTCGGCTCCGTCACCAGCTGGCTGCCGATGTCGGAGCCGAGATTCTCGCTCTCGTCGGAGGACACGCGGGTGACGATGAAGCCCGCGGTGATCGAAATCAGCAGCGCCGGGATCTGCGCCACCAGACCGTCGCCGATGGTCAGGATCGCATAGCGGGTCAGCGCATCGCCGACGCTCATGCCGCGCTGCATCGTGCCGATGAGGATGCCGCCGATGATGTTGACGAAGATGATGATGATGCTGGCGATGGCATCGCCCTTCACGAACTTCATGGCGCCGTCCATAGCGCCGTAGAGCTGCGACTCTTTCTCCAGCTTGCCACGGCGCGACCGCGCCTGATCGAGGTCGATCATGCCGGCGCGCATGTCGGAATCGATCGACATCTGCTTGCCGGGCATTGCGTCGAGCGAGAAGCGGGCGGCCACTTCGGCCACGCGTTCGGAGCCCTTCGTGATGACCATGAAGTTCACGATGGTGAGGATGAGGAAGATGACGGCGCCGACGACCAGATTGCCGCCGACGACGAACTTGCCGAAGGTTTCGACGATGTCGCCGGCATGGGCGTGCAGCAGGATCAGGCGCGTCGTCGAAATCGACAGCGCCAGGCGGAACAGCGTGGTCAGCAGCAGGAGAGAGGGAAAGGCGGAAAAGGCGACGACGTCTTTGAGATAGATCGCCACCATCAGCAGGATGGCGGAGATGGTCAGATTGGAGGCGATCAGCACGTCGACCAGGATCGGCGGCAGCGGCAGGATCATCATGAAGACGACACAGACCAGCATGAACGCCAGGATGACGTCGTTACGCTTGGAAATGTTGTTCAGAATCTTTGTCAGCACTGCCGGCGAGCCTAGGACGTCCCATACGCATATCGGCCCTTTCTGCCCGCATTCGCGGCGGGAGACATGTATCCGATGACACCGTCCGGAGCGGCGGCCACCTGATAAACAGGGGGTGGAACACGGTCAGGCGAAGCGATCGGGCGAAACCGAGCCCAGCGTCGCATTCTGGGAATACTTTCTGGGGATAGGGCGAGCGGTGGTTGAAATTCTCTCGACGGAAGCGGCAAGGCTCCTGGCATCGCTCGGCATGCTCGGCCTGTCGCGCGGCGACTCCCGCCAGGCGGAGACGGTGTTCAGGGCCCTGAGCCTCGCGCGCCCCGACCAGGAGATCGGGCCGGTCGGCGAAGGCCTCTCCATGCTTGCGCGGGGCGAGGCGCGGGGAGCGATCGCGCGGCTGCGGCGCGCCCCGCCCAGCGACGGCGTGAACCTGTTCCTGGCGATGGCCTACAGCCGGATCGGCGAGCGCGACGAGGCGCAGGACATTCTCGAAAACCTTCTCACCGCCGACGATCCGGCCATCCGCACGCTCGCGGGCCAGATGCTGACGGAGGGGTCGGCCTTGAGTGCATGAGGAGCGGATTGCCAGGCGCGCCTGTCAGCCGGTCAGCAGAATGAAACAAGGAGCGCGAAACGATCCGGGATCCGGCCGATCGCGCCGACAACAGGGAAAAGACCATGGTTTCGTCATTTGAAGTTGCCCAGCTCGCCACCCAGCAGCCGGCCGTAGCGACGGATGCGCTGCCGAAGACCGCCCCGAGCGACGACCAGGTCGACACGTTCGAGCAGATTTTCCGGGACGCCAACGCGCGGAGCTCGACGACGCCGACCACCTCGAGCGAGCCCGTGACTGCCGCCGAGAGCCAGGACTCCCGGCAGAACACGATCGACACGCTCGGCCTCGACGCCAAGGCGGCACCGACCAGCACGACCGGCGACACGATCCTCGGCGGCCTGTCGAAGCTGCGCGAGATCTTCGACGTCCAGCAGGCGAAGCTAGCGGGCATCGGCTACACCGACAGCGCCTCCGGGCTGATCGCGGCCCAGCTCGAAGTGGTGAAATACAGCATGCTGGTGGATGTCACCTCCAAGCTGACCGGCAAGGCAACGCAATCCTTCGATACGCTGATGAAGGGCCAGTAGGGGCTGCGCGCAGCGGATGGGCGACGCACGGCTCGGCGTTTCGGCGTGCGGGCGAGAGGCGGATCCATGATGGCGGCACGCTGCGGGACCATCGCCCGAAGAGCGCTCATATCCGACAAGGGACTGAAATATTCGTCATGCAAGCTTTTCGCGTTGGGTTCGTTTCGTTGGCCGGCGGTTTCCGGCTGATCGGCAGGCTGGCCATCGTGTCGCTCCTGCTGCTGCTGGCCGGCTGCAGCTCGGAGCTCTATTCCAAACTGTCCGAGACGGACGCCAACGAAATGTTGAGCGTGCTGCTCGCCAACAATATCGACGCCTCCAAGCAGCCGGGCGACGAGGGAACCTTCAATCTGGTCGTCGGCGACGATGACGTCCTGCGCGCGCTCGACGTGCTGCGCAATGCCGGCCTGCCGCGGGCGAGCCGCGAGAATATGGGCCAGGTCTTCGCCAAGTCGGGCATCGTCTCCTCGCCCTTCGAGGAGCGCGTCCGCTATATCTATGCGCTGGGCGAGGATGTCGCCGCGACGATCCAGCAGATCGACGGCGTGCTGACGGCCCGGGTCCATATCGTCATGCCCGAGAAGGCCGAACTGGGCCAGGAAGTGAAGCCCTCCTCGGCAGCAGTGTTCATCAAGCAGCGGCCGAATGTGGATCTCGACTTTCTCGTGCCGCAGATCAGGCGGCTGGTCTCCAACGCGATCGAGGGCGTGACCTTCGACAATGTGACCGTCGTGCTGGTGGAGGCGATGGACACGCCGCCGGCGGAGACGGCACGCAACGCGCCGCAGCTCGAACAGATCCTGCCGGGCGTGACGATCGCCGCAGCCTCGGCCTCGGGCCTGTGGATCTGGATCTCGGTGGTCGCGGCGATCCTGGTGGGGCTCCTCGCCGGAATCGGCGTGCTGGCCTACCTCCTCCTGCGCAAGGGTCGTGCCGGGGCGACCGGCAAGGAAGCGGAGGCGGCGCGTTGACCGAGGTCTCGCAGTCGATCCGGCTGATCGCGCGGCTGGCATCCGTCATGGCCCGGCCGGCCGACTCCTGGCCGTCGGACATGACGGGGCTGGCATCGCTGCCGCCCGCGGCCGCGGCCGAGCTCTATCGCGGCCAGCGCGGCGCCGTGTTCCAGAAGGCGCTGGCGATCGATCTTGGGCTCGCCGACATCGAGATCGGCGACAGTTTCATGGTCGAGCTCAGGACCGCTCCGGATGTGGCCCAGGCCGTGCGGATCGCCTGTGCGCCGGTCCCCGAGATCATGATCGCGTTGCGTCATCTGGCTGCCTGCATCTATTGCAAGGCGGTCAACGGCGCCGTCCGCAAGGCCGACCGCGAGGCGATGCTGGCGATGCTTGGCGCCGACGGCCTCACCACCGCCCAGCGGCAGGCTGAGGTCTTCTGGCCGTCGCTCGCCCGCCTCGCAACGGTCGAGGCAAGGCTGGCCGCCACCCTCGTCGAGCCGCAACCGTCAGAGGAGCCGTGGACGCGGCCGGCGACGAGCACGGTCATCCTCGGCCACCCGCTCGCCCTCCAGCACGCCTATGCCGTGCTCCTCGCCCATGTGACGCGCACGAGCGCCACGATCGGCCGGATCCTGCGCGCCCGGCTGGGCGCCGTTCCCGGCGCATTCGGCACGCCGGCCCTGTCTCCGGTCCAAGACCGGGACATCCGCGATCTCCTCGAGCGAAAGGTGCCGACATGGTCGACTACTATCGCCTGACGGATGTCGGGCTGCAGCTCGGCGCGGGCACGCGCATCATCAAGCGGGCCGAAATGGCCGATCTAGACGCCGCCGCCGATGTCGTCGCGGCTGCCCGTCAGAGGGCGGCCGAGATCGTCGCCGAGGCCGAACGGCTGCGCGAGAGCGAGCGCCAGCGCGGCTACGAAGAGGGCCTGAAGACGGCGCAGGCCGACAGCTTCGAACGGCTGATCCGCGAACAGGTACAGTTCGACGAGGCGCTCGAGCGGTCGCGTGCCGACATCACCGATCTCGTGCTCGCCTGCACCCGCTCGATCGTGCAGCATCTCGATCCGGCGGATGTCGCCGTGTCGATGACCCGCACCGCGCTCGGCCGCATGCGGCGGGAGAAGCGCTGCCAGCTGTTCGCGCCGGCGAGCCTCGTGCCTGAAATCCAGGCGCGCATCGAGGCGATCCTCGCCGACTTCCCCGAGATCGAGCTCGTGGACGTGGTGGAGGACGCAAGCCTGAGCGAGCCGAACGTGGTTCTCGTCTCCGCGCTCGGGAGGGTCAGCTGCTCGCTGGACGAATCCATGGTGGCGCTCGAAGCCGCGCTGCGCGGCGGCGGCATGAGCGGCCGGGCGCGGCCGGAGCCGGCGGCCGTGCCGCAATTCGGAGTCGGGCCATGACGCTGAGGGCACGCGCGAACGACCCGAGCGAGGAGATCGCCAGCCGCGAGCGGCTGATCGGCGCCTTCCCGCTCGATCAGGTCGCGGCCCTGCGCGCGCGGGCCGGCGACTACACCGCCTTTCCGCTGCTCGGCCTGGTCAAGAAGGTGGTGGGCACCATCATCCATGCCTCCGCGCCGGGCGTCCAGGTGGGCGAACTGGTGGAGCTGAGGACGCCTGCGACCGGTCACCGGCTGATGGCGGAAGTGGTGGGCTTCCTCGGCGACGAGGCCCTGCTCTCGCCGATCGGCGAGACCCAGGGCATCGCCCCGCATACGGAAGTCGTCCCGACCGGCCGGGTGCAGTCGGTCGCGGTGGGCGACGGTCTTCTCGGCCGCGTCATCGACGGGCTGGGCAATTTCATCGACGGCGTGAACCGACCCTTCGAGCCGGAGACCTACTATCCGATCTACCAGCTGCCGCCGGACCCGATGAAACGGCGGGTCATCACCGAGCATCTGTCGCTGGGCGTGCGGGCGCTCGACGGGCTGCTGACCTGCGGCGAAGGCCAGCGCATGGGCATTTTCGCCGCCGCCGGCGGCGGAAAGTCGACCCTGCTGTCGATGCTGGTCAAGGGTGCCGATGTCGACGTGACGGTGCTGGCGCTGATCGGCGAACGCGGCCGCGAGGTACGCGAATTCATCGAGCACGACCTGGGGCCGGAGGGCCTGGCGAAGTCCGTGATCGTCTGCGCCACCTCGGACAAGTCGTCGATGGAGCGCGCCAAGGCGGCGTTCCTCGCGACCTCGATCGCGGAATTCCACCGCGACAAGGGCCGCAAGGTGCTGTTCCTGATGGACTCGGTCACGCGCTTTGCCCGCGCGCTGCGCGAAATCGGCCTCGCTGCCGGCGAGCCCCCGACCCGCCGCGGCTTTCCGCCCTCCGTCTTCGCCAACCTGCCGAAGCTCATGGAGCGTGTCGGCATGAATGAGAAAGGCTCGATCACCGCGCTCTATACCGTGCTCGTCGAGGGCGACGACATGAACGAGCCGGTGGCGGACGAAACCCGCTCGATTCTCGACGGCCACATCATTCTTTCGGCGAAGCTTGCGCAGCAGAACCACTATCCGGCCATCGACGTGCTGGCCTCCAAGAGCCGCGTGATGACCAAGGTCACCACGCCGGAGCATCTGGAGGCCGCCGGCGCCGTCAACGAGCTGATGGCCGTCTATAACGAAGTCGAGCTCCTGGTGAAGATCGGCGAATACAAGGAGGGCTCCGACCCCCGCGCCGACCGGGCGATCCGCAAGGTCGACGAGATCCGCTCCTTCCTGCGCCAGAAGACGACCGAGCTCATGCCGTTCGACGAGACGATCGCGCGCCTGAAGAAGGTGGCGTCATGAACGCGCTCGTCCAGTACAAGACGCTGGCCCGGGTCAAGGCGCTGCGCGAGCAGAAGGCGCTCGAAGCCCTGCAGAAGGCAAGGCGGGAGGAGCTGGAGGGAGAACGCAAGGTCGAGCGCCTCACCGAACAGCTCGCCGAGAGCGCCCGCACGCTGCCCGATCGCGTCCATGCGCTGTTCCAGGAAATCATCGGTACCCCGGTCGGTATGCCCGACATCGATGACGTGAAGTACCGCGCCGCCCAGCTCGATGCCGAGCATCAGAAGATCGCCGACCGCAAGGCGCGGGCGGAGCATACGCTGCTGAGCCTGCGCGAACGAACCCGCGCGGCGCTCGCCGCCTACAAGGCCGCCCAGGTGGACCGCGAAAAATACGACGACCTGATCCGCGACCTTAAGGCCAGCATCCTGGCCCGCGTGACCGCAGCAGAAGAAGTCGAAGTCGAAGATCTGTTTTCCCGCCCGCGCATGCTGAGCGGCAGGAAGGAGGCCACCCTATGAGCATCTACGATCCCGCACGTCTCAATTCGTCCTCTCCCTTCCGCCAGAAGTCCGGCAACGATCTGGCGGGCGATCCGGAGAACGAGGCGGGACGGCAACCCGGCAGCGGCCTCGACTCGCAGGGCTTCCGCGATTCCGCCGGCCGGAACCACCAGATGCGGGATCGGGAAAACCGTTTCGCCTCCTCGCTCAGGGCCCAGCTCGACCATGGCCGGAACGACCGGTCGGAAAAGCAGGGAGCGGACAACGACATCCATCTCCTGGCGCGGATCATGCCACGGAAAGACGACGCGCATGGCGGAAGCGAGAAGCCGTCGACCATGGAACTGCCGATGCAGCTTTCCTTCATGAGCCCGGAGGGCGACGGCGTCCTGATGACCGTCAAGGTGAATGTGGAGCCCAAGGCGCTGTCCAACGAACTGGCAGGCCGGGTGGAGCACGTCGCCAAGATCGTCGGCGACCAGATCAATGCCAATCTCAGGACCAATATCGAGAGTGCCGGCAAGGACGGCGTCCGCTTCGAGATCCAGGTGCAGGACAAGGGCATCGCGCTGAACGGCATTTCGGTGCACAGCCAGGGCAATGTGATCACGGTGACGATGCGCACCGTGGGAGGGGCGCTGGACCCGGAAACCCTGAATTCCCTCGCCGCGTCGCTGGCATCGAGCCTCTCCATGCGCTTTCCGAAGAAGGTCATCGAGATTGCCGGCCGCATCGATGCCGGCGGCAGGGACCACAAGCACAGAGAAAAGGGCAGCGGCGATGACATCGCCGCGATACTCGGCAAACGATGAACGAACACGCCCCTGTCCCCATCGCGGCGGATCACGCCCTGGCAGCCGACGAAGCGGCCGGCGACGGCGTGGCGGTTGCTGCTGCCATCGCCGCGGCCCTGCCCCGGCTTGCGCTCGGCGGCGACCAGCTGGACGTCTGGAATGCCTTGGTCGCCACGCAAGGCACGGTGGTCACGATCGGCGCCCTGCAGCTGATCTACGAGCAGGTTCCGGCGGACCGGGATCGGTCCTTCCGCCAACGCCTGGCCTGGCGGGACGGGCGCGGCGACCACGCGGCGCTCCTGGCGCTCGAGGAGTTTTCCTTTCTGGAAACGCATGGGGCCGAACTGACCATGGATGCACTCGACCAGATGCCGGCAGCCATGGCCGCCGTGCTGGAAAGGAGTGCACTCGATGTGATTGCCGAGCGCCTGCAGAAGCTGGGGCTCAGGGGGCGCCAGGTAGAGACGGCCGAAGCAGCAGCCGACGACGGCAGCATCGAGGTCAAGGTCCGGATCGGCGGGCTCTTCGAGTCCGTCGTTGGGCTGCGGCTGAAGGCGACGCCGGCCGCCCTTGCGACGCTCGCCGACACCGAGACGCTTCTGGCGCTGAAGGCGTCGCCGGAGATTGCCGGCCAGATCGGCGTCGCCGCCAGGATCGAGCTCAGGGCCGTCATCCTGCCGGCAGCCGATGTGGCCGGTCTCGAGACAGGCGATGTTCTGCTCCTGGCCGAACGGACGGATGACGCCGCGGTGACGATCGTGGCGGCGGGTCGCCGGATAATGGCCGGCGACCACGAGGGACTGTGGATGATCAGGGAGACGGGCATGGCCGACGAGGAGACCCAGATGGACAGTGCGGAGGCGGATCTCGCCGAGATCGGTGAGGCCGACCAGCTCCCGGTCCGGGTGCATGTCGAACTGGCGAGCCTCGATCTTCCGCTCGCCGCGATCGGGGCCTGGGCGCCGGGCGCGCTCGTCGATATCGGGCTCGGCCCGCTGTCGAACGGGTTGCCGGTCACCTTGCGGGTGGGCGGCAGGAAGCTCGCCTCCGGCAATCTGATCACCCTCGACGATCGCTTTGCCGTCCGGCTTTCCGCGGTGACGATCACGCCGCCAAAGAGCTGACCGCAAGATCAAACGACACACCGGGGGTCGATGCCCCGGCCTATAACGCCAGGCTTGTGAACGACTGTCTTTCCTCGCCCGCCAACAGTGGGAGCACCCATGAGCGATCCGCTAAATCTCATCCTGATCCTGGCGATAGCGGCCCTGTTCCCCTTCATCGCGACGGTGGCGACGTCCTATATCAAGCTGTCGGTCGTCTTCCTGCTGGTGCGGAATGCGCTCGGCGTGCAGCAGATCCCGCCGAACTCGGCACTGAACGCGCTCGCCATCATCCTGTCCGGCTATATCATGACGCCGGTCTTCTATGAGACCGCGAATATCCTATCGAGCGGGAACTACCGTTTCGATACAGTCGAGAACATCTCGGCGACCTTCAACGCCACCAAGGGGCCGCTCGTCACCTTTCTCAAGAGCCATGCGGATCTCAAGGAAAAGACCTTCTTCATGGAGGCAGCAAGCCAGCTCTGGCCGCCCGAACTGCGCTCGACGCTGACCGAGGATTCGCTCGCGGTCGTGCTGCCGGCCTTCACGGTCAGCGAGCTGCGCGAGGCCTTCGAAATCGGCTTCCTGCTCTATCTGCCCTTCATCGTCATCGACCTGATCGTCTCGAACATCCTGCTCGCCATGGGCATGATGATGGTCTCGCCGCTGACGATCTCGCTGCCCTTCAAACTGTTTCTCTTCGTCATGGTGGACGGCTGGTCGCGCCTGATCCTGGGCCTCGTGACCTCCTACCAGACCACGCCGGGATAAGGCCATGCAGGCTGATGAAGCGCTCTATTATGTCACGCAGTCGATGACGCTGGTCATGGTTCTTTCCATGCCGCCGATCATCGTCGCCTCGGTCGTCGGCATCGTCATTTCGCTCCTGCAGGCGCTGACGCAGATCCAGGAGCAGACATTGCCCTTTGCGATCAAGCTCCTGGCGGTGGCGGTGACCATCGCGGCGATGTCGGGAATTCTCGGCTCGGAACTGCTTCACTATACCGAAGGCATCTTCAACGATTTCCCGAAGCTGGTGAGGTGACCGCGCCTTGGGAGAGCTGATCCTTTCGATCATCAACGAGTACAAGCCCTATCTCCTGGCGCTTCTGCTGAGCCTCGCCCGGCCGCATGCCTTTCTGTCGGCGTCACAGGTCCTGGCACCGAGTGCGGTGCCGCGCATGGCGCGGAACGCGGCCATCCTGACGATGGTGATCCCCATCGTGCCCGTCAACATCGCTTATGCGCGGATCATCGAGCCGTCGCTCTTTACCTATGTCCTGCTGTTCGCCAAGGAATATGCGCTCGGCTTCCTGATGGGCTACGGCGTCGCCTGGCTGTTCTGGGCGGTGCAGACCGCCGGTGACTTCATCGACAACCAGCGCGGCGCCGCCATCGCCTCGTCGATCGACCCGCTGCAGGGCCATGAAGCCTCACCGCTCGGCAATCTGTTCAGCCAGGCCTTCGTCACCTACTTCTTCTCGGCCGGCGGCTTCCTGCTCGTGCTCAAGCTGCTCTACACGTCCTTCTCGGCCTGGCCGGTCATGCGGGGCCTGCCGCTCCTGTCGCCCGAACTTCCCGCCCTGGCGCTGACGATCATGGACAGCGGCATGCGGTTGATGTTCGTTCTCGCGGCGCCGGCGATCGCCATCATGTTCCTCGCCGAATTCAGCCTGGCGATCGTCAGCCGCTTCGCGCCGCAGCTGCAGGTCTTCATCCTCGCGATGCCGATCAAGAGCGGCCTCGCACTGATGATCCTGATCTTCTACTTCGCGACCATGTTCGACGTCGCCTACAAGAACTCGACGTCCTTCGAGCCTTATATCCGGCGGCTCTATGCCATCCTGCAGGCCGGCGACAAGGCGGCCCAGACCATCACCTGGCCCACCGTGCCCACCATTCCAGCGCCGGGGGACAAGGACCGATGAGCGAAGGCGGCGAGAAAACAGAGGATCCGACACCGAAGAAACTGCGCGACGCCCGCAACAAGGGCCAGGTCGCTCGCTCGCAGGAACTTGCCACGACGATTTCCCTCTTCGGGGTCATCGCCCTGGTCTGGATGCTGGGGTCGATCTATTTCCAGCAGATGGCAGGCATGCTCGACACGGTGGCCCAGCTTGCCGCCACGATGGACGGCCACAGCAAGACCACCATGAATCAGGCGGTGACCATCGCCTACGATCTCGGCACCAGCATCGTCTTTCCGATCCTGGGGGTCACGATCTTCGTCGGCATCGCGGCGAACTACATCCAGTTCGGCAGTGTCTTCTCGCTCGAGAACCTGATGCCCAAGCTCGAAAAGATCTCGCCCGGCGCCGGTTTCAAGCGGATTTTCGGGGTCAAGCAGCTGATCGAGACCCTGAAATCGATCCTCAAGATCCTCTTCCTGTCGGTGCTTCTCTACTACGTCATCCGCAACATGATCGGCCCCTATATCACGGCCGTCTATTGCGGGATGGATTGCCTGATGCAGGTCACCGTCCATTCGCTCCTGCTGGTCTTCGCCTATAGCGCGCTGGCCTTCGCCGTCGTCGCGGCCGCCGATTTCGCCTACCAGAAGAAGACCTTCATCAAGGGTCTCATGATGTCCAAGGACGAGGTGAAGCGCGAATACAAGGAAAGCGAGGGCGACCCCGTGGTCAAGGGCCAGCGCAAGCAGCTGGCGCACGAACTGCTCATGAGCGACCAGGTGGGACAGGCCCGCAAGTCGACGGCCGTCGTCATCAACCCGACCCATCTCGCCGTCGCTGTCCGCTATCAGGAAGGCGAGATGCCGCTGCCGATGGTGGTGGCGAAGGGCCGCAATCTCAATGCCGTGGCGATCCGCGAGGCGGCCGAGCAGGAGGGCGTGCCGATCTTCCGCAACGTTCCGCTTGCGCGCAGCCTGTTTGCCGATACCGAACCCGGCCACTACATCCCGGACGAGGCCTTCGAGGTTGTGGCCGAGATCCTGGCCTGGGTGGCGCGCAACAAGGACCGCCTCTATCAGGGCCCTCTGACCCATGGCGTCATCGACATGGACGAGGACAAGCTGCCCGACTGATATCCTTGGCCGGTCGATCTTGGCTTCGACCCCTGTCGGTGTCCCGCGGACCGTCAGACGCGAATGAGGGTGCCGTCGTCGCCGTCCCGCGACAGGTCGTCGGCGCGCAACGGGCTGCCGGGATCGGTGGCGGCCGTGAGGTCGGAGTCGCGGAAGGTCAGGACGTTCTGGACGAAGCCGAGCACCAGCCGGTCGAGCTCCTGCCGGTCGACGAGATGGACATTGATCCTCTGGCAGAGGAAGGGCACCCCGCGCGCGTCGAGCGCGAAGCGGGCCTGGCGCAGGCCCTTCTCGACGGAATTCAGCCGCAGCAGGGCCGAAAGCTGGTCGACCGAGACATAGCGGTCGATGGCGGTCGTATAGGCGGTCAGTTCAAGGTCGCGATCGGACACGCGGAAGAGATAGATGGAGATCTGGTCCTCGATGATGAGTTCCGCACGGCCGAGCCCATCGAATTCCAGCGTCGGCGTGCCGACAATGTCCTTCAACGCCTCGAGCGCGTCCCGTACGTCCTTCACCTACAGCACTCCCCGCCCGGCGCGGCGCACAGACCCCGCCGGCCCCTTCACGGCGCCGGCGCGCTGTCGCATCGACGGGACGCGGCCCGGCGGGAGACCCCCGCCCTTGATGCTGCAACCGGTGCGCAGGAGCCGCACGGTCAGCCCTCCTGCGAGTCGTTGGGCATGATGCCGAACTGGATCCCGATGAGAATGCGCTGGGCCGTGTGCTGGTCTTCGCGATAGCGCGGATTGCCGCGCCCGCGCTGTGCCGCCTGCATCAGATGCCGGCGCGCTTCGGTGACCTGGTTGCGCTCCAGCGCATTGAGACCGAGCAGCAGATAGATGCGCGGATGGGCAAGCTCATGATCGTTCAGCCAGTGGCAAAGCTGGTCGGAGAGATCGCGCTGATCAGCACCGGCAGCGATCGACGCCAGCCCGAACAGCGCCGGCAGGTGCGGGCTCGCCGGCGCGACCGGCCGGCCGTAGCAATAGGACACGACGAAGCCGAAGGCGGCGGGGCGGCGCAGGCCGGCCTGGTAGTCGCGGCATGCCTGCTCGTAGACGGCCATGATCGGCGCTTCCCGGCCGCCGCAGCTGTCCTGGAACTGGCGGATGTCGCCATCCATCAACCAGGCGCGGACGAATGCGGCCATCTCGGCGGCCCTGTCCTCCAGCGGTGCCCAGAATTCGGGATCGGACGCTGCCTCGACGATCTCTGGCACCTGGTCGACCTTCAGCACGGCGCGTTCGTCCCTCGATTCCATAGGCAGGCTGCTCGTCCCCCAGGCCATGGGAGTCAATGCGCGGATTGCCTGAGCCTGCATTATGCTGCTACCTTTCCTTGGCACGCGGTACCCCCTTGAGATGCCGGGGATATCGTGTGTGTAAGTCTTGTTCCTACCGAATCATCCACGGCATCGACTTCGGATAGACCTCTGCCTTATAGCCGTTCGGCACCCTTACGAGAACGCCCAGGTCGCCGATACTCGCAATCCGACTGTCCAGTGACGGCGCCTCGCCTTCCGTGAGCGTGTCGCCGTTGTCGAGTTGGATGTACCGTGCGCCGGTCGTATTGGCGCCGGCCAGAGCCAGGCTGTAGCTGGGCGCGCTCCTCAGCAGGAACCGGATGAAGTCGGGATTGCGCCCCACCTCTTCGAGATAGATCGAGCTCGTGGCCAGCTTCGCCAGAGCCGGATCCGGCTGCCGGAGAAGGCAGTCCCGAACACGGTCCGGAGACAGGCCGGCCTCCAGCAGCAAGCCGTAATTGTCGATGAACAGGTCGTCGATCGACACCTTCTCCGAAATACTGAGAAGATCGAGCCAGAATATCAGCGTCGGCAGGACATCGGGTGTGATGTTCGACCCTTCCCAGCAGGCGCCGGCCTCCTGCGGCCGGGCCCTTTCCGCGATGAGCGGCCGAAGCGTCGCTGCCTGCTTGACCGTGCGCGAAATGCGGTCGAGCGCCTTTTGCACGTCCTTGCCGCGTTCCGTCCCCAGGAGATCGTTCAACTTGGCGCTCTTGTTGAGCTTCAGGATCGCAGTCGTCGCGTCCTGCAGCTGCCGCGCGGCCTTCTGACCCTCGTCGGACTGCATGGACTGGGCGACATCGAGGATGGGCGGTGTCACGACCTTGCTGGCGAGGGAGTCGCTCGACGTGTCGGAGGGACGCCGGTCCGTCTCGCTCGCGTCGACGGTCGTCGCGGCCGTCTTCTCGACATCGGCGGACGTGTCTTCGGTCACGGCGGTCTTTTCGGGCTCGGAGACTGCGTCCGGTGAGGCGCTGTCTTCGGCGGTTTCCGGCGACGACGGATCGGCCTTCGGCCTGTCCTCGACGTCCTTTGTCGCGACCGGTCGGGTGACGATCTGAGGCACGGCGATCGCCGTCTCCTCGTCGCCAGTGACGAGGTCCGCCGTGGCGGACACGCCGAGCAACTGCATCAGCGAGCTGTCGGAAGGCCTGGTCGCGGTAGGGGTCGCATCGACCGGCGTTTCCAGGACGGAATCGGGGGTGCCCTCCGGCGTGATCTCGGCCTTCAGGCCGGCGTCGACACTGGTGTCCACGCTGGTGGTGTTCGTATCGGTGCTCTGCTTGTCCTTGGCCGGCGGGGTCGCCGCGTCGAGCTTGGCGGGATCCGCCGTCTTGCGCTCCTTCTTCAGGGTCTCGGTCTCGGAGGAGGCCGGAGCGACGGCGTCGAGCAGCTTTTCATAGCTCGTCTGGTTGTTGAGAAACATGTCGAGCGGCACGCGGCGGCCGAAGGCGTCGGGCGCCGTCTTCTCGCTCGCCAAGATGAGCGGCACCGCATCCGCAGTCTTGTCCTTCGCCGCCACCGCATCTGTCGAACCGGGCACCGCGGGCGTCGTGTTGTTGACGATCACCGTCTGTCCCTCGATGCCCACATAGGAGCGCAGGGCCATGAAGTCGGCCACGGTCGAGGCATAGGACTTGAGGAAACCCAGCCAGGCGTCGATCTGGTCGTTGCGGATCGCACCGGTCGCCTCGATCAGCTGGCCGCCATTGTCGAGCGATGCGAGCCGGAACAGCACGCCCTCGCCCACCTTGGCGCGGCGGGCCAGCTCGCGGACGTTTTCCAGCACATTCTCGGCGGTCACGACCTCCGAGCGCACCCCCGAGACGCCGACGACCTGCTGGCTGATCAGCGCGCTCAGTTCATCGACCTTGGCCTTGTCCAGCTCCCGCCCCTTGAGGACGATATGACCGTCGGGAGTCAGGTCGAAGGTCAGGGGCAGGCGACGGACGTCGATCAGGGACGCCACTTCGTTGCGCACGACGTCGCGCGCCCAGAGCCGCATTCTGACCTGCACGCCGGTGCCGGCGACGGCGTCGTTCACGGCGCGGCGCTGCACCAGACTGTCGACATAGCCGCTCGCGAAGATAGAGCCGTCCACCTCTTCCCGAACCTTCACCTGCGCGCCGAAGGGAAGCTTGGCGATGGCTGTCCGGACGAGTTCCACGTCGCTGACGCTGTTGCGCTTGATCAGGCTGGAAATCGAGCTCTGCGGGCTCGACAGGGCGATTGTCAGGAAGCCGGCCAGAATGATGAGCGCAAGCGCCGGCAGGCCGAAGCGCACGAGCCGGCCGGAATGAAGCAGCGCGCGGCCTTCCGTGCGCACCGCCTTCTCGGCCGGCGCATTCGCCGTGTTGGAGGCCAGGAGGCCGGCCCAGTTGGCACTCGCCTTGCCGACCGCGAAGCGGGTCGCGCCGAGGGTGACGACATCGAGCTGGTCGATGTCGTGCCAGCCCGCCTCGCCGGCATTGAGCACGAGGCCCGTGGAGGTGGAAATGGCGCCGCTGTCGGCGGAAATGGAGATGCGCCCGTCGGCGATGCGCAGGCGCCCGTGCTTTGCGCTCAGGGCGACATCCGTGATCTGGAGGTCGTCCTCTCGATCGCTGCCGATGGAATATTCGCCAGCTTCAAGCGCCACCTCGACCCCGTTCTGGGGGCCGTTGAGTATCTTGAAGATCATGCTCTGACTGGGGTCTTCCATTCTCTAAGTCCCGACTGACGCGAACTGCACACTTCCTGCGTCGCGCATCCCTTCCGTTGCCTGTGAACCCTTGTTCTCTATGTCGTGTCCCGGCTCCGGCGAGCCAAATGGCCCCGGCTGCGCGATCCCCACGAACCATTTTTATCAGGCGGCAAGTGTGATCATGGTCACACTGGCCCGTACCGCTGTCGGCTTGTTCGCGCCCCGCAGGACGGCGGGAAAGCGGGTTGATTCAAGTAACTCAATCTACGATTGTTCTTTGTCCGGCCTTCGCGCCCTAAATTCCCGCCACCAGAGCCCCGAAGGGCGGGCCACCTCGCGCAGGCATACCCGCTCTGGTTTTACCGAGCTTTGATGCCCCGGCATTGACATGAGTGTCATGCGATACACCCCGGCCCCCCGCGCCAGTTAATACCATTTTCCGGGCGCATTGCCCTCATTCGATCCATCCAGCCCCTGGCAGAGTGGCCCTGTGAGATGCACGCGTCCGCAACTCGGCGATCCAGTCCCATCCCTTCCGGCATGGAAGCGGGGACGGCCAGGGTCGGGCGATTGGTAGAGTCCAAGCAGATGAAAGAGGCCGGTTCTATCCTTCTGGGGAGAGCATGCATGTCGAGCGTATAGGTCAATGCTGAAAATCGGACGCGCCCTTGAACAGACACACCCAGCCGAGCAGAGACCCGCTCTCGCTTTCCGGGGGCAATCCGACTTTTCATGGCATGCCGTCTTCAACACTGTACCTGTTTTTTGAGTCGGCCATGAACACCATTGCAAAGACCGGCTTGTCCTGCCTGTTGCTGGCTGCCATGGCCGGATGCTCCTCGACCGACCTGGCCTCCAGCCTGGATACGGCAGGCCCACGCCTCTACAGTTCGCGCGACTCCGAGAAAGGCTACATCAACACCCGCGCCATCAACGATTCCGCCGGCAAGCTGACCTATGGTGCCAACGACAGCTACGAGGCGAGCCTGAACGAGGGCGACGACAAACCCGTCATCAGCGGGCCTGACGGCAATCTGGCCGACGAGACCGGCGTTCCCGGCGGCCGGCGCTTCAAGCCCGGTGAGAAGGTCACGCTTAAATTCGACAATGAGCCGCTGTCCAAGGTCATCGAGCGCATCCTGGGCGGCATCCTACGGGTGAATTACGTCGCCCCTCCCGACATCAAGGGATCGGTGACCTTCAAGACCGAAAAGCCGATCCCGGCCGACCAGGTCCTGATGGTGCTTCGCGACCTCCTGGCGCGCAACAAGCTGGCGATCCGGCACATCAACAATGTCTATCATATCGGCACGCCCGACCAGCTGAACGAACTGCAGTCCACCAGCGAAAGCAGCCAGCTCGAGGATGCGACCACCAAGGTCATCCAGATCCCCAACGGACGGGCCAAGGAATTCGCCCGCGTCATCAGCTCGCTGGTGCCGGCGAGCACCCAGGTTTCCGCCATCGAGGCGACCAATTCGATTGTGGTGAAGGGCCGGCCCGAGGATTTCGATTCCGTCCGCTCGCTGATCGACACACTGGTGCAGACCGGGGTGGTGGATCAGCGCATCGCCATCCTGCCGCTGCGCGAAGCGGCGCCCGAGCAGGTCGCCGAACAGATCATGAAGGTCTACAGCGCCTTCGGCACGACGCCGGTGATGGTCATTCCTCTGGAAAGCCGGCAGGCGCTGCTGGTGGCCGCCAACAGCAATGCCACCATCAACAACATCCGGGGCCTCGTTCGCCAGCTCGACGTCAACCTGACGGAGAAGATGGAGCTTCGCGTCATCCAGCTCACCAATCTCAATGCCAAGGAAGTGGCCGAGGAGATGAGCAAGCTCTTCGGCGGCGATGTCGCCGCGGTGCAGAATCCCGAGGACGCCGCCGAGGCGACGAAATCCAACGTCGCCGCCGCCGCCAAGGATCTCGCGAATCAGGGCGTCGATGCCCGCATGGGGGCGGATCAGGAGGCGAAGACCGAGGAGGCGAGCAGCGATCCCAAGGACGGCGTCAACTACGATCCGGCCGCCGCCGACCCGAATGCCAGTCCGAACCTCACCTCGATCAACCCGGGCAGCGACGGCATCAGCATCGTCGCCAACGAACGCTCGAACTCGCTCCTGATCCGTTCGTCGTTCAAGGATTTCAAACGCATCAAGGAAGTGGTGTCGGCGCTGGACATTCCCGCTGGCCAGGTCGTCATCGAGGCGACGATCCTCGAAGTGACGATCAACGACCGCCTGCGCTACGGCGTCCAGATGTTCCTGAAGAGCAAGGGCCTGTCGCTGCGATCGGCCGAACTGGTCGCGCCTGCCGATCCCGGCAATGCGGGCTTTACCGGCGTCTTCTCGGAGAAATACGGCGGCGTCAATATCGGCGGCGTCGTGGACGCGCTCAAGTCCGTCACGACCGTCAAGATCGTGTCCTCGCCCTATCTGACGGTGACGAACAACAAGGAAGCGCGCCTGGCGGTCGGCGACCAGATTCCCTATACCACGACCTCGCAGACCTCCAATTCCGGCGGTGCCGTCACCGTGACCCAGGAAGTCGACAAGCGCGATACCGGCATCATTCTGAAGGTCACACCGCAGATCCGGCCGGACAACTCGGTGACGCTGGAGATCTCCCAGGAAGTCTCGACGCCGCGCGAGGAGGCGACCGGCGACTCCAAGGGCACCAACCCGATCATCTCGCAGCGCTCGATCGAATCCCAGATCACTGTGGATTCCGGCGCCACGGCGCTCCTGGGCGGCCTGATTCAGGACCGCATGAACAAGACCAAGAACGGCGTGCCGGTTCTCGGCGACATGCCGGGCCTGGGCGTTCTGTTCAGCCAGACCAACACCACCCAGTCACGCACGGAGCTGGTCGTCCTGATCACGCCGCGCGTCGTGCGGCGCTCCAACCAACTCGAATACCTGACCGAACAGCTTCGCTGGCAGACCTCGATCCGCCCGAGCACGCCGGTGAAGAAATAGCTGGCGCGAATAGACCGGACGCCTCGCCGGACCAACACAGGACGATCCTCGACATCCCGTGCACCCTGTCCTGCCCGCCCACGCGCCAGCGCCCGGTTCGGTTGCGGCGGCAGCATCCGCTGCCTGGGCTCTGCGACGGGGTCGGACCTTGTTCCGGAACTTTGGCGACCACACCCAAGGCAACGCCTGCCCCCATACGGCACCGGGGATCGCCCGCGGCGCCCATGAACGGGCGCAGACGCGATCGGCATCTCCACGCGCCCCGAACCACGGTGGAACAGAACGGACGACTGCTGCAGAAACGGCAATCGCCGGCCTGACGCCGGCGATTCCAGGTGCAAGTCTCGAGGGAAGAAGACCGCGCGGCGGCGGTGCGAGAGAGGGGTTCAGGATTTTTCCATCCCGCGCGACATGCGCGCCCCCGGGCGCCTCTCAGAGACGGATCATGCCGCCGAAGCCGGCCTCGTCGCGGCTCGAGACCGGCGGCGGCGCGCCCGGTTCGTCGGCGTCGCCCAGGGCGCGGGCGGCCTCGACAAGCGTATCCGTCCCCTGGCCGAACCAGTAGGCGCCGGCACGGACGAATTCGTCGGTGCGGCGTTCCACCACGCCCGGATTCATCTCGGTGACGTCCCAGCGCTCGCAATAAATCGCCTCGAACTTCACCGGATCGACTGCCAGCCGGCCGAAGCCTGTGGCCTGGCCGAGGAAATTGGCGGCCAGCATCGCCAGCATCATGCTTTGCGACGCAAAATCGAGGTTGGGCAGCCGGAAGGACAATTCGAGCGTGTTGGCATCGACACGGGTGATATGGGCCACGAAGTCGGTGCCGAAATCGATTTCGACCTGTCCTTCGGCGTTCAGTTCGATGTTGGACATGCCGAGCTTGCCGGCCATGGCGTCAAGTACATGCGCGATCGTTGTCATGTCAGAGGTCTTTCTGTTTCAGATGGAATGTTGGTGCGCAAAGGGCGGATGCCGTGGCCGCCGGTGGCGGCCACTGTGGAAGGTATGGGGTTGGCCGTCCGGCGACGGGGCCTCAGTTGTCGTCGTCAGCGAAAACATCCAGGTTGAGAATGTTCTTCGAGGTGGATTCCGG
>JAESFG010000432.1_pt1 | contig 38030 bp, 33 predicted proteins | sample 9269371 | NCBI WGS metagenome assembly JAESFG01 (sample SAMN14506227, study PRJNA617093) | algae metagenome | isolation source: Aetokthonos hydrillicola CCALA 1050 (B3-Florida) and co-occurring... | place: USA: South Carolina | collected 2013-01-01 | reverse complement strand
GACGGTCCGGCCCGATCGAGATCAGGATCTTGCCCTCGCCGACGATCGGATCCTTGTATTGCGAGATCTGGTAGCCCTGCGGCAGGTCGGGATAGAAATAGTTCTTGCGGTCGAAGATCGAACGCTTGTTGATTTTCGCCTTCAGCCCGAGCCCGGTGCGTACCGCCTGCTTGACGCATTCCTCGTTGATGACGGGTAGCATGCCGGGCATTGCCGCATCGACGAGCGAGACGTTGGAATTGGCGGGCTTGCCGAACTCGGTCGATGCCCCTGAAAACAGTTTCGACTTCGACAGGACCTGTGCATGGACCTCCATGCCGATGACGACTTCCCAATCGCCTGTAGCTCCCGCGATGAAGCGTTTCGGATCGGGGGTGCGGACGTCGACGATGCTCATGTTCGAGGCTTCTCCGGGCAGGCATGGAAACAATTGCGGTTAGATCAATTACCGATCTGTGGCAAGGATTTCAATGTCGGGGGTACGGTCCGGCACCTGCCGGAGGGGTTCTGTTTCGTTAACCTTTCTGCTAGGTCTGTCCCGGACAGGCGTAAAGAGAGTTGAACATTTGGGACGACAGGGCGGAAGATTGCGGCGTGCCGCATTATGCCTGCTGGCCGGCCTGGGCATGATCGCCCTTCCGCCCGCCTCCGCTGGCGCCTTCGAGCTCTTCGGCTGGAAGTTCTTCGAGGGGGAGGACAATGCGGCGGCCGTCACCGACCCTGTCCGCTACACGCTGACCTTCCAGGGCGGTGACGGGGATCTCAAGACCGCGCTCGAGAACGCCTCTGCCCTCGTCCAGGACCAGAAACAGCCTGTCAATGGCGACCTCGGTCTCGTCATCAAGGCCCGCGACGACCGCGAACGCCTGCTGGCAGCGCTTTACGAAAATGCCCGCTACGGAGCTGTCGTCGATATCCGCGTGGCCGGCACGCCCATCGACGACCTGCCGCCGGTACCGGAATTTCCCCGCGAGCAGCCGGTGCCCGTGACCGTATCGGTCGAGCCGGGTCCGGTCTTCACGGTCGGTTCCGTGTCACTGACCGGAGACGCAGTGAAATACGACCCGGCGGCATACGGCCTGGAAATCGGGGCCGAAGCCCGCTCGACCCTGGTCATCGCAGCTGCCGGCAAGATTGTCGAGGACCTGGAAGCCGAGGGCCGGCCCCTCGCCCATTTGACGGAACGTGGCCTGACCGCCGATCACAAGACCAATACCGTCGATATCCGCATCGGCGCCGAGGGCGGGCCGGTTGCGAAGACCGGCGACGTCGCCGTAACGGGCAGCAAGTCCGTCGACCGCGATTTCGTCAGGACATGGTCGCGGCTCGACCAGAACCGCCGTTACTCGCCCGAGGAAATCAAGGATGCCAATGAGCGGCTGCGCAAGCTCGGCGTCTTCTCCTCGATCAAGATCGTCAAGGCCGACCGGCTCGACCAGAACGGCCGGATTCCGCTCGCCATCGAGCTGTCGGACGGCAAGCAGCGCTATTTCGGCTTGGGCGCACAGTTTTCTTCGCTGGACGGCTTGGGGTTGCAGGGTTATTGGGGCCACCGAAATCTGTTCGGCGGCGCGGAGTCTCTGAAGATCACCGGCTCGGTGTCCCGCCTCGGCGAACAGTGGGATTACCGCGAACTCGACTATCTCGCCTCGGTGGAGTTCTCCAAGCCGGGCATTTTCGACGCCTATTCGACCCTGAATGTCAGCGTCATCGCCCAGCAGGTCAATCCCGACAGCTATCGCTCGACCTCCCTCACGAAGCTCGCCAATATCGACTATGAACTCACGCGCCGCGACACGCTCACGGGCGGTTTCGATCTCACCTGGAACGAGACGGAGGATTTCCGCGGCACCGCGCAGTTTCTCACCTTCTCGCTGCCGATCACCTGGAATCGCGACGCCAGCGACGACAAGCTAGACCCGAAGCACGGCTATCGCCTGCGGCTGACCGGTATTCCGAGCTACGAGATCTATCGCAGCAACTTCTTCCAGACGGTCGAGGGGCAGGTCAGCGGCTACAGCTCCTTCGGCGAAGACGACCGCATTACCCTTGCCGGCAAGTTCGCTGCCGGTTCGCTCCTGATGGCGCCACCGCTCGAAGACGTGCCTGCCAACCGCCGCTTCTATCTCGGCGGCGGCGGCTCGGTGCGCGGCTATGCCTATCAGGAGATCACCCCGCGCAATGCCGACGGCGACCCTCTCGGCGGACGATCCTACATGCTCGCCTCGCTCGAGACCCGTGTGAAGGTCACCGAGAAGGTCGGCATCGTGCCGTTTGTCGACATCGGCACCGTTTCTTCGGAGACCTATCCCGACTTCCGCGACATCCGCGCCGGCGCCGGTCTCGGCATACGCTATGCCACACCCTTCGGCCCGCTCCGCCTCGACGTCGCGCTGCCCATCAACCGCTACCCGGATGGCAGCCGCTTCGGCATCTATGCCGGCATCGGCCAATCCTTCTGACGGGAGAGACAACGATCAGAACCGCATTGACATGGATCGGATGGCTGCTCGCGCGGCTCTCCATGGTCGCCGGCGTCACGCTCGTCGTCGCGGTGCTCGCGGTGGCGTTCCTGGGCTACACCGCCACTGGCAACCAGTTCCTCGCCGACCAGATTGCCGACCGCATGTCGACATCGGACATGCAGGTTCGCATCGAGGGAGTCCGCGGCCTGCTTGGCGGGCAGTTGCGTGTCGATCGGCTCGAACTCTCCGACACCAAAGGCCGCTTTGCGCGGGCCGACGATCTCGCGATCGACTGGTCGCCGTCGAGCCTGCTCGCCGGCACCTTCGAAGCAAGCCGGGTCGCCGCCGGCAGTATAGAGCTCGACCGTTCGCCTCTTTCGACCACGCCGAGCGAGGAGAGTGGTGGCGGCTTTAGCCTGCCGGTTGAAGTCGAGATCGCGCATGTCGACCTGCCGAAGCTCGCCCTCGGACGGGAACTCCTCGGCAGGTCAGCGGTGCTGGCGCTGACGGGATCGGCGCAGGGCAAGGCGGACAGGCTGGCGCTGACGCTCGATGCCCGCCATAGGGACATGAAGGATGCCCACGCCACGGCCGACCTCGCCTACGCGGTCAACGCCCGCACACTAAGGCTTCGGCTGGCGATGAGCGAAGGCAAGGGTGGGCTGCTTGCGACACTGCTCAAACTACCCGACAGCCCGGCGATCGACATCGCCGTCGAAGGCGATGGCCCTCTCGACGGCTGGTCGGGAAAGGTGCGCGCGGCGCTCGACGGGACGGAGCGACTCGCCCTCGACGGGCGCCACGTCCGCAACGCCGCGGGAATTCATCGGGTCGTGCTTGCTGGCGGCGGCAGGATCGGCGACATGATGCCGCCGGCACTCCGGCCGCTTTTCGGGGGCGACACCAAGATCGATGTCGATGCCTCCTTCGCCGCCGGCGGCATGCTCGAGATCCGGTCCGCGACGGTGTCCAATGCCAGCCTCGCATTCGATCTCGAGGGCGCCATCGATCCCGATGGCGGGGCAAAGCTCGACGGAATGCTGCGGCCGGTTGGCGATACGATCGCATTCCGCTGGCCACCGACAGCGCCCACTTTTCAGGCAGATGTCCGGCAGGCATCGCTGACCGTCGATGGACCGTTCCGGAATGCGGCGATTGCCTTCAGCGCTGATCTCGCGCGGATCGGCGTGCCCGCAGGCAGCCTGCAAACCGTGCGTCTCACGTTGTCAAGCGGCAGCTTCGACTTCGCGACCTCCACCGGATGGTTTCAGACCGATCTGACCGCAGAACGCGGGACTGCGTCCGATTCGCGCCTAGCACGGCTGGTTGCCGAACCGTTTACGATCGAGGCGCCGCTCTCCGTAACGGCGACCGACATCACCGTCGATTCTTTGATACTCCATGCGCATTACCTGAGCGCCTATGCGAAGCTGGGCTATGACCTCGACACCGGAGCGATCGACCTGTGGCTGAAGGCCGGAGCCGATTCGACCGCCGTTCTGCCCCCTGCCCTTGCCGCCCGCCTTGGTCACAGGCTTGACCTCACCGTTACCGCGTCCGGCACGCTCAACGACCTCGCCTTCAAGGACCTCGAACTGACGGCGCCGGCCGGTACGATCAAAGGGACCGGGACGCTCTCGGGCGATGTCCTCTCGGCGTCGCTTACCGGTGACATCCCGTCCCTTGCCGCCCTCGACGCCAGGGCCGGCGGCCGGCTCGGGCTGACGGCCACGCTGTCAGGTCCGCTGACGGCGCTCCAAGTCGATGCTGCAGCAACCTCGGAAAAGGTCGTCATTGCGGACCGGATCTTCGGCAATCTCGATCTGGTGGTGAAGGGCGGGCTCCCGGCCACGGGCCCGCGCGCCAATGTCAAGGCAGCCCTGACGCTCGACGGCCAGCCGGTTACGGTCGGCACCGATGCCGCATTTGCGGACGGCACGGTCGCGCTCACTGATATCGCAGCCACGATCGGCCGGAACCACATGGCCGGCCGCCTCGATCTAGGACCCGATCTGCTGCCCAAGGGCCAGCTTCACGCAGTGCTGCCTGACATCGCAAGCGTTGGCCGGCTCGCGGACCAGAGCATTGACGGCGATCTCGACCTGACGATTGGCTTCTTGCCAACCGATGGCCGGCTCGCGGCGACCCTCACCGGCGGCGGCAGCAGAATCGCCGCACGGGGCACGCTGCTGACCGCGCCTACCGTCGACATCGTGGCGGACGACCTGCTGCGGCAGTCGCTCCACGGTACGATCAAGGCGCAATCACTGGAATCCGCCGGGCAGCGCCTTGACCAGGTCATCCTGACGTTCGACCACGAGACGCCGACCAGCCGAATTGCCGTCGACGCCAGGCTGGATGATGCACCCTTTCATGCCGCTGCCGACATTGAAATGGAAAGCGATCGTGTCGCGATCCACCTGGACCAGTTCTCGGCCAGCCCGCGCGGCATTGCCCTGTCGCTCACCGAGCCGGCAACCGTGACCATGCGTGATGGTGTAGCCGCGATCGATGGCCTCCGCCTCGCGCTCGGCGATGGCAGGATCACGGTCGACGGTCGCGCCGGTGAGCGCCTCGACCTCGCCCTGTCGGCCAGATCCCTGCCCGCGGCAGTCGCAAATCTGTTCTCGCCCGACCTCGGTACGAAGGGCGAAGTGGATGCTGACGTCACGGTCTCCGGGCCGACGAATGCGCCGGTCATCGGTTTCGATGTCACCGGACGGGGACTGACGGTGCAGGCGCTCGCAGATGCGGCCCGCCCACCACTCGACATCACCGTGAAGGGCACCGTTTCCGATGGAAACCTGACAGCGGACGCCGATATCCGCGGTCTCGACGAGACCGGCGACATCAGTCTCGCAACGAAAGTGGCGCTGAAAGGCCACACGCTTGACATCAGCCGCCTCACGGTCGCGAGCGAGGCCGCCAACGGCTCGGTGCGGGGACAGGTCGATCTCGCCACCCGCACGATCGCTGCGCAGTTCGAGGCCGAGCTCTCCGGCAAGCGGCTTCTCCCGCCGTCGATGATCGAGCGGATTGGGGCACCCGTCCGCCTTTCGGGCACTGTGGCCGGCACGCCGCACGCGCTGACGCTGAGCGAAACGCGCATCACCACGCGAGTCGCCACCGCGGATCTTTCAGGTTCGCTGAAGGCGGGCGTGATCGACGGCTCCCTGAAGGCAGTGCTTGCCGACCTTTCCCGGCTGGGGCCCGACCTCGCCGGCAAGGCCGACATGACCGCCACACTCGTCGGGCCGATATCCGCTCCGGTGGTTACCGCCGATATCGCCGCGTCGAACGTGACGCTTGCCGGCCGGACCCTGCAGCAGTTCACCGCCCGTCTCGAAGGCGTCGCCGACCGGACAGCGCCGCGAGCCAGGCTTCAGGCGACCGGAACGATCGACGATAAAACTATCGACGTTGCCGCCGAGGTCGCGACATCAGACGGCCGGATCACACTCCCGGCGCTCAAGGCCACGGTGGGACGCAACACGCTGACGGCCGACCTCGCGCTCGATTCGACCTTCCTCCCATCCGGGAAAATCCGCTTCGACCTGCCGGATCTCGGCCTCGTTGCGGCACTGGCAGGGCAGAAGGCCAGCGGCGATCTCGCAGGTGAAGCGACCCTCGCCAGGACCGACGACCGCTTGACCGCGACCATCCGCGCCGTGGGCAGCGGCATCGTCTCGCAAGGCCTGACCCTGCGCAAGCCTGCGGTCGATCTGACAATATCGGATCTTCTCTCGGGTCAGGTCTCGGGCAGCATCGCCGCCGACGAGATCACCGCTGGCAATAACCGCGTCGAGGCGCTCGCCGCGACCTTCTCGCTCGACGGTCCCCGCACCGATTTCAAGCTCGATGCCCGCTATGACGCGGCACCGTTGACGCTTGCCGGCTCGGTTCTCAGAAACGGCGGTGTCCTGACTGTGCTGCTGGATCGTGCGGCCGCCACGCCGCGAAAGTTGCCGCTGACGCTCGCGGCCCCGGCGACGATCACGATTGCCGGCGGTACGACCCGATTGGAGTCCCTGACGGTGGACGCCGCGGGCGCGAAGCTGACGCTGTCGGGAACGGTCTCGGATCGGCTGGACCTTCAACTTGCCGCTCCGGCCGTACCGCTCGCCCTCGCCAATTCCTTCTCCCCGGCGCTCGCTGCCGCAGGCACGGCCGACCTCGAGGCGACCGTCACCGGTTCTTTCGCCGATCCTGTCGCCGATATTGCGATCGACGCCAGCGGCGTTTCGGTGGCGGCCCTTCGAGAGGCTGGACGACAACCGCTCGATCTCGCCGTGAAGGGCCGGTTCGCGGGCGGCAGTCTCGCGCTCGAGGCGAATGTCACGGGCATTACAGAACTCGGAACGACGACACTTGCTGCCCATCTGACGCCCAACGATGCCGGCATCTCCGTCGACAGCCTGTCGCTCTCCTCGCCGGCTCTTTCTGCGAAGGGCAAGGCCGATCTCGCCGGGACCACGCTCAAGGCAGGGGTTTCCGGCGAAATCCGGAACCTCACCGCCTTCCTGCCACAGGCAATTGGCACCGCACGGTTCCGGGTCGACGCCGACGGGCCGCTCACGGCCCTCTCGCTCACGATACGGCTGGAGGCGGACAATGCCGACATGGTCGGCAAGAAGCTGACGAACCTAGTGATCGATGCGACGGCGACCGCCGATCCGGCTCGTCCGAAGGCCAGGCTCGTTGGGAGTGGCACCATTGCGGACCAGGCGATCGACGTTACTGCCGAAGCCGTGAGCGAAAACGGCCGGATTGCCATCCCGGCCCTCAAACTCGATGTCGGCGGCAACAGCATCACGGGCGCTCTCGCGCTCACGCCCAGTCACTTGCCGGTCGGCAAGTTGCGTTTCGAGCTTCCGGACATCGGCCTGGTGGCGGCCCTGGCCGGCCAGAAGGCTTCCGGCAGTTTGTCCGGGGCCATCGACCTGGTGGAGACGAACGGCACGGTAAGCGCCCGGATCACGGCAATGGGCAGCAGCGTGGAGGCCCAGGGTCTCACGGTAACGAAGCCGGATGTCGACCTCGCGGTCGCCGACCTCGCCAATGCCGAGGTGGAGGGTACTGTCCGCGCCGCCACCATCGCTTCGGGCGGAAACAGCCTTTCTGATCTCGAAGCCAGATTCACGAGCTCGGCCGAACGGACGCGGTTCGATGTGGCGGGCCGCTACGATGGGGCGCCGCTGTCGACGCGCGGCGCGGTCGAGCGGCGCCCTTCCGGTCTCGTCCTGCAGCTCGACGCGTTTTCGGCCAGCCCGCGCAAGGTGCCGGTGACGCTCTCCGCCCCAGTCACGATCGCTCTCGGCGGTGGAAAAACCAGGCTCGAAGGATTGCGGATCACCGCCGGCAAGGGCACCATTGCGGTCGACGGCACAATCACGGACAGGCTCGACCTCAAGGTCAAGATCGCCGCCCTGCCCGCAAGCCTCGCGAACAGCTTCGTTTCCGGCCTCGACGCCTCGGGCACCATTGCCGTGGATGCGACGGTAACAGGCACGACGGCAAGCCCGGCCGTGGATTTCTCGCTCGACTGGAAGAACGCCGCGACGAGCCAGGTTCGCACCGCCGGCCTGCCAGCCTTGATGGTGACGGCCAAGGGCAGGCTTCGCGACCGTCGCCTGACCCTCGACACGACTGTTCGGGGCGGCGGCCTGACATTGACGGCCGCCGGCACCGTCGACACCGGACCCGCCGGCGCGCTCGATCTGTCGGTCCGCGGCAAACTCCCCTTCGCCGCGGTGGAAGGTCCGCTTGCGGCACAGGGGCTCGCCCTGAAGGGCAATGCCGACTTCGACCTCGCCATTCGCGGCTCGCCCAGCAAACCGGACATATCCGGGCGGATCAGCACGGCTGGCGCGCAGTTCACCGCAATCCGCCAGAACCTCGTCGTCAATTCCGTGTCTGCGACCGTTGCGCTCAAGGGGCAGACGGCGACGATCGGGAGCCTGACCGGCAATCTTGCCGGCGGCGGCAAGGTCAGCGTTTCCGGCACCGTCGGCTTTGCACCGGGCTCCGGTCTCCCCTCCGATCTGGCGGTCAAGCTCGACCGCGCCGTCTATGCCGACGGACGGGTGGTGGTCGCCAAACTCAGCGGCGATCTCTCCGTCAGGGGGCCGTTGCAGCGCAGCCCGACACTCGGTGGCACAGTCCGGCTGCGGCGCGCCGACATCACCATCCCGGAGCGCCTTCCGGCCTCGCTTGCCAATGCAAATGTCAAGCATCGCAATGCCCCCGCCGACGTCGCCAGGCAGAGCCGCGAGATCCGCGCCGACACCGGCTCGCGGGCCGATGGCGACAAGGCCAGCGGCATCACGCTCGACCTCCGGATCGTCGCGCCCCGCCAGATCTTTGTGCGCGGCCGCGGCCTCGATGCCGAACTCGGCGGCGAGGTCCGCATCAGCGGGTCGACGGCCGCGCCGAGCGTCTCCGGTGGCTTCAAGATGATCCGCGGCCGGCTCGCCATCATCGGCAAGAGGCTCGATTTCACCACCGGTGAGATCACCTTCGGCGGAGGCCTCGTGCCCTATCTCAACATGGTGGCATCCACCACCGTCAATGCCACGACACTCAATGTCAACGTCAACGGTCTGGCCAACGATCCGTCCTTCAGCTTCACCTCGTCTCCGGCGCTGCCACAGGACGAGGTGCTCGCGCAACTGATCTTCGGCCGCGAGTCCTCGAGCCTCTCTGCATTCCAGATTGCCCAGCTCGCGGACGCTGTGGCCACCCTTTCGGGCGGCCAGCGCACCTCGCTCTTCGACAAGCTGCGCCAGGGGCTCGGGATCGACGATCTCAATGTCGGCACCGATGAGAACGGCGGCGCGCAGGTCACGGCCGGGAAATACCTGAACCGCCGAACCTATCTGGAGCTCAAGCAGGGGGAAGACCAGAGCAAGTCGGGCGTGGCGATCAACCTCGATATCGGCAAGGGCGTCAAGTTGCGCGGCGAGGCAACTGCCGACGGCAACACGTCGACGGGAATCTTCTACGAGAAGGAGTATTGAGCCCGGCATTGACGGGCTCGGTCCACGACGGTATCCAGGGCGCTCCAGATGGAGTGTGGATGTCGTATCAGTCCGAGAATGCCTGACAGCCCTGCCCGCGTTTGAAGAACGCGCGCAGCGGCAGGCCTGAGAACACCGGCAGCATCGCTGACCGGAACCCTGTTTTCGTGCCCCTACCGGGCCTCTCGGACATTTTCACAATGGACATTACGCGCGCCGAACAGCGCATACTGCACCTGCTCGCCCAGGGCGGCTGGATCGAATATCAGCGAACGGACAAGGCCAAGATTGCCGACGTCAGATGCTTCACCCGTGACGGCTGGGTCTATCCCGGCCTCGATCTCGACCTGTTTCGAAGATTGAAGCGGCTCCGGGCGATCGCCTCGAAGGCCGGGCGCCCGTACCGGATCTCGAATCGCGGTCTCGAACTCGTCCGCGCCGAGCCGGACAATCGCTGATCGGATGCGGGCGGCGCGAGCCGCCCGCATCGTCACCAGGATCATTTGCCGAGGACCCGGCGGGAAAGGCTTCGAGACGCGCCGGGATCTTCTCCCGCCATGACTCGACGTCAGCATGCCGCGCCGTGAACATGGCCGAGCTCCCGGCTATGCCGTGACAGGCCCGGGCACGTGCGAGCCAGCCTACTTCGGCTTCGACGGCTAGATCTTCTTTTCGAGCAGGATGCGCGGCAGGGGCAGGCCGAGCGTCTCCGACATCTTCACCCCGCGCCAGGTCTCCCGGAACCCTTGGCGGACATAGAGGTCGAGCGCACGGAGATTGGCCTGTGCCACCTCGATTCGGGCGCGCTCCAGCCCCTCCGCCCGCATCCGGTTGATCAGGTCGCTGAGGATAGCCGAGCCTATTCCCTTGCCCTGGGCGTCCGGATTGACCCAGAGATCGGAGATATAGTCGAGCGGCGCTCCCGCGCCCGGCGTATCGTAATTGTCTCGCGCGCCCCAGCCGACCAGCATCCCGTCGGCGAGGCAGACCACCACGTCGCATCTGGGGTTCTTCACCCAATCGGCGAGCCAGGATTGCGCCCGCGTCTCGACGGCGGGATCGAACCACTCCTGGTAGAGCCGATTGGCGAGCCAGGAACGATATCCCACATCGGCAACGCCTGTCCGGTCCGCATCAGTCATGGTCCGGAACAGGCGCTCGTTCATGGGCTTACCACCACTTGTCTGGAGTGAAACGACCGGCCGCCTGTTCGATCACATGGGCCGTCTGGAAGAGGGTTTCCTCGTCGAACGCCTTGCCGATCAGTTGCAGGCCGAGCGGCAGCCCCTTGTGATCGAGGCCGGCGGGAACGGCGATGCCGGGCAGGCCCGCCATGTTGACCGTTACCGTGAAGATGTCGTTGAGATACATCTTGACCGGATCGTTGGCCATTTCCTGGTCCGCGATGCCGAAGGCCGAGGACGGCGTCGCCGGCGTAAGGATCGCGTCGACGCCCGCCTCGAAGGCGAGTTCGAAATCGCGCTTGATCAGCGTCCGCACCTTCTGGGCGCGGATGTAATAGGCGTCGTAGTAGCCGGCGGACAGGACATAGGTCCCGATCAGGATGCGCCGCTTGACCTCGGCGCCGAAGCCTGCGGCTCGCGACTGCTCGTAGGTGTCGAGAATGTCCCGGCCCTCCTTGCGGAGGCCGTAGCGCACGCCGTCATAGCGGGCGAGATTCGACGAGGCTTCGGCCGGGGCCACGATATAGTAGGCCGGCAGGGCGTATTTCGTATGCGGCAGCGTGATGTCGACGATCTCGGCGCCGGCATCCTTCAGCCAGGCAATGCCCTGCTGCCAGATCTTCTCGATCTCGTCAGGCATCCCGTCGACCCGGTATTCGCGGGGTATGCCGATCCGCTTGCCCTTCAGCGGGCGGCCGAGTGCAGCTTCATAGTCGGGCACCGGCACATCAGCCGACGTCGTGTCCTTGAGGTCGACGCTCGCCATGGATTTCAGGAGGATCGCCGCGTCGCGGACGTCGCGGGCAATCGGCCCGGCCTGGTCGAGCGACGAGGCGAAGGCGACGATGCCCCAGCGCGAGCAGCGACCATAGGTCGGCTTGATCCCGACGGTGCCGGTGAAGGCCGCGGGCTGGCGGATCGAGCCGCCTGTATCGGTGGCCGTCGCACCGGCGGCCAGGAACGCCGCTACCGCCGCAGCCGAGCCGCCCGACGAACCGCCCGGCACCAGATCGGCATTGGAGCCCCTGGCACGCCAGGGATTGCGGACCGGTCCGTAGTAGGAGGTCTCGTTGGAAGAGCCCATCGCGAACTCGTCCATGTTGAGCTTGCCGAGCATCACCGCGCCGTCGGCAAAGAGATTTGCTGTCACGGTGGACTCGTATTCCGGCTTGAAGCCGTCGAGGATGTGGCTGCAGGCCTGCGTGTGCACGCCCTTGGTGGCGAAGAGGTCCTTGATGCCGAGCGGAATGCCCTCGAGCGCACCGGCGTTGCCCGCCGCAATCCGGGCATCGGATGCCTTGGCCTGCGCGCGCGCGATGTCGTGTGTCACGCTCACATAGGCGTTGACCCGCGGATTGGCGGCGTCGATCGCAGCAAGATAGGCGTCGGTCAGCTCCACCGCGGAGATCTCCTTGGCGCGGAGCTTCTTGCGGGCTTCTGAAATCGTCAGGCGGGTCAGTTCATTCATCAGGCTTCACTTCGGAATCAGGCAGCGAGCTGCTTGTGATAGAATACGGAATATTCGGAGTCGGGGTAGTCCAGCACCGGGCCGCAGCGCATGAATCCGGCTTTTTCGTAGACCGCCCATGCGGCGGGATGCCTGTCGCCGGTCTCGAGCACGAGTTCCTCGATGCCCTCCTCGAGTGCGGTGTTGAGGATTTCGCCGAGCACCCTTCGTCCGATGCCCCGGCCGCGATGTCTCTCGCGCGTGAACATGCGCTTGACCTCGGCAATCCGGCGATCGTGGCGCTTGAGAGCGCCGCAGCCGACCGCTTCGCCACCGTCCCGTGCCACCCATACGGTGACGCCGGGCTCGGCCATCTGTTCGACGGTGAGATGGAAGCAGAATTCCGGCGGCGTGAGATCGAGAAGGTAGGCGTTGAGTTCGGCCACCAACACCCGCACGTCATCCTGCAGCGGGCTTTCGATTGCGATCGTCATGACCATCCGGACTCTCCGTTTTTCGCGCCGCCTCTATTCGACGACCTTGGGCACCTCGAAGAAGTTCTGCTCGCTCATCGGCGCGTTGGAAACGATGCGCTCGGCGATGTTGCCGTCCGTCACCACGTCCTCGCGCATTCTCATCGTCATCGGGATGACCGAGGTCATCGCCTCGACGCCGGAAACGTCGACTTCGGACAATTGCTCGACAAAACCGAGAATTCCATTGAGCTCGCCGGCCATGCGGCCGGCCTCCTCCTCGGTGACTGCGAGGCGGGCAAGGCGTGCCACCCGCTTCACCGTCGAAACATCTACGGACATGCGATCCCCCGTCAAACTTGCTCGCCCGCTATAAAGGCGGAGGCGGTGGCGTGCAACGGCTTTTTGCCGGCCCCACCCCGGCGGTCGTCGGCGTCAGACCGAGACGGTGCCACCGACGTCGGGCGCCTCGACACGTGTCTTGTGACCCTCCATGCCAGCGAGGAACTTGTCGGCGCTCTGGTCCAGGAGCCCGAAGGTCTTGTAGTGGCAGGGGATGGCCACCTTGAAGTCGAAGAAGCGCCGGCAGGCGAGCGCAGCTACCGCGCCGCCCATTGTGAAGCGGTCGCCGATCGGCACGATGCCGATATCGGGCTGATGCAGTTCCTGGATCAGCGCCATGTCGCCGAAAATGTCGGTATCGCCCATATGGAGCAGCGACGGCTCGTCGTCGAAATGCAGCATCAGGCCGTTGGCATTCCCCAGCGCATGGCTGACGCCGTCTTCCGTCACGTGGGCGGACGAATGCAGCGCATTGGTGAAGGTGACGGAAAAGCCGTCGAAATGCACCGTGCCGCCGTGGTTGCCCTGGTTGAGCCTCTTCACGCCGCGGAAGCCGAGCCAGGCCGCGAGATCGGCATTGGCAAGAACCTCGCAGTTGAGCTCGCCGGCAAGCCCGATCGTGTCGCCGACATGGTCCATGTGGCCGTGAGTAAGGAGAATATGCGTGACGCCCTTCGTGGCCTCCTTGCGATCTTGACCCTGGAAGACCGGGTTATGGCTGAGGAAGGGGTCGATGAGGATGGTATTCTTCGCGGTTTCGATGCGAAATGCGGCATGGCCGAGCCAGCGGATCTTCATGGCAGTCTCCCTGTTCCGATGGCGCCTTGATAGCCAAATCGGCGCTCAATGGCCAGCCCGGGGACGGGGGTCCGACGGTCTCTGGCCTCCCGGACACGGGCGCGCTACAAGCGAGTCATGACCATTCTCACCATCGAAGATCTCGCCGCCCGGCTCGAACCCGGCGCCATCGTCGCCGGGCTCGACCTCGGCACGACGACGATCGGCCTTTCGCTCTCCGACAAGGGGCGTCGATTTGCCACCCCGAGGCCGGTCGTCGCGCGCAAGAAGTTTTCAGTCGATGCCGACCTGCTCCTGGCCTTCGCAGAGAAAGAGGCCGTGCGTGCCTTCGTGATCGGCCTGCCGATCAACATGGACGGCAGCCAGGGCCCCCGGGCGCAGGCGACGCGGGCCTTCGTTCGCAATATGGAGCACAAGACCCCGCTGCCCTTCGTCTTCTGGGACGAGCGGCTGTCGACGGTCGCAGCCGAGCGGGTGCTGATTGAAATGGACGTCTCGCGCAAGAAGCGCAGCGAGCGGATCGACTCCGCCGCCGCATCCTTCATCCTTCAGGGCGCACTCGACAGGCTGTCGTCGATCGCAGCCGGGTCTGCGGACGACTTCTGACGGGCCGCCCACCAGGCTGCAATGGCCTTGCGACGCCGAAAGGCAAGGATCGAGAACAGAAGCAGGCTGTCAACGACGACCGCCCGGACGACGAGCCCCGGGATCTGCTCGGGCGGTATGCCGAGGATCTGGCCGTAGAGTTGGAAGACGAAGTCGTTCATGCGGCGGCTCAGAATGAGATAGCCGAAATTCATGTCGTTGTAGGACAGACCGTACCACGTTCCCAAAAGGGCGATCGGCAGGGCCCAGAAGATCAGTATCCACCGCATATTCGCTTCCTCGTCGGGCCGCGGACCGGCACTCTCCCCGCCGATCCGCTTGCCCCCGGCCGAAATTCCCGGAACGGCAACCTCTCGTCGTCGTTCACTCCGTGGTCCCCGCCCACAGTTCTGGGCGGAGGAACCGGTCGATGAGGCCGAAAGCCGACAGGACAAGCAGCGGCTGCATCAGGTCACGGGCGACAAGGGCAGCGGCGAAGCCGAGCCCCAAGACCACATATGCTGAACCCCAACCGCTCGTCATGCCAACGCCAAACCCCGTCGAACCGGCCGACGGGGACTGTCCCAGTTAACCGCACCGGGCGCAACGTAAACCATTTGTTAAGGTTAATTTGCCGGGCCGCGTTAGGGATAGACGCCGCGGACCAGCCGCTTGACGGCCTGCATGATCCGATCCCAATGCTTGTCCGTGGCGAGTTCCAGACCGGCAAAGCGCCCTGCAGTCGCGCCTGCCAGGACCAAGTGCTGGATCGCGGATAGCAGGAGCGCATTGACGGCGACGTGATCCACGCCCTTGGGCGGCGGCATGGCACCCCGGACCTTTTCTATCCAGAGGCCGAGCGCCCTCGCCCGCGCCTCCGCGAGGCGGCGGACCTGGGGGGAATTGTCGGAGACTTCCCAGGCAATGATCCGGCGGGTCAGCGGATCATGCCGCAGCGATTCAAGGAAGAGCATCATCAGATGCTCGACGAGGTCGCCATAGGTCAGCAGGAACCCGCTATGGCCACCGACAGGCATCTTGTCCTCGATATACCGGGCCAGTTCGGTCCCGATTGCGTCGACAAGGCCGTCCATGCCGCCATAGTAGCGGTAGATCAGTTGCTTGTCGCAGCCGGCGCGTCGCGCGACGGCGTTGACACCGAAGCTCTGGAAACCGCCTTCAGCCAGCAACTCCGTCGCGGCCCGGAGGATTCGCGCCGAGGTCGCCATGCGATTGCGCACTGGGTTATCGGCCAAAGCTTCCGACGTCATTCTTGTCTCCAGGCGATTCTTGACGGCCAGCGGGTCGCCGACCGTCTAGCGGCAATGAAGCGCCCCGTCACCCCAGGTGACGCCGAATAAGGCCGCCGGATCGAACCGAGATATGTGAGGATACTGCCGCCCCAGGCGACGCGACGTCCATTGGAAGAGATGATTGCGTCGCGACACTACCGGGCGGTGTTATGTGGAGCGGGCGGTCAGTGCCCGTTCGATGGATACAGGAGGTCGATGATGAACCTGGCATCGAAGCGGGAGTCGAGCATGCCGTAGGTCGATCGCCAGCCGCCGGCGAGCCGGCTTTCCAGGAACGCATCGGCGATCCGTCCGGCGCCGAGCCGCATGAGTTCGGCGGCTGCACCCGCAAGCGCGAGCTGCTCGGTGAAGAACCGGGCCGAGCCCTCGTCGCGCTCGCAGAGCGCGGCCGCAGCACGCAACACATCGACCGTGCGCGCGCCCGAAGGCCCGAGATCGCGCGTCAGCATGGCAAACAGCAGCTCGAACTGGTCGCGATGGCGCGAGAGGACCCGCAGCAGGTCGAGCGCCATGACATTGCCTGAGCCTTCCCAGATTGCGTTGACGGGGGCCTCGCGATAGTGGCGCGCCATCGGCCGCTCCTCGACATAGCCTGACCCGCCGATACACTCCATCGCTTCGTAGATCAGCGACGGCGCAAGCTTGCAGACCCAGTATTTCGTGACCGGAGTCATGATCCGCCGGTAGGCGCGATCTTCCTCGCTTTGGTCGGCGCCGTCGAAGGCACCGGCAAGGCGGAAGACGAGCGCGCCCGCAGCGGCCACGTCGAGCGCCATGTCGGCGACCACGCGCGTCATCATCGGCTGGTCGACGAGGGCCTTGCCGAAGACGGACCGCCCCCGGATATGGTGCACCGCCTCGGCCAGCGCCGCCCGCATGATCCCTGCCGACGCCAGTGCGCAGTCGAGTCGTGTCAGCGTCACCATGTCGAGGATGGTGCGTATCCCCTGCGCGGGATCGCCGAGCAGAAAACCATAGGTGTCGGAGAATTCGACCTCGCTCGAAGCATTGGAGCGGTTGCCGATCTTGTCCTTCAAGCGCTGGAACCGGAGCCCGTTGCGGCTGCCGTCCTCCAGCAGACGCGGCACCAGGAAGCAGCCCATGCCCTCGGCGGTCTGGGCCAGCATCACGAAGCCGTCACTCATCGGGGCCGACATGAACCACTTGTGCCCGTGCAGCCGATAGATGCCATCGCTCACCTTCTCGGCCACGCTCCTGTTGGAACGGACATCCGTGCCGCCTTGCTTCTCGGTCATGCCCATGCCGATGAGAACGCCGGACTTTTCCTGCGCAGCCTTGTTGGAGGAGTCGTAGCGCCGCGCCGAGATGCGCGGAAGCCAGCTCTTGATGATTCCCGGATTGGCACGGAGCGCTGCGACTGAGGCGGAGGTCATCGTCAGCGGGCAGAGATGGCCACATTCGAGCTGGGAGGTGAGATAGAAGCGAACGGCACGCGCCTGGTGCGCCAGCCCCTTCTCGTCGTCTCGCGCATCCCAGACCGACGAAGAAAGGCCGTTTGCCACCGAACGACGCATCAAGGCGTGCCAGGCGGGATGGAAATCCACGGTATCGAGACGTTCGCCGCGGGGGCCATGGGTACGGAGTTCCGGCGGGTTGGCATTGGCCATCCGCGCCAGTTCCTGGGCTTCATGCGCCGTGGCGTAGCGCCCGATCTGGTCGAATTCCTCCCGCAAGGCACGCGGCATGCCGGACGAAATGTCGACGAGGAGCGGATCGGACCGGTAGGCGTTGACGCCCGTCCAGAGATCCGGCTGGTTGAGTTCCTCGAGCGTGAGGTCGGCGTGCGCAATTCTATCCATGAAGGCTGCTTAGCGGATTCGTCCCCGGATGACATCGGCCCGCCATCCCCTCACCGCACTATGTGTCGAAAAGCCGGGAAATGTCCATCACGGGCCGAAGGGCCTGGATCTGCAGTTCCCGCCCCTAGCAGCTTATGATTGTATCACTGGCAAAAACAAAAGTGCACAGCTGGCGGGCGCTGCCGGTGGAGACGGGCTGCTCCGGCTGAGGCGAAAGCCTCGCCGATCAAGGGAGGTGATTGCCCTGAAACCCTGGCCGATCAGCATCACGCTAACCGCGAGAAAGAACCGGACCCGTTCTTCACTGACGATCCCGGTCAATCTTGTCGGATAGCAAACGAGGGACGGGCGAAAGCTCTTTCGCCACTCGAAAATTTTCGGCGGCTCGCCTGGTCTCCGCAAGCACGCTGGGGATCGACGACGTCAAACCGGCCTGGCCGCTTGCTCCCTGCCGCACCCCGCCCTATAGAGCCTCGAACTCTCAGGAAGGCGCCGACACATGGTCTTTTTCCCGCACCGCCACCTTCTCGGCATCAAGGGCCTGACGGAACAGGATATCGTCCACCTGCTCGACAAGGCCGACGAGGCGGTGAAAATCTCCCGGCAACGGGAAAAGAAGACCTCGACGCTCAGGGGCCTCACCCAGATCAACCTGTTCTTCGAGGCATCGACCCGCACCCAGTCCTCTTTCGAACTCGCCGGCAAGAGGCTCGGCGCCGACGTGATGAACATGTCGGTGGGCAATTCGTCGGTCAAGAAGGGCGAGACACTGATCGACACGGCGATGACGCTGAATGCCATGCGGCCCGACGTGCTGGTCATCCGCCATTCGGCAGCGGGTGCCGCCGCGCTGCTCTCCCAGAAGGTCTCCTGCTCGGTGGTCAATGCCGGCGATGGCCAGCACGAGCACCCGACCCAGGCCCTGCTCGACGCGCTGACCATCCGTCGCGCCAAGGGGCGGTTGTCGCGGATCATCGTGGCGATCTGCGGTGATGTCCTGCATTCGCGCGTCGCCCGCTCCAATATCCTGCTCCTGAACGCGATGGGCGCACGCGTCCGCGTGGTTGCGCCCTCGACCCTCCTGCCCTCGGGCATCGCCGATATGGGCTGCGAGGTCTATCGCGACATGGAGGAAGGGCTGAAGGATGCCGATGTCGTGATGATGCTGCGGCTGCAGCGCGAGCGCATGTCGGGTGCCTTCGTCCCCTCGGTGCGCGAGTATTTCCACTTCTATGGCCTCGACGCCGAGAAACTGAAGGCCGCCAAGGAAGACGCGCTCGTTATGCATCCGGGGCCGATGAACCGTGGCGTGGAGATTGCCTCGGAGATCGCGGACGGCCCCCAGAGCGTGATCGGTGAGCAGGTGGAAATGGGAGTGGCAGTTCGCATGGCGGTCATGGAAGCGCTGCTCGTCAGCCAGAACCGGGGAGAGCGCGCATGACCACCACTGTCCTCCAGAACCTGCGGATCGTCGATCCCTCGCGCGGTCTCGACGAGACCGGGACGATCATCATCCGGAACGACACGATCCTGGCCGCTGGCCGCGATGCGCTCAACCAGGGTGTGCCGGATGCGGCGATCGTCCGGGACTGCCGCAACCTCGTCGGAGTACCGGGGCTGATCGACGCCCGCGTTTTCACGGGCGAACCGGGCGGCGAACATCGCGAAACCATCGCCTCCGCCGGACGTGCAGCCGCCGCCGGCGGCGTCACGGCCTTCGTGATGATGCCGGACACCGATCCCGTCATCGACAATATCGCACTGGTCGAATTCGTGAAGAAGACCGCCCGCGACAGCACGCGGGTCCGCGTCTATCCATCGGCCGCCCTGACGCGCGGATTGACGGGCGACGAAATGACGGAAATCGGCCTCCTCAAGGAGGCCGGCGCCGTCGCCTTCACCAATGGTCGGCACACGCTGCACGACGCGCAGGTTCTGCGCCGCGTCATGACCTACGCCCGGGATTTCGACGCCGTGATCGCCCAGGAAGCACGGGACGCGCATCTCGGCATCGGTGGTGTCATGAACGAGGGCTTGCTCGCCTCCTGGCTGGGTCTGTCCGGGATACCGCGGGAAGCCGAAATCATCCCTCTCGAGCGTGACTTGCGCATCGCGACGCTCACCGGTTGCCGCTACCATGCCGCGCAGATTTCCGTGCCGGGCTCCGTGGAGGCGCTCAAGACAGCGCGAAAGCGCGGCGCGAACGCCACCTCGGGCATTTCGATCAACAATCTCGCGCTCAACGAGAACGATATTGGAGAATACCGCACCTTCTTCAAGCTCTATCCGCCGCTGCGGTCCGAAGAGGACAGGGTGGCCATGGTCGAGGCACTCGCGAGCGGAGAGATCGACATCATCGTCTCCGCGCACGATCCGCAGGACGTCGATACGAAGCGCCTGCCTTTCGGCGAGGCCGAGGACGGCGCTGTCGGGCTCGAGACCATGCTGGCCGCGGCGCTGCGCTTGCATCACGACGGCTCCGTACCGCTGATGCGGCTGATCGATGCCATGTCCACCGCGCCTGCCCGCATATTCGGCCTGCCCGGCGGAACACTGAAACCGGGCTCTCCGGCCGACATCACGCTCATCGACCTCGACGAGCCGTGGATCTGCGAGAAGGACAGGCTCCTCTCGCGCTCGAAGAACACGCCCTTCGAAAATGCCCGCTTCTCGGGCCGGGCAGTCGCGACCTATGTCGCGGGTGACATCGTCTATTCGATATAATCGGGAGGAATGCATGGATTCACTTGCGACCTGGAACATAGATGTTTTCCCGGCGATCCTCGCCGCCGTACTGGGCTATCTTTCCGGCTCTGTGCCCTTCGGACTCATCCTGACGAAGATGGCCGGCCTCGGCGACGTGCGTGCGATCGGCTCGGGCAATATCGGCGCGACCAACGTTCTGCGTACCGGCAACAAGGGTCTTGCCGCCGCAACGCTGCTGCTCGATGCCTTGAAGGGCACCGTGCCGACACTGATCGCGTCCCACTTCCTCGGCGTCGAGGGCGGCGTGATCGCCGGCCTGGCCGCCTTTCTCGGACACATCTTTCCCGTCTGGCTCGGCTTCAAGGGGGGCAAGGGCGTCGCGACCTATATCGGCGTGCTCTTCGGGCTCGATTGGCGCATGGGACTGCTGTTTCTTGCCGTCTGGATTGCAACGGCTGCAATCACACGCTACTCTTCCTTGTCCGCGCTGGTTGCAACGCTGGTGATCCCCGTCGTCGAATTCATGCTCGGGGACAGCAAGATCGCTGCCCTTGCCGTGGTGATGACCGCCATCGCCTGGCTCAAGCATCGGGCGAATATCAGCCGGCTGCTGGCCGGCACGGAAAGCAGGATCGGCAGCAAAGGATAGGCCCTTGGAGCGGAGCGCGAGTTCGACGGGAATTGCGCTCACCGACCGCCAGCGGCTCGCTTGGCTCCGCCTGATCCGCTCCGACAATGTCGGGCCGGCCACCTTTCGCGATCTGATCAACCATTTCGGCTCGGCGGAGACTGCGCTCGAAGCTTTGCCCGATCTGTCACGGCGCGGCGGGTCGACACGGCCGGTTCGAGTGGCGTCGCGCGACGAAGCTCTCGCCGAGCTCGATTTTGCGCGGCGCTTCGGCGCCGACTTTGTTGGCATCGGAGAACCGGATTATCCGCTCGCCCTGCGCCAGATCGAAGGCGCCCCGCCTCTGATTGCCGTGAAGGGCGACAGGTCGGCGCTGCGCCGCCCGGGCGTGGGCATCGTGGGCGCCCGCAATTGCTCGGCGTCAGGCGCAAAGTTCGCCGGCATGCTCGCTCGGAACCTCGGGCGCGCGGGCTATGCGATCATATCAGGCTTTGCGCGCGGAATCGACGCTGCGGCGCATCGCGCCAGTCTCGACACCGGGACGGTCGCGGTTCTGGCAGGTGGTCTCGACAAGCCCTATCCGCCCGAGAACGAGGCGCTGCTTCAGGAAATGCTCGCCGCCAGCGGGCTGCTGCTGTCGGAAATGCCGTTCGGATGGGAGCCGCGCGCCCGCGACTTCCCCCGTCGCAATCGCCTGATAGCCGGTGTCGCGCTGGGTCTGGTCGTTACCGAGGCCGCGGCCCGATCGGGATCGCTGATCACCGCCCGCTATGCTGCCAATTTCGGCCGCCTTGTCTTTGCGGTACCCGGTTCGCCGCTCGATCCGCGTTGCGAAGGAACGAACGGACTGATCAAGGACGGCGCAACTCTGATCACGGGTGCCGAGGACGTAGTCGAGGCGATGGCGCCCCTGACGCGTCTCGACCTCTTCTCGCCCCATCAGGTCAGAGAACCCATCATCGAGGACGACCGCGCGATGGCATTGCCCCCGAGTGATGGAGACCGCGACCGCATCATCACTGCGCTCGGTGCGACACCGGTGGAGATTGACGAGTTGATCCGCCATACCGGCCTGCCGCCGCAATCGGTCTATCTGGTTCTGCTAGAGCTGGACCTTGCGGGCCGGCTTCACCGTCATGCTGGCGGAATGGTTTCCCTCGATCTTGCCGATTTCTGACCGCCCGTTGAGAAGCTCACTGGCTTCGGTGAAGGCCATTTCGAGAAGATAGGCCAGCAGGTCGGCGCGTTCGTTGCGCGCGACCTGTGCGAGTTCGGCTAGCATCTGCCTGATATAACCGATGTGATCCTGCGATGTGCCACGCCCGCCCTTGGCGAAATCGATCTTTCCCGACATGATTCGTCCCCACAACCCAAAATAGCATTCATGCCGCGACGCCTGCCACACGCGAACAACTCTACATCAATCATCCTGAATTGCAATGGGCGTGTATTCCCTCTCAGGTTGCAAGTCGTTGTATCGGTCTTGATCTGGCGAATGCGAGACCCGATCTGGGGGCGGGACGGTCTGTTGCATGATTGCAATAGTTCTTCCCGCAGAGATATAAGCGCGGCCGAGCGGCCGAAATGGCTTGCCATGCCATCAGGCGCTCTGGACAATGCGCGCATGCGTAGGGATCTGCCCGCAAACCTGTCGGGCCGGAAGGAAGAAATGAACGTCGTCGTGGTGGAATCGCCTGCAAAGGCGAAGACAATCAACAAGTACCTCGGGTCGGGCTACACGGTCCTGGCCTCTTTCGGGCATGTCCGTGACCTGCCGGCGAAAGACGGCTCGGTCCAGCCGGACAACGATTTCGCCATGACCTGGGAGGTCGATTCGGCCTCGGCCAAGCGGATCAACGACATCGCCGACGCCGTCAAGAAATCGGACGCGTTGTTCCTGGCGACCGACCCGGATCGCGAGGGCGAGGCAATTTCCTGGCATGTGCTCGATCTTCTGAAGCGCAAGAAGGCGATTGGCGACAAGCCTGTAAAGCGAGTCGTCTTCAATGCCATTACCAAGAAGGCAGTGCTCGATGCCATGGCCGAGCCCCGTGACATCGATGCCGACCTCGTCGATGCCTATCTTGCCCGCCGGGCGCTGGACTACCTTGTCGGCTTCAACCTCTCACCGGTGCTGTGGCGCAAATTGCCAGGCGCGCGTTCGGCCGGCCGCGTGCAGTCCGTCGCCCTCCGGCTCGTCTGCGACCGCGAAAACGAAATCGAGCGCTTCGTCGCCGAGGAATACTGGAACATTTCCGCCCTGCTGCGAACGCCGCGGAACGACACTTTCGAAGCCAAGCTCGTAGCTGCGGACGGCAAGCGGCTGACGGCACGGGCTGTCGCGAACGGCGACCATGCCAAGGATCTGAAGTCGGTCCTCGAAGGGGCGAGTTTCAAGGTCGACAGCGTCGAGGCCAAGCCCGTCAAGCGCAATCCCGGCCCGCCCTTCACCACCTCGACGCTGCAGCAGGCCGCATCATCGCGCCTCGGCTTCAATGCGTCCCGTACCATGCAGGTGGCGCAGAAACTCTATGAAGGCTTCGACATCGGCGGCGAAGTCACCGGCCTCATCACCTATATGCGAACCGACGGCGTGCAGATCGCGCCGGAGGCGATCGATGCGGCACGCCGCGCGATCACCAATGTCTTCGGCGCAGACTATCTCCCGGAGAAGCCGAGGTTCTATTCCACCAAGGCGAAGAATGCCCAAGAAGCACACGAAGCGATCCGGCCGACCGACTTCAGCCGGACGCCTGACAGCGTGCGCAAATATCTCGATGCGGACCAGTTTCGTCTCTACGACCTGATCTGGAAGCGCGGTATCGCCAGTCAAATGGCCTCGGCCGACATCGAGCGCACGACGGCCGAGATCACAGCCAGCAATGGCGGCCGGACGGCCGGGCTGCGCGCCGTCGGGTCGGTGATCAGGTTCGACGGCTTCATCGCCGCCTACACCGATCAGCGCGAGGAAAAGGAAGACAACGATGCCGCTGACGAGGAGGACGGCCGTCTGCCGGAGATCCGCGCCGACGAAAGCCTCGCCAAGGAAAAGATCAGTGCGAGCCAGCATTTCACCGAGCCGCCTCCGCGCTATTCCGAGGCGAGCCTGATCAAGAAGATGGAAGAGCTTGGTATCGGCAGACCCTCGACCTATGCCTCCACGCTCGCCACGCTCCGCGACCGCGAGTACATCACCATTGACAAGCGCAAGCTCATTCCTGACGCGAAGGGGAGGCTTGTCACCGCTTTTCTCGAGAACTTCTTTGCCCGCTATGTCGAATACGATTTCACCGCCTCGCTCGAGGAGAAGCTCGACAGCATTTCCGCCGGCGATCTGAACTGGAAGGATGTTCTGCGCGACTTCTGGGACCAGTTCTTTGCGGCCATCGAGGACACCAAGGAACTCCGCGTCTCTGACGTGCTCGACGCATTGAACGAGGAACTCGCACCTCTCGCCTTCCCCAAGCGCGAGGATGGGGCCGATCCGAGGACCTGCCCGAGCTGCGGTACGGGCCGGCTGTCGCTGAAGCTCGGTCGCGCCAGCGGTGCCTTCATCGGCTGCTCCAACTATCCCGAATGCCGCTTTACCCGCCCCTTCGGCGCGGAGGGCGCCAATGGCGAGGCGGCGGTCGAGAACGTGGCGCTCGGCAAGGACCCGATGACCGGCGAGGAGATCACTCTGCGCTCCGGCCGGTTCGGCCCCTATGTCCAGCGCGGCGATGGCAAGGAAGCCAAGCGCGCCAGCCTTCCGAAGGGTTGGGCGCCGGCCAGCATCGATCACGAAAAGGCGCTCGCGCTTCTCAATCTGCCCCGCGACATCGGCCTGCATCCCGAGACCGGGAAGATGATCTCGTCGGGCATCGGTCGCTACGGGCCGTTCCTCCTGCATGACGGCGGCTATGCCAATCTGGAAAGCGTCGAGGACGTGTTCTCGATCGGCCTGAACCGCGCGGTTTCGGTCATCGCCGACAAGGCAGCCAGGGGGCCCGGCGGCCGCGGAACCCGTGCTGCGCCGGCGGCGTTGAAGGAGCTCGGCGACCACCCCGATGGGGGCAAGATTACCGTCCGCGATGGCCGCTATGGACCCTATGTGAACTGGGATAAGGTCAACGCCACTCTGCCGAAGGGCAAGGACCCCCAGGCGGTCACGATGGAGGAAGCGCTGGCGCTCATCGCCGAGCGCGCCGCCAAGGCGCCAGCCAAGGGCAAGAAGGCACCGCCGAAGAAGGCAGCCAAGGCCGACGCCTCCACAGACGGGGCGGCCGCACCGGGGAAGGCCGCGGCGCCCAAGGCGGCCGCCAAGAGCAAGAGCAAGCCAGCGGCGAAGCCGAGGGCAGCCGCCAAAGCGAAGAAGGCCGGATAAGGTGGCAAGAGCCCCGCGATCGAACGACAAGCGCCAGGCGCAACGCAGGTCTGCAGGCGGACCGGGCCGCACCGTACAGAAGGCGGGCGGCAAGCTGCCGGGAATCGTGCATGGTGAGGTTCCGCCACGGGAGATCCTGCTGGAATTCATCCAGGACAATCCCGACCGCGCCAACAAGCGCGACATCGCCAAGGCGTTCGGCTTGAAAGGCGACAGTCGGATCGAGCTCAAGGCGGCGCTGCGGGCGCTGGAAGACGATGGTCTGCTGCAGAAGACGCGGAAGGCCCTGAGTCGGCCGGGCGCCCTGCCCCCGGTCACTGTCCTCGATATCACCACCCGCGACGCCGACGGCGAACTGATCGGACGGCCCGCCGAATGGCTGGACGAAGACGGCGTGGCGCCGGCGGTGCTGATTCGACAAACCTCGGGATCCGATCGCTCGCGAACGAAGGCACCGACCGCTGGTATCGGCGACCGGGTGCTCGCCAAGATCTTCGCCAACAAGGAACGTGGCGGTCCGGCCTATACCGGCCGCGTCATCAAGGTGATCGACAAGCGCAAGAGCGCTGCTCTGGGCGTGTTCCGCGCGATGGAAGACGGCAACGGACGGATCCTGCCGATCGACAAGCGCGGAATCGAACTCGCCGTCGACAGCGAGTTCCGCGGAGACGCGAAGGAGGGCGACCTCGTCGAGGTGGAGACGGTGAGGACCGGCCGCTTCGGCCTCCAGCGCGCCCGGGTGCTGTCCGTTATCGGCTCGGTCGCATCCGAAAAGGCGATCTCGATGATCGCCATCCACGCCCATGGCATTCCCTATATCTTTCCACCGCATGTCCTGCGCGAGGCCGACGAGGCCGGTCCCGCCGGTCTGCAGCATCGCCAGGACTGGCGCGACCTGCCTCTGATCACCATCGATCCCGCCGACGCCAAGGACCACGACGACGCTGTCTATGCCGAGCCGGATCCGTCGCCGGACAATCCCGGCGGCGTCATCGTGGTCGTCGCCATCGCCGATGTTTCCTGGTATGTGCGGCCGGGGTCCGCTCTGGACCGGGAAGCGCTGAAGCGGGGCAACTCGGTCTATTTCCCGGACCGGGTCGTGCCCATGCTGCCGGAGCGCATCTCCAACGACCTCTGCTCGTTGCGCGAAGGCGAAGACCGCCCTGCACTCGCCGTCCGGATGGTCTTTTCGAAGGAAGGCCGCAAGGCCTCGCACACCTTCCATCGGATCATGATGAAGAGTGCTGCAAAGCTCTCCTATCAGCAGGCGCAGGCGGCGATCGACGGCCACCCCGACGACAAGACAGGACCGCTCGTCGATCGGATTCTCAAGCCGCTCTGGCACGCCTATTCGCTCCTGCTCAAGGGTCGTGAACGGCGTCAGCCGCTCGAGCTCGACATGCCCGAGCGCAAGATTCTGCTGAAGCCCGACGGTACCGTCGACCGGGTTTTCGTTCCGCCGCGCCTCGACGCGCACAAGCTGATCGAAGAGATGATGATCCAGGCCAATGTCGCCGCTGCGGAGACACTTGAGCAGAAGAAGCAGCCGTTGATCTTCCGTGTCCACGATGCGCCATCGCTCGCCAAGCAGGAAGTCCTCCGCGAATTCCTGGGCACGCTCGAAATGTCGCTGGCCCATGGCAACCTGCGCTCCAACCATTTCAACCAGATCCTGACCCGCGTCTCCGGCCAGCCTTACGAGACGATGGTCAACGAGATGGTGCTGCGCTCGCAGAGCCAGGCCATCTACAGCCCCGAGAATATCGGTCACTTCGGCCTGAACCTGTTGAAATACGCCCATTTCACCTCCCCCATCCGACGTTTCGCCGACCTCGTCGTGCACCGCGCGCTGGTTGCCGCACTCGGTCTAGGACCAGGTGGGTTGACCGCGGAGGAAGAGGGCCAGCTCGACGATATCGCGGCCGAGATCTCGACCTTCGAGCGGCGCGCCATGTCGGCGGAGCGTGAGACGATCGAACGCCTGATCGCCCACCACCTCGCCGGGCGCATCGGCGAACAGTTCGAGGGACGTGTTTCGGGCGTCACGAAGTCGGGACTATTTGTCTCACTGCCGGCCTATGGCGCCGACGGCTTCGTCCCCATATCTACGCTGGGCAACGACTATTTCATCTACGACGAAGCGCACCAGGCGCTGACTGGCGAAAAATCCGGTCTGGGCTATCGTCTCGGCGACCCAGTGCAGGTACGTCTCGCCGATGCCGTGCCACTGGCGGGCGCGCTGCGGTTCGAAGTGTTGAGCGAAGGTCGCAAGATGCCGACGGCCATGCGCTCGTTTCATAAGGCGAACCGTCGGCCGGCACGCGACGGCATTCGCAAGAAGCCGGGCACGCGGCCGTCCCGGGGACGCAAGTGATGAACCTTCCATCCCTGCGTTCGTTGAAGTGAAGGTGCGAGGATGGACGGGATGCAGGCGCAGCCGATGACGACCGAATGGAAGAACGCAGCCGAAGAGGGCCGGGAGCGGCGCGACATCGCGCAGTCGATGAAGCGCGGCGCGCTTGGACGCTGCCCGCATTGCGACCAGGGCAAGCTCTTCCGGGCCTTTCTGAAGCCTGTGGATCATTGCCAGGTCTGCGGCGAGGACTATACACACCAGCGCGCCGACGACCTGCCCGCCTATCTGTCCATCGTCCTCGTCGGCCATATCGTCATCGGTGGCTTCATGATGACCGACCTCGTCTGGACATGGTCGAACTGGACCCATCTTGCGATCTGGACGCCTTTGACCCTGATTCTCGCGCTTGCGACCATTCAGCCCATCAAGGGTGCTGTCATCGGTCTGCAATGGGCGGCGCGCATGCATGGCTTCGGTGGTGACGAACCCAAGCCAGAAGGCAATCTGGATTGATATCCAGACGGCTGTAGGGGTTTTTTCACCTTTGCGAGAGACCCTGCCATTGAAATCTCGCTCCGGGCCGTCTTTATAGCGTGAGCCGGGGCCCCTTTACCCGGGAACCAGCCGGGTGGATGGAAAAAGAGAACCTGATGACTGATCAGAGGCCGGGTAATCCGGACAACGCGGCCAGCGGCACCAGCCGATCCGACATCCACTGGCCTTCCCTGATCGCGGCCATCGCCTCCATCAGCGCCGTCGGGATCGCGATTGGGCTTGGGCTTCCGCTTCTTTCGATCCTGCTGGAAAAGCGCGGCATTCCTGCGAGTCTGACCGGGCTGAACACGGCGATGGCAGGCATCGCAGCAATGATCGCGGCTCCAATCACCACGAAAGTCGCCCATTCGCTGGGCGTCGCCACGACCATGCTCTGGGCGGTGCTGATTGCTGCAATCAGCGCGCTCGGCTTCTTCTATATCGAGAACTTCTGGGCCTGGTTCCCGCTTCGAATCGTCTTCCACGGCGCCATCACGGCCCTCTTCATTCTCTCGGAATTCTGGATCAACGTCGCAGCTCCGCCCAAGCGACGTGGCCTCGTGCTCGGCATCTATGCCACCGTGCTCTCGATCGGATTCGCGCTCGGCAATGTCATATTCTCGCTCGTCGGCTCAACGGGCTTCCTGCCCTTCGGCGTCGGCTCCTCGATCATCCTCCTCGCCGCGATCCCGATCTTCTGGGCGCGGCACGAGAGTCCAGCGCTCGACGAGAAGCCGATGGGGCACTTCCTGCGCTACCTGCTGCTGGTGCCGACGGCGAGCTTCGCCGTCTTCGTCTTCGGCGCGGTGGAGGCAGGCGGCATGGCTCTTTTCCCGATCTTCGCCAATTATGAAGGCTTCACCGAGGCGCAGTCCGGGTTCCTCCTGAGCGTTATGGCGGTCGGCAACGTTCTTTTCCAGATCCCCATCGGCCTGATGTCCGACCGCATCCGTGACCGGCGCAAGCTCCTCACCATCATCGGTACGGTGGGACTGGCCGGTTCTGTTCTTCTGCCCTTCGTCACCCAGGACTGGCGCATCTTCTCGGTGCTGTTGCTGATCTTCGGCGGCGCCATTGCGGGTCTCTACACCGTGGGCCTTAGCCATCTGGGCTCCCGGTTCCACGGCGCAGAGCTTGCTGCCGCCAACGCCGCCTTCATCTTCTCCTATGCGGTGGGGACTGTGGTGGGGCCACAGGCCATCGGCATCGGCATGGATGTCGTCGGAAGTCACGGCTATGCCTGGACGATTACCGGCCTGTTCGCGGCCTTCGTGCTTTTTGGCCTGACCCGCCTGATTTTCCACCCGGTCAAGACTTGACTTTTGCCGTGCGATGCGTAGTTTCCGCGCAAATTCGCCGTGGCCGGTTCCGGAGCCGCGGCGTCGCGTTTTAAAGGCAGGACGACCATGGCGAAAGCAACCACGATCAAGATCAAGCTCCTCTCGACCGCCGACACCGGCACGTTCTACGTCACGACGAAGAACAGCCGTACGATGACCGAGAAGATGACCAAGACCAAGTATGACCCGGTCGTGCGCAAGCATGTCGAGTTCAAGGAAACCAAGATCAAGTAATCCTGCCAGGATTTCTTGCGGGTTCGAAGCGCCGGCCTGTCGCCGGCGCTTTTTCTTTATCCCATGCCGCCGCAATAGAGTTCCTGGTAGCGCTTCAGGGCCTTGCGCATCGTCAGCACCTCCTGCTGCACGTCGTGACCGATCTCACCCTCCGCCGTCGCGAAGTATTTGTGGATGAAGATCAGGACATTGCCGGATCGGCCGCCTGTCTCCAGCACGCCCCTGCCCTGCAGGTAGAGCTCCACCTCCTTCAGGCTGCCCTCCTGCGCCACCCGGCCGAGATTCACATAGAGAACATTCTGCAGATTGAAGGTCGCGAGATAACGCTCGCCTGTGGCTGTCACTGTGGTCTTTGCATGGATGATGCAGCGGTTCGCCTCGAATCGGTAGCTCTGCTCGGCCTTGTCGTCCACAAAGGACAGACCTCGGTCGGCAAAAACCGGAGGGCAGGATCGCGTGCCGCCGGAGATATTGCTGCAGGGGTCGGCAGAATAGCGACCGAGCAGCAATTCGGCGAAGGCCCGCTCGGCCTCGAAGTCGGCAGCCAGAGACGCTGCCGGACCCATTGCCGCAAGCACCGGGAGCAGGCGGAAGAACGCCCCCCACCGCATCGCTAAAGGCCGAGCGAGCGGTGGCGGAAGGCCTGGATGATCGCGGCCAGAACCGCGACCGCGATTTCGGCGGGACTCTGCGCGCCGATGTCGAGGCCGATCGGCGCATCGATTCGGGCGATTTCGGCGTCACCGAAACCGGCGGCGGTCAGTCGTTCGACACGCTTGGCATGGGTCTTGCGACTGCCGAGCGCCCCGACATAGAAGCAGCGGGCCCTTAGTGCCGCAGCGATCGGATGGTCGTCGATCTTGGGATCGTGCGTCACCGCCACGAGCGCCGTGTAGGCGTCGAGCGGACGCGTGGAAAGCGCATCCTCCGGCCAGTCAGCGACAAGGTCGATGCCGGCGAACCGTTCGCCGGTGGCGAATGCCGTCCGCGGATCGATTACCCGGACATCGAAGCCGGCGATCTCGGCCATGCGCGCGAGCGCCTGCGAAATATGTACCGCGCCGATCACGACGATCCGCGGCGGCGGCAATTGGACGTTGAAGAATAGCCGGCGGCCGTCGGCCGTTTCGACGACGGCAGACTTGCCCGAGCGATAGGCCTTGTCCAGCGTCTCGCGGAGGTCGGGTCGAACGCTTTCACCCTCGACCTCGACCAGGCTCTCGCCCGCGGAGAGATCAGTCACGAGGATGGCGGCGCGGCGTTCACGCCGCGCTTGGTTCAAACGGTCGAGATCGGCGAGCCGCATCACGCCACCGTCTCGACATAGACGGCAATCCGGCCGCCGCATGAGAGCCCGACACGCCAGGCGGTCTCGTCGGCCACACCGAATTCGAGCAGGCGGGGCGCGCCGGACGCGATGACCTCCATCGCCTCTGAAATCACCGCCCCCTCGACGCACCCGCCCGACACCGAGCCCTCGAAATTGCCGTCGCCGTCGATCACGAGATGGCTTCCGACCGGCCGCGGGGCCGAACCCCAGGTCTCGATCACGGTGGCGAGCGCTACCGCCCGCCCGTCGCGCTTCCATTCCTCGGCTATGTCGAGCGGTTCGCGGAGTTCGGTCATGGTCATGCCTCCTCAGAGATAGCGGCGCGGATCGGCGTCGCGGCTGCGACCGTTCATCAGCGCGCGGGCGAGATCGCCGATGGCTTCTAGATTGTGCACGGCCCGCAATTCGTCAACATGCGGCAGCATCGCACGCACGCCACGCGCCCGGGCTTCGAAGCCGTCGAAACGCAGGAGCGGATTGAGCCAGACCAGCCGCCGGCATGACCGATGCAGCCGGTCGGTTTCCAGGGCCAGAAGGTCCACGTCGTCGCGCTCGAGGCCGTCGGTGATCAGGAGAACGATGGCGCCCTGACCGAGCACCCGCCGCGCCCACAGTCGGTTGAAAGTCTGGAGCGTTTCGCCGATCTGGGTGCCGCCCGACCAGTCGCGCACGGTCGCCGAACAGAGATCGATCGCCTCATCCGGATCGCGGTGACGCATGGCGCGGGTTACGTTGGTCAGCCGTGTCCCGAACAGAAACGTATGCACCCGCCGCCGCCGTTCGGTCAGAACATGCATGAAATGCAGGAAGATCCGGGTATACTGGCTCATGGAGCCTGAAATGTCGGCGATGATGACCAGCGGAGGATGAATCTCGCGTCGCTCGCGCCAGCGCGGCAGGATCAACTCACCGCCAGTCCGCATGGCCGCCCGAAGCGTCGCCCTCGGGTCGATCCGTCCCGGACGGCCCGCCTGCTCGAAACGGCGCGTGGCCACCTTGTCCATGGGCAGGACGATCTGGTCGAGTTCGCGCCGCGCCTGCGAGAGTTCGGCGGCCGTCATCTGGGCGAAGTCCAGTTTCCGGAGCACCTCGCGGTCCGATACCGAAAAGCGCGCATCGATCTCGACCTCGTCGCGTTCCTGCTCCCGGCGCGGTTGCTCCGCACGAAGCGCATCGGACACCCGCGCGGCTGCGGCCTTGGGTTTTTCCTTTTCGGACGTGTCCGGCGTCATCCGCGAGAGCATCTGGATGAGCTTGCCCTCGAAGTCGCGCGCCCGCCAGAAGATGGCGAAGGCCTCGTCGAACACCGCCCTGTCTTCATGCCGCTTGACGAAATTGCAGAACAGCGCCGTACGGAATTCCTCCCGCGAGCCGACCCCGATCGCATCCACCGCTTCGATCGCGTCGCGGATCGCACCCGGACCAATCTTGAGGCCGGCCCGGCGCAGCACCCGGCCGAAGTGGACGACATTCTCGGCAAACCGGCCCTGGTCGGTGCCCGCTGTCATGTCACCCCGCCACCCGCATCTCGGCCTTGACTTCGTCCAGCGTCCGGCGCCCCTCCGACCCCTGGATCCGGGCGATATCGTCCTGATACTTGAGCAGTGCGCCGATCGTATCCGAGATCGTCTCCGGATCAAGCGCCACTTTGTCGAGCTCGGTCAGCGCCGTTGCCCAGTCGATGGTTTCGGCAATACCGGGATTCTTGAAGAGATCGAGCGTCCGGAGCTTCTGGACATAGGCGACGATCTCGCGAGAGAGCCTGATGTCGCAACCTGGCACCTTGCGCCTGATGATGTCGAGCTCTAGCTCCAGTGTCGGATAATCCACCCAATGATAGAGGCACCGCCGCTTGAGGGCGTCATGCACCTCGCGGGTGCGATTGGTGGTGATGATCACGATCGGCGGTTCGGCCGCCTTGACCGTCCCGAGCTCCGGGATGGTCACCTGGTAGTCCGAGAGGATCTCGAGAAGGAACGCCTCGAAAGCCTCGTCCGTGCGATCGAGTTCGTCGATCAGGAAAACCGGCGCCCCGCCGGCCCGGGTTGTCAGCGCCTGCAGGACCGGACGCCGAATCAGGTGTTTTTCGGAAAAGATGTCGCCTTCGAGCCGGGCGCGGTCCCGAATGCCCTCCGCCTCGGACAAGCGGATTTCCAGCATCTGGGCGGCATAGTTCCACTCGTAGACCGCGGAGGAGACGTCGAGACCCTCGTAGCACTGCAGGCGGATGAGGTCCCGACCAAGGGCCTTGGCGAGCACCTTGGCAATTTCCGTTTTGCCGACGCCGGCATCCCCTTCGAGGAAGAGCGGCCGTTTCAGTTTCAGCGCGAGAAAAACCACCGTGGCGAGCGGGCGGCCGGCGAGATAGTCCTGCGCCTCGAGGAGCGCCAGCGTGTCGTCTATTGTCTGAGGCAGGGGTCTCTGGGCGATCTCGGTCATCATGTCTCCGGCAGGCGAGCAATGCTCGCGGGAGACTATAGCGTCCGGTAGGTGCGGTCCATATAGACCAGCGCGGCATCGTGGCCGCCCAGTCGCAAGGCTGCGACTTCCCCGATCATGATCGTGTGGCTGGCCTGCGGAACGAGATTGACGATGCGGCAGTCATAGGTCGCGATCGCATCGACGAGCGCGGGCGCACCCGTTACCAGCGTGTCCCAGTTTCCATGCGCAAACCGCTCCTCCATCGGCAGCTGCTCGAGCCCGGAAAATGCATGGCTGAGGGGCTGGTGATGGGCAGCGAGCGAATTCAGCGCGAACACCCCCGATTCGAAGAAGATCTTGTTCTTCTCGTTGTTGTGATTGAGACAGACGAGCACGGTCGGCGGATTGTCCGACACGCTGCATGCTGCCGTAACGGCAACGCCCCGACGAACATCGCCGAGCGCAGTCGTGACCAGCTGCACATGGCCGGCATAGCGCGCCATGGCATTGCGATAGAGTTTCCCGTCGGCCACCGACAGTTCCGCCAGATTCCGCTTCAGCATCATGCCTCTATATAGGAAAAGCATTGAGAGATTCGAAATCCCGACGCGACATTTTTATCCATCGATGCCGCCATGGCCCGATTTGGGCCGGCGGGCGGGGCAGCGTCGGAATGTCGAGGCTTGCGAAGTGCACGCACGACGCTACAGTCGCGCCATGACCGTGATCCCCTTCGCCGCGACCGCAACGCTCGCAATCGCTCTCTCCGCGTCAACGGCCTTCGCTGCCGGGCCACGGATCGCCGTGGTCGCCCCGGATAGCGGCAATCTCCAGGTTCTAGGCGATCAGGTCCGGCTCGGCGCCGCAGCTGCGGCGGGCACACGCGCCGAACTGGTGCCGATCGCCGAGAGCTGCACGGAGGGTTCCGGACGTGCTCTGGCCGAAACGATCGCCGCGGCGAAGGTCGTCGCCGCTATCGGCTTTCTCTGCACCGAATCGCTCGAAGGCGGCCTCGCCACGCTTGCCACCGCCAAAGTGCCCGCCATCACCCTGTCGATCCGCTCGGAAGTGCTGATGCAGGACGCCCTGAAGAAGGACTGGCCGTTCTTTCGTCTGGCACCGTCGACCGGCGCTGAGCGCGACGCGGTCGCTGAAGCGATCTTCACCCATTGGAAGGACAAACCCTTCGCGCTCCTGGACGACGGCACCATCCTCAGTCGAGAGCTGACTGATTCCGTCCGGCAGATTCTCGAGCAGAAAGGCATGACCGCCGCTTTCATCGACAATTTCCGTCCCGCGCAGGAGGTCCAGATCCAGCTGATGCGCCGGCTCAAGAAAGCGAACGTCACCCATGTCTTCGCCGCGTCGGACCGCAACGACATGTCGATCATGGCGCGCGACGCCAAGGTCGCCGGCGCTGGTCTGACCTTCATGGGTAGCGACGCGCTCAAGGGCATGAACCAGCCCGTGCCGCTGGAGCCGGGCGTCTTCGCGGTGACCCTGCCGGAGGCCGCGACGCTCCCCTCTGCCAAACCGGCCATGGATCTCATTCAGAGAGAGAAGAAAACGGCAGAAGGCTATGTACTTCCTGCCTATTCTTCGGTCGAGATTGTCGTGGCCGCGAACGAGATCGCTGCCGGAAGCGGAGCGACGCTCTCAGAAGCGCTTGTCGACACGCCGTTTTCCACCGCGCTCGGCGAGATCCGCTTCGGCAAGGATCATGAACTGACGGTCAATCCCTATCGCATGCTGGTCTGGGACGGCAGCGGATTCGTCGAGCCCGAGGCGCGGAATTGAGGCCCGGTTCGCGCAACCTGATTACCGACGTGCGGGGGCTCCGGGTCGGCAACGCCACCGACCGGCGCCTGAAATCCGGCACGACGGTGGTAATCTGCGACAGCCCGGCCGTCGCCTCGGCGCAAGTGCTCGGCGGTGCGCCCGGCACGCGCGAGACCGACCTGCTCGAACCCCAGAACAGCGTTCAGGCGGTCGACGCCGTTTTCCTGTCCGGCGGCTCTGCCTTCGGTCTCGACGCCGGCAGCGGCGTCCAGGCCGCTCTTCGCGAGGACGGCCGGGGATTTGCCGTGGGACCAGTGCGGGTCCCGATCGTTCCCGGCGCGATCCTATTCGACCTCTTGAACGGCGGCGACAAGAACTGGGGCCGCTACTCCCCCTATCGGGAATTCGGCTATGACGCGGCTCGCCTTGCCGCGCTCGACTTCGCACTCGGCTCCGAAGGTGCCGGCGCCGGGGCCTTGACGGCGGGACTGAAGGGTGGACTGGGCTCGGCATCGGCTGTGGTGGCGGACTTTACCCTCGGGGCTCTCGTTGCCGTCAATCCGCTCGGATCGGTCACTTTCGGCGCGAGCCGTCACTTCCGCGCCGCACCGCACGAGATCGGCGACGAGTTTGGCGGGTTCGGCCTGCCGGCGGTCCTTCCCGAGGGCGCCGCCGACGTCACAACCAAGCTCGACCTCCGGGGAGAGCCGGAAGCCAACACCACGATCGCGGTGATCGCGACCGACGCCGTCCTGACCAAGGCCGAGTGCAAGCGGCTTGCCATTGCCGCGCATGACGGTTTCGCCCGCGCCATCTGGCCCAGCCATACGCCGATGGACGGCGACATCGTCTTCGCCTTGTCGACGGGCGCGGGCGGGCGGGCACCGGATGGCACCGCCTTCATGCGTCTCTGCGCAGCCGCATCGGCGGTGATGGCGCGCGCCATCGCCCGTGGCGTCTATTTCGCCGTCCCGGAGACCGGCGACCTCATGCCCTGCTTTCGCGATGTCAGGCGCGACCGCGTCATTTAACGCAATCGCAAGCAGGCGAGCTGGATGCTATCGACAGGTTTCGGCGCTTGCCGCGCAAGCGACCCTGCGACCCGAACCGTCCGGAAAGGAAGCCCCATGCTGCGCCAGAAACTGATCGCGTGTGCCGCCCTGTCTGTCATCATTGGCTGCGGTGCCCTGCCCTGCCCCGCGTTGGCGGGTCCAGAGGGCCGGCATAGCGTCGAGGGAGTCAATGCTGAGGATGGCCAGACCTATACCGGAAGCGTGCAGGTCGAGCGTATGGGCGAGGTCTATCGAGTGATCTGGACGATTGCCGGCGACCAGACCGAGGGCATCGGTATCGGCCTGAAGCTCGTCGACGGCCACATGGTGTCGGGCCCGGCCTCGGACGCCGATACCGGCATTGCGGTCTCCTACCTGTCCGGCCAGACGCCTGGCAACGCCACCTATTTCGAAAGACCTGATGGCAGCTGGCAGGGCGTATGGGCCTATCAGGGCAGCAGGACTCTGGCGCAGGAAACCTGGCAACCCGAGGCAGATCACGAGCCGGCCCATGCCGTCCGCGAGAAGCAGGCCGAGGACAAGGCCGCGGAACAGGCACCGAAGTCGATGCGCCTGAGGGCTCTCTCCTCGCCTGTCCCGGAGCGAACCGGACCCAAATCCTGACAGCGTTGCAGACAAGCCCGTCCGGAAGCGACCAAAAATCGTCGGCTCCGGGCAGCGGCGACCCCTTAACGGCCCCGCTGGAGCGTTGTATGGATTGGGCGCACCCGCGCCGGCAGATGCCAAGGTACCGCGGGATCCGCGCACCACAGGGGAGAACAGACATGCGACTGAAATTGCTTGCAGCCTCCTTGCTCGTCCTCGCCACTTCGGCGCCCGCCTTCGCCGATCCGACCGGCGTCTACAAGGTTCAGGGCAAGAATGCCGATGGTGGCCAGTACGAGGGCACGGTCAGCGTCGAACGCACGGGCGAGACCTATGCCGTGGTCTGGAAAATCGGCAATGACGAGTTCGTTGGCACCGGCCTCGGCGCCAAGTTCGTCGGTGATCGCTTTCAGATGGGTCCCGCCAGTCCCGACGACACAGCCATTTCCGTCGGCTATATCTCCGGCAAATCCTTCGGCATGGCGATGTATTTCCAGCAGCCGGACGGTCGCTGGCAGGGCATCTGGACCTATGGTGGCTCCGACAAGGCGTCTTACGAGGACTGGGTCCAGCAATGACGGCAGCGGAGGGCCTGCATGGCGGCTGAAATTTTCGTCGATGCCGACGCCTGTCCGGTCAAGCCTGAAATCCTGAAGGTCGCCGAACGTCACGGCCTGCGTGTGACCCTGGTCGCCAATTCCGGACTGCGGCCCTCCCGCGACCCGATGATCCGCAATGTCGTAGTCTCCGCCGGCTTCGATGCGGCGGACAACTGGATCGTCGACAATGCCGGCAGCGACGACATCGTGGTCACCGCCGACGTGCCGCTCGCCACGCGTTGCGTGGCCAAGGGCGCGCATGTCACCGGCCCGACGGGCCGCATTTTCGATGCCACCAATATCGGCATGGCCTCGGCAATGCGCGATCTCGGACAACACCTGCGCGAGACCGGCGAAAGCAAGGGTTACAACGCGGCGTTTTCGGCCCGCGACCGATCCGCTTTCCTGGAGACCCTCGACAGGCTCTGCCGGCGGGCCAAGGCTGCCTCAGGCTGAGTGCGGCATTCCCAGCCGCCGGCCTTTGCGCTATGAACGATCGATGACCCACCTTCGTCTCGTTGCCACCGGCGGGGCGCTCGGCTCCGTCGCGCGCTATCTGACCGGCCTTTTCACCCTCCGCTGGTTCGGCCCGGGCTATCCCTGGGGCACGCTGGCGGTCAACATAATCGGCGGTCTCCT
>JAESFG010000431.1_pt1 | contig 38116 bp, 34 predicted proteins | sample 9269371 | NCBI WGS metagenome assembly JAESFG01 (sample SAMN14506227, study PRJNA617093) | algae metagenome | isolation source: Aetokthonos hydrillicola CCALA 1050 (B3-Florida) and co-occurring... | place: USA: South Carolina | collected 2013-01-01 | reverse complement strand
GCGGCACACCTCCACCGTCGGCAGGCCTGCCTCCTGCTCCTTGATCATCCCGATGATCTGTTCCTCGGAAAAACAGCTCTTCCTCATTCGTCTGCTCCTTCGAGTGGGGCAGACTCTACATCAAATCAAGGGACCCAGCGGGGGGCAGGTCAGACCGCGTGTTTCGTGCGTCAGGCATGATCCATCCCGATTGTTTGCGTCTCTCTCAATGCCGTCGTCAGGAAAGCGGCTGAAAGCATCTGCCCTGCGCCTTTGACCGCCTATGCGGGCAAGGTGCGGCCCGCACCACTCTGGTTCCCAGACCGTGTTCGACCTTGCCCGCGCCGGATCATCAGGCGCGCCGGGCTTCCTGTCAGCCTCGCAATTCCGCGACGGCTCGAAAGATAGGAGACCCCAATGGGACTTGATATGTATGCCTTCGCGGCACCGAAAGCCGCCATCACGAGCGAAGTGAATTTCAAACTGAAAGACGTGCCCGACATTCAGGAGCTTCACTACTGGCGCAAGCATCCGAACCTGCACGGCTGGATGCGTGATCGCTACATCGCCAAGGGCGGCATGGCTGAATTCAACTATGAACCAGTGGTTCTGACTTCTCACGATCTTGACGAACTGGAACGTGCCATCCGCGATCATGAACTACCATCGACAGGCGGGTTCTTCTTCGGCGAAAGCGGCGGAAGTGAACTGGACGACGATTTGAAATTCGTGACCGCCGCACGCACTGCCATCGCCGAGGGCAAAGCTGTCATCTACGATAGCTGGTGGTGATTGATCCCGCAGCATTGGCTGAAATGCAAAAGGCGTCGCCGTTTCCGGCGACGCCTTCGTTGCGCTGTGTAAAGTGCGCTTACTTCTTCTGCGCAGCGGCATAAGCGGCATTGTACTTTTCCCGCTCCTGCCACGTTGCGTTGCGCAGATCGCGCGCCTGCTTGTCCTGTTCGGCATCGCGCTTCGCGACTTCGGCGGCATAATCACTCATAGCAATCTCCTTCCCATCGGTTACCCCAGCGGCAACCCAAATGTCAGGTGTCATTGTCGCGCCATTCGCGCGGGGGGATAAGCACGGGCGTTCAGGATTGGCGCGGCTGTTCTCAATGTGTGCCGAGCGAACCATCCCGACGGTTTTCTTCATGGGTTTTGGAACGGACGCGCCGAGGTTCAAGGATTCTCCCTTCCGCGCTGCGCTTGTGCAGGTCCGAACCGCAGGTGGCTTCGCCATCCTTTGATCCCCGTCTTATTCGTCCGTTCCGCACTCTCCCCATGAACCGAGGGAATGGTCCTTCGGCAAACATGAAGGAGAACATCATGACCGACACCAATCAGAACCGCCCAACCCATCGCCTCTTCACCGTGAACGGCGACGGCGACAACGCCCGCTGGACCGACATCGGCGTTGCGTGGACTACGCGCGACGGGAAAGGCTTCACGCTGAGCCTTAACGCACTTCCGCTCAACGGTCGCGTCGTCATGCGCGTGAACGACAGCAAGGACGAAAAGAAGGGGCGCTGATGCGCCCCTTCGGGGTCCGACTTTACGGAGCCGGGTTTCGAACGGCGAGTTCGGACTGGATCATCGCGAGAAGCGATTGCGCCGATGCGATTTCTGCATTGGCCGTGGTGAGGCCTTTGCTTGCCTCTTGAAAGAGAGCGGCAAGCTGCGCATTGGATTTTTGAGCCAGATCGCCTTTGGTCATTTTGAACATGGATTCCTCCTGTTGTTTTGCGCCGCCCCCGATGGGCCGCGTTGAGGAGGAAAAATCAGTCCGCATGAATGAGGTGCATTGCTCGCCAATCGTAACAGACGTGGAGAAGGCTCGCTTGCACGCCTTGCACCCAACACAATTCATCGGGCGATAAAACGAACACAAACACGACGCAGACGGGGCCAGCAAGGCGACGGAGGGAACAGGAAATAACCGAAGGCACTGGCGTACCAACGCCAGCACCGCACGCAGTCGGCAAGAATGGACTTATCGCCCGAGTTGAGGTCCGCGTGGCTTCGATGAAATCTGGCGATGATCTTGGACGCGAGCGCGATCCCCGCCATCGCGCTCATACTGCTCGCCACGCATCATGCGCCGATAATTCGCCGCATCACGATAGAGGCCCAGCAATTGCCGTGCATGACGCTCACGCTGTTGCACGATTTGCGATTGCAGAGCTTGGCGATCCTTTAATTGCGCACGGATCAAATCATGCCGCTGCGCACGATCACGTTGAAGCCCGAAGAGGGCTTCCATTTCGTTCTGCTTGCGGGTCTTAAAATACTTACCCGTCAGAATGTCCCACACGCCAGCCGCGCCCTTGCGGACGCGCGCTGATCGTTCGCGCTGTTCCGCTTCGAACCGAATCTTTTGCCGCGCATCGAGCCGCTTGCGCTCATTTTGGTGATTGATCTTCATGGCCTGCTTTGCCTCATTGAGAGGCTTCATCGCATTGGCGGCAATGCGCTTGGCTTCCGAGATGTATCGGCTCAGGCGCGGCGCGACGGTTTCGCCGATATGGCGGATCGTGTCGGTGACAGATCGCAGATCACGCGGATCACCGAGCCGCGCGATCACTTCCTTGGTCTTTTTGTCGATCAGCCGCGCAATGGCGAATACTTCGCCTTCGATGGATACGGCGACGTGGCCGCGCCGATCCCCTTGCGCCAGAAGCAGGCCGCGCTCTTCCAGTGCCTTCGTGAAAGCTGGGCCGTTATCGGAGAGATTCCAGCATTCCTGAAGCGTCTCTTTGAGGTGCTTCGCATCTAGGCCAGCCCGCTTGGCCTGCTGCCATTCGTCCAATGTGAAATTGCGCGGATCGCGGAGTTTGGAATCCCGAAAACCCTCTGGCAACGCCCAGCCGTTTTCGAGGAAGAGTTGCTTGGCAACATCGCGGAGTTGCATCTTGAAATACGGGAGCGGTTTCGCTGTCATGGTCTCAGCGTCAATGCGCGACCAGACGGCGTGCGCGTGACGACGGCCTTCCTTTTCATGGAAGACCACCATGCGCGGCTGACCCGCAAGGCCCATCCGCTCTTCGATCATGCGCAAGGCTTGCTCGAACACTTCGACCCGCACAGATTCATTGGCGGGCGGATTGAGCGACACGGAAAACAGATATTGTTTGCACTTCGTGCCGAGCGACAGGGCATGCGCCTCTTTCATCGCGCCCATGAGATCATCGGACACAAACCCGCTGACCTCGTGAATCTCGACATGCTCATTCTCTTCGGTCTTGAGCAGATGAAGGCCGAGCTGTTTGCCACCGCTGCGCTGTGATGCCTTGAGGATCATGGTCCTTCTTCAAGGTTGAGAGCGGCAATCAGCAGGCGGCGGATTTCGTGAATTTCTGCGACGGCAGCCAGAAGCGCCGCTTCCGTGTCGGGCGTCACGGGCAGACTGCCCGTATTCGCCGACCGCGCCAACTGGTTCAGGTTTGACGACAGGCGTGATTGACCGAGCAATCCGAGGGCTTGCGCCAAGGCCTTATGATCTTTGACAGGGTGCTTGCCACGCCGACGCGGCGGCGGGCTTTCGGAATCGAACAAGCGCGAGCGGATATATGCGGCGAGAGATAATCCCGCCGCATCCGCTTCGAGCTTTGCCTTCTCTTCGAATGTCATCCGCAACGACACAGGATGAAGAGGATTCTTGACCATGTCAGCCTCCTAGTCGGGAGGCTCGCTTGGATCGGGGGGATTTGCGCGGCTCTTTTATGGACGGATAATCCGCCTCATTGTTGTTGGAAGGCTCCCTCGTGCCGAGGGTTGTGCCTTTGAGAATGTCATTCCATTGGGCTAGGATTTCGAATAGTTCGTTCGAAGGCGCTCCACTGGGGTGCGCCAGCTTTTCTCGCCTTGATGCGCCGGGCCGCGACAATCCTCGCCTTTGCGTTCCGCGCATCGGCTCGGGCAGCGGTTCGCCCTCGCGAACCCTGGCGTGTTCGATCGCCCCGCTTCTCCTAAAGGCTGAACCGCACGCTCAGCCGCAGGTCGCGGCCGGGGAGCGGCACGAAATCCTTGGTGAAGCTCGCATGGCGGCGCGCGTCGATGTCGAAGATGTTGTTGGCCGACAGGATGAAGGCGGTCTCCGATCCCTTCCCGCCCGGCCGCCAGGTGAGCGAGGCGTTGGCGAGAGTGAAGCCCCTGGTCGGCGTCTCGAAGGCGGCGGTGCGCGTCTGGTCGTCAGTCCATTCAAGCTCGATCCGCCCCGTCCAGCGCTCCGACTGCGCCTCCAGCCCGCCGAGCAGCCGCAGCGGCGGGATGCGCGGCACCGGGCCGCGCCCGCCGGTCAGCTTCGCGCGCACGACATCGGCGACGCCGTCGGCAACGATGCTGGTTTCTCCGATCGTGAAGAGCTTGGCGGAGAGATTGGCCTCGGCGCCATAATGGCGCGCATCGGCCTGGCGGATCTGGAAGGCGGGCAGCCCGTCGATGACGAGACCCGTGTCCGCCTGATAGACGAAGTCGGTGAACCAGCTGTGATAGACGCTCAGTTCCAGTTTGACCGGCCCCAGCGTGCCGCGCGCGAACAGCTCCGCGCCCCAGCTTTTCTCGCCGCGCAGCGCCGCATCGCCGATCTCGAACGCCTGGGTCGCGACATGCGCGCCATTGGCGAACAGCTCGTCGGGCGAGGGGGCACGGACCGCGCGCGACAGATTGGCGCCGATCTTGAGCCCGTTGCCGAACGTGTAGGAGAGGCCGAGCGCGCCCGAGACATTGTCGAACGTCCGCCGTACCGCAACGCGTTCATCCTCGCCCGTGAGCAGCGACGGCGTGCTCACCCGCACATGCTCGTAGCGGCCGCCCAGCTCCACGCCGACATCGCCGAAGGTCAGCTCCTGGAGCGTGAAGATGCCGAGCCGCGTCGTCCGGCTCGGCGGCACGAAGGCTTCCTCGCCGATCGCGTCGAAGTTGATCGCCGATCCCTGCACGCCGACCGCGCCGCGCCAGCCACCGCGCTTCGCCTGGGCGATCTCCAGCCGGCCCTCGACGCCGTCGGATTTGAAGACGGTGCCGGTCTCCTCGCCCTCGAACTCGGTATGCCGGTAGTCGGCATAGCCGGCGCGCAGGCGGATCGCGTCGATCCAGTCGCTCGCGGGGGTGATCTCGGCGCGCAGGTCGGCCCGCCACTGGCGCAGTCCGATCGAGACATTCTCCTCGCCATCGCCCGGCCGCGCGGGGACGCCATAGTCGCTGTCGAGATAGCTCACCGACGCGCCGAGATGGCCGCCGTCGCGGATCAGCGCCAGCCCGCCACCGAGCGTATAGGTGCGCGTGTCGCTGTTGGGCACCCGGCCACGCAGGGCGGCGAGCGCCCGGCTTTCGGCCGCGCCCTCGAGATCGCCGGCGGCTTCCCGCGTCTGCGCGCGCGCGATCTGATCGGCACGGAGATTGGGCGCGAGGACGAAGCCGCCAACCTCGAGATCGTCGGTCTTGCGATAGCTGCCGTCGCCATGTGCGACAAAACCGCCGCCGATCGCCACGTCGAAGGAGGCGCCACCGCTCCGCTCGTTCGTCGCCGATCCATAGGCGGCGGTGGCATCGAGATGATAGCCCTTGTCGGGCACCGCGCGCGGAATGCGCCGGTCGATGACATTGACCGCGCCGCCGATCGCCTGGCTGCCGAACAGCAGCACCGCCGGCCCGCGCAGCACCTCGATCCGCTCGGCGGTGAGCGGGTCGATGCTCACGGCATGGTCGGCCGAGGTACTGGAGACGTCGATAGTACCGATGCCATCGGTCAGCACCTGCACCCGCTCGCCCTGGAAGCCGCGCAGCACAGGTCGCGAGGCGCCGGGGCTGAACGAACTGGCCGAGACGCCCGGCTGGCGGGAAAGCGTGTCGCCGATCTGCGGGCGCAGGTCGCGCGTCAGCGTCTCGCCGCTGACCACCGACCGGCCGCCGATCACATCGAGATCGCCGACATAGCGGCCGGTGACGACGATGTCGCCGCCACCGCCGCCATGCACGGCGTTGCGGTCGCCCGGATCGGGCGCCGGCGCATCCTGCGCGTGAAGCGTGGCGGAAATGAGGGTTGACGAGAGGAGAGCGAGGCGGAGATAGGGATGGATCGTCATAGCGCCGTGCCCCTAACAGTAATGATATGTTGTATCAACACCCGCTCATCGCTTTTGCGAAACGGCCGGCCTTTGCCGATGCCGGCCTCCGACCCGGCAGTCTGATCCACATCAGCTTTTGCGGCTTGCCGTGCGGACCCAAAGCGCACAGGCTGCGTTGCGCATGGCGATGAACGACCCGAGGGTGATGCGGCTGCGCGACGTGGGCGGCGGTGCGGTGGCACTGGCCGCCCTCATGCTGTCGGGCTGTGGCGGCGGTGACAGAGACGCGAAGCGCGAGCGGCCCCCGCCGCAGGCCGGCTATGTCGTCGTCCAGCCGACGCGCGTCGCCAACACCGTCGAGCTGGTCGGGCGGACGAGCGCCTATGCCACCGCGGAGGTGCGGCCGCAGGTATCGGGCATCCTCCAGCGCCGGCTGTTCGAACAGGGCTCCTACGTTAGGGCCGGGCAGACGCTGTTCCAGATCGACCCCAGCCTCTATGCCGCCAGCCTCGCCGAGGCGCGGGCCGCCCTCGCCAGCGCGCGCGCCAATGCCGAGGCGACGCAGGCGCGCGCCGGGCGCTACAAGCCCCTCGCGCAGATCGAGGCGGTGAGCCAGCAGGATTATGTCGATGCCGCCGCCGCCGCGCGCCAGGCGCGCGCGAGCGCGCAACAGGCGCGGGCGCAGCTCGAGACCGCGCGGATCAACCTGCGCTATACCCGCGTCCCGGCGCCGATCAGCGGGCGGATCGGGCGCTCGCTCTATACGCAGGGCGCGCTCGTCACCGCCGACCAGGCCAATCCGCTCGCCGTCATCCAGCAGCTCGACCCGATCTATGTCGACCTCCAGCAGTCGGTCGCCGATCTGCTCGCGCTGCGCCGGGCGCTGGCACAGGGGGGGCTTGCGCCGGGGAGCGCGACGGTCGAGCTGCGGCTGGAGGACGGCACGCCTTATCCCGCGCGCGGCACGGTGCAGTTCGCCGAGGCGCTGGTCGATCCCGCCACCGGCACGGTGACGATGCGCGCGACCTTTCCCAATCGCGACGGGATGCTGCTCCCCGGCATGTTCGTGCGGGCGCGCTTCGTCCAGTCGGTCGACCGGCGCGCCTTCCTCGTGCCGCAGCAGGGGGTGAGCCGCGATCCGCGCGGGCGCGCGACGGTGCTGCTCGTCGGGCCGGGCGACAAGGCGGTGCAGCGGAGCATCACGGCGACGCGCACGCAGGGCACCGCCTGGGTCGTCACCGACGGCCTGCGGCCCGGCGACAAGGTGATCGTGCAGGGCACCGGCACGATCCGCCCCGGCCGGCCGATCCGGCCCGTGCCGGCCAGCGCGCCGCAGCGCGTCGTGCCACCCAAGCCCAGGGGCGGCTGAGCGCGTGATGCTCTCGCGCGTCTTCATCGACCGGCCGATCTTTGCCTGGGTGATCGCGATCATCGTGATGATGCTGGGTGTCGGCGCGATCCTGACGCTGCCGACCGAGCAATATCCCGATGTCGCCCCGCCGCAGGTCAACATCCGCGCCACCTATCCCGGCGCGTCGGCCGAGACGCTGGAAAACAGCGTGACGCAGGTGATCGAGCAGCAGCTCACCGGGATCGACGGCCTGCTCTATTTCAGCTCGACCTCCAGTTCGCGCGGGCAGGTCAACATCTCGGCGACGTTCGAAAAGGGCACCGATCCCGACATCGCCCAGGTCCAGGTGCAGAACAAGGTGCAGCAGGCGATCTCGCGCCTGCCGCAGCAGGTGCAGCAGCAGGGGCTGACCGTCACCAAATCCAACCCCGATTTCCTGCTCATCCTCTCGGTGTACGACACGACCGACACGCGCACCAACCAGGACGTGTCGGACTATCTCATCTCCAACCTCCAGGATCCGCTCGGCCGGATCGAGGGGGTGGGCGAGACCAACGTGTTCGGCGCGCAATATGCGATGCGGATCTGGCTCAACCCGGCCAGGCTGGCGGGCGTCGGCCTGATGCCGGGCGACGTCATCGCCGCCATACAGGCGCAGAATACCGAGGTCGCGGCCGGCGAGATCGGCGCGCAGCCCTCCCCGCCCGAACAGATGCTCAACGCGACCGTCACCGCCCAGTCGCGGCTCCAGACGCCCGAGCAGTTCGCCGCGATCGTGCTCAAGACGCAGCCCAACGGCGCCGTGGTGCGCATCGGCGATGTCGGCCGGATCGAGCTTGGCGCCGAAAACTATCTGGTGCGCAGCCGCATCAACGGCCATCCGGGCGCGGGCATCGCCATCTCGACCGCGCCCGGCGCCGACGCGCTCAAGGTGGCGGAAGCGGTCAAGGCGGCCTTCCAGGCGCAGGCGCGCAATTTCCCGGCGGGCTTCGCGGTCGCCTATCCGAGCGATGCCACCGCCTTCATCCGCCTGTCGGTCGACGAGGTGGTCAAGACGCTGATCGAGGCGATCCTGCTCGTCGTGCTCGTCATGTTCGTGTTCCTGCAAAGCTGGCGCGCGACGCTGATCCCGACGATCGCGGTGCCGGTGGTGCTGCTCGGCACCTTCGCCGTGTTCGCGGTGGCGGGCTTTTCGATCAACACGCTGACGCTGTTCGGCCTCGTCCTCGCCATCGGCCTGCTCGTCGACGACGCGATCGTCGTGGTCGAGAATGTCGAGCGCGTGCTCGACGAGAATCCCGGCATGTCGCCGCGCGACGCCACGATTCAGTCGATGGGCGAGATCCAGGTGGCGCTGATCGCGATCGCGCTCGTCCTCTCGGCGGTGTTCCTGCCGATGGCGTTCTTTGGCGGGTCGACCGGCGTCATCTACCGCCAGTTCTCGCTTACCATCGTCTCGGCGATGATCCTGTCGGTCGCCGTGGCGCTGATCCTGAGCCCGGCGCTGACGGCGACGCTGCTCAAGCCCCGCGACGAAAAGCAGGTCGCGGGCGGCCGGCTCGCGCGCCGTTTCCCGCGCGCCGCCGGCTGGGGCGAGCGCGCGCGTGACCGCTTCAACACCGGCTTCGGTCGGATGGTCGAGGGCTATGTGCGCGCGATCCACGTCACCGTCGCGCGCAAATGGCTGTTCCTTCTCATCTACGCGCTCACCGTGCTGCTGCTCGTGCTACTCTTCTTCCGCCTGCCGACGAGCTTCCTGCCGACCGAGGACCAGGGCAATGTCATCGTCCAGTTCCAGCTTCCCGCCGGCGCGACGCAAGCCCGCACCTTAGAGGTGCAGAAGGCGATCGAGCACTACTTCCAGACCAGCGAGCGCACCAACACCAAGGCGATCCTGACGGTGAGCGGCGGCGGCGGCGGGCAGAGCACCGGGCAGAACGCCGGCCGCGCCTTTATCTCGCTGCGCGACTGGGCCGACCGGCCGGGCGAGGAGAACGGCGCCGACGCGATCGTCGAGCGCGCGTCGGGCGCCTTCCGTGGCCTGCGCGACGCGCAGGTGTTCGCGCTGGTCCCGCCGGCGGTGCGCGGGCTCGGCCAGTCCAATGGCTTCACGCTCCAGTTGCAGAACAGCGGCGGCCTGCCGCGCGCCGTATTCGACAGGATTCGCGACGACCTCATCGCCGCCGCCAATGCCGACCCGCAGCTCGCCTCGGTGCGGTCCTCCGCGCTGCCCGACGTGGCCGCGCTGGAGGTCAAGGCCGATCCCACCAAGCTCGCGGTGCTCGGGCTCAGCCAGAGCGACGTCAACACCACGCTCGCGACCGCCTGGGGCGGCCGCTACGTCAACGACTTCATTGATCGCGGCCGGGTCAAGCGCGTCTATGTCCAGGGCGACGCGCCCTATCGGTCCGAGCCATCGGACCTCGCCCAATGGTTCGTGCGGGGCCGCGACGGGGCGATGGCGCCCTTCTCCGCCTTCGCGACGGTGGACTGGTCGCGCACGCCGACGAGCCTGCTGCGCTTCAACGGCCTCCCCGCCGCCGAGCTTCAGGGACAGGCGGCGCCCGGCGTCAGTTCGGGCACGGCGATGGACCGGATCGAGGCACTGGCCGAGCGTTACAAGGGCGTCAGCGTCGCGTGGAGCGGGTTGTCCTACCAGGAGCGGCTGTCCTCCGGCCAGGCGCCCTGGCTCTACGCGCTGTCGCTCATCGTCGTGTTCCTGTGCCTCGCGGCGCTCTACGAAAGCTGGTCGATCCCGGTCGCGGTGCTGCTCGTCATCCCCCTGGGCCTCGTCGGCGCGGTGTTTGCCGTGACGCTGCGGGGGCTGGAGAACGATGTCTATTTCCAGATCGGGCTGCTGACGACGATGGGCCTCGCCGCCAAGAACGCGATCCTGATGATCGAGTTCGCCGAACAGGCCGAGCGGCAGGGCAAGCGTATCATCGACGCGGCGGTGGAGGCGGCGCGCATCCGGCTGCGCCCGATCCTGATGACCAGCCTCGCCTTCATCTTCGGTGTGCTGCCGCTCGCCATCGCGACCGGCGCGGGCGCGAACAGCCGCGTCGCGATCGGCACGGCGGTGATCGGCGGGATGCTGACCGCGACGGCGCTCGCGGTGTTCTACATCCCGCTCTTTTTCATCCTCGTGCGCCGGGGCGTGCGCGATGGCCTCAAGCGGCTGCGCCGGAGGGCGGCGACCGCATGAGGCGGGCGGGCCTCCTCCTCGCGCTGATGATGCTCGCGGCCTGTTCGTTCGAGCCGCGCTACGTCCGGCCCGCCGCGCCGGTGCCGACCGCCTGGCCGACGGGCGACGCCTATGCGCCGGAGAACGGCACACCCCCTGTCCTCGCCTACCGCCAGCTCTTCGCCGACCCCCGGCTCCAGCGGCTCATCGCGCAGGCGCTCGTCAACAATCGCGACTTGCGCGTCGCCGCCGCCAATATCGAGGTGGCGCGCGCCCGCTACCGCGTCCAGCGCGCCGAACTGCTGCCGCTCGTCGACGCGACCGGCGGGGTGACGCGGCGGGAGAGCGGCACGGGCGGCGCGACCGACACCGGAACGGGCATCGGCGGCGGCGGACGCACCGCCTACAGCGCCCAGGTCGGCACCACCGCGTTCGAGATCGACCTGTTCGGCCGGCTCCGCTCGCTGAGCCGCGCCGCGCTCAACGATTATTTCGCCACCGACGCTGCCGCGCGCGCGACGCGGCTGACGCTGATTGGCGACATCGCGATCGCCTGGCTCACCCATGCCGCCGACCAGAGCCTCTACACCCTCGCGCAGCAGACCGCCGCGAGCGCGCAGCGCAGCGTGGCGCTGACCCGCGCGCGGCTCGAAGGGGGCATCGCGCCGCGCACCGACCTCCTGCAGGCCGAGCAGGTGCTCGCCCAGGCGCAGTCGGACCTTGCCGAGAGCCGCGCCGCGCTCGCGCAGGACGTCAACGCGTTGCAACTGCTCGTCGGCGCGCCGATCGACCCGGCGCTGCTCCCTGATCTGGTCGAGCGGGTCGACGGCGCCATCGGCGACGTGCCGGCCGGGCTCAGCTCCGCCATCCTGCTGCGGCGCCCCGACGTGATGCAGGCCGAATATGATCTGCGCGCCGCCACCGCCCGGATCGGCGCCGCGCGCGCCGCGCTCTTCCCGCGCATCTCGCTGACCGCGCTGGCGGGCTTTGCGAGTGGTTCGCTCAAGAGCCTGTTCGACGGCGGCACTTTCACCTGGTCGGCTTCGCCCACCGCGAGCTACGACATCTTCGCGGGCGGGGCGGCGCGCGCGGGCGTGCGCGAGGCGGGGGCGCAGCGCGCGGCGGCGCTCGCCAGCTATGAGCGCGCGATCCAGTCCGCCTTCCGCGAGACCGCCGACGCGCTCGCCCGCAAGGGCACGATCGAGGAGCAACTCGCCGCCGACACGCGCCTGGCGGTCGCCGCGCGCGAGACCGAGCGGCTCACCGACGCGCGCTATCGCGGGGGCATCGACACCTATCTTTCCAGCCTCGACGCGCAGCGTGCCAGCTATGCCGCGCAGCGCGCGCTGGTCAACACCCGCCTCGTCCGCCTCGCCAACCGCGTGACGCTGTACCGCGTGCTGGGCGGCGACCCGGAACTGGCGCCAGGCGAACGCTGAGCGGCTTTGACCTATGTCATCGCCACGTCTTGTGCGATAGGCGAGGCGACCGACCATGGCGACGTCCGACGGCCTCAGCACGCTCTACGACCAGCATCGTCCCGACCTGCTGCGCTTCCTGATCGCCCGCACCGGCGACCGGGCCGAGGCCGAGGACGTCGTCCAGGAGCTGTGGCTGCGCGCGCAGTCGGCGCCCGCCGGGCCGGTCGGCAATGGCCGCGCCTATCTCTTCCGCATGGCGCAGAACCTCGTGCTTGACCGGCTGCGCGAGCGGCAGCGGCGGGCGGCGCGTGACCGCGACTGGTCCGAGACGACGCATGGCGGGGCGCCGGCGGGGGAGGAAGTGGCGGACGCCCGCGACACCGCCGAGGACGCGCTGCTCGCGCGTGAGGAGGCCGAGCGCCTCGCCGCCGCGATCCAGGCGCTGCCCGACGGCGCGCGCCGCGCCTTCCGACTCCACAAGATCGACGGCCTCAGCCATGGTGAGGTGGCGCAGCGGCTCGGCATCAGCCGCAGCGGGGTCGAGAAGCACATGGCGCTGGCGCTGAAACATCTCCGCGCGGCGCTGCGCGACTGAGGGGGCGGGATGGGCGCGGCGTCTTATCGGCGACAGGGCAGCGGGCGGCCACGGGGCCGTGCCCGCGACGGGAACGCGCGATGAGCGAGCGGATCATGGAGGAGGCCGTCGCCTGGCACGCCGCGCAGGCGGACGATGGCATGGACTGGGACGGCTTCACGCGCTGGCTCGAGGCTGATCCGCGCCATCGCGAGGCGTTCGACGCGGTGGCATTGGCAAGCGACGCGATCGACCGGCATCGAGACCGGATCGCGCGGCTGCTCCCCAATGCGGCTGCCAATGACGACGAGCCCGCCCCGCGCGGACGCCGCTGGCCGTGGCTGGCGGGCGGCGGGATCGCCGCGGCGCTCGCCCTCGTTGTTGGCGTCCCGATGATGCGGCCGACGTCCGCCCCTGCCCCTGCCCCTGCCGAGACGGTCTATGCGACGCGCGGCGGGGAGCAGCGGACGGTGCGGTTCGCCGACGGCTCGACCGCGCGGCTCGCGCCCGGCAGCCGACTCGCGGTCGCCGATGGCCCCGCGCCGGTGCTGACGCTGACCGGCGGCGCCTATTTCGATATCCGCCACGATCCCGACCGCCGCCTCACCATCGTCGCGGGCGATCATCGCATCACCGACATCGGCACCCGCCTCGACGTGCTGAGCGATGCCCGTGTCACGCGCGTCGCCGTGGCCGAGGGACAGGTGCGCGTCGCCTCCCCCTTCTTCGCGCGCGACGTGGCGCTCAACGCCGGGACCGAGCTGGTCGTGGACCGCAAGGCCGGACAGGCGCGGACGCGCGCCGTCGCGGCGGGCGATGTCGGCGCCTGGCGCGACGGGCGGCTGGTCTATGACGACGCGCCGCTTTCGCTGGTCGCCGCCGATATCGGCCGCTATGCGGGCGTCGAGGTGACGCTGGCGCCGGGGCTTGCCGACCGGCGCTTCTCGGGCGTGCTGACGATCGGGACGGGCGGGACTCTTGTTGACGAGCTGGGCCGGATCATGGGGATTGGCGTTCATCGCCGCGATGGCGCCGTGCGGCTGGGCGAACGCGAACGCTGAGCCGGGGCGCGCGCCCCTTGTCGACATCCCCGCCGGACCGCTCGCCCGTTCGCTCGGCGAACTGTCGCGGCAGACGGGGCTTTCGGTGGGCCTGAGCGGCGCGATGCCGGCCGTGCGGGCGCCGCATGTCCATGGCCGGATGAGCGGCGAGGCAGCGCTGGCGCGGCTGCTGGCGGGCAGCGGCTGGCGGGCCGAGCCGATCGGCCCGGCGCTCTACCGCCTCGTGCCCGCCCCGTCCCCGTCGCGTCGCGCGCCGGACCGGCCTCCGGCCGGTCCGATCTCCGGCGACATCATCGTCACCGCCGGCAAGCGCGACCAGCCGCTCGCCGCGCTGCCGCTCAGCCTCGCGGTGGTCAGCGCGCCGGGCGAGCGCGGCGCGAGCGGTCTTGCTCAGTCGCGGGATGTCGCCGAGCGGATCGAGGGGCTCTCGTTCACCAATCTCGGCCCCGGCCGCAACCGCCCGTTCATCCGCGGCATCGCCGACAGCCCGTTCAACGGGCCAAGCCAGTCGACCGTCGCGGTCGAGCTGGACGATCAGCGCATCACCTACAGCGCGCCCGATCCCGACCTGCGCCTCGTCGACATCGACCGGGTCGAGGTGCTCAAGGGGCCGCAGGGGCCGCTGCACGGCACCGGGGCGCTGGGCGGGGTCTATCATCTCGTCACCCGCCGGCCACGGCTCGACCGCGCCGAGGGCGCCGCCAGCGCCTATGGCGATGCCGTGAACGAGGGCGGCGCGGGCGGCGGCGGCAGCGCCGTGGTCAACCTGCCGCTCAGCGCCGACAGGCTGGCGCTGCGCGCGGTCGGCTATGTCGCGCGCGAGCCGGGCTGGGTCGACAATCCCGGCCGCGACAATGTCAATCGCGGAAGGGTTCATGGCGGCCGGATCGCGCTGCGCGCGCGACCCTTCGCGGGCTGGACGATCGACCTCGCCGCCGTCGGCCAGTGGCAGCACATGGCCGACAGCCAATATGTCGAGACCGCGCGGAGGGCGCTGCGCCGCGACAACCGCTCTGCCGAGCCGCAGGACAACGACGTCCGCCTCGCCAGCGCGCGGATCGAGGGCGCGGTGCGGGGCGCCACGCTCGTCGCCTCGCTCGGCATCACCGGGCAGGACGTCTCGAGCCGATACGACGCCGGCCTCGCCGCCGCCGCCTTTGGCCGCGCGGGCGACCTCCTCTATGACGAGACGCGGCGCTACACGGTGGTCGACGGCGGGCTGCGGCTGTCGCGAACGCTGGGGAACGGCCTTTCCTGGCTCGGCGGCGTGTCGATCCTTTCGGCGCGCGACCGCCAGCGGGGCACCGTCCGCGCGCCGGGCAGCGCCGCCCGGCAAACCGTGCTCCGCGCCAGCCAGCAGGCGACAGAGATCGCCGCCTTCGCCGAGATCGACTGGCCGCTCGCCAGCACCCTCGTCCTCACCACCGGCGCGCGGCTGTTCCGATCCTCGACCGAGAATGAGCGCGACACCGGCGGCGCGGCGGGCCTCGCCTCGATCCACAAGACCGGCTTCTCGCCCAGCTTGGCGCTCGCCTGGCGACCCCGGCCCGATCGCCTCGTCTTTCTGCGCTATGCCGCGGCGCTGCGTCCCGGCGGCCTCAGCCTGCGGCCGGGCGACGGGCCGGCGCGCTTCAAATCGGACGAACTCGCGGCGCTCGAGCTCGGCACCCGCTGGCCGGTCGGCGGAGGCGTGAGGCTCGACGCCAGCCTGTTCGGCTATCGCTGGCAGGATGTGCAGTCCGACGACCTGCTCGCGAGCGGCCTGGTCGCGACGCGCAATGCCGGCGACGCCGGGGTCATCGGCGGCGAGGCGAGCCTGCGCTGGACTCCGGCATCGCGCTGGTCGGCGGAACTGGGCGCGATCGTCCAGCACGCCCGGCTCACGGACCCCGCCGCCGGTGTCGCGACGGGGGATGACAACCGGCTGCCCGTCGTCCCCGATCTCGCCGCGCACGCCGCGATTGAGCGCCGCTTTGGCTGGCGCGGCTGGCAGGGCACGTTCGGCGCGACTCTGTCCTATGGCGGCTCGGCGCGCCTCAGCTTCGATCCGGGGCTCGACCGCCATATGGGCGAGATCGTGCGGATCGGCCTCGACGGCAGTCTCGCCCGCCATGGCTGGCGCCTTGGCGCGGAGATCGCCAACCTGCTCGACAGCCGCGGCGACAGCTTCGCCTTCGGCAATCCCTTTTCGGTGCGGGCGCAGCGGCAATATACCCCGCAGCCGCCCCGCCGCCTCACCATCAGCCTGCGGCGGCAATGGTAGCACGACCGCCCGTCGCAAATAAGTCGTTGTAACACTGGACGTTACTCGCTTCAAGAGCAATAAGCACGGCCGACTCGGGCTGGAAGGGAACGGCGTTGGCGCGCGAGCAAGACCGATCCTCGTCCGGCGCCGGCGGCCTGTGGATTGCCGTCGCGGCGGCGGGTCTGGCGGCCTGCCTGCTCACGCTGTTCCTGGTCGCCAGCGCCCGCGAGGCGACCGCCAACCGCATTGCGGCCGAGGCGCTCGAACGCCACACGCTGACCGTGATCGTCGAGGGCGAGCGGCTCAACGCCGCCTTCGCCGACATGCAGCGCGGCGCGCGCGGCTATCTCATCACCGCGATTCCCGAGATGCTCGAGCCCTATCTCACCGGACGCGCCGCCGCCGCGCGCCACATCGCGGCGCTGCGCCATCTCACCCGCGACAATCGGCGCCAGCAGGGCCGGCTCGCACGGCTCGACCGGCTCAACCGCGAGCAGCTCGACTATTACACGCGCACGATCGCGCTGACCCGCGACGGCCGCACCGGCGAGGCGTTCGCGCTGGTGCGGTCGGGCGACGGACAGCGCTATCTGAACATGGCGCGCGCCCTCACCAACGCCATCGTCGCGGAGGAAGAGCGGCTGCTCCGAATCCGCTCCGCCGCCGCCGAGGCAGCCTCGGCGCAGGTCGACCGCTTCAACATCTGGCTCGCCGTCCTCGCGCTGGTGCTCGCCGTGCTGGCGTTCGCTGGCGCGATCGTGGCGCTGCGATCGCGCCAGCGCGCCCGGCTGGCGACGCTCCGCGCCGAGAATGACGCGCGCTTCCGCGTCATGAGCGACACCATGCCGGCCTTCATCTTCGTGTCGGACCGCCAGGGCGCCAACATCTATACCAACGCGGTGTTCCAGCACTTCACAGGCCTGGACGGGGCGGCGCTGCTCGGCGACGGCTGGCTCCAGGCGCTTCACCCCGACGACCGCGCCCGCGCCGCGACGACCTGGACGCGGGCGTGCCAGTCGGGCGAGCCCTATGAGGCGGAGTATCGCTTCCGTCGAGACGCGGCTGGCTATCGCTGGTTCTTGGTGCGCGGGACGCCGATGCGCGACGGCGAGGGGCGGATCGTCCAGTGGGTCGGCGCGTGCATCGACGTGCAGGACGTGATCGACGCGCGCAACGACCTTGCGACGCTCAACGCCACGCTCGAGGCGCGGATCGCCGAGCGCACCGCCGAGCTGTCCGACGCCCTCGTCTCGCTGCGCACCGAGATCCTCGAGCGGGAAGCCGCCGAGGCGCAGATGCGCCAGATGCAGAAGATGGAGGCGATCGGATCGCTGACCGGCGGCATCGCGCATGATTTCAACAATATGCTCGCCATCGTCGTCGGCTCGCTCGACATGGCCCGGCGGCGCCTGCCGCATGATCCGGCCCGCGCGCTCGAGAAGATCGGCAATGCCGAGGAAGGCGCCCGCCGCGCCGCGCAGCTCACCGCGCGCCTGCTCGCCTTCTCGCGCCAGAGCCCGCTCGCGCCCGAGCCGCTCGACGCCAACAAGCTGGTCGCGGGGATGTCGGAGCTGCTCCGCCGCACCATCGCCGAGACCGTCCGGGTCGAGACGGTGCTCGCGGGCGGGCTGTGGCGGACGTTCGCCGACGCGAGCCAGCTCGAAAACGCGCTCGTCAACCTGTGCGTAAACGCGCGCGACGCGATGCCGGACGGCGGCCGGCTGACCATCGAGACGCTCAACGCGCATCTCGACGACAGCTATGCCGTGCAGCACAACGAGGTCATCGCGGGGCAATATGTCGCCGTCTGCGTCACCGATACCGGCACCGGGATGCCACCCGAGGTCGTCGATCGCGCCTTCGATCCCTTCTACACCACCAAGGGGCCGGGCAAGGGCACGGGTCTTGGCCTTTCACAGGTGTTCGGCTTCGTCAAGCAGTCGGGCGGCCACGTCAAAATCTATTCGGAGCCGGGCGAGGGGACGACGGTCAAGCTCTACCTGCCGCGCTATTTCGGCACCGCGGCCGAGCGCGAGCGGAGCGAGGCCGGCGGCGGCGCGCTCCCCCGTGCCCGCGACGGCGAGGTCGTGCTGGTGGTTGAGGACGAGAGCGGCGTGCGGCACCTGTCGGTCGATGCGCTGCGCGACCTTGGCTATGTCGTTGTGCAGGCCGCCGACGCCAATCAGGCGCTGGAGGTGCTGGCCGTCCAGCCGCGCATCGACCTGCTGTTCACCGACATCGTCATGCCCGAAATGGACGGGCGGCGTCTGGCCGACGCGGCCCTCGTCCGGCGCCCCGACCTGCGGATTCTCTACACCACCGGCTACACGCGCAATGCCGTCGTCCACAACGGGATGCTCGACCCCGGCGTCGCCTTCCTGCCCAAGCCGTTCACCATCGACGCGCTGGCGACCAAGGTGCGCGCGGTGCTCGACGGCGGCGGCGTCAACCGGAGCGGGTAGGCTCAGCTCAGCCGCACGCGGCGATACCGGCTCGGCGTCACCCCGACATGCCGGCGGAACAATCCGGTGAAATGGCTCGCATCGGCATAGCCCACCGCCGCCGCCACCGCGACGATCGGTTCAGCGGTGGCGACGAGCAGCTGCTTTGCCCGTTCGATCCGCTGGAGCATCTGGTAGCGGTGCGGCGGCACGCCCATCGCGTCCCGGAACGCGCGGCAGAAGTGGAAAGGCGAGAGGTTGACGAGCGCCGCCAGCACCACGAGCGGCACATCATCGGCCAGGTGAGCGTCGAGACAGGCGATGACGCGCCGCATCTTCCAGCCGGCAAGACCGCCGCGCGGCAGGCTTCGCGGGCTGGCCCTGTTGGTCCAGCGGCGCACCAGATGAACCGCCATCGCCGCGCCGATCCCGTCAATGGCGAGCAAAGAGGGCTGGCCATGATCGGCGATCTCGTGCGCGACCGCCGTGAGCAGGCCGTGGAACAACGCGTCGCCCTCGCCGGCGGGGTCGCACAGCTCCAATCCTGTTGCCAGCCCGATCTCGTCCGCCGCCTGGCGCAGCATCGCCTGCGGCATGTAGACGTGGAGCATCCGCCAGTCGCTGTCGAGGATCGCGCGCGGCTCGACGCCGGCCACCATGAACTGAAGCTGCCCCGGCGACCAGATCCGGTGCGCCAGGGGGCGGCCATCGACATAGGGCTCGCAGCGATAGGGTGACAGCGGCGTCGCCAGGAGAGAAGTCTCCATATCGGGCATTGCGAAGATTTAGCGCGGGGTGCCGCTCCAGATGGCGGCGCCGATGCGCGCGCCCCCGCCGATGATGCCATGATCCGCGCTCTGGCCCCACCAGTGCGCCATCGTGTCCGTGTCGATCCGCTCGTCGTCCATCGCCAGCCCATGTCGTCCCGCGCGGTCTATAGCCGAGACGATCCGCCCGCTCTAGCGGCGGGATGGATCGAGGCGCGTGGCGCCGGCCGGCCAAGCGAGAGGTCAGCCGCGCGTGCCGCCCCGCGCCTCGACCATGTCCTCGCGGTTCACCTCGAAGTCACGCGCGTCATGGCGCTCGCGCAGCTGCGTCTCGGGCGCGCCGAAGGTGCGGTTGACCATCTTTCCCCGCCGCACCGCCGGCCGCGCCTCGATCTGGCGGGTCCAGCGCTCGAGATGCGGATAGTCCTGCACGGACAGGAAGGTCTGGCAACCATAGGCCTCGCGCATCAGCCCGCCGCCATACCAGGGGAAAATGGCGATGTCGGCGATCGAGTAGGCGTCGCCGGCCATATACTCATGTGTCGAGAGGTGCGTGTCGAGGACATGGAGCTGCCGCTTCACCTCCATCGCGAAACGGTTGATGGCATATTCGATCTTGATCGGCGCATAGGCATAGAAATGGCCGAGGCCGCCGCCGACATAGGGCGCGCTGCCCATCTGCCACATGAGCCAGTTCATCGTCTCGGCCCGCGCCGCGCGCGCGGTGGGGAGGAAGGCGCCGAACTTCTCGGCGAGGTAGACGAGGATGGAACCGCTTTCGAACAGCCGCACCGCCGGGTCTTCCGAACGGTCGACCATCGCCGGGATCTTGCTGTTGGGATTGACGCCCACGAAACCGCTGCCGAACTGGTCGCCCTTGCCGATCTGGATCAGCCAGGCGTCGTACTCCGCGCCCTCATGCCCGGCGGCAAGCAGCTCCTCGAGCATGATCGTCACCTTGACGCCATTGGGCGTGCCCATCGAGTAAAGCTGGAGCGGATGCGCGCCGACCGGCAGCTCCGCCTCGTGCGTCGCGCCGGACACCGGCCGGTTGATGCTGGCGAACGCGCCGCCCGAGGGCTGATCCCAGGTCCATGTCGCGGGCGGGACATAGCCGGCGGGCAAGTTCTGGGCGGGGTCGTTGCTGCTCATCGCGGTCTCCTCGATCGTGTCGCGCCCCATATGGGGAAGACGGGCGCGCGCGCAATCGCGACGGTGCCTGACGCGGCCCGATCTGGCGCGCGGCGGCACATGCTGGACTTTCCCCGCTTCGCCCGGCATGGGCGCGAAGCTCAGCCACGCGGCCGGTGGACGTTACGGCCGGGAAGGGGGAACTGCGTGTCCGACATTCACATCATCACCCTGTCCTGCCAGGACCGTCCCGGCATCACCGCGCGCGTCTCGGGCTATCTGTTCGAGCGCGGCTGCAACATCGTCGAGGCGCAGCAGTTCAACGACCAGGCCGCGGGCTCGTTCTTCATGCGCGTCGAATATGATCCGCGCGGGGCCGATATCGAGGCGATGCGCGCCGGTTTCGCCTCGCTGGCGGGCGAGCATGACATGCGCTGGACGCTGCGGACCAAGGGCGCGCCGCGCAAGACGCTGCTCATGGTCAGCAAGTTCGACCACTGCCTTGGCGACCTGCTCTACCGCCAGCGAATCGGCGAGCTGCCGATGGACATCGTCGGCATCGTCAGCAACCATCCCCAGTCGGCGCTCAACATCGGCCTGATCGACGAGCACCCCTATCATCATCTGCCGATCACCAGGGACACCAAGCCGCAGCAGGAAGCGCAGATCCGCGCACTGGTCGAGGAGACGGGCGCCGAACTGATCGTGCTCGCGCGCTACATGCAAATCCTGTCGGACGAGATGTCGGCCTATCTCTCGGGCCGCTGCATCAACATCCACCACAGTTTCCTGCCCGGCTTCAAGGGCGCCAAGCCCTATCACCAGGCCCATACGCGCGGGGTGAAGATGATCGGGGCGACCGCGCATTACGTGACCGAGGATCTCGACGAGGGGCCGATCATCCACCAGGATGTCGAGATCATCACCCATGCCGACAGCCCGGAGGAGCTGGTGCGCAAGGGTCGCGACATCGAACGGCGCGTGCTTGCCGAGGGGGTGCGGCTGCACCTTGCCGACCGGGTGCTGCTCAACGGCGCCAAGACCGTGGTGTTCCGCGACTGAGCGCGGCGGGGCTCAGCCAGCCGGCGGATCGGCGTCGGGCTGGCGATCGGGATGCGCGTCGGCGAAGGCGGGCAGGGCCGCGGCGGCCTCCCCCGCCGCGACCAGCGCCGGATAGGCGTCGAGCGGAACGGCGAACCGCCGCGCCGAATAGAGTTGCGGCACGAGATAGCAGTCGGCGAGCGTCGGCCGGTCGCCATAGGCGAAGCCCCGACCATGGTCGCCGACCAGCCTTTCGAGCGCCGCGAAGCCGGTCGCCATCCAGTGCGCGATCCAGCCGTCGATCGCGCTCTGCGCCAGCCCCTCGCCCCGCAGCCGCTGGAGCACCCGCAGATTGTTGAGCGGATGGATGTCGCAGCCGATCAGCGCCGCCATCGCCCGCACCACCGCGCGTTCGTCCGGCGCGACCGGGAGCAGCGGCGGATCGGGATGGCGCTCCTCCAGCCATTCCAGGATCGCCGCGCTTTGCGTCAGCACACCGGCGCCGGTGTCGAGCGCGGGCACCAGTCCCTGCGGCGCCAGCGCGAGATAGGCGGGGTCGCGCTGCGCCCCGGCGCGCAGGTCGTACACGACCCGGTGATAGCGCACGCCCTTGAGATGAAGCGCGATGCGCACGCGATAGGACGCGCCCGAGCGCCAGTAATCGTGGAGAATGAGGATCATGTGCACTCCCGCCGACCGATGGGACGCGGTGCGCGGGCTCGCCCTGGCCAGCCGCAACGCCTTCGCGCCTTGACAGCCTGACTATCACAATATAGTTTCAAATGAAACTAATTTATTGCCGTCAGGAGAGTCGCGCATGGCCGATCTGTTCGAAAATCCGCTCGGGCTCGACGGGTTCGAGTTTGTCGAGTTCTGCGGGCCTGAAAAGGGCCGGCTCGAACCCGTTTTCGAGGCGATGGGCTTCACCCAGGTTGCCCGGCACCGCTCGAAGGATGTCGATCTGTGGCGGCAGGGGCAGATCAACCTCATCGCCAATTACGAGCCGCGCTCGCCCGCCGCCTATTTCGCGGCCGAACATGGCCCCTCGGCGTGCGGCATGGCGTTCCGCGTCAGGAACGCCGCCCAGGCCTATGACGAGGCGCTGGCGCGCGGCGCCGAGCCGGTCGAGACGCGCACCGGCCCGATGGAGCTGCGCATCCCCGCGATCCGCGGCATCGGCGGCGCGATCATCTACCTCGTCGACCGCTATGGCGACGCGCTCTCCATCTACGACATCGACTTCGACTATCTGGAGGGGGTCGATCGCAATCCCGTCGGCGCCGGCTTCGTCGAGATCGATCACCTCACCCACAATGTCTATGGCGGGCGGATGGATCACTGGGCGCGCTTCTACGAGCGCGTCTTCAACTTCCGCGAGATCCGCTATTTCGACATCAAGGGCGAATATACCGGCCTCACCAGCCGCGCGATGACCGCGCCCGACGGCAAGATCCGCATCCCGTTGAACGAGGAAGGCAAGAAGGGCGGCGGCCAGATCGAGGCGTTCCTGCGCCAGTACAATGGCGAGGGCATCCAGCACATCGCCTTCCGCTGCGACGATCTCCCCGGCTGCTGGGACCGCCTGAAGGCCGCCGGCACCCCGCTGATGACCCCGCCGCCCGCCGCCTATTACGACATGCTCGAGGAGCGGCTGCCCGGCCATGGCGAGCCGGTCGCCGAGTTGCAGTCGCGCGGCATCCTCCTCGACGGATCGACCGCGCAGGGCGATCCCCGCCTGCTGCTGCAAATCTTTTCGGAGCCGGTGATCGGCCCGGTCTTCTTCGAGTTCATCGAGCGCAAGAAGGACGACGGCTTTGGCGAGGGCAATTTCACCGCGCTCTTCAAGTCGCTGGAGCGCGACCAGATGCGGCGCGGCGCGCTTGGGCCTGAGGCGGAGGTGGCGGCATGAGCGCGCCCTTCGCCCTCAGCCGCATCCACCATGTCGCCTATCGGTGCAAGGACGCGAAAGAGACCGTCGAATGGTACCAGCGCGTGCTCGGCATGGACTATACCACCGCCTTCGCCGAGGATCATGTGCCCTCGACCGGCGCCTATGACCCCTATATGCATGTCTTCCTCGACGCGGGCGGCGGCAACGTCCTCGCCTTTTTCGAGCTGCCGAACCAGCCGGAGATGGGCCGCGACGAGAAGACCCCCGTTTGGGTCCAGCACCTCGCCTTCGAAGTGCCCGACATGGATGCGCTGCGCGCCGCCAAGGCGCATATCGAGGGGTTGGGGATCGACGTGCTCGGGCCGACCTACCACGGCATCTTCCGCTCTATCTATGTCTTCGATCCCAACGGCCACCGCATCGAGCTGGCCTGCAACATCGGCACGCCCGAGCAACTCGCCGAGCTGCGCCGCGTCGCGCCGCTGATGCTCGAGGAATGGAGCCGGACGAAGCGCGCCCCGCGCCACGCCGAATGGCTGCACAAGGATCCCGACAGGGCGGAGGCCGGCGCTTGAGCGGCCTCGACGCGACGCACGATCCGGGTGCGTCGAGCTGGGTCGCGGGGGCCGATACGCATCCCGACTTCCCGGTCCAGAACCTGCCGCTCGGCGTCTTCGCGCCGGCCGGGGGCGCGCCGCGCATCGGCACCGCGATCGGGGATCATATCCTCGACCTCGCCGCGCTGGCGGATCAACTGCCCGGCGGGGACGTGCTGCGGGCCGGGCGCCTCAATACGCTGCTCGGCGAGGGTGCGGGCACGCGGCAGGCGTTGCGCGCAAGGCTGTTCGACCTGCTGACCGACCGCGCGCATCAGGCCATGGTCCGGCCGCATCTCCATGCCGCCGCCGACTGCACGGTCGGGCTCCCGGTCGAGATCGGCGACTATACCGATTTCTACGCCGGCATCCACCACGCGACCAATATCGGCAAGCTGTTCCGCCCCGACAATCCGCTGCTCCCCAACTACAAGCATGTGCCGATCGGCTATCATGGCCGCGCCTCCTCGGTCCGGCCGAGCGGCGAGGCGGTGCGCTGGCCGAGCGGGCAGCGCAAGGCACCCGACGAGGAGAGCCCGAACTTCGGCCCCTCGCGGCGGCTCGACTATGAACTCGAACTCGGCATCTGGATCGGCGCCGGCAACGCGCTGGGCGAGCCGGTGCCGATCGACCGCGCGGCGGATCATATCGCGGGCTATTGCCTCCTCAACGACTGGTCGGCGCGCGATCTCCAGGCGTGGGAGTATCAGCCGCTGGGGCCGTTCCTCGCCAAGAATTTCCACAGCACCATCTCGCCCTGGATCGTCACGCCCGAGGCGCTGGCGCCCTTCCGCCTGCCCCAGCCGGCGCGGCCCGAGGGCGATCCCGCGCCCTTGCCCTATCTGTGGGACGAAGCGGACCAGCGGGCCGGCTCGCTGGCGCTGACGCTCGAAGTGTTCATCCGCACCGCCGCGATGCGCGAGGCGGGCGCCGCGCCGCATCGCCTGAGCCATGGGCCGGCGACCTCGCTCTACTGGACCCCCGCGCAGCTCCTCGCCCACCATGCCAGCAACGGCTGCAACCTCCGGCCGGGCGACCTGCTCGGCACCGGCACCATCTCGACCGCCGAACGCGCGGGCTTCGGCAGCCTCATGGAACTGAGCGACGGCGGCCGAAACCCGATCGCGCTGCCGGGCGGCGAAACCCGCACTTTCCTCGCGCCCGGCGACGAGATCGTGATGCGCGCGACGGCGGCGGCGACGGGCTATCGCTCGATCGGCTTTGGCGACTGTCGCGCCGTGCCGAGCTGAGCCGCGGCGCTACGTCCCCTCGCCCGCGGCGCCCTTGAGCCGATACAGCGCCTCGAGCGCCTCGCGCGGGGTCAGCGCGTCGGGGTCGATCGCGGCGAGCGCCTCGCGCAGCGGATCGGGCGGGGGCGCCGTCTCCATCGCGGCGGCGAAGAGCGGCAGGTCGTCGAGCCCGGCGGCGATTCCCCCCGTGCGCGCCCTGCCCGCCTCCAGCTTCGCCAGTACCGCCCCGGCGCGCGCGAGCACCGGCTGCGGCAAGCCGGCGAGCCGCGCGACGGCGAGGCCATAGCTGCGATCCGCCGGCCCTTGCCCCAGCTCGTGCAGCAGGACGAGATCGCCCTTCCACTCGCGCGCGCGGACATGGTGGAGCGAGAGCGCGGGCAGCGTCTCGGCGAGGCGGGTCAGCTCATGATAATGCGTCGCGAACAGGCAGCGGCAGCGGTTGACCTCGTGCACCGCCTCGACCACCGCCCAGGCCAGCGCGAGCCCGTCATAGGTCGATGTGCCGCGCCCGACCTCGTCCAGGATGACGAAGCTGCGCTCGGTCGCCTGCGCGAGGATGGCGGCGGTCTCGACCATCTCGACCATGAAGGTCGACCGCCCGCGCGCGAGGTTGTCCGACGCGCCGACGCGGCTGAAGAGGCGATCGACAAGGCCAAGCCGCGCCCGGCGCGCGGGCACGAAGCTCCCCGCCTGCGCGAGGATGAGGATGAGCGCATTCTGCCGCAGGAAGGTCGACTTGCCGCCCATATTGGGGCCGGTGACGAGCCAGAGGCGGTCATTGGGCGCGAGCGCGCAGTCGTTGGCGACGAAGCTCTGCCCCCCCTTCGCCAGCGCCGCCTCGACGACGGGATGGCGACCGCCTTCGATCGTCAGGCACGCTTCGCCCTCGACCAGCTCGGGCCGCGTCCAGCCCCCCTCGACCGCGCGCTCGGCGAGACCCGCCGCCACGTCGATCCGCGCCAGCGCGTCGGCCGCCGCCGCGATCGCCTCGCGCCGCTCGGTGACGAGCGCCACCAGCTCCTCGAGATGCGCGGCCTCGGCGGCGAGGGCGTGGGCGCCCGCCTGCGCGACGCGCATCGCCTGTTCGTGCAGGTCGAGCGCGTTGAAACGCACCACCCCGGCGAGCGTCTGGCGGTGGGTGAAGCCGCTGTCCTCGCGCATCAGCGCGTCGGCGTGGCGCGCGGGCACCTCGATATGATAGCCGAGCACGCCATTATGGCGGATCTTGAGCGCGGCGATGCCGGTGCGCTGGCGATAGCCGCCTTCGAGCGCGGCGATCGCGCGGCGCCCGTCGCCGGCCATGCGGCGCAGCTCGTCGAGCGCGGCGTCGTAGCCATCGGCGATATAGCCGCCCTGCCCCGCCTCGGTCGGCGGGCTCGGCACCAGCGCCTTGGCCAGCCGGTCGACCAGCGCGCCATGGCCGTCGAGCGCGGGGAGCAGCGCGTCGAGCAGCGGCGGCCGCTCGGGCAGCCGCCCCAGCCGCTCGCGCAGCGCGCGTGCCTGGCTCAGCCCGTCACGCAGTTGTCCGAGGTCGCGCGGGCTCCCCCGGCCGATCGCGACGCGGCCCAGCGCCCGGCTGATGTCGGGGAGCGCGCGCAGCGCCGCGCGCACGTCGTGCCGCAGGCCCGCGTCGCCGGCGAACCAGTCGACCAGCGCCAGCCGCGCCTCGATCCGCGCCCGGTCCATCAGCGGCGCGGCGAGATCGGCGGCGAGCAGCCGCGCCCCCGCGCCGGTCACGGTCCGGTCGACCGCGTCGAGCAGGCTCCCCGCGCGCGCGCCGGCCATGGTCTGCGCGATTTCGAGGCTCTCCCGCGTCGCCGCGTCGATCTGCATATGGTCGCCGCGCGCGGACCGGACTGGCGGGGCCAGAAACGGCATCGTCCCGCGCCCGACATGGTCGAGATAGGCGAGGAGGCCACCCAGCGCCGACAGCTCGGCGCGCGTGAAGGCGCCGAAGCCGTCGAGCGTCGCGACGCCATAATGCGCCCTGAGCCGCGCCTCCGCCCGCCCGCTGTCGAACGCCGCCGCTTCGAACGCGATCGCCTGGTCGAGGCCGGGCACTTCCGGCGCGGCGGCAATCAGCTCGGCGGGGTTCAGCCGCGCGATCTCGGCGGCAAGGCCGGCGCGGTCGATCGCCGTCACCTCGATCCGGCCGGTCGATATGTCGGCGGCGGCGATGGCAAGCCCGCCGCCCGCCTCGCCCACCGCCGCGAGCACATTGGCGCGCCGCGCGTCGAGCAGCGCATCCTCGGTGAGCGTGCCGGCGGTGACGGTGCGGACGATGCCGCGCGCGACGAGCGCCTTGCTCCCGCGCGCCCTGGCCTCGGCGGGCGTCTCGGTCTGCTCGGCGATGGCGACGCGGTGGCCGGCGCGGATCAGCCGGGCGAGATAGCCCTCGGCGCTGTGGACCGGCACGCCGCACATCGGCACCGGCTGTCCGCCATGCTCGCCGCGCGTCGTGAGCGCGATGTCGAGCGTCGCGGCGGCGGCCCTGGCATCGTCGAAGAACAGCTCGAAGAAATCGCCCATGCGATAGAAGAGCAGGCAGTCGGGCGCCTGCGCCTTGAGCGCGAAATATTGCGCCATCATCGGCGTCATGGCGGCTGTTTCTGGCTTGATGGCGGACGTTTGCGTCATGAATGGACTGATCTGATAATCGTCATCGCGAGCGCGGCGAAGCAGTCTGGGGCGGTGCGCGCGACTCTGGATTGCATCGCCGCGCTCGCATTGACGAGAGGGTGAGTGGACTTTGGAGGAACCCTAACAGCGCCTCCGGGCGCATGAAAGAGCATCTGTCCGTCATCCGCCCTTGTGGCAACGGACCCTCTGCCGCTAGGGCTCCACACGGAACCCACCGGGGAGAGCGGGCATGAACGATACCAGCACGGGCAAGGCGAACGTCGAGTTTTCCGAACGCGAGGCACTGTTGTTCCACGCCAGCGGGCGGCCGGGCAAGATCGAGATCGTCGCGTCCAAGCCGATGGCGACGCAGCGCGACCTCAGCCTCGCTTATTCGCCCGGCGTCGCCGTGCCCGTCCGCGCGATCGCCGAGGATCCCGGCACCGCCTACGACTATACCGCCAAGGGCAATCTGGTCGCGGTCATCTCCAACGGCACCGCGATCCTGGGCCTCGGCAACCTGGGCGCGCTCGCCTCCAAGCCGGTGATGGAAGGCAAGGCGGTGCTCTTCAAGCGCTTCGCGGACGTCGATTCGATCGACATCGAGGTGGCGAGCGAAGACCCGCAGGCGTTCATCGACGCCGTCGCCCTCCTCGAACCGAGTTTCGGCGGCATCAACCTCGAGGACATCCGCGCGCCCGACTGCTTCATCATCGAGCAGGCGCTCAAGGAACGCATGAACATCCCCGTCATGCACGACGACCAGCATGGCACCGCGATCATCTGCGCCGCCGGGCTCATCAACGCCTGCCACCTCACCGGCCGCAACATCCGCGAGGTCAAGGTGGTGGTGAACGGCGCGGGCGCCGCCGCCATCGCCTGTACCGAGCTCATCAAGGCGATGGGCGTCGCGCCCAACAACGTCATCATGTGCGACCGGCAAGGCGTCATCTACCAGGGCCGCACCGAGGGCATGGACCAGTGGAAGTCGGCCCATGCCGCCAAGACCGAGGCGCGCTCGCTCGGCGAAGCGCTCAAGGGCGCCGACATCTTCCTCGGCCTCTCGGCCAAGGGCGCGCTGCCGGCCGAGCTGGTGAAGGAGATGGCGCCGCGCCCGATCATCTTCGCGATGGCCAATCCCGATCCCGAAATCACCCCGCCCGAGGCGAAGGCGGCGCGGCCCGACGCGATCATCGCCACCGGCCGGTCGGATTACCCGAACCAGGTCAACAATGTGCTGGGCTTCCCCTTCATCTTCCGCGGCGCGCTCGACGTGCGCGCGACCGCGATCAACGAGGCGATGAAGATCGCCGCCGCCCAGGCCATCGCGCAGCTCGCCCGCCAGCAGGTGCCCGAGGAAGTGGCGCTGGCCTATGGCGGCCGCGCGCACAGCTTCGGCGTCGACTACATCATCCCCGCCCCCTTCGATCCGCGCCTGATGGAGGTCGTCCCCGCCGCCGTCGCGCAGGCGGCGATGGACAGCGGCGTCGCGCGCAAGCCGATCGCCGACATGGCCGCCTATCGCCAGTCGCTGAAGGCCCGGCTCAACCCGACCACCTCGGTCCTCACCCTCGCCTATGACGGCGCGCGGGCGAGCCCCAAGCGCGTCGTCTTCGCCGAGGCGGAAGAGGAAGTGGTGCTGCGCGCCGCGATCCAGTTCCGCGACGGCGGCTACGGCATCCCGGTGCTCGTCGGGCGGCAGGACGTCTATGACCGGCTGCGCGCGCTCGGCGTCGCCGACGCCGAGAGTTTCGAGGTGCACAACAGCGTCAACTCCCCGCTCGTGCCCCGCATGGTCGACGCGCTCTACGAGCGGCTGCAGCGGCGCGGCTATCTGCGCCGCGACTGCGAGCGGATGATCAACCGCGAGCGCAACGTGTTCGGCGCGATGCTGCTGCGCATGGGCGAGGCGGACGCGATGATTACCGGCGTCACCCGCACCTATGCCCAGACGATGCGCGAGCTGCGCCGCGTCATCGATTCGGCGCATGGGCGCGTGCCCTTCGGCGTCCACATCCTCGTCGGCCAGTCGCACACCGTGTTCATGGCCGACACGACGATCAACGAGCGCCCGTCGGCCCGCGAACTCGCCGACATCGCCGAGGGCACGGCGGCGGTGGCGCGGCGCATGGGGCACGAGCCGCGCGTCGCCTTCCTCTCCTATTCCACCTTCGGCAATCCCTGGGGCACCTGGCTCGACAATCTGCGCGAGGCGGTGACGCTGCTCGACGAGCGCGGGGTCGACTTCGAATATGAGGGCGAGATGGCGCCCGACGTGGCGCTCAATCCGGTGGTGATGAAAAACTACCCGTTCAGCCGCCTGTCCGGCCCCGCCAACGTCCTCATCATGCCGGGGCTGCAATCGGCCAACCTTTCGGCCAAGCTGCTGCGCGAGCTGGGCGGCGACTCGGTGATCGGGCCGATGCTGGTCGGGCTCGACAAGCCGGTGCAGGTCGCGACCATGGCATCGACCGCATCGGAACTGGTGACGCTGGCGGTGCTGGCGGCGGGCGGGATCGCGAGCTGAGGCGGCCTCAACCCCGTTCACCGCGAGCTTGTCGAGGCTCTGTTCTTCTCTTCAAGGTGGGAAACGGCCCGTCGACTGGCTCAGGGCGAACGGGCTGACGTGACGATCAGCTCCCGTTCGGTCCCGATTCGCCGCCGCCCGCGCCACCGCCAGGCACCGCGCCCACCGCGCCGATATTGCCGAAGATATCGTCGAAGATGCTGCGATGGCGGCCGAGCGTCGGCGTCTTGTCGCCTTCGGGCGAGATGCGCGCCACCTTCTCCAGTCCGATGCGATCCACGCCCGTGACCGCGCCCGCGCCGTCGAAGCGCACGCGCAGCACCGTCTGCGCCACCGGCCGCGGCGAGGAGAAGGCCAACGCCTTCATGTCGCGCGCCACATAATACCATTCCTCGGGACCGAACTGGCTGGTGAAGGTCGGCCGCCCCAGCGTCCCTTCGACCGAGGCGCGGTTGTCGATCCCCGGCTGAACCGAATCGACCAGCAGATTGTCGACCAGATAGCCCTGGTGCGTGCGGATGCGCGTGCAGCCGCTGCTCGCGACGAGCGCCGCCAGCGCCAGTCCCGCGACCAGCGCGCGGTTCATAGGCTTGGGGCGCATCCTCTTCTCCTGACCCGAGACGTTCAAAAGCATGGCGCCGGCCATTGCATTGGCGCGGGGCGCAATCAATATGGAAATGCGCCGGCGCCGGCAAGGCGTCATGCCCTGTCCCGGATGAACCACGCATGAGCCTCCTTTCCTCGCTCCTCCGCCGGCGTGATCCGCGCGAACGGTTGCGCCCGCTCTATGAGGCGGTGGTGGCGCGCGGCCGGGCGCCGCACTGGTATCTCGACGGCGCCGTGCCCGACACGATCGACGGCCGCTTCGACATGATCGCCGCGATCCTCGCGGTCGTCCTGCTGCGGCTCGAGCGCGACGAGGCGGCGCAGGACAGCGTCTGGCTGACCGAGACGTTCATCGCCGACATGGACGGACAGCTCCGCCAGATCGGCATCGGCGACCTCGTCGTCGGCAAGCAGCTCGGCAAGATGATGGGCGCGCTCGGCGGGCGGCTCGGCGCTTATCGGGCGGCCTTCGCGCGCGAGGCCGACCTGCGCGAGGCGCTGGTGCGCAACCTCTATCGCGGCGCGCCACCCGCGCCCGAGGCCGTCGACCATGTCGCGACGCGCCTCGCCGATTTCGCGCGCACGGTCGACGCCACCGCGCGCGACCGGCTGCTCGGCGGCTGGCTGCCCGAATGAGCGCGCCACCCGAGTTCGGCCGTCCGATCCGCATCGACCGGATCGGCGCTGGCGACCGCGCGCATCATATCGAGGCCAACGAGGCCGAGCGCGCCGCGCTCGCCCGCCGCTTCGGCTTCGTCCGCATCGACGCGCTGGCGGCCGATTACACCCTGCACGCTGCGGGCGGCGGCTGGGAGGCGCACGGCACGCTCCACGCCGCGCTCGTCCAGCCCTGCACCGCCACGGGCGAGGACGTGCCCGAGACGGTCGATACCTCCTTCGCCATCCGCTTTCTCCCCGCCACCGCCGCGCCGCAGGGCGACGAACTCGAGCTCGACGAGGAGGATTGCGACGTCCAGTTCGTCGAGGGCGGCGAGATCGACATCGGCGAGGCGGTGGCGCAGACGCTCGCCCTCGCCGTCGATTCCTATCCGCGCGTCGCCGGCGCCGAGAGCTGGCTCCGCGCGCGCGGCGTGCTGAGCGAGGACGAGGCGAAGGCGGCGGCGAGCCCCTTCGCGGCATTGCAGGGGTTGGCGAAGGGTGGATAATAGCACCTGGACCTCTCATCCGTTCGCCCTGAGCTTGTCGAAGCCCGTCCTGAGCGGCTGTCGCAGGCAGGCAGCCGAAGAGGGCCGTGCTTCACTCCGAGGCAGACGTGTACCCCTTCGACAAGCGCAGGGCGAACGGAAGCGGACGGGAACCTAAGCCCGTCATTGCGAGCGTAGCGAAGCAATCCAGGGTCACACGCGCCGCCCTGGATTGCTTCGCTACGCTCGCAATGACGAGATAGAAGCCCCCGTTCCGCTTCCGTTCCCCGCCGCCGGGCATTAAATGCCCCTCATGGCCAGCGCTCCGCCGCCTCTGCGCAAGATCATCCATGTCGACATGGACGCCTTTTTCGCGTCGGTCGAGCAGCGCGACAATCCCGCGCTGCGCGGCAAGCCGCTGGCGGTGGGCGGCGGGGGGCCGCGCGGGGTGGTCGCAGCGGCGAGCTATGAGGCGCGGGCCTTTGGCGTCCGATCGGCCATGCCCGGCGGGCAGGCGCGGCGGCTCTGCCCGGACCTCCTGTTCGTCTCCCCCCGCTTCGACGCCTATCGGGCGGTCTCACGGCAGGTCCATGCCATTTTCGCGCGCTTTACCGACGTCGTCCAGCCGCTCTCGCTCGACGAGGCCTATCTCGACGTGACGCAGAACCGGCTCGGCATCGTCTCGGCCACCTACATCGCGCAGGAGATCCGCCGCCTGATCCGCGAGGAGACGGGGCTCACCGCGTCGGCGGGCGTCTCGTGCAACAAGCTGCTCGCCAAGCTCGCCTCGGACCAGAACAAGCCCGATGGCCTGTGCGTCGTCCGGCCCGACGAGGCGGAAGCGTTCGTCGCGCCGCTCCCCGTCCGCCGGCTGCACGGCATCGGGCCGGTGACGGCGCGGAAGATGGCGGCGCTCGACATCCATGTCGGCGCGGACTTGAAGGCGTGCGACCTCCCCTTTCTCCAGCGCCATTTCGGCAAGGCGGCGCGCTATTACCACGCCGCCGCGCGCGGGCAGGACGACCGCCCGGTGCACAGCCACGAGGCGCGCAAGTCGGTGAGCGTCGAGGACACGTTCGACCGCGACATCGGTGTCGAGGCGGAACTGATCGCGCAGCTCGACCGGATCGCCGCGCGCCTGTGGCCCCGCGTCGAGCGCGCGCACGCGTTCGGCCGGACGGTGACGCTCAAGATCAAGCTCGGCGACTTTCGCATCCTGACGCGGGCGAAGTCATTCCCGACGCCGGTGCTCGACCCCGATCAGCTCGCGGAGACCGGCCGCGCCCTGCTCCGCGCGCAATTGCCGCTGCCGATGGGCGCGCGTCTGCTCGGCCTGGGGCTCAGCAACTTCGCGAGCGATCCCGCGCCCGCCTCGGCGCCCGCGCAGCTCACGCTGGGCCTGTGACGATGAAGCTCAGAACGGAATCCAGCGCCGCTTCTCGCTGAATTTCATATAGCCGATATTGGCGCCCAGCCGGTAGCCGACGCCGAGCCGGATCGGGATCAGCACCACGTCGCCGCGGCGCAGATAGCTGGCGGTGAAGCCGCCGACGAGATAGGCCGCGCCCTCGCCCGCCGGATAGCGCTTGTAGAGATCCTGCGTGTCGTAGAGGTTGTAGACGAGCACGAAGGTCTTGGCCGCGTTGCCGCCGAGGTCAAAGCCGAGCGACGGCCCGGTCCAGTACACATCGCGCTGCCCCTCGATCTTGTGGGTCATCGTGCCCGAGCCGTAACGCAGGCCGACGCCGATCGCCCCGGCCGCCTCGCGCCCGGCGATATAGGCGACGGGTTCGCCCTGATCCTTGAGGATTTTCTCGATGATGCCGGCGAGCCCTGCCGCGCCCTTGCCAAACACGCCCTCGGCCGCGCCGATGAGGTCGTCCTTCTTGTAGCTCGTCGCCGGATTGGGCGCCGCGGGCGTCGTCGCGGCCGATGGCGCCCTCGGCACGGCGGGGGTTGGGGCGGGGCTGCCGGGCGACGCGGCGGCCGGCGGCGGAACGGGCGCGGGCGGCGAAGCGGGCGGTGTCGGCGCGGCCTCCGATGCCGGGGCGCCGGGGGCGAGATCGGCGTCGATGGCGCTGTTGGGATCGACGGTCTGCACCTGCGCGCCCGCCGGCATCGCCGCCAGCATCGCGACGCCGCCCAGCGCCCCCATTGCCCGCTTCATCGCACGCCACATTGACTTTGCCTCCCCAGTCACGCCGCCACCACGCCCTATCCTATCCGGGCCGGCGGCTGAAACGACAATGAACGAACGGCGACCCGAGTCGATTTCGCGCCGGACCGAATCGACGCGCGCCGGCGGGGAGGCCCGCAACCGCCGTTGCCATGCCCGCCACGCCTCGCTATAGCCCGTCGCTCGGCACCCCCGGCAAGCACCGGGACCATGCGGAGACGTGGGTGAGTGGCTGAAACCAACGGTTTGCTAAACCGTCGTACTGGTAAATCCGGTACCGAGGGTTCGAATCCCTCCGTCTCCGCCACCATGCCTTGATTTTCCGTGAAAAACCCAAGCAAGGCTCTTGGTTTCCATGACCGCTCCCCGATAGCGCGCTCGCTTGAAGCCGGACACCACGGGACAATTCCGCTCGAAAGGCGCTGACCGCACCTCCCTGCCGAGCCGAATGCGATGGCAGTATTTCAAGAGGGGCCGCATTTCAGGTGGCGAAGCCAGAAGCTGGGCACAGAGGCACACACCCTACGCAACCCTGTTGCATCAAGAAGATGTATAGGTTTAAAAGTTCTCGGATTTGTTCCTTCTATGAAGGAGCAAGATCAGTGTCAAACAATGGCTATGTGGTTCCGTACCTGAAGGAACCGGAAACCACTTCAACGGCGAATCTGTACGCCAAGTCAGGCATCGGGAATAGCGCAAGGGTACACCTGAATGGGAATGTAGCTCGTCGCATCGTGAAAGGGCGGGAGTTCTTCTGGTGGGATTTAGAGCTACATGGCTTCGGCTTGCGCTCCTTTCCCAATGGGAAGAAATGCTGGTTTGTGCAGTTGCGCCAGCGTGGGAAGCAGAAGCGGATCACATTGGGCCACCCTGGCGACATGACCGCTGATCAGGCTCGTGCCGCCGCGCGCGCAGAACTTGCGAAGACAGCGCTCGACCGGCTGCCTGCTTCACCAAAGTCGGCCCAAAAGGCACCGGGTGCCATTCGCTTCAAAGACTATGCGCCGGTGTTTTGGAATGATTATTCTCGCCACTGGAAGCCATCGACCCGGACGGGCAACCACGGTGCGATCTTCAGGGAGCTCGTGTCCGAGTTCGGGAGCCAGGGGGTAGATTCCATTCGGCGCGCCGATATTCTCCGCTGGCGGGATAGCTGCGTGGAGCGGGGAGGAGCATTCAACAAAACCATCCCGGTAATGTCGGTGATGATGGGCTATGCTGAGCAGCTTGGCCTTCGACCGCGTGATTCCAATCCCTGCAACGGGACGCCCCGATACAAGCGCAAGGGGGTGGAACGCTTCCTCAGCGCCCGAGAATTCGCGCGGCTTGCCGACAGCCTAACGGCGCATGAGGAGATTTTCCCGATTGCTGTGCAGGCAATCCGGCTCGTCATCTATACCGGCGCGCGGCGAGGTGAGATCGAGACCTTGCGATGGGAATGGATTCAGCCGCCTCGCCTCATGCTGCCCGATAGCAAGACCGGGCCGAAGATCATCTATCCCGACACGCAAGCAGTGGCCGTGATCGACGCGATTCCCGGCCGCTGTGAAGCCGGGCTGGTTTTCCCGGCGCAACGATCTGGTGCCGGGATCAATCTCAACGCTGCCTGGGCCGCGATCAGGAGCCATGCGGCATTGCCGGACGTTCGCCTGCATGATCTGCGACATAGCTTTGCATCAATTACCATCGCGGATGGCATTTCGTTGGTCGTGATCGGCAAGCTTCTCGGTCACGCGCTTGCCGAGACCACTGAACGCTATGCTCACCTTGCCGACGAAGCGATATCCGATGCTGCGTGTCGAGTATCCGGCTCACTGGCGCGTTGCCTTGGGGCTAGCGGCATGACCCGGCTGACACTGGCACGGATCGTCGCTGAGGAGCTTGCAACCGTCCGCGAGCTCGAGAAGGGCTCCGCCGTCAGGGGGCGTCCCCGTAGAACGGAATGGTCAGAGCGGCTCCCGGGTTTCGGCACCCGCTTTTACAACACCGGGCGCAGCATTTACATCGGGCAGGCCCTGATGAACGGCGTCACTCGAACAGTAACGCTGGGGAGCACAAAAGTGCTGACCGAGCAGGAGGCGCTGCAGGTCGCGCGGCGCGTGTTGTTGCGTGCGCAGGTTGGCGAAGACCCGGCGAGCGAGCGCGTCCGCACGCGCAAAACTCCCAGTTATGCCGACTTTCTTGATCTCTACTGGCGGCGCGCCTCGCCGAAGTGGAAGGCGCGGACGCTCGACACGCAGACCCACTATCGCCGCCGCTACCTCGACAACGCGTTTATCGGCAAGTTCGTTGATGAGATCGATCAGGCCGGCGTGTTGGCGTGGTTCAACCGAGTATCCAATACCGGCGGCCCAGGCGCGGGCAATCGTTGCTTCGAAATCCTACGATCTATGCTCAACCATGCAGAACGCTGGGGCTATTGACCGGAAGGCAGCAACCCATGCGCCTTCATCCGACCAAACAAGCGCCGAAAGTGTGAGCGTTTCCTGTCTGATCAGGAGGTTTCACATCTCGGCAAGGTGCTCGACGCCAGACGGAAAACCGACCCATTACGGGCGATCATTATCTACATGCTGCTTCTGACCGGTTGCCGCCGTTCCGAGATCACAGACTTGACATGGGGAGAGGTCAAGGGGAACCGACTCCTGCTCCACGACAGCAAAACCGGACCTCGCACTGTCTGGCTTGGCGAGGAAGCGCGCATTCTGCTCTCGACGCTTGAAAGGCGTGGGCCAGCTGACCCGGTATTCTGGAACAAACTCACCAAGCGGCCTGTGCGTGACATCGAAGGCTTCTGGGCTGAGGTCAAGGCCGAGGCCGGATTGCTTGGTGTCCGGTTGCACGATCTGCGCCACAGTTTTGCCAGCCATGCTGCTGCCCGGTCGGAAACCCTGCCGATGATCGGCAAGCTGCTCGGCCATGCCCGGCTGCAATCGACATCGCGGTACGCGCATCTGGACGACGCCCCGTTGCTCGATGCTGCCGAGAGGATCGGCAATCTCATCGCCGAAGCCATGTGCAATGGCTATCCATTGAATAGTCACACAAGGTGTGATAGTGAGGGTGTCATCCATGTTCGGTAAGCAACGAACCCGCATCTACAAAAGCCGCTGGTTCGCCAAATTCGCGATCCGGGCAGGCATCGGTGACGCGACGCTTGTTGCGGCTATTGATCAGGCAGAACGAGGTCTTGTCGATGCCGACCTCGGCGGGGGCCTCATCAAGCAGCGCGTGGCGCGCCAAGGAGAAGGAAAATCGGGCGGTTACCGCACACTGGTCTTCTTTCGCCACCAGGAAAGAGCGGTGTTCGCCTTTGGCTTCGCCAAAAGCAGCAAGGCCAACCTCAACGCGGCTGAGCTGCGGACCTACAAGCAGGCCGCCGGAATTATGCTCGGTCTGACGCAGGCGCAGATCGACACAGAGGTGCGTGAAGGTAGATTATTCGAGGTGAATGACGATGCCCAAGACCTATAAGAGCGAGGCGCTAGCGGCCGTTCATGAGATGATGGAAGGGCTCCATGAGGCTGGCTCCATCGACAAGCAGACCTTGCGGGAATTCGACGAGGCTTGTCTTGCCCCAGCAGTGCCGCTCGCAGCCGAAGAGATCAAAGCCATCCGTGAAGCGCAGCACGTCTCGCAGCCAGTGTTCGCGCGCTATCTCAATGTATCCAAGAACCTTGTTTCCGATTGGGAGCGGGGGAAAAAGAGGCCCGGGGGTCCGGCGTTGCGACTGCTTTCGATTATCCAACGTAAGGGGCTCGACGCAGTCGCCTGAGAATTCGCGCGACCGATCCTGTTGAATCCTCCTGGTAGCATTTCGGCGCGTTCCGCGCCGATCGACCTGACAGGCTCATTTGGGCCTGTCAGGTCGATCGGCCGTGGTTTCCCTACCGATTTGCCCATGGTAGGACGCGACTGACCTGCCCCCCGCTGGTTCCGCGGTCATAACGAGAGTCTGCCGGTTTGATATTCGTGCTGCTCCACCGGCACAAGCGCGTCGGGTGTGACGCTTCCATCATGCAGGAACGCTCGGCGCGCTTGTG
>JAESFG010000430.1_pt1 | contig 38353 bp, 29 predicted proteins | sample 9269371 | NCBI WGS metagenome assembly JAESFG01 (sample SAMN14506227, study PRJNA617093) | algae metagenome | isolation source: Aetokthonos hydrillicola CCALA 1050 (B3-Florida) and co-occurring... | place: USA: South Carolina | collected 2013-01-01 | reverse complement strand
CCCGCCAGCAACGCCGCGATCTTCCCACCGTCCTTGTCCACGCAAATCACATCATGACCAAAATCCGCAAAACACGCCCCAGACACCAAACCAACATACCCAGACCCTATCATCGTGATCTTCATGGTCATTTCCTATTCGTGCTGCGATGCAGCAAAGGCTGCTATCAGCCTCGCCCGCCAATTGCAAACCGGGGCCGCCCCGACATGCGTTCAGCCGCCGCGCGCCGACGCGGGCGCGGGCGTCTTGTCCGGGTGGCGGCAGAGGTTTGCCAGGAGGCAGCGCCAGCATTCGGGCCGCCGCGCCTTGCAGACATAGCGGCCGTGGAGGATCAGCCAATGATGCGCGTCGCGGCGGAAGGGCGCGGGAACGCGCGCCTCCAGCCCCTTTTCCACCGCGTCGACCGTCCTGCCCGGCGCGAGGCCGGTGCGGTTGCAGACGCGGAAGATATGCGTGTCGACCGCGAAGGTCTCCTCGCCATAAGCGGTGTTGAGGACGACATTGGCGGTCTTGCGCCCGACGCCGGGGAGCGCCGTCAGCGCGTCGCGGTCGCGCGGCACTGTGCCGCCATGCCGATCGACGAGCAGGCGCGAGAGGGCGATGACGTTCTTCGCCTTGGCATTGAAGAGGCCGATGGTGCGAATGTGGTGCTTCAGCCCCTCCTCGCCCAGGTCGAGCATCTGTTGCGGCGTCTCGACGCTCTCGAACAGCGCGCGCGTCGCCTTGTTGACGCCGACATCGGTCGCCTGCGCCGAAAGCACGACCGCGACGAGCAACTGATAGTCATTGCCATAGGCCAGCTCCGTGCGCGGCGCCGGATTCTCGGCCGCGAGCCGCTCGAAGACCGCGAAGATCGCGGGCCGGGCGAGCGGGCGCGACATGGCTCAGAGCCCCAGCATGTCCGCCATGGTGTAGCGGCCGGCGGGCTGGGTCGCGAGCCACAGCGCCGCGCTCACCGCGCCGCGCGCGAAGAGGGCGCGGCTTTCGGCGCGGTGGCCGAGCTCGATCCGCTCGCCATCGGTCGCGAGGATCACCTGATGGTCGCCCGCGACCGATCCGCCGCGCAGGGCCGCGAAGCCGATCGCGCCCGGCGCGCGGGGTCCGGTGACGCCGTCGCGACCGCGCTCGCTATGCGACGCGAGGTCGATGCCCCGCCCCGCCGCCGCCGCCTCGCCGAGCAGCAGCGCTGTGCCGGAGGGCGCGTCGACCTTGTGGCGGTGGTGCATCTCGACGATCTCGATGTCCCAGTCCGGCCCCAGCCGCGCCGCCGCCTGCCGCACCAGCGCGGCGAGCAGGTTGACGCCGAGCGAGGTGTTGCCGGTCTGGAGCACCGCGATCCGCGCCGCCGCCGCGTCGATCGCGGCATGGTGGGCCGGTTCAAGTCCGGTGGTGCCGATGAGCAGCGGCCGCCCCGCCGCGAGACAGGCGTCGAGATGCGCGGGCAGCGCGTCGGGCACCGAAAAGTCGATGAGCACGTCGCTCGCCCGCGCCACGGCGAGCGGATCATCGCCCGCGTCCCCGCTGGCCGAGAGCGTCAGGCCGCGCGCGGCGGTCTCGTCGGCGATCGCGCGTCCCATCCGGCCGGCGCCGCCATAAAGGCCGATACGCGTCATCATTTCCCCTCTCCCCACAGATCGGCGGGGAAGGCGGCGCGCAGCGGCGCGGGATCGAACTGCGGCGGATCATGCGGCCCCTCGCCCAGCGCCGCCTCGACCGACGTCACGAAGGGCAGGCTCGCGCGGCCCGTCCCCTGCGCGTAATCGTCATATTTGAACGTCGCTTCGGTCTCCGACAGGCGCAGGAAGCGCGCCGGCACGCCAAAGGCATCGGCGAGGATCAGCCCGTGCAGCGAACTCGCGATCACAAGGCGCGCCGAGACGATCGCCGCCACGCAGCGGTTCCAGCCCCAGAGCGGCGACACGAGCCGATCCTGGTCGGCAATGAGCGGGAGGTCGTGGAGATTGGGCACGATGATGTAATCGCGCTCGGGCCGCACGGGGAAGCGCGCGCCGAAGAAATGCGGCACCAGCAGCGCGGGATCGCCGAAGACATCGGGCACGTTCATGCCCCGCTCGCGCAGCACGGCGGCGGTCTTGGGGCCGCGCACCGCGCGCACGTCGAGCCGGCGGGCGGTGATCTGGTCGAGCGCGATCTTGCCGTTGACGCCGCTGCCCCAGATCGTGTCGCCGTCGCGGGCGTCGTGGAGCACCGAGCCGATCGCGAGCAGCCGCCGCGCCGCCGGCACCTCGTCCTCGAGCGTCAGCCCCCGTTCGGCCGCCGCCGCCGTGACGATCACCCGCGAGAGATGATCGCCGAAATTGCGCCGCCCGTCCCTGGGCTGCCAGTGATACAGGCTGACCGACGGATAGGGATCGGCCGGCGCGGGCGGCACCGGCCGCGGCCGCGCCGGCTCGCCGCGCAGCCATTTGCGCATACGCCACATCATGCTGGGGGCATCGTGCTGGTTGCCAAAATCACGCCTTCGAGCCGAGCCTGCGCTGAAGCTCATCTGGCATGGTTCGACCGCGCGGGGAAGATGGTCGTCCGTCGGTCGAGCGACGGCGCGCGGCAATCCATCCCTTTGGCATCGCTGCGCGGCGCGGCCATCACCGCGTCCAGAACCAGTCCGGCACCGGCCCGACAAAGGCATCGCGGCAGCGCTCGAACAAGGCGGGCGGCACCTGGCGGTTGACATAGCCCTCCGACCCGGCGGTCGACAGCAGCTTCGCCGGCACGCCGCCGACCACGCCCTTGTCCGGCACCTTCTTGGTCACGACGGCGTTGGCGCCGATCGAGGCGTCGTTGCCGATGCGGATGCGGCCGACAACCTTCGCGCCCGCGCCCATGAACACGCGGTGGCCCAGGATCGGGCTCCCCATCGCGGCGCCCCGGTTCGCCTGGCCCAGCATCGCCCCATGGGTGATGTTGGCGTCACAGCCGATGATCGCGTCGCCGTTCATGTAGATGCCGCCGAAGCGGTTGATGAAGAAGCCCGGCCCGATCAGCATATATTCGGGAATGGCGATGCCATATTTGTAGCGCGCGCGCAGCAGCAGCCACTTGAGCAGCAGCGCGAGGCCGTAGCCCCGCGCCGGCAGCGTCGAGAGGTAGCCGGCGGTGCGCATCAGCACTGTGACATGGTATCCGGGCGTGAAGAGATAGTGCCGCCAGAACACGCCTGCCCCCGTCCGTCCCGCATAGCGGTAGAGATCGGCCGCGAGCACCGCGCGCAGCTTGCCCAGGCTGCGGATGCAGCCCCGGCGATGGGGCTTGCCCAGAGCCTCGACGGTGTCAGGCGCGTCGGTCATGTCGCGTTCTCGCTGCAGTGCAGCATCGGCATAGGCGAGGCGCCGGCGCCGGTCAACCGGGAGGGCTGGCGAGCGGAGGGCCGATCCGCTAAGGACCGGCCATGGACGAGATCACCTTCGGCCGTTCGCTGCCTTATGTCGCTCTGGTGCCGGCGGTGCTCCTGTCGGCGATCGCGATCCTGTTCGCGATGCGGCGCTGCAGGGGACCGGCGACGCGCTTCGTGGTGTTCGCGATCTGGCTCCGCTTCGTGCTGACCGCCTTTCACGATGTGACGTTCCAGCCCTCGCCACTCGGTCTGTCGTGGAACGCGCTGGGATCGATCAGCGTGGTCGGCATCGGCCTGCTCGTCCTGCGGCGGCGCACGGTGCTCGATCCCGCGCTGTGGCCGTTCTACCCGGTCGTCCTCGCGACGCTCATCAGCGGGCTGGCCAATCACGTGCCGGCCGAGATGGTCGATATGGCGGTCAAATATGTCTATCTCGCCGTCATCGGCCTGGCGACGATTGACGCGATTGGCGAAGGCGGGTGGGAGGAGGCGCTGTCGCGGATGCTGGCGCCCTTCCTCTTCCTGCTGGGGCTGCAGGCGCTGTCACTGCTGCTGGGCGTGTCGAAACAGTCGGAGGCGGACGGATCGGCGTCCTTCATCGGCGGCTTCAACCACGAGGCGGCGTTTTCGATGGCGATGACGGGCGGACTGCTGGTCATCCTGCTCCGCCGCCGCATGGCCGCGCGCTACAAGCTGCTGCTGATCCCGGTGCTTCTCGTCAGCTTCACCCTCGCCACCTACCGCACGGCGATCGTCGGCATGGTGCCGCTGTTCGCGGCGGCGGCGCTGGTCGGCGCGGCGCGCAGCGTCGTCCCCAGCCAGCGGGCGCTGGTGGTGGGCGTGGCCGGACTGCTGGTGGTCGCCGTCGGCACCGCCGGCTTCCTGGCCGAGCGCGAGCGGTTCGGCGATCTGGGCGTCGTGCTCACGGAGGGCACGGCGCTCATCAAGCCGCCGCGCACCTTCACCATCGACGACCGGCATGTGATGTCGGGCCGGGCGCTGATCTGGAGCCGCTACCTCTATGGCTATGCCGACGGCACGCAGATGCAGAAGCTCGTCGGCCAAGGCCCGAACAGCTGGGAGGGCGTGATCCCGGTCTATGCCCACAACACGCTGATTTCCGCGCTGTACGAACTGGGGCTGTTCGGCGTCGTCGCGACGCTGTTCCTGTGGATCGCGATGTTCGGCATGGCGCTGTTCGCCGCCGCCGAGCACCGGCTGCTGCTCGTCATGGCCCATCTGGGCTTCTTCATCCTCAACATGGCGACAATGCCCCTTTGGATGATCGAGGGGCTGATCTTCTACGGCGTCCTGTGCGGCTGCACGGTTTCGGCATTCCTGGCGCGCCGGCGGCGTCCGTCCGCCGCCCCGTCCGCGCCGGGCCGCCTGCGGCTCAGCGCCGGCTGACGAACGGCCGGATCGCCGACAGGCCGATCAGATAGACGAGCTTGTCGAGACCGCCCGGCAGATAGAGCGCGCGGAAGAACGACAGCGGGATGGCGACGCCGGCCTTGGTGTTGCGCCGGGCATAGCGGCCGATCTCGCGGTTCGCGAGCTGGCGCAGCAGCGGCCTCAGCGTCGCGTTGGCCTGGGGCATCAGCGCCGCGATCGTGCGCGTGAGGATCGGCAGTTCGGTATGCGCGGTGAAGTTCGACACGCGGTTGCTGGTATCCTGGTGAAAGTTCGCGGTGCGCTCGGGCGCGAAGGCGAGCCGGGTGCGGAAGGCGGCGCGAACCCAAAGATCCTTGTCGCCGCCGCGCTTGGCGAGACCGGCGGGGAACAGGCCCGCGGCGAGGAGAACGTCGCGCCGGAACGCCACCCCGCCCGTCCAGAGCGGGCAATCGCGCGAGGCGAGCCAGCCGCGCACGACGTCCGCCAGACCGAGCGCGACTCCGGGGCGGATGTGGCGCGACGCATAGGGATAGGGCCGCCGTCCCTCGCCCTCGGCGATCCACACGCCAGAGAAGGCGCCACCGACCGGCTCGGGCGCGGTGTCGATCGCGGCCGCCAGGTTGCGCAGATGATCGGGCTGCCAGCTGTCGTCGGCATCGAGAAACGCGATCCAGTCTCCCGTCGCCGCCTCGATGCCCGCGTTGCGCGCGGCGTAACCGCCCGGCCCCGGCGTCGTCCGCCCGATCATGCGGATCAGCGGATCGTCCAGCGCGCGGACGATCGCCGGTCCCTCGTCGGTGGAGGCATCGTCAATGACGATGATCTCGTGCGGGGGCAGCGTCTGCGCCAGCGCGCTGGCGATCGTCTCGGCGACATGAGGCGCTTTGTTGTACAGCGGGATTACAACGGAGAAAAAAGGCATTTGAACGCACTGCTCCCACAAGTTCCGTAGTAAATTCCCGCTTTACCGCACCTGTCGACCCAAATAACGTAAAACGGCTGCATATCCCGGCCGAGCTCGGTACCGAGCGTTGGTCGGGAAGCCAATCACCATGCCTACGGTCTATATATCGCCTGCCGGCGCAGGCAACAAAAGCGGTGCGGACATCGCCAACGCGGCGCCGATCGGCAGCCTCAACGCGATGATCAAGAAGGCGGGGCCGGGCGGCACCGTCAACCTGATCGCCGATCAGGGCGTCTACAAGATGACGGGATCGCTCACCATCACCGCCGGCGGCACCGACGGCAAGCCGGTGACGATCACCGGCATCAGCCAGGCCGGCAAGCCGATGGAAGCGACGTTCGAGGGGACGCGCCCGGCCGTCTACGCGATCGGCAATCCCAGCGGCAACGAGCTGTTCAAGTTCCAATCGGGCGCCGACAACCTCACCTTCACCCATCTGCAGATCAACAATACCGGCACCGCCTTCCGCGCCGCCGCCGACGTGCGCAACATCGGGATCGCGCATGTCGACGCCGTCAACGTCGCGCGGTTCTTCGAGGATTATGCGACAACCGGCACCGCCAGGATCACCGGCCTCACCATCAAGGACGTGGAGGTCGACGGCTTTTCGAAGGGCGTGGTGCGGCTGCAGGACGGCAGCAGCAACGTCCTCATCGAGGACGTGCGCGGCGACAGCCAGCGGCAGGATGGCGACGAGTTCGCGATCGGCATCCACCTCGAAGGCGGCGTGCACGACGTCGTCATCCGCCGCACGACGATGGCCAACGCCACCGACACCACCGGCAGCACCTATTGGAACGGCGACGGCTTCGCGACCGAGCGCGGCGTCTACAACATCACCTTCGAGGACACGGTGGCGCGCGGCAACACCGATGGCGGCTATGACCTCAAATCCACCAGCACAACGCTGATCCGCGCGCGGGCCGAGGACAATGCCCGCAACTTCCGCATCTGGGGCGAGGCGACCTTCATCGACGCGGTCGGCGTCGACCCGCACAAGCGCGGCGGCATCACCAGCCAGGCGCAGGTGTGGGTGGCCGACGGGGCGAAGCTCACCATCAAGAGCGCCGATTTCGTCGATCGCGGCACCGGCACCACGGTGTTCGAGAATAGCGGCACGATCCTGCTCGCCAATACCGACGTGACCCTTGCCACCGGCGCGACGCTGTCCAAGGGCGTCGCGCTGAGCGGCGCCCCGCTCGTCAGCCGCGTCGCGGGGGTGGGGAGCTGGTCGACCGGCAGCGTCGTCGACATGGTCGCCAATCTCGCACCGGCCGCGAGCGCGGTCCTGGCGCCGTTGACGACCACCAGCGTGTTGACGCCGGAGCCCGCGCCGGCACCGGCGCCCTCGCCCGCCCCGTCGCCCGCCCCGTCCGCGCCGGCCTCGCCGCTCAAGTTCGTCTCCACCGCCAAGTCGGAGACGGTGACCGCGACGGCGGGGGCCGACAGCTTCCGCTTCGACCAGGCCACCAAGCAGGGCAGCGACACGATCAAGGGCTTCGGCGGCAACGACCTCCTGCTCACCACCCGCGCGCTGGCGGACGGCAACAAGGACGGGCTGATCGGCTTCGGTTCGAACGCCAAGCTCGATCTGGGCAGTGGCGCGGGGCAGGTGACGATCAAGGACGCCGGCACGTCGCTGCGTTTCATGGGCCAGGTAGACGGCGCCTATGCCTATGCCGAAGCCTCCGTCCGCCCGAAGGGGGCGCAGGAAGGGAAGCTGGGGGTCGCCGACCTGCTCTCCGGCGACTCGGGCGATCGCAAGGCCGACAGCTTCTTCTTCGACACCGCGCTCGGCAGGGGGCTGGGCGAGGACCGGGTCGAGAAGATGGGCGCCAAGGACATTCTGGTCACCACCTCGCCCCTCACCGATCTGCACGATGCCGGCGGCCGCTTCGCGCTCGGCGATGGCGGCGCGCTCGGCCATGTCACGGTGAGCGACGGCAATGGACAGGCGGTCACCGCGCTCCAATATGACGGCGACCGCGTGGTGGGCGACGTGCACTATTATGTGTACAGCCTGATCGGCAGCTCGGCCGGCCTGGGCGACCTCGTCGCCTGACGCTGGCTCGCCTGGCGACAGGATAGCCGCCCGGCGGCCCGAATCGCGTGGCGGATCGCCGCGCGCGCGCCTCTTATCAACATCATAGTGGAATCGCCGCCGCCGCTTGCGGTCGCTCGGCCCGGCCCAAGACTCGGGCAGGATCGCGGCAGATCGACGCAGGCAAACGATAGATGTTGGAGCCCGGCGGCGCCGGTCGGGCCGCCGGACGCGCCGGCCTGTTCGTCATTAACGCTGTCCGTGCAATGGCTTGTTGCAGTGCAATAGCTTCGATGTTGATCATTCGGCACCGAAGGACAACCGCCGCGCATCCTTCGCCCTCACAACATCTGTACTGATCTCAAGTAATATTTGCCGATCTCGGCCGATTTTTCTGTGAACACCGGCAAATTATGTACAAAAAATTTTACGGAACCGGCGCCGATTGCGAAACGATACTGATTTCGTCATGGACACGACCAGCCGATTTTCTGCAAGCTGTGGTTAACGTGCTTGGCCCCGGCGGGTTCCGGCGCCTCCCCCATTGTTTTTTGTATCAAAACGACGCAGCGCGCGGCGGGGACTAGTTGACAAATCATTAAGCCGTGCTATTGCCCCGTTCCGAGGGTCCAAAGGTCCGGCTCATCGAACCGCCATAGGCGGCGTGGCCATCTCGCTTAATTTGGAAGGGTATTATCATGGGCTTGGGAGCTAACGCCAATCTGATCACGACCGCGACTCTGAACGCGATCGCGAACAACGGCACCAACGACGTCATCTCGAATGACACGACCGACAACCTCGCGACCGCGTTCAGCTTCACGAACGGCAACACGGGCGACGACAGCATCGAGAATTTCGGCAAGAACGACTCGATCCTCAACTACCAGAAGATCTTCGACGGCAACGGCGACGGCATCATCGACTTCGGTCCCAACGGCATCCTCGACATCGATCGCACGACGAAGAAGAACCCCGGTTCGGACCAGATCACGCTGCAGGGCATGGAGAGCAAGCAGCTCCGTTACCTGGGCGAGAAGCAGGGCTATTATGTCTATGCCGACGCCAGCGTGAAGCTCGCCGGCTTCACCGAGGGCACCGTCAAGAACGACTCGTTCAACGCCGGCACCGGCTCGTACAAGTTCTTCTACGACACCGCGCTCGGCCTCAACCTCGGCGGTGACACCATCACCGGCTTCGGCGCGGACGACCAGCTCGTCACCACCACGGCGATCTTCAACGGCGCGAAGGGTCCGGGCGACCTGATCTCGTTCGGCAAGAACGGCGTGCTCGACCTGTCGGGCGAGACGGCGAACACCCAGGGCGACTTCGGCGAGAGCACCGGCGGCCAGATCGATCTGATCGGCGTCGGCGGCATCTATCTGCAGAGCACCGAAGTCGTGAACGGCGTCACCTACTACCATTATGGTCTGGCCGCTCCGACGATGGAGCCCTGATCGTTTCGGGACCGGGGCGACGCCATCAGGCGGGTTCCCGGTCATCGTGAACGTTCCCGGTCATCGTGAACAAGGAGAGGGAGGCCGCGAGGCCTCCCTCTTTTGATTAACGGTCGAAGGCGTAGCTGCGTTCGCCCCGCTTCCAATCCGAACTGGCCCGGTCAGAACTGGACCGACGCCGTGCTGGCGGTGCTGCCGACGAGGCTGTAGACGAAATAGTCCGTGCCGTCGTGCGACACGATCCCGTCGAACTCGAGCCCGCCGATGGCGGCGCCCTTGAGGCCGGTCAACCGCACGTCGCCCAGGTCGACGCCGTCGATCGTGCCGAGATCGACCTTGCCGCCGGTCAGTGACACCCGCCCGTCGATGTTGAGATCGAGCGCATGGGTCGTGACGAACACGTCCTTGCGACCGAAATTGCTGAGCGTGTCATGGCCGAGATCGCGGCCGGAGCCCGTATCGAAGAAGAAGGTCTGCGCCTTGCGATCGCGGCTGTCACCCGCCATCGCATTGTCGCCGAGCCTGCTTTCGGTCGCGCCCTTCGGACGGACGGCGGCATCGCCGTAAACGAAGTGACCCTCGGCATCAACACCGAGATAGCGCAGCGCCGAAACCCCGGCGATGTCGACCATGTCGGCGCTCGTCGGCATGTCGAGCGACAGGGCATTGTCGGACAGGGCGATGATCCCGTCATTGTTGCCGTCATAGAGCCTGACCGTCGTGACGATCGAGTCGTCGTGGCCGAAGCCGTCGATCCGGTCGCGGCCGGTCGTCTGCGCGCTGTCGAAGAAGAAGGTGTCGCGGCCAGATGTGCCGGCGAAGACCTGATTGTCCGACGATGTGCCGTCGAACCAGCCCGGATTGCCGCCGCCATCGGTCGGCGGCGTTGGCGTGCTCGGCTCCGGCGTGGGCTCGACGACGGGCGGGGGCGGGGGCGCGGGCTCGACCACAGGCGGAGGCGGGGGCGGAGGCGGGGGCGGAGGCGCGGCCTCGACCGTGATCGCCACCGTCGCGCTCGCCGCGTCGCGACCGTCGCTCACCGTGTAGGTGAAGCTGTCCGCCCCGGCATAGCCTGCCTGCGCGACATAGGCGAAGCTGCCGTCGGCATTGAGCGTCACCGTGCCATGCGCCGGGCCTGACGCCAGGCTCGCCGTCAGCATGTCGCCGTCGGCGTCGCTGTCATTGGCGAGCACATTGCCGGTGAGCGGCGTCGTCGCCTGGGTCGAGACCGTTTCGCCATTGGCGACCGGCAGCGTGTTGGGCGGCGGCGCGACGGTCACCCGCACCTCGGCGCTCGACGTCGTCTTGCCGTCGGAGAGCGTGTAGGTGAAGCAGTCGGTTCCGCAGAAGCCAGCCGCGGCGGTGTAGGCATAGCTGCCGTTCGCCTGGAGCGTGACGGTGCCGTTCGCCGGCCCGGTCTTGAGCGAGGCGGTGAGCGCGTCGCCGTCAGCATCGCCGTCATTGGCGAGCACATTGCCGATGACCGTCCTCGTCGCGACGGTGGAGGCGGTATCCACGACCGCGACGGGCGCGGTGTTGGGCGGCGGGGTGACAGTGAGCGTCACCTTGGCCTCCGCGCTCGCTTTCCCGTCGGACGCCGCGTAGGTGAAGCTGTCCGCTCCCGAATAGCCGGCGGTCGGGGTATAGGTATAAGCCCCGTTGGCGCCCAGCGTGACGGTGCCGTGCGCCGGCCCGCTCTTGAGCGAGGCGGTGAGCGCGTCGCCATTGGCATCGCTGTCGTTGGTGAGCACATTGCCGCTGACCGACGTGCCGGCCTTGACCGTCGCGCTGTCGGCCACGGCCGTCGGCGCGGCGTTGGGCGGCGGGGGCGGCGGAGCCTCGACGACGGGCGGCGTCGGTGCGCTCGCGGCCTTGATCTCGTTGACCGTGGCGGCGAGGTCGTTGGTGATGCCGAGGTAGAAGGTGACCGTGGTCGCCTTGCCAGCCTCGAGCGTGCCGAGGTTGAAGTTGATGTTGATCGATTCGTCGGCCTTCTTCGAATAGCCTTCCGCCTGCGCCATGTCCCACGTGACCGCCGCGAACGGATCGGTATTCTTGAAGCCATAGCTCGACACCACCGCGCGGTCGTCGCCCGTGTAGTAGAAGAGCGGCATCTTCCCGGCCGAGGCATAAGCGGCGATGAGCGCGCCGTTCGCGCCGTCCTTGCCCTGCTCGATCACGGTGTTGATCGTCTCGAACGTCGTCCCGTGATCGGGATCGAAGGTGCGCATGTAGCGCAGGTCGCTGATCGACGTGCTGCCTGTGTTGGTCAGCGTCACGTCGATCCGCATATATTTGGCATCGTCGGCGATCGAGATGACCTGCTTGATCGCCACGCCGTCGGCGGTGGCGCCGTCCCAGCCGGCGCGCGCGACGCCGCCGCTCGACTGGTCGGACGTGACGCCGCCGGTGATCTGGGTGACGCCGGTCCGCTCGCTGTTGGTGACGACGGTCTTGGTCGCGCCGCGATTGTAGCCGATGGTGAAGCTTTCGACCGGCGTGCCCCACAGCAGCGCGTCGCGCGTTCCCGCGGCGCCGGTGCCGAAGCCATCGGGATCGCCCATCACGCCGAGTCGGACATAGCCGTTGGCGACATCGGTCACGAACCCGGTGGGCGCGGCGGACTTGGTGCCCATCGTGCCGCTCGCGTTGAGACCAACGTTGATGTATTTGCCCTGAAGAAAGATTTCCGAACCTACTTGCTGATCAAGCGGCATGGTGCATCCCCTTGTTCTTCACGGAGCATCGTCACTGCGAAGAATAGATGTTGTCGTGGCCGCTTCCCACGTGCTCTAGACGCGCGAAGCACCAGGCCGATCAGCGCACGCCATTCATCAGCGCCCGCTTCGACATGACCGTTGATCGCATCAACTCAATTAATCGGGTCTGGAAGGGAATGATTTACACGATTTTAATCAAATAGAGAGGATAGCTAATCGCGCGTTAACAACCCAAAGCCGCGATTTGAACGGAGGTTGCGCCGCGCCCGCCGGACAAAAAAACGGGCCGCCAGGCGGCGGCCCGTCCATTCGGGATCAATGACAGGGTGAAAACGGGTCAGAAATGCAGGTCGGCCGTCCCCGCCGCCGAGCCGGCCAGGCTGTAGACATAATAAGTGACGCCGCCCTGGGTCACCGTGCCGTCGAACTCGACCTTGGTGACGGCCGATCCGTCAATGCCGTTGATCGCCACATCGCCGGCCTCGCCCGGCGTGAGCAGATCGGACTGCGCGCCGCTGCCGCCGACCAGGTCGAGCAGCTTGTCCCGGCCCAGCCCGATGATCCCGTCATTATTGCCGTCGATCAGCGCCGACGTGGTCACGATGATGTCGCGGGCGCCGAAATTGCTGATCGTGTCCACGCCCAGATCGAAATCGAGCGCGGTATCGAAGAAGAAGGTCTGGCTGGTCTTGTCGCCGACATCGCCGATCATCTTGTCATTGGCGAGCGTGCTCTCGATCGCGCCGGCCGGCCGGGTCGACGCGTCGGCATAGACCTCCAGCCCGTACGCGGTCGTGCCGATGTGACGCAGGGCCGCGACGCCGATCAGCGTGATCGCGTCCGATCCGGTTGGACCGTCGATCATGACCTTGCCACTGGCGAGCGGGATGAGGCCATCGCCATTCGTGTCGACCAGTGCCTTGGTCAGCACCAGCACATCGTCATTGTTGAAATTGGTCACACGGTCGTTGCCGCTGGCCACGGCCGCGTTGACGAAGAAGACGTTGTGATAGGCGGCGCCGGTCAGCGTCTGGCTGCTGGTCGACGAGCCGCTGAGGAACGCCTCGGTCTTGAGCAGCGGGTCCGATCGCCACAGGTCCGACGGCGGCGGCGGCGGCGGGGGTGGCGGGGGTGGCGGAGGCGGAGGTGGGGGCGGCGGAGGCGGAGGTGGGGGCGGCGGCGGTGGCGGCGGTGGCGGTGGTGCGGTCACCGTCAGCGTGACATGCGCGGTGGTGGCCGCCTTGCCGTCGCTCGCGAGATAGTCGAAGCCATCGACACCCGAAAAGCCCGCCGCGGGCGTGTAGGAAAAGGCTCCGTTGGCGCCCAGCGTCAGCGTCCCGTGCGCCGGCCCGGTCTTGAGCGTGGCTGACAGCGCGTTGCCGTCGGGATCGCGATCATTGGCGAGGACATTGCCGCTCACCGCGTTGTCGGCGAGCATCGCGAAGCTGTCGTCGACCGCGACGGGCGGCGTGTTCGGCGGCGGCGGTGGCGCGCCGATCGTGTCGATCGTCGCCGCCAGATCGTCGGTGATCCCGAAATAATAAGTGAGCGTCGTCGACTGCCCCGCCTGCAGGGTGCCGAGCGCGAAGGTGACGTTGACGGCATAGTCGCCCTTGAGCGTGTAGCCGGCCGCCTGCGGCGCGCCATAGGCCTGCGTCACATAGGGATTGCGGTTGTCGAAGCCGTAGGTCGACACCTGCGCGCGCGCGTCCTGCGCGTAGAGGAAGTAGGGCGTGGTGCCACCCGCCGCGTAGGCCGCCACAAGCGCGCCGTCCTTGCCGCCCTGCTCGACGACGCGGTTCTCCGTATTGAAGCCGGTCAGGCTCTGATCCGGGTCGACGGTGCGCATGTAGCGCACGTCGCTGGCCGCAGTGGCGGCATTGTTGGTGATCGTCACGTCGACGCGGACATATTTGGCGTCGTCGCTCAGCGTCATCACCTGCGCTATGGCGAGCTTCTCGGTCGTGCTGCCGGACCAACTCGCCTTGCCGTCGGTGCTGCTCGCGCCCGTGCTGCCGGTGCCGGCGACCTCGACCACGCCGGCGCGGTCGTGGTTGGTGCGGACATATTGCGTGGCGCCCTGCTTGTAGCCGAGCGAGAACCCCTCGACCGGGGTGCCCTTCAGCACCGCCTCGGTCACCTGCGGCGCCTGGCCGATCCCGAACCCGTCCATGTCGGCGTAGAGGCCGAGGCGGATGAAGCCGATGTCGGTCGAGGTATAGAAGCCCGCCGGCGCCGCCGATTTGGTCCCCAGGGTCCCGCCGCTATTAATACCCACGGACAAGTACTTGTTCTGCAGGAATATCTCACTGCCAACTGCTGTTTCAATGGTCATTACGCGTCCCCGCTCCCGACATGTGACGACGGTGAGAAGGTCACATGCCAAAGGTAAATTTTTGGTTAATGGTTAATGAAGTCGTAAGCATGACGGCGCGGCGCAGGCACCATGCGCGTATCGCAAAGCTGTCGCTTGTTCTCCCGCCACCCAGTGATCGTCTGCAGACTACGTCCCTATCATGACGTCAATCCAGACGCTATGAGCCGTGCCCAGTACAGGGCGAACGGGGGAACCTAATGTTTGGAGGAACTTAGCGGTCCGGCGCCGCCGCCACACAGCCCCGGCCCCATTTCACTTGCGGGCGGGCGCCGTTTTCCACCCGGACGAGGGGCGTGCCGGGGGGAAGGTCCAGCTCGCAACTGTCGACGGTCAGCGTCGCGTCGCCGACGATGACGAACACCGGCGCCCTTGTCGTCGCCCGCGCGACCAGCCGCCTGATGTGCCAGTTCGCCTGCGTCTTGAGCTGGACATGGGCCTGGCGGGGGTCGATGCTCTCGATCCGGTCCGCTTCGCCGCTCCCCCACAGCCGGTAGCTGATGCCGTTGCGCGCGGCGCGCGTGTCGATCAGCCGCGTGTCGGTCGACTTGAGGTCGAAGCCGCCGTCCGAATTGTCGACCGAGTCGACGCGGCGGAAGGTGAGCCGGTAGGCACCACGCTCGCTCGAAACGCCATCGCCATTGGTATAGCGGCCGGGGCGCGGCACCATGCGGAAGCCGCTCGCCGTGACGTCCTCGACCAGAATGTCGTGCGCTGTGCCCTGAATCTCGATCCCCGCCGGAAGCTCGGGCGCATGGGTCGGCTCGACCAGCGACAGGGTGACATCGCGGATGACGATGTCGCGCGCGTCGCCGCGGATGCGGAAGCCGCCGCGCTGCACTCTGGCCTCGATCCGCTCGAAGCGGCTGCCGCTGGACACCCCCACGCGATCGTCGAGCAGCCGGTAGGCATCGTCATAGCGGCGGTCGCGCAGAACGAGGCCGGGGCGCGGCACGACCAGCGACCGCACGGGCGGAGGCCCGCCATAGCGCCGGCCATCGGGTCCGCGGGGCGGCGGATCGGCCGCCGGGTCTGGCGGCGTCGCCCCCGCAAGCCCGCCGGAGAGCAGGCTCAGGGCAGCGAGCGCGCGCAGCGGCAACGGCGGAAGACGCATCATCAGCGCCGGAACGCGGCTCCGGTCATTTGGGTCCGGCCGGCTGCGTCCCGTCCGCCGGCAGCGGCTGATTCACCGGGAAGCCGGTCGCCAGATCGCCGGTCGCGGGCGCCACCGCCGCCGGCGCGACCCCGGCCGGCCCCGCCGGCGCGGTAAGGCGCGGCGCGTCGGGGCTCTTGCTGCTCGGCTTCTGCAGGGCGTCGATCGTCGCGACGATCGGACGGAAGGGCGAGATCTGCTGGCTCTTGCGGCGCTCCAGATTGGCGGCGGCGTCATAGGGATCGACGCTGGTCAGCACCGCCGCCGCCTGCAACCGGCCGAGATAGGCGAGCATGTTGGCCTGCGAGACATAGTAATTGTAGCGCGCGTTGGCGACGATCACCTGCGCGTTGAGGAGACGCTGTTCGGAATCGAGCACCTCGAAATTGGAGCGGAACCCCTCGCTGAACCCCTTGCGCACGCCGGTGAGCGCGCTTTGCGCCGCCGTCACCGCCGACTGGCCCGAGACGAGCTGCTCCTGCGAGGCAATCGCCTGGTTCCAGGCGTTGAGCACGCCTTGCCCCACGGTTCGGCGGCTGTCCTCAACGAGAAATTCCGACTGCTGCTGCCGCGCGATCGCCTCGCGGATGCGCGAGCCGGTCTGCCCCTGCTGGATCAGCGGCACGTTGACGCTGACGAGGCCCGACAGTGCCCGGCCGAGATCGCGGAAGATGTAGGACTGCTGGTTGGTATAGCCATAGCGTCCCTCGACCGCGACGGTCGGGTTGCGTTCGGCGCGTTCGGCGGCGATGCGCGAGCGGGCGGCGCGCTCGCTCAGGATAGACTGCCACAGCGTCGGGCTCTCGGCATCGGCGATCTTGTAGGCGGCGTCGATCGACTCGGGGAGACCCGGCAGCGTCGGCTCGTCCTCCAGCGCGCCCGGCGCCCGTCCGACAACGGCGGTGAAACGCGCCCGGCTTTGCTCAAGGTTTGCGCGCGCCTGGGCAAGCTGTGTGCGGACGATGAGGAGCTGCGCCTCGGCCTGGGCGATATCGGTGCGGGTGAGGTCGCCGCCCTTCTCCCGCTCGCGGGCCTGCTTGGCCTGCCGCTCGTAGGAGGAGACGGAGCGCTGCTGGATGTCGACCAGTTCGGCGTCGCGGCGGACGGAGGCATAGGCGTCCACCACCTCGAGCAGGATGAAATTCTCCACCTCGCGCAGCCGCTCGCGGCCCGAGAGGACATCGGCCTCGGCGGCGGAAAGCTGCGCCGCGGTGCGGCCGCCATTGCTGATGATCTGGTTGGCGGTCAGCGCGACGCCCATCGTCTTGCCGCGGAGCGTGATGAACGATCCGCGCGTGGACGAAAACAGGTTGCGGTCCCGCTCGCGCCGCTGATCATAAGTGAGGCTGCCCACCAGCGACACTTCGAGCCGGTAGGGCGAACCCGCCTGGATCACACCCTCGTCGATCGCGCGCAGTTCGGCCCGCTGCGCCTCGAGCCGGGGGTTGTTGCGATAGGCGTCGGCGATCGCGTCGGCGAGCGTTTCGGCATGGGCCGGCGCGATGGCGGCCGCCGACAGCAGCAGCAGCGCGGCCAGGCGCCTGGAAGACGTGCGGATCATGTTAGCCCCTTTCCCCTCGACGATGCCCTCTCGCCCTGCGCGCCACTATCACAGCGCTAGGTGCCCTGCCAGACCAGTTCGACTCGAATAGGGTAATGATCGGAGCCGGTTGCGGCGAGCCGATCGGCGCGCGCCACCGCCCAGCCGGGACCGGCGACGACATGATCGATCGGCACCAGCGGCATCGGCATGGCCACGCCACCCCAGCGCGCCGGAAAGCTGAAGCGGATGCCGCTCACCCGCCGCGCCGGGCGCATCGCCGCGTCGAGCCGCCGCATCGCCGACGCCCAGGGGACGAGGTTGAAGTCGCCGCCCACGATGAGCCCCGCGCCGCCGAAGCGATGCATGATCGCCGCCAGCGCCCGGCGCTGACGCTCGCGGTGGCGGAGCGAGAGGTGGCGCGACAGGTGGATCGACACGATCGGGACCGGCGGGCTGACGCCCGGCACATGCAGCCGGCTCTGCACCAGCGGCGGCCCGACCGGCCGGTCCCCCTCGTCACGGAAGCGCCAGCGCACCCGGTCCATGGGGACGCGCGACAGGATGGCGAGCGAACAGCGTGGCCGGCACACACTGCCATAGGGATAGCGGGCACGCAGACGGTCCAGCATCGGCGCGAACGTTCCGTCGACTTCCTGGAGCAACAGCACATCGGCTCCGCTCGCCAGCAGCCGCCGGGCGGTGAGCGCCGGGTCGACATTGGCCGACGCGACATTGTGGGTGACGACGACGAGCCTTGGCCCCGGCCGCGCGAGGGCGGTCTCCTCGCCCGCCGGGAGGATCGCGGCGGCGGCGGGCATGAGCGCCGCGAGCGCCCACAGCGCCGCCAACCCGCGCCACGGCGCGACAAGGACCGCGATCAGCGCCAGCAGTGGCGCCGCCGGCAGCCCCGCCGCGAGCAGATCGGCGGGCGGCCACAGCCCCCCCAGCCACGGCATCATCGCCAGCGCCAGCGCCGCCACGAGCAGCGCCGCCGCCAAACCGGAGCGCGCGCGCCGCATCGTCCGTCAACGCCGCGCGGAGGCCAGCGCCGCCTCGATCACGTCCCAGTAGCGCGTCACCGCCCGCTCGACGCCGAAGTCGCGGACCCGCGCCTGCCCGAGCCTGGCCAGCCGCTCGCGCTCCTCCGGGACGGCGATCCGCCGCAGCGCCTCGGCCATCGCCGCGCCATCGTCGACCGGCACCAGCAGCCCGCCGCGCCCCGCGACGACCGCGCCGGCCGCCGGGCGCGCCGGCACGTCGAGCACCTCGGCGGGGCCGGAACGGCAATCGGTCGCGACGGCGGGGATGCCCGTCGCCAGCGCCTCGACCAGCGCGTTGGGAAAGCCTTCCGCGTTGGAACTGAGGATGAGCGCGCGCGCGCCGGCGAGGATGGCATAGGGATTGTCCGCGAAACCCGGCATCACCAGCCGCTCGCCCAGCCCCAGCGAGTCGCCGAGCGCGCGCAGGGCGCCATGCTCCGGCCCCTGCCCCAGGATCACCAGCCGTCCCGCCGTTTCCGATTGCGCGAAGGCGCGGATGGCGAGCGCGAAATTCTTGTTGGGCACCAGCCGGCCCATCGCCACCACATAGGGCGGCGCGATCGGCGCGGCCGGCGCCCGCGCGGCGAGCGCGGCGATGCTGTCGAGATCGACGGGGTTGGGTATGACGCGGTTCCGCTCGGCCTTCACGCCGAAGTCGCTGACCAGCGTGTCGGCCACCCCCTGCGACACCGCGATGATCGCGTCGGCGCGCGGATAGGCGAGCCGCACCATCGCCTTGCTCACCCGCGCCGCCATGCCCGTGCCCAGATGCGCGGTGGTGTTGACGCGCTCGGAGATCACGAACGGGCGCCGGCGCGGCGCCATCGTCGCGGCGAGCGCGACATTGGCGCGGGTGAGGAAGGAGAGCGCGACATCGGGCCGCTCGCGCGCGACGAGCGCGTTGAGCTGGGTGATGCTGCGCCGCAGGCCATGACGACAGTCGAGCCGGTGAACGGGAAGCCAGTCGGGCAGCGTGTAGGCATCCTCCTCGCGGTCGAGCAGCGCCAGCGCGCAGTCGTGGCGGGCGGCCTGCGCCCGCGAGCCGCGCAGCAGCGTCGTCATGACACGCTCGGCCCCGCCGCCGGCGAGCGAATTGATGACGAAAAGGACGCGCACCATAATTCCTTGTCTTCGGGGTCTTCAGGCCGCCGTGCGTTGCGCCGGTTCTGCCGCCGGGGCAAGCGCTTTGGCGGTGGGCAGCCGTTCGGCGACGCGGCGGCCCAGCGCCATGCCCGGCCGCTCGACGGCGAAATAGAGCGCGAGGCTGACCGGGATCGCGACCAGGATCGCGGCCAGTTGCACCGCCAGCATCGTCGGCCGGTCGAGCGCGAACGAGGACAGCGCGAGCGCGCCCAGCGCCACCTGCACCGGGCGGTGGACGAGGTAGAGCGAATAGCTCGCCTCGCCGAGCCGCTGCGCCGGACCGCTCATGAAGAGCAGTTCGAAAACCCGTGCGAACGGACGGAAACCCTCGCGCCAAAGGCTGCCGACCATGAACAGACCCCACAGCACGATCGGCAGCGGCTCGCGCGCGAAGGCGATCCCCACCACCAGCACGCCCGCCATCGCCGGCACCGGCGGCACCCGGAGCGTCGCCAGCGCCGGATAGGCGAGGCGCGAGGCGATGCCGATCGCGAAATAGGGCCACGCGCCCAGGATCGACGAACCGATGGCATAGTGGCCGAACACATCCTTGCGATACGCGACATAGACAAGCAGCGCCGCCGCCAGCAGCCCGGCCAGCCGCCAGCGCTTGTGCGTCGCGGCGATCACGAGCGGCGCGATGAGGTAGAACTGCCATTCGAGCGAGACGCTCCACGCCGCCGGCAGGATCGTCATCGGCGCGCGGTTGAGGATCTCGTTGGGCACCAGCCCGTGCACCATGCCGAGGTGCAGCAGCAGATGCGGCCAGAAATTGTGCGCCAGCTCGTCGCGCAGCTCGACGATCCCGCGCGCATAATCGGTCCAGCCGGGCACCGTCTGCCAGGGCGCCGTCTGCACGATCCACGCCCAGGGCGCGGCAGCGAAATAGCCGGCGATGCCACACAGGATATAAGCGGGATAGAGCCGGAAGAAGCGCCGGGTGATATAGCACTCGTAGCTTTCCTGCTTGCTCAGCAGCAGGTTAGTGATGACGAAGCCGCTCACGATGATGAACATCATGACCGCCTCGTGACCCGAGGTGAGGAAGGCGATGACCGGGTTGGTCGTGCGGACATAACCGGCGAGCTGCAGCGCGTGGTTCACCGCCACCCAGAGCGCGAGGTAGATCCGCAGACCGACGATCTCGTCGAAATACCGCATGGGGCAAGGCTCCCGTCACCCTGGAGAGTCCCCGGCCGGACCCGCCGCCATCGCTGCCTGATGTCCCCAAGCGTAGATGCCATGCCGGCCGAGTCAAGTCGCTCCGCCTGCGTAACGTCCCGAAAATCCGCTGTCCTACAGCCGGTTCGCTGACGTATCGGAACACAACAGGAACAAACAGGAGCGTCCCATGCCCGATACCTTCGCCTCGCTCGCCGATTCGCCCATCTCGCCCTCGCGCGCGCCGTTCGCCATTACGCCGAGCGACACGTTGGTCCTGCCGACGATCACCAAGGCCATCTATGTCGGCACCGGCGGATCGGTGACCGTGCGCGGGGTCGATGCGAGCGCCGACGTCCTCTACAAGAACGTGCCGTCGGGAAGCTATCTCCAGGTGCGGGCGAGCTATGTCCGCGCGACCGGCACGACGGCCGCCGACCTGGTGGGCGAAGCCTGATGGCGGGGTGGCGCCTGGGCTTTGGCGGCGGGCGGGCGGGCGGGCGCGGGACGGGCAGCGTGCCCGCGCCGCTTCCCGCTTATGCCAGCATCGTGACCTTCGGCGATTCGATCACCGTGGGCACCAATTCGAGCAACAACGCGACGAAGAGCTGGGCCGGGCTGGTCGCGACGGGTGTCGGCGCCACGCTGCTCAACCAGGGCATTTCGGGCACCGTGCTCCAGAACGGCAATGACAGCGGCGGCGCGCCGCGCGTCAACAATGGCCGCGACCGTTTCGCGAGCGCCCTGCTCGGCGCCAACAAGAAGGCGGCGGTGTTCATCGCCTATGGTTTCAACGACGCGCGCTACACGGCGGCCCCGGCGACGTTCAACGTGGCGCGCTACACGACGAACTACCGCGAGATCCTCAACGGCCTTATCCTGGGCGGCTATGCGCGCGACGACATCTATGTCGGATCGCCCTATTACATCACCGACGCCGGGCTGACGACCGGATCGACCGGGTTCACCGGGCAGAGCCGCGCGACCTACGAAACCTTCGTCGCGGCGGCGGCACAGGTGGCGGCGGAATTCGGCGTGCGCTATTGCGATCTCTATGCGGCGCTCAACACCGCCGCCTTCACCGCCAATGTGAACGCCAACGACAATATCCACCCGACCGACAGCGGCCATGCGATGATCGCGGCCGCCTGGCAGACGCAGACGATCCGGCCCAACGCACAGCCCGCGCCCGCCACCGTCGGCATCACCGCGACCGGGCAGGACGTTACCGTGACGGCGAGCGCCGTGCCCGGCGCCACGAGCTATGACTATGCGCTCGTCGCCAACCCGGCCGAGGTCGCCGCCAACGGCACCGGCCTGTTCGCGAGCATGGCGGCGGGCACCTATCAGGGCCGGGCGCGCGCGGTCTTTGCCGATGGATCGAAAGGGCCGTGGAGCTTCAGCGCGGGCAGTGCCACCGTCGCGAGCGGCGGGACGACCGTGCTCGGCCAGACCGAAAGCTATGCGACGACCGCCGACAACACGCTGCTCACCGCGACGACGCCGACGGCCGGCAGCTGGGCGCAGGCAAGCTATGCGACGGGCACGGCCGCGATCGCCGGCAGCGCCATTCGCGGATCGACGACGGTCAGCCAGCTCGCCGTCTATCATCTGGCGAGTTCGCCTTATGGCAACGGCCAGTTCGCCGAAGCTGTCCTTCTGCATCGCGGCACCTTCAGCGCCACCTCGCTGAGCGCCGGCGTCGTGCTCCGCTCGGACCCGACGACGCAGAACTACCTCACCGCCTTCTACAACGGCGGCAACATCCGCCTCTTCAAGTGCATCGGCGGCACGCTGACGCAGCTCGGCACGACCTACACGCTGGCGATGACCTCGGGCACGTCGCGCACACTCCGGGTCGAGGCGGCGCCCGCCGGCAGCAACTGCGCCCTGACGGTGTTGCTCGACGGCACGGCGATCATCTCGGTCACCGAGCCCGAGGCGAATCTGTCCGCGCTCGGCACGCAGATGGGGGTGCGGCTGCAAACGAGCGCGAGCGCCGCCTACAGCAACACCACCGGGCCGGTGCTGACGAGCGTCAAGATCGGCCGTATCAACTGATCGAGACTACCAGTGCCGCTCCAGCCGGCAATCGCCGCATTCGCGCGCGCGCCCGGCAAAATGGCCGCATGTCGCGCAGCCGGGGCGGCGCCAGCGGTTCAGCCATGAGCGGATAAAGGCCATTCGCTCCCTCCGACCGGGAGCGCCCTGACACGCTGATGTGAGAGGCTCAACGACAACCCGGTCCGCAATGGACCCGACGTCAGCCGGCCCGGACGGACGCGGCGCCGTCGAACAGCGCCGCGTAGAGCCGTTCGGTGGCGGCCGCCACCTCGTCCCAGTCGAAGCGGCGGCGCAGCGCCTCGGCGTCGATGGCGTGGCGGTCGAACGGCAGCGCGATCCGCTCCGCCAGCGCCTCGACCGAACCAGCCGGGACATAGTGATGCGGCGGCAGGCCGAGATCGAGATTGGCCGGAATGTCGCTCAGCAGCAGCGGCGCGCCGAGCGACCCCGCCTCCAGCGCCGCGATCGGCAGCCCCTCGTGCAGCGAGGGCAGCACGAAAAGGCCGCACTGAAGGTACAGGTCGCGCAGCGTCGGCTTGTCGAGCACGCCGGCAAAGACGATGTCCGGCCCGGCTTGCGCGAGGAGCTGGCGCGAAAAGGCGCTCTCATGATCGGCGCCGCCCACGACGAGCAGCCGCCGGCCCGGCACCCGCCGCACCGCGGCGACGAGCGTGTCGAACGCCTTTTCGGGCACCAGCCGGCCGACGGTGAGGACGTAATCGCCCGGCGCGTAGCCGATCGAGGCGAGCAGCGCCCGCGCCTGTGACCCCTGTTCGGGCAGGCGCGACGTGCCATTGGGGATATAGTCGAGCTTGGCCGCCTGCGCGGGATAGGCGTCCGCCAGCCGCTTGCGCAGCGAGGGCGCGACGACGATCACCCGGTGCGCGAAGCGGAGCGCGGCGGCCTCCCCCGCGCGCAGCATCAGCCGCGCGAAGCGTCCCCATTTGGCGCGGGCATAATCCTCGCCATGATGCGTGACGACGACGCGCAGCCCGAGCAGCCGCGCCAGCGGCGTCAGCAGCGCGGGACCGATGGCGTGGATATGGAGGAGATCCGCGCCGCGCCGCCGCGCCTCCAGCACGCTCAGCAGCGTCCCCACGATCGCCTCGGTCGAGGTGCCGCGCGTCGAGGGCAGCGGGACGATGCGGACCCCGTCGACCTCGTAGGGATCGCCCCCCACATAGGCGCGGCGGGCGAGGACGGTCACCGACCAGCGGTCCGAGAGTCGCCGAATCCGCGGATAAAGCTGCTCGCAATGGCTCTCGACGCCGCCCATGACCGAGGGAAAGCCCCGCAGCCCGGTGACGAAGAGCCGCGCCGGCCGCCCGCTGCTCATCATGTGCCGCCCTTCCCTGCCTCCGACCCCGTCATGCCGCACCTGCACAATGCGTGCGATGCCGCCACCGGACGCCGAGGGCAAGCCCCTTGCACGCCGATGGCGCGCCGGCCCCCGCCGGTAACCATGATAAGCCCATGAAAAAGGGTTAACTTCCATCGGTGCCGCCGCTTTTGAATTGCCCACGCGCCCCCGTTGCGCTAAGCGGCGGGCAGGGATCGCAGGGCATCAGCCTCCTTTTTCGAGTTGATCGACCGACGCTTCGGGCGCGGCATTGGGGATCCGGTCTTACGTGCACTGGCCAGAACAGGGACGCGGGGCGTTGCGGGCGCCGGTAAGTGCGTTGCGCCGCGCGCTCCTCGCGGCCGCGCCCGACGCGGCCGTGGCGCAGGACGTGCCGATGGCGGCGCTCGGGCGCTGGCGGATCGGCGGCCCCGCCGCGCTGGTGGTGACGCCCGGCTCGGCGGCGTCGCTCGCGGCGGTGATCGGGCTGCTGGCCGGACAGCCGATCCCCCATGCGGTGATCGGCGACGGCACCAACCTGCTTTTCCCCGACGAGGGTTTTGGCGGCGTCCTGGTCAGGATCGGCCGGGCGCTGAGCGGCTTCCGGCAACTCGACGACGGGCATGTCGAGGCGGAGGCGGGGCTCTGGGTGCCGACCTTCGTCCACCGCCTCATCCGGGGCGGGCTCGCCGGCGCGGTCCATGCGATCGGCATCCCCGGCACACTTGGCGGCCTCGTCACGATGAACGGCGGCAGCCAGCGCCATGGCATTGGCGAGCATGTCGTCGATGTCGACCTGCTGGGACGCGACGGCATCGTCCGGCGCGTGGCGGCGGCGGAGATGGGCTTTGCCTATCGCCGCTCGCGCGTGACCGACGAGGGCGGCACGATCCTGTCGGCCCGCTTCCGCTTCGCGCCGGGCGATCGTGCCGCGCTCCATGCGGAGGCGCGCGCGATCCTGGCCGACCGCCGCGCCAAGTTCCCGCGCGTCCGCGCCAATTGCGGATCGGTGTTCGTCAGCGACCCCGCCCTTTACGAGCGGATCGGCCCGCCCGGCCGCGCGATCGAGGCGTGCGGGCTCAAGGGGCTGCGGATCGGCCAGGCGCAGATCTCGCCCGATCATGCCAATTTCATCGTGAACCTGGGCGGCGCGCGCGCGGCCGACGTGCTGGCCCTTGTCGCGCTGGCCCGCACGCGGGTCGCGGCCGCGACCGGCGTCGCGATGCGCGCGGAAGTACGCTATCTTAACGCGGACGGCACTATGGTGCCCGCTCACGAGGTCGCGGCGCCCGCCGCCGCCGCCCTGACCGAAAGCGCGCCATCATGAGCATCGAAACGCCGCCCGACACCCTGATGGTTGTCCGCCCCTCGCGGCTGGCGGGTCGGGTGCGCGTCGCGGGGGCCAAGAACAGCGTCCTGCGTCTGCTCGCCGCATCGTTACTGACGTCGGAGGCGGTCACGCTCGCCAATTTCCCGGCGCGGCTGCTCGACGTGCGCGTGCAGATCGCGATGCTCGAGAAGCTCGGCAAGCGCTGCCGGCAGGAGGGCGACGAGCTGGTCATCGCCGCCGAGACCGCGGCGCCGGCCAGCGAGCTTTTGTGGAGCGGCCGCTCGATCCGCAACACGCTGCTGATCCTGGGCGCGCTGGTGGCGCGCACCGGCGCCGCCAGGGTGCCGCTGCCGGGCGGATGCGATCTGGGCGATCGCAAGTACGACCTGCACGAGCTGGTGCTCACGCGGCTGGGCGCGCGGGTGTGGACGCAGGACGGGCATATCTGCGCCGAGGCGCCCGACGGCCTCGCCGGCGCCGACATCGTCCTGCCGCTGCGCTCGACCGGCGCGACGGAGAACGCGCTGCTTGCCGGATCGCTCGCGCGCGGCCGCACGCGGCTGTGGAACCCGCATGTCCGGCCCGAGATCCTCGACCTTGTCGATTTCCTCAACGGCATGGGCGCGCGCATCACCGTTCACGGCCAGGAAAGCATCGAGATCGAGGGGGTCGCGCGTCTGGGCGGCATCCGCCACCGCGTGATGCCCGACAATATGGAAGCGATGACCTGGCTCGCCGGCGCGCTCGTCACCGGCGGCGATGTCGAGATCGCCGACTTTCCCTTCGCCGATCTCGAGGTGCCGCTGATCTTCGCCAGGGCGGCCGGCGCGCGCGTCTATCGCGACGGCGACACGGCCATCGTGCGCGCGGCGCGGCCGTTTCCGATCGAGATCAGCACCGGCCCCTATCCCGGCATCAATTCGGACATGCAGCCGCTCTTCGCCGCGATCGGCGCGTGCGCGCGCGGCACGTCGAAGGTCGTCGACCTGCGTTTCGAGGGCCGCTTTGGCTATCTCGAAGAGTTCGCCAGGCTCGGCGTCGAGAGCGCCATCGTCGGCGGCACCGCGCATGTCCACGGCACCAACGCCCTCAAGGGCGCGCGCGTCAGGGCCATAGACCTGCGCGCCGGCGCGGCGCTGGCGTTGCTCGGCCTCGTCGCGCATGGCGAGACGCAGATCGAGGATGCATGGCAGGTCGAGCGGGGCTATGACGGATTCGTCGAAAAGGCGGAGGCTCTGGGCGCCTCGATCAGCTTGCGGCGCGCGGGGGTCTCGGTCGACTCCCCGGCGGTCCTGGCGCAGTGACATAGGATATGGGCGTGGCAACAGGTTTCGATAACAACCCGCTCCGCGAGGCGCTGCGCGCCTGCCGGCGCCACTTCTGGTTCGCGGCGCTGTTCAGCGGCCTCGTGAACATCCTCTATCTCGTGCCGTCGATCTACATGCTGCAGGTCTATGACCGCGTCGTGCCGACGCGGGGCGTGCCGACGCTGCTTGTGCTGACGCTCATACTCGCCGTGGCGCTGATCGTCTTCGCCGCGCTCGACACGGTGCGGATGCGCTTGCTGCTCCGCGCGAGCGTGCGGCTGGAGCGGATGGCGGCGCCCAAGATCCTGCACCGCATCCTGGGCAGCGCGCGCGTCTCGCCAGCACAGCGCGCACAGGCGCTGCGCGATTTCGACACGCTGCGCTCGACGCTGACCGGGCCGGCGATCATCGCCATTTTCGACGCGCCCTGGGCGCCGATCTACATCCTCATCTCCTTCCTGCTGCATCCCTGGCTGGGCGTGCTCGCGCTGGTCGCCTCGATCATGCTGACGGGGGTGGCGGTGGCGAGCGACCTGTCGACCCGCAAGGGGGTCAAGGAAGCGTCGATGCGAACCGCGGCCGCCTACCGCAACCAGGACTATTCGATCCAGTCGGCCGAGGTGGCGCGGGCGCTGGGGATGCGCGGCGCGCTGGTGGCACGGCATCTGGGCGAGCGGGCGGGCGTGGTCCGCCGGCAGGGCGAGATCGCCTCGCAATCGGGCGTGTTCCTGGCGGTCACTAAGTTCCTGCGGCTGGTCTTTCAGTCACTGGCGCTCGGCGTCGGCGCGTGGCTCGCGATCAATCAAAGCATTTCGGCTGGCTCGATCTTCGCCGCGTCGCTCATCATCGGCCGGGCGCTCCAGCCGGTCGAGCAGATTCTGGGCGCGCTGCGCAACCTCCTCAGCGCGCGTGACGCCTATCAGAGCCTCGACACCTTCTGCCGCCTGCCCGACGTGACGGTGCAGCGCACCTCGCTCCCCCCGCCGCGCGGCAAGATCGAGGTCGACGGCCTCACCGTTCGCGCGCCCGACAGCGAGCGCGAGCTGCTGTCCAACCTCAGCTTCTCGATCGCGCCCGGACAGATCATCGCGCTGATCGGGCCGAGCGGAGCGGGCAAGTCGACGCTGCTGCGCGTGATCGCCGGCGCGCTCGACCCCAGCGACGGCGAGGTGCGGATCGACGACGCGCGCCTCGACGACTGGAACCGCGACGAACTGGGCCGCCATATAGGCTACATGCCGCAGAACCCGACGCTGTTTCCCGCGAGCGTCTATGCCAACATCTCGCGCTTCGCCGAACATGCCACCGGGCGGACGCCCGCGCTCGACCGCGACGTGATCGTCGCCGCCCAGCGCGCGGGCGCGCACGAGACCATCCTGCATTTCTCGCGCGGCTACGAGACGATGCTGTCGGTCCAGGATGGCGGCGGCTTGTCCGCCGGGCAGCGGCAGATGGTGGCGCTGACCCGCGCGCTGTTCGGCGAACCGGCGATCCTGCTGCTCGACGAGCCCAACGCGCATCTCGACGTCAATGGCGAGGCGCGGCTGCTCTCGATGCTCGCCGAGATGCGCGCGCGCGGCACGACGGTGATCGTCTCCACGCATCGCACCGGGCTGCTCCAGGCCGCCGACCGTATCCTGCTGCTGCGCGACGGGCAGATCCAGCTGTTCGAGGATCGCGACGTGGCGCTGCGCCCCGAGCCCGCGCTCACCACGGGCCAGCGCCCGGCCGATCGCGCCGCCGGCGGGCAACGCGGTGATGATGTCCCTCCCGCCGAAAGCGCGAAGCCGTGAACGCCTCCACCAGCATTGCCCCCGTCCCGCCCGAAGGATCGGGCCAGGAACTCGTCGTCCTGCCGCCGCCCGGCGCGGTCGAGATCGCCAATCTCGACGATTCGCCGCGCTCGGCGATCATGATCGGCGGGGCCATCGCCATCCTCTTCTTCGTCGTGCTGCTCGGCTGGGCGGCGATCGCCCGCCTCGACGCGGCCGCGTTCGGCATGGGCCAGGTGACCGTCGCGGGCAACCGCCAGACGGTGCAGCATCGCGACGGCGGCAATGTCGTCGAGCTGAAGGTGCGCGAGGGGCAGCATGTGAAGGCGGGGCAGCTTCTCATCCGCCTGTCGGGCTCCGAAGTGGCCGCAACCGAGCGCGCGCTCGCCGGCGCGGTGTTCGACCTTCAGGCGCAGCGCGCGCGGCTCGAGGCGGAGATTTCGGGTGGGCCGATCGTCTGGCCGGCCAGCTTCGCCACGGCGACCGGCGACGACAAGGCGCTCGTCGAACGCGCCATCCGAATGCAGATCGCGCAGCGCCAGGCGCGACAGGGGCTGATGGCGGCGAGCCGCAGCGTACTCTCCCGCCAGGCGGCCGAGGCGACGACCCAGACCGGCGGCTTCAGCGCCCAGGCGCAGGCGAGCGCGGCGCAGCGCAAATCGCTTGAGGAGCAGCTCGAAAGCACGCGCAAGCTCGCCGACGAGGGTTACGTCTCGCGCAACTCGGTCCGCTCGATCGAGCGCGCCATCGCCGAGCTGGACGGCGCCAATGCCGATTATGCCGCGCGCGCCGCCGCCGCCCGCGAGCAGGCCAGCGCCACGCGCCAGCAGATGACGCAGACCGACCGCAAGAATGTCGACGACAGCGCCGCTTTGCTACGCGACACCCAGTTCCAGCTCAACGAGGCGCTGCCCAAGTGGATCGCCGCGCGCGAGCAGCTCGAGCGCACGCTGATCCGCGCGCCCGTCTCTGGCCGGGTGGTGGGCCTGCGCGTCTTCTCCGTCGGCGGCGTCATCCAGCCGGGCCAGCCGATCCTCGACATCGTTCCCGACGCGGCGCCACTCGTCATCAAGGTGCAGTTCGCGCCCGACGACATCGACGGCGTCTACGAAGGGCGCGAGGCGGAGGTCCGCTTCCTCTCGATGCACGAGCGCGACCTGCCGATCCTGATGGGCACGGTGCGCACCGTCTCCGCCGACGCCCTGCACGACGAGGCGACGGGCCGGGCCTATTTCACCGCCGAAGTGGTGGTGCCCAGCAAACAGCTTGCCATGCTGAAACAGGTGCGCGGCGCCGACGTGGGCATCCGTCCCGGCATTCCGGTGCAGGTCACGGTCCGGCTGCGCAAGCGTACCGCGCTGCAATATATGCTCGACCCGCTGACGGAAACCTTCGCCCGTTCCCTGCGCGAGCGTTGATTTCCGCGAACAGTTCCGTCATGGGACAGTTTCTGGGCTGGCAGGTGGTGAAACGATATGGCTGGTGATACAGTGACGACGGGCGCATACCCTGGCGAGGCGCCCGCCGAGGGCAAGCTGATCGACCTGCGGCATATTTTCGCTGCGCTGCGGCGAAGGCTGTGGTGGATGGTGGCGACCGCGCTCGTCGTCCTCGCGCTGACGGTCATCACCTACATGCTGATGACGCCGCGCTATACCGCGACCGCGAGCCTGGCGCTCGACCGGCGCGTCGACGACCTCGTCGCGAAGGATGCGACCGACGCGCAGCTCACCACCGATTCCCCCACCGTCGACACGGCGGTCGAGGTGCTGACCTCCTCGGCGCTCGCGGAACGCGTCGTCGACCGGCTGCGGCTCGACAAGGCGCCCGGCTTCGGCCTCGCCGCAGACGGCACGCCGACATCGCCCGACCGGGCGCGCAGCCGCGCCGTCGGCAAGGTGCAGGGCGGCCTCGCCGTCAAGCGGTCGGGCCTGTCCTATGCCATCGACGTCAGCTTCACCTCGCCCGATCCGGCACGCGCCGCGCAGGTGGTCAACGCCGTCGTCGAGCAGTATATCGCCGACGAGCGCAACACCAAGGTCAGCGCGCGCGAGCGCGACAGCCAGCTGCTGCGCGAACGGCTGAGCGCCCTGCGCAACGATGTCATCCGCGCCGAGACGGCCGAGGCGGCCTATCGCGCGCGCACCAACCTCATCGACATCGCCAAGGACGGCACCACCGTCCAGCAGGAAATCTCGGTCCTCAACACCCAGCTTGCCCAGGCGCGCGCCGAGGAAGCGGCCGCCAACGCCCGCTTCGCCGCCGCCCGGTCCAAGGGCAATGCGGGCGACACGGTCTCCCCCGTGATCCGCGAGCTGCGGGCCGAGCAGGCGCGGCTCAGCGCCCAGCGCGCCGATCTCGCCGGCCGCTATGGCCCGCTCCATCCCGACCTGGCGCGCGTCGACCGCCAGCTGTCGGACGTCAACCGCAGCATCGCGGCGGAAACGTCGCGCTCGCTCGCCGGGCTGCAGGGCGAGGCGCAGGTCGCCTCCGACCGGGCCGGGGCGATCGCCGGCGCACTGGCGCGGGCGCGCGGCGGGCTGGAGGCGGGCAATACCGCCTCGGTCCAGCTCAACGAGCTGCAGCGCAACGCGGAGTCGGCGCGCGGCCTCTACCAGGCATTCCTCGACCGCTACCGTCAGACGCTGGCGACCGAAGGGACGGAGCGCAGCCGCGCCTATGTGATCGCGCGCGCGATGGTGCCGGGCGCGCCGATCTTCCCCAACGCCACCGTCTTCCTCCTGGGCGGCATCGTCGCCGCGCTACTCGCCGCCGTCGGTGTCGTGCTGGTGCTCGAACTGCTCGAGAACGGCGTCGCCAGCCGCCGCCAGCTCGAGGACAAGCTCGGCCTGCCCGTCGTCGGCACGGTGCCCGATCTGCGCACCATCCCCGGCGTCAAGGCCGATCGCGATGCCATGGGCCCGGCCAATTATGTCGTCGAGCATCCCGCGTCGCTGTTCAGCGAAGCCTTCCGCACCATCCGCGCCGCGCTGCGGATCGGCCATTCGTCGCAGGCGGTGCGGACGCTCGCCATTGCCTCGGCGCTGCCGGGCGAGGGCAAGACGACGGTCTCCATCTGCCTCGCGCGGTCTGCGGCACTGGCCGACAACAAGGTGGTGATCGTCGATTGCGACGTGCGCCGCCGCACCTTCAGCCGCGCGCTAGCGAACAGTCCGCAAGTGGGACTGACCGATGTTCTGGCCGGTCTCGTGCCGCTCGAGCAGGCACTGGTGCGCGACGAGGCGTCGGGCGCGTGGATCCTGCCGCAGAGCAGCGAGCGCGCGGCCAATTACGAGCTGATCTCCTCGGTCGCGATGGAAAAGCTGGTCGCGGCGCTCGGCAAGAGCTTCGACCTCGTCATCCTCGATTGCGCCCCGGTCCTGCCGCTCGCCGAGGCGCGGACGATCGCGGCGATGGCGGACGGCGTCCTCTTCGTCACGCGCTGGCGGCGGACGCCGGCGAGCGCCAGCCAGCTCGCCGTCGACCTCCTCCGCCGAGCCAATGCCAAGGTGCTGGGCGGCGTGCTCAGCCTGGTCGACGTCAAGCAGCAGATGACGGCGGGCTATGGCGACGAGATCGCCTATTACAAGCGCGTCCGCAAATATTATGTCGAGGCGGCCTGATCCCGGCCGGCGCCGGCCGGATCAGAAAGCGTAGACGAGGCCGATACCGCCCTCGAAATCGTCATAGGCGCGCGAGACGTCGACCGCGCTCCCCGAGCGCTGGCGATAGCCAAGGTCGAGCGTGGCGCGCAGGTTGCGGTTGAGCAGCCAACGCGCGCCGCCGTCGACGCCCACGCTGTGCGCGCGCGTCCCCAGCTCGACATAGCGGGTCGCGCGATAGCTGGCCGAGGCGGAGAGAATGAGGTTGCGCAGCAGCTCGTGATCCGCGCCGAGCCGCAGGTCGGTGTTGAGCCCGGCCGGCGAGGTCGCCGCCGCGATGTTCTGATAATAACGGCGTCCGCTCGCGCGCACCGTCGTCAGTTCGGTGACGAGATAATCGAGGTCGACGTCGAAAGAGAAGATGCCGCGCGACCTGACGCCCGGATCCTTGAAATCGGCGCGCAGATAGCCGAAGGCGGCGCGGCCGCGAATGAGAGGCGTCACGGCGCCCTGCACGCCGCCAAGCAGCTCGTAACTGTCCGAATCGCGCAGGATGGGCGCACTGGCCACGCGGAAACGGCGCAGCTCGCCCATGGCCGAAACGAACAGCACCGGACCGGCCGGGGAGGCATAGCCGATCTCCGCCATGCCCCGGTACAGCGCGTAATCGCGATACTGCAGGTCGAGCGGCGCCCCGCCAGGCGTCTGCGCGTTCTGATAGTCGTAGCGGCCCGCATAGCCGCCAAGCGTCGTGCGTAGACGCCCGAACATCTGCTGATACACCAGTTCGCCGTCGGTCAGCCAGTAACGCGCCGGCCGCCGCGTGGTGATGAGTTCGCCGGTATTGCCGCGCCGCACGAACACGCGCTCATGCCCGACCTTCGCGGTCAGATTGCCGTCGCGGCCGATGTCGAGCCGGCCGTCGCCGCGCAGGCGGTAGGTGATGCCGCTTTCGGTCGTGTATTTGCCATAGGCGCGCTCATCGACCCAGCCGAGCAGGTTGAGCGCGTGGCGGCCCCAATTGGATTTCAGCTCGGCGGTCGCCCGCGCCGTGCCGACCACGTCGCGCTTCTCGTCGTCCTGCGAGAAGACGTTGCTGTCATAGCCCGCGCGGGCCGAGAGCTGCGGAAACAGGGTGAAGCTGCCGAGCCTGAAGCCCGCAGGGTCGTAATCGGGCCGCTTGCGCATCATCACCGATACGCCCCGGTAGACATAGTCGCGCTCGCGCGCCTCGAGCACTTCCTCTTCGGCCCAGTCGCGTGGCAGCGACAGGCGCGAGACGCCCAAGACCGGCACCCTGGTCGCGTCGGCGGCGTCGCCATTCGCCTCGTCATTGAGCCGCAGGGGCGCGGGCGCGGCCGGCTGGCTGGCCGCCGGAGCCTGCGCCAGCGCCGGCGCCTCGTCCGGCGCCTGGTCGTCATCGGCCGTCTGGGCCAGCGCCGCCGGCGCCAGCACGATCAGCCCCATCGGCAGCCATTTGAGTGCCGCCAGCGTCCTCGTCGCCCCCCGCGCGGTCAATGCCGTTCCCCTGTCCCTCGCCCGATGTTCAGAAATAGCGCTCACCGATCCGCAGCACGTCGCCGGGCATGATCTGCAACGGATCGTCGATGCTCACGGCGCGTTCCTTGCTGTCGCCCACCCGGCGCAGGAACACCCGCTTGGTGTTGGCGCGATAGGTGAAGCCGCCGGCGGTGGCGATCGCGCCGAGCAGGCTCGTCCCCTCCAGCGCGGGATAGCGCCCCGGCTTCTGCACTTCGCCCAGGACGAAATAGGGCCGGAAGCTGTACACCTCGACCGCGATCTTGGGATCCTTGATATAGCCCGCGCCAAAGCGCTCGATGAGCGCCGCCTCAAGCTCGCGCGCCGTCTTGCCGACCGCGGGCACGTCGCCGACCAGCGGCATCGTCACCGCGCCGGAGCCCGAGACCTGGAACTCGCCGCTGAGCGAGGGCTCGCCAAAGACGTTGATCCGCACCTTGTCGCCCAGGCCCAGGCGATAGACATCCTCGGCCGGAGCGGCGGCGCCGCTGGCCGCCATGGGCGCCGGCTGGGTGGCGCAGGCGGTGGCGGCGAACAGCATCGCCAGCCCCAGCGCCGCGACGATCCGGCTCATCAGCGACCGTATTCCAGCCATTTTCGTCCTCCGTCGATCAAGCCCCGTTGACCTAGTCAAGCCGGGCAGCGGGCGCAATCTCTTTTACCCCCGACCAGCCCTCGCGGCGCGGCGTGAACGCCCTCAGGCCCGCGACGATCAGCCAGCGCAGCGCGGCGACGCGCGCCAGCCGGTGCATGATGCCGCCCGCGATGCTGCGGAGATTGCGATGCTCGGTCACCCCGGCCGACAGGAACAGATCGGCCGCCTCCGTTTCCCCGTCGCGCAACGCGCGCAGACCCCAGAGCGTGTATTTGTGCGAGAGCGACCTGGTCGGCCGGGTGAGGAAGAAGGCGCTCGGCCCCAGCCGCTCGAGCAGGTCGCTGCCGCTCGCCATCCGCTCGCGCGCGCACTGGACCGCGAACTGGGAGAGTTTCGTCTGAAGGTACAGATGCCGGGGCGTCTTGGTGACGCCGCCGGGGAAGTAGCCGCGCCGGTACAGCAGCTCGGGCAGGACGGCATAGTCGCAATGCGCGCCCATGCGCAGCCACAGATCTCGGTCCTGGGCAAAGCGGAACGCCTCGCGATAGCCCCCCACCCGATCGTAGAGCGCGCGGCGGAACATGACCTCGCCATGGCTGAACGGGTTGCGATCGAGCATCGTGGCGAGCATCGGCCCGCGCTCGACCTCGCTCTTCGGGCCGATCACGAACCCCTCGGCCTCGCGCACGCAGCCGGTGGCGCCCACCGCCGGATGCGCGTCGAGATAGCGCGCCTGCGTGGCGATCCGCTCGGGCAGCGAGATGTCGCCGGCGCCATGCACGGCGACATAACGGCCGCTGCTCGCGCGGATCGCGCGGTTCATCGCCACGGTAAAGCCGCTGTTTGGCTGATGGATGACGCGCAGACGGGGATCGCGGATGGCGTCGAGGCGCTCGGCGGTATCGTCGGTCGACCCGTCGTTGACGACCACGACCTCCATATCGTCGAAGCTCTGCGCGAGCAGGCTGCCGACCGAGTCGGCGACGAGCCAGCCGCGGTTATAGAACACCGTGACGCACGACACGGCTTTTGCCGACGTCTCCGGCCCCTCCATCATCCTCGCCCTGTCCGTTCCGTCAAGGGGCCGCGCCGGCGCGACGCCGACGCAAACTGGCCTTTAGATCGCGCACCCTGCCCCGCGCCGCCTGCGAGAGCGGGAACGGGACCGTGGCCATCGCGCGGATCGCGAGATAGCGCAGCGGCCCCGCGCCCACGGCATAGTCATGCCACATCGCCCGGTCGATCCGCGCGCCGGCCTTCCACGCCTTGAAGGCATATTGCCCCATTTCGCGGTTCGCGATGCGGCGCAGCAGCGCCGCCGTTGGCGCATCGGCCTTGGGGGTCTGCTCGGCGATGCTGTCGAGGATGCGCTGGCGCACCGCGAACGTCTCGACCTTGGTCAGCATATTGTCGGCATCGCGATGATAGGCGGCGGTCGCCGTGCCGGTATAGGCGCACGCCGTCGCCAGCATCGTGCGCAGCCACAGGTCGCGGTCGCCCCCGCGCCGGCAGAGCCCCGCCGGGAACATCCCGACATCGAGGAGGATCTGGCGCCGGATCGCCACGGCGCCGGTCCACATCGGGCAGCCGCCCTCCAGCCAGATGCGCAGCATGTCATCGGTGCGGAACACGCCCGGCGCACGTCCCGAGCGGGTGAACCAGTCGTCGACCTTCAGTCCCGACGGCTCGATGAAGCTGTAGCCGCTGAAGACGCAGCCCACGTCCTCGCCGCCGCGCGCGACCGCCGCCGCGAGGCTGGCGAGATGGTCGGGCGTCCAGCTGTCGTCGGCGTCGAGAAAGGCGATCCACTGCGCGCTCGCCCGCTCGATCGCGAGATTGCGCGCCGCATAGCCGCCCGGCCCCGGCTCGTCGCGGCGCAGCAGCACGGTGCGCTCGTCGGCGCGCGCGCGGACGATGGCCATCGACCCGTCGCTCGAAGCGTCGTCGACGATCACGACCTGGTCGGGCGCCAGCGTCTGACGCTCCACCGACTCAATCGTGCGCGCGATGTGGCGCTCCTTGTTGTGAACGGGAATGACGACCGCGAAACCGGGTGAATCCAAACTAGCCTCCGAACCGCCCTGGCAACCCGTCCCCCGTTGCGGATCCTTGCTTTAGCTCGCCCCGCCTATATGCTAAGCGCCCGCCATTGTCGACAGGCCGGGTGGATATGCCAGAGCAGGAGACGGCGGAAACGCCCGCGCGCGGGGAGGCGATCCGCGCGGCGCGCGCCAACAGTTTCAGCTGGCAGGCGCTGACCGTGGCGATGAGCCGGGCGTTCCAGAAGAGCACCTATTTCATCACCAGCCTCATCCTCGCCCGGCTGCTGGGGCCGGAAGGGCGCGGGCTGGTGAGCGCGCTGCTGGTCCCCGCGCAGCTCGCCGTCAACTTTTCGGAAATGGGCATCCGCCAGTCGACGGCCTATCATATCGGCCGCAACATCTTCCCCATCGAGCGGCTGCTCCCCACCGTGCTGACGCTGGTGCCGCTGGCGAGCCTGTTCGCCGGGCTCGCGGCGGTCGCCTATCTCGATTATGCCGGAATCGCGCGCGACGACTGGGGGCTGCGGCTGCTCGCCATCGCCTCCATCCCCACCTCGCTCTTCTCGAGCTATGCGAGCGGGGTATTCCTCGGCCAGCAACGCATCGCCGCGTTCCGCAGCACGAGCTGGCGCCCGGCGCTCCTGCGCCTCATCCTGATCGTCCTGCTCGGCTGGGGGCTCGGTTACGGCATTTATGGCGTGATGGTCGCCAATCTGGGCGCCTCGCTGCTCGGCGCGGGCTATGCGCTGTTCCTGCTCGGCCGGTCGGAGCGGCTGCGCTTCGGGTTCGACCGCGAGGTCGCGATGCGGCTGCAGCGGCGCGGGATCAGCTATGCCGGATCGCTGTTCGTCCTCATCCTCAACTACAAGATCATGATCCTGCTGCTGGCGCGCTATTCGACGCTCTCGGAGGTCGGCATCTATACCCAGGCGACGGTGATCGCGGAGCTGATCTGGGAGATCCCGAGCGCGGTGAGCGCGCTGCTCCTCTCGCGCGGGGTCAACGCGCGGGAGAGCCGCGCCTTTTCGCAGAAGGTACTGGTGCTCGCCCGCCTCTCCTTCCTCGCCGCGATCGCCGCCGCGATCGGCATCGCGCTCGTCGCCGATTTCATGTTCCCGCTGCTGTTCGGCCACCGTTTCGCCGCGAGTGCCGATATCTGCGTGCTGCTGCTGCCGGGCGTCGTCGCCTTCATCCTGTTCAAGATCCTCAACACCGACATGGCCGGCCGGGGCAAGCCCTGGGCGTCGATGCTGGTGATGCTGCCGGTGCTGTTCCTCAACGTCCTCGCCGGGCTGTGGATGATCGAGCGCGACGGCGCGCGCGGCGCGGCGATCGCCTCGAGCCTGGCTTATGTGGTGGCGACGGTGCTCTACATCGGGCTGTACCATCGCATGACGCGCATCCCGCTCGGCGACATGCTGCGCTTCCGCCGCAGCGACTTCGCGCTGCTCGGTGACCAGCTCGCCGTCCTCGTCGGCCGCCGGCGAAAGCCGGCCCCGCGCGGAGAATGAGGTTGACCGCCGCCCGAGCCAGGCGGTAACGACGCCTCCACGCACCCATAGCTCAGCTGGATAGAGCGTTGCCCTCCGAAGGCAAAGGCCAGAGGTTCGAATCCTCTTGGGTGCGCCATCACTTCATTACAATCGCAAATGTCTCGTAAAGCCTTGAAAGGCAGAGATATTTGTGGGGTTCGAAAACCCTCATTCCGGTCATATTTTAGTTGGTCGCTAAAGGTCAGTTTTACCGCTGCTCGCTTGTCCTCAAGGCTATCCGATTCCCAAAGAATCCAATGGCTTGCGAGGAATTCCATCGAGGTTCGAAAACTCTCGTCATAGTCCCTCACAGGCGTACCGCATTTCGCGATGTTTTCAGCCAACAGGAGTTTGCGCTGCTCCATCTCGTCGAGCTTCTTTTCCAGCGCACCGATAACGGTTTTGCTTTCAGCATCGACGATACGATCCACCACCTGAGAAACCTTCCGGTCTATTTCAGTCAGCTCCTTCGCCATCGCCTTCTTGCGTTCCTTGGCTTTGGCGGCCTGATCGTCCCACAGGTCGCGGAAGATCGCAGCCGCAAGGTCGAACAGCTCACGGGCAGGCGCGAGGCTTCGCAGAAGCTCGCCAAATGCTGCTTCTACCTTGTCGCGAGAGATTGACTTGCTGTTGCTAGGGCAACCAGCCTGTCTGCAAAGGTAGTAGGGGTAATGCTTTCCCTTTGAACCCTTCGAATAATTGGCGGTCATAGGATGATCGCAATCTGAGCAGCAGATGAAACCGCGCAGCGCGAAAGCCTGTGACCTGCCCCCCGCTGGGTCCCTCGATTTGATGTAGAGTCTGCCCCACTCGAAGGAGCAGACGAATGAGGAAGAGCTGTTTTTCCGAGGAACAGATCATCGGGATGATCAAGGAGCAGGAGGCAGG
>JAESFG010000429.1_pt1 | contig 38474 bp, 38 predicted proteins | sample 9269371 | NCBI WGS metagenome assembly JAESFG01 (sample SAMN14506227, study PRJNA617093) | algae metagenome | isolation source: Aetokthonos hydrillicola CCALA 1050 (B3-Florida) and co-occurring... | place: USA: South Carolina | collected 2013-01-01 | reverse complement strand
CCCAGCGGCGCGTCTATCTCGCAGACGAGCCCGCCGGGTTCGAAGCGCATCTCCACCCGGGCCCGCAGCTCGGCCGCCAGCCCCTTCTCCAGCAGCCGCGAGCCGAACCCGCGCGTGCGCGGCGGGCTCACGGGCGGGCCGCCGGCTTCGGCCCAGACGATGCGCAGCGTTTCATCCTCCGCCGCCGCCGTGATGTCCCACCGGACCTCGACACGGCCGTGTTCGTCAGACCACGCGCCGTGCTTCGCGGCGTTGGTGGCGAGCTCGTGCAATGCGAGGGACAGCGAAAAGGCCGTCCGCGGGCCGAGCTGGACATCCGGACCCCGCGTGGACAGGCGCAGCGGGCCGGGCTCGAGGTGCACGCGGGTGGCTGTCGCGACGACGTCGGCGATGGCGGCTCCAGACCAGTTCGTCCCGGTCAGCAGGTCGTTGGCCCGCGCCAGCATCTCTATCCGGCTGCTCAGCCGCGACTGGGCGTCGGCGAGGCTTGCGGCATGGCGGAACGACTGGTTGGTGAAGGCCTGCACCATCGTCAGCGAGTTCTTGACGCGGTGGTTGAGCTCTCCCACCACGAGCGTCAGGTGCTCTTCGCTGCGGACGCGGGCCGTCACATCCTGCCCCTCCACGAAGATCCCCGTCACCTCGCCGGCCGCGTTGGCGATCGGCTGATAGATGAAGTCGAGCACCCGTTCCTCGGGCGCCACCTCGGGAGACCGGCGCAGCAGCACGCGGGCCCCTGCGCCAATGTGGCGTTCTCCGGTCCGAAGGATCCGGTCCAGGAGCTCGAAGAAGCCCTGGCCCTCCACCTCCGGCAGCGCCTCGCGCACGGCGCGCCCGATCAGGTCGCGGTCGCCGACGAGCTTCCTGTAGGCCGCGTTGGCGAGGCGGAACCGGTGTTCCGGCCCGACCAGCATGGCCATGAAGCTCGGCGCCTCCTCGAAGAGCTGCTGCAGGAATTCCGATTCCGCGGTGAGGCGCCGGTTGGCCTCCTCGATCTGCCTCGACTGCTCGGCCAGCGCCTGCTCGGTGACGACCTTGGCCGTCGTGTCCACCACGATGGCGAAGACGCCGCACACCTCGCCGTGCTCGTCGAGGATGGGGCTGTAGTCGAGATCGAACCAGAACTGCCGCGGCGTTCCCGAACTGTGCAGGGTGAGTTCCTGGTCCCGGTAGGACAGCGTGTCGCCACGAAAGACGGTGGCGATCACATGCCGGTTCCAGTCGGCGACCTCGGGCCAGGCCTTCGTCGCGGGCAGGCCGAGAATGTCGGGATGGCGACTGTCCGCGATGCGGGAATAGCCGTCATTGTAGAGGAGGATCCCGTCCGATCCCCACAGCACCGCGCAAGGCACGGGGGACTGCAGCATCAGGCTGGTCACGTGGCGGAGCGCGGCAGGCCAGGTGCCGATGGAGCCGAGATCCGTCGCGGACCAATCCCGTTCGCGGATCAGACGCCCGACTTCTCCGCCTCCGCGAGGGAAGATGCTCCGCCCTGCATTGTCCCCGCTGTGTCCCACGCCGTCGTGTCCTCGCACATGTCCCGGTCAGGATGCGCCGCAGCATCCGCGTCCCGACGGACTAGCCGTATCGCTGCATTCGCCTAGGATTGCAATTTAGGGATGCGTATTGATGCAGGTTACAGCGCACGATCGGCAGAGGCGAGCGCCGGCAGGTGCTCCGCGCGCGGCAAGTGTCCGGAGGAACGTGATGGCCTTCCAGGTGGTGCGGTGCAGGATGCAGGGAAAGACAATCGTGGAGCGGTCCGTCGTCGGAACCGAGCCCACCACGCCGGCGGCCGAGGAGCTGGCCCGATCCGCGGCGGCGCGGTCGGCCGAATCCGGCTTCGACCCAGACCATGGATTCTGGTGGGGCCGGAGTGCTGACGGAACCGAACTGCGCTACTTCGTGGAGGTTGCCGACGGCGACGGGGAGGACGACGAGTAGCTCCCCCGTCTGGGTTCAGCCGCGACCCTCGCGTGTCCCGCGCGCGATCTCCTTCTGGCGCGCGAACTCCATGCGCAGCCTCTGCAGATCACTGGAGGGAATCCGCTCGACGTTCATGTAGTCGAGCTTCCAGCGTTGATCCTCTTTCCAGAGCAGAGGGGACTGCACGGTGGTGCGCGGATGGGCCGCGGTCTCGAAGAGCGACAGGGCGAGTTCCAGGGTGAGGGCCTGCGAGGGCGGGTCATCGGGCTTTCCCGCCGCGTTGCCGAGCGGGAAGTCGGAGAACAGGAAGCGCGGCACGCCCACGTGCTCCACGACATCCCTGGCACATCCCATGATCACCGTCGCGATGCCCGCCTGCTCGAGCGCCCTCGCGGCGAGGGCCGTGCTCTGGTGGCAAACCGGGCAGTTGGGGACGAGAACGGCCGCATCGGCGCCGTCCTCGAGACAACGCGCCACGAGGTCGGGGCAGTCGGTCTCCAGCGTGGTCCGCTGGCTCCGGTTGGTAGGCAGGCCGTGGAAGCGGGGCGCGACCTCGCCGATCCGGCCCGCGGCGGCCGCGGCGCGCAGGGCGGGCAACGGGAACCAGGTTCCCGGGTCCTGCGCCGTGGTGTTGGTCCTGTCGATGGCGACGTGCGAGATGCGCAAATCGTGGTCGTGCCGGCTGTCGCCGGAGTAGACGGCGTAGAACTTCGCCGCCGCATTGTAGGGGGCTCCGGGGCCCTGGTCCCCCTTTCCCGGCTGGAAAGGGGCCGCCGTGGTCACCAGAGCGACCCGGCTCTCGCGAAGGGGACGCCGGAGCGCGACGAAAGGAACGTCGGCGAAATGTGCCCAGCGGTAGGGAGCGTAGCCCAGAGCCGCGTAGTACTCGCGCGTGCGCCGCATATAGGGAACGGGCCCGTCCGCCGCATCCGGCGATCCGCCGGTGTCCCCCACCCGTGCCCCGTCGTTCCTCGCCATACCGGCCGCTCCCCGATCTGTCGCTTATCGCCGCGATCGCCGCGTGGGCCAAGCAGATCCGATCAGCCCGCCATCGCCAGCCGGCGCGCGCGCGCCTCCTCGGGATCGGGGATCGGCACGGCCGCCAGCAGCGCGCGGGTATAGGGGTCGCGCGGGCTCTCGAACACCTCCCGCCGCGAGCCGCTCTCGACGATCCTGCCGCCTCGCATCACGGCGACACGATGGCTCATGCGCTCCACGATGGCCATGTCATGGGAGATGAAGAGGTAGGAGAGGCCGAGCGTCTCCTGCAGTTCCAGCATCAGGTCGAGCACCTGCCCCCGGACGGAGACGTCGAGTGCAGCGACGCTCTCGTCGGCGACGATGAGCTGGGGCTCCAGCGCCAGGGCCCGCGCGATGCAAATCCGCTGGCGCTGGCCGCCCGAGAACTCGTGCGGGTAACGGTCGCGGTGGTCAGGGGAGAGCCTGACCCGGCGCAGCAGCTCCGCCACACGCTCCCTTCGCTCCGCCGGCGATCCGACGCCGTGGATGACGAGCGGCTCGGCGATGAGGGAGCCCACGCTCATGCGGGGGTCGAGCGAAGCGTAGGGGTCCTGGAAAATCATCTGCACGGTGCGGCGCAGCCGCTTCATCGCGCGCGCCGAATGGTCGAGGATCTCCTCGCCGGCGACCGCGATCCGACCCGTCCAGGGCACGAGATTCAGCAGCGCCTTGCCGGTCGTCGATTTCCCCGAGCCGCTCTCGCCGACGAGACCGAGCGTCTGGCCCTGCGCGATGGAGAGCGACACGTCCTTGACGACATGCACGGGTTTCGGACGGACCAGGAAGCCGCCGTCGCCGGGAAAGCTGACATTGAGGTTGTGGACTTGCAGGAGCGTCTTCTCGCGCCCCGCCGCGACAGCGACGCGTGGCTGTGCCGTCGCGCGCGGAGGGCCGTCGGTTCCGGCGAGTGCGCCAAGCCGCGGCACCGCGGCGAGAAGGTCGGCGGTGTAGGCCTCCCTCGGACGCGTGAAGATCTGCCCGACGGGCCCCGCCTCCACGATGCGCCCGGCTCGCATGATGGCGACCCGGTCCGCCATCTCGGCCACCACGCCCATGTCGTGGGTGATCATGACGACGGAGGCGCCGAACTCGCCCTTGAGCTCGCGGATGAGCTGCAGGATCTGCGCCTGCACGGTCACGTCGAGGGCCGTCGTCGGCTCGTCGGCGATGAGCACCTTGGGGCGGCAGGAGAGCGCCATGGCGATCATCACGCGCTGGCGCATGCCGCCCGACAGTTCATGCGGATACTGGCCCAGGCGCCGCGCCGGCTCGGTCATGTGCACGGCGTCCAGCATGTCGCGCGAGCGCGCCATGGCGGTGCGCGCGTCCAGCCCCTGGTGGATGCGGATCGCCTCGCTGAGCTGCGCGCCGACCGTCATCACCGGGTTCAGCGACGTCATCGGCTCCTGGAAGATCATGGCGATCTCCCCGCCGCGCACGTCGCGCATCTCGCGCTCGGGCAGGGCGAGGAGGTCGCGGTCCTGCAGGCGTATGCCGCCGGAGACGACCCTGAGCCCGGGCTTCGGAAGAAGGCGCATGATGGCGAGCGAGGTGACCGACTTGCCCGATCCGGATTCGCCGGCGAGGCACAGCGTCTCGCCGGGTGCGAGGTCGAAGCCGATCCCGTCCAGCACGCGCACCGGGCCGGCCTCGCCGCGGGCCTCGACGCAGAGGCCCTGGACGGAGAGGACCGGCGTGGCCGGCACCGCCGTTGCGACGGGATCCTGCCTCACGCGAACACGATCCGCGGGAAATAGAAGGAGACGACCCAGTTCGGCATGTCGACGATCTCGCTGATGCGCAGGTCGCCGCAGACCGAGCACAGCATGTAGGCGTCGACGGCGGAGAGGCCGTGCTCCTTTCCGAGAAGGTCGATCATGCGCATCACGCTCTCGCGCGCGCCGGTCATCAGGTCCGGGCCGATGCCCGTCGTCACCTCGTAGCCCTCTCCATCCAGATGGCGCGTGGGCGGGGACGGCAGGGTGAAGCGCGGCGTCTCCAGGCGCGCATCCTTGATGAGGTCGAGCGTCACCGCCACGTCCATGCGGCTCTCGATGGCGGTGCCGCAGACCTCGCCGTCGCCTTGCGCGGCATGGGTGTCGCCGATCGAAAAGAGCGCCCCCGGCACCTCGACGGGAAGGTAGAGCGTCGTGCCCGCGGCGAGGTCGCGGATGTCGAGATTTCCGCCCACCCGGCGGGGCGGTACCACCGAGTGCAGGCCGGGCTCGGCCGGTGCGAGGCCGATCGTGCCGGCGAAGGGCTTCAGCGGCACGCGACCGCCCGGTCCGTAGAGAGCCGGAGCGAGGCTCTGGCTGTCATAGGTCCAGACGTGGATGGCTGGATCCGGGAACTGGTCTGCGAGCAGACCGAAGCCGGGAATGTTCGCCGTCCAGCCATGCCCCGAGGGCTTGAAGTGGCGGATGGTCACCTTGATGGCGTCGCCGGGTTCCGCGCCGTCGACATGGACCGGGCCGGAGACGGGATTGACGCGGGAAAAGTCGAGTGCGCCCACGCTCTCGACCGTGGCGTCGGGCCCGAGCTGGCCGGCCGAGGAATCCTGGCACTCGAACACGATCGTGGCGCCGGGCTCGCAGCGCAATGCGGGCGGGAAGTCCCGGTTCCAGCCGAAATTGTAGCTGGCGCGGTGGATCGTGTGGTCGCAGACGACGCACATCGGGGCGCTCTCCTGGACGAACGGACAATGCGGCAAGGGGAGGGCGCGCCGCTCGGCGCGCCCCCGTTCGTGTCAGCCCTTCACCCAGAGGGCGTCGTAGTTCAGCACGCGGGTGGGGTCGATGTAGACCTGCGGCTCGCCGCCCATGCGCTTGGAGCGCACCACCACGCGCTGTTCGTTGAAGATCGGAATCCACGGGGCGTCCGCCATGATGTCCGTGAAGATCTTGCCCCAGGTCTTGGCGCGCTCCTCGCGCTTGGCGGGGTCGGACATGGAGTCCGCCGCCACCGCGCGCTCGTCGAATGCCTTGTTGCAGTACCAGGACCAGTTCCATCCGCCCTGAACGGCGCCGGAGCAGCCGAGGATCGGGCCGTAGAAGTTGGAGGGGTCCGGGAAGTCGGCGATCCAGGCCATGCCGCCGGACCAGATCATCGGCGCCTCGCCCTCGGTGCCGCCGGCGGCGATGACGTTGGCCTGCGCCAGCGACTTCACCTCGGCCTTGACGCCGATGGCCGCGAGATCCTGCTGGATCGCCTGCGCGATGCGCGGCTGCGGGTCGGTGTTGGTGGCATAAAGGACGGTGGAGAAGCCGTCCTTGACGCCCGCCTCGGCGAGCAGCGCCTTGGCCTTGGCGACGTCGTAGCCGTAACCCTTGAAGTCCTTGTCGTAGCCCGGCATCAGCGGCGGCAGCGGCTGGTTGGCCGGGGTCGCGCGGTTGTTGATGATCCGGACGATGCGGTCCTTGTTGATGGCGTAGTTCAGCGCCTGCCTGACCTTGACGTTGTCGAGCGGCTTCACCTTCGTGTTCAGCGTCACGTAGCCGGTGTTGAGCTGGTCGCCGACGATCACCTGGTCCTTGTAGGCCGGGTCGTTCTTCAGTTCGAGATACTTGGCGGGCGGAATGCCGTCGCCGGCGATGTCGACCTCGCCCTTCTGCAGGCGCAGCAGCGCCACGAGCGGCTCCTGGCCGACCTCGATGGTGAACTTGTCGAGATAGGGCGCGGCCTTGTCGAAATGGTCGGGGTTGCGCTCGAAGACGAGGCGCTGGCCGAGCGTCCACTCCGTCAGCTTGAACGTGCCGGAGCCGACCGGCTTCTTGCCGAAGTCGCCGGCGGCCTTCTCGACCTCTTCCTTCGGCACGATCGAGGCGAAGTTGATCGCCATGACGTGCAGGAAGGTGGCGTCGGGCCGCGAAAGGGTGAAGACGACCGTGTAGTCGTCGGGCGTGGTGATGCCCTCGAGCCCCGTCGCCTTGCCGCCCTGCAGGTCCTCGTGGCCCTTGATGGCGGAGAAGAAGCCGGCGCCGGGGCCCTGCGTCTTCGGGTCGACCGCGCGCTCGATCGAGTACTTCACGTCGGCCGCCTTCACCTCGCGCCCGTTTGTGAACTTCACGCCCTTGCGCATCTTGAAGGTGTAGGTGAGCCCGTCCTCGCTCACCGTGAAGCTCTCGGCCAGCGACGGGATCAGCTTGTCCGTGCCTGGCGTGTAGTCCATCAGCCGGGAGAACAGGCTCTTGATCATCGACCAGTTCTGCCAGTCGTAGCCGATGGCCGGGTCCAGCGTGCTCACGTCGTCCTTGAACGTGACCGTGATCGCGCCGCCCTTCTGCTGGGCGTGGGCGATGCCCGAGGCGAGCGGCGCGAGAACCAGCGCCGTCGCGAAGACCGTACTCTTCAACAGATGCTTCATGACGTCCCTCCGGAAGATGCCCCTCACCGCAGGCGGATGCGGGGGTCGATGAACGGGGTGATGCAGTCCGCGAGCAGGTTGCCGAGCACGATCGCCAGGGCCGAGACGAGGGTCACGCCCATGATGATCGGGATGTCGACCTGCTGGATGGCCTGCCAGGCGAGCTGGCCGATGCCCGGCCAGCCGAAGACGGACTCGACGACGACGAGCCCGGCCATGAACTGGCCGATGTCGATGCCGACCATGGCGACGACCGGCAGCAGCGCGTTGGGAAGCGCGTGCCGCAAGACGACGCGCCGCTCGGCCACGCCCTTGGCGCGCGCGGTGCGCACATAGTCCTGACCGAGCACGTCGATCATGGTCGAGCGCACGATGCGCGCGTACCAGCCGGCGCCGAGGATGCCGAGCGTCAGGGCCGGAAGCACGACATGGGCGGGCGTACCGAAGCCCGACATGGGGAACCAGCCGAGCGTCGCGGCGAAGACGTAGAGCAGGCAGAGCGCCACGAGGAACTGCGGCGCCGATACCGTCACGAAGCTTGCGATCATCACGCCGCGGTCGACGAATGAGTTGCGCCGGGTGGCGGCGATCAGCCCGAGCGTCAGGCCGATGGCGAGCTCGCAGGCGATGCCGGCGGCCATCAGCAGCAGGGAAGCAGGCAGGCGGGCCTCGATGAGGCTCGCGACACTCGTCTTCTGCGCGAAGGAGCGGCCGAGATCGCCCTGGAGCAGCCCCGTCAGGTAGCGCCAGAACTGGAAGATGAGCGGCTGGTCGAGGCCGAGCTCCTTGCGGATGGCGGCGACCGTGGCCGGGGTTGCGCTGCGGCCCGCGAGCTGCACGGCGGGATCGGCGGGCAGGCAGTAGAGCAGGATGAAAGTAATCGCCGCGACGCCCAGCAGGATCAGCACGGTCTGGACGATGCGGCGGAGGAGGTAGAGCGCCATCTCAGCCCTTCCCCCGCTGCGTCGGGTCGAGGATGTCGCGCAGCGCGTCGCCGACGAGGTTGAAGGCCAGAGCTGTCAGCAGGATCGCGGCGCCGGGGATGAAGACGAGCCAGGGCGCCGCCGTGAAGTAGGTCTGGCTTTCGAAGATGATGTTGCCCCAGGAGGGTTGAGGCGGCTGCACGCCGATGCCGAGATAGCTGAGCGTCGCCTCGAGAAGCACCGTCGTGGCGATGCCGAGCGTGCCCCAGACGATGGCGGTCGGCAAAAGGTGGGGCGCGATGTGCATCAGAAGGATGCGGCCGTGCCCCGCCCCGAGCGCCCGCTCGGCCTGGATGAAGTCGCGTTCGGCGAGCGCCGCCGTCTCGGTGTAGGCGATGCGGGCCACCTGCACCCAGTTCACGAGGGCAATCACGAGCGCGACGATCCAGAGACTGGGCTTCAGGATCGCCGCAAGCACGATGGCGAGCAGCAGCGCGGGAAACGCCATCATCAGGTCGGTGAAGCGCATCATGGCCCCGCCGACGGGACCCTTCAGGTATCCTGCCGTCATGCCGATCAAAAGGCCCAGCGCCACGGCGGTGCCGTTGGCCACGAGCCCAATGATCAGGGAGGTCCTCGCTCCGAACAGCATGCGCGAATAGAGGTCGCGCCCCAGCGTGTCGGTGCCCAGCCAGAACGCGCCGCCGGGAGGAAGGGGCGAGCCCTCCAGCGTCAGCCCGTCGAAGAGCTGGTTGTCCGGCGCGTAGTGGGCGAGCCAGGGGGCGAGCAGGGCAGCGACGACGACGGCGAGGATCACCAGGAGGCCCAGCAGGGCCAGCGGCCGTCGCGCCATCTCCCGCAGCACCCGCATCAGGCGGTGTTCCGAAGGCCGGTGCCCGCCAGGAGCGAGGCCGCGACCTGCTCCAGCGGCTGGCGGGCCGCCATGGCGAGGTCGCGCAACAGGGCGTGGGCGGCATCCTCGGTGATACCGTTGCGGGCGGCCAGGACGCGCACCGCCTGGAACACGACAGGCCTCAGGCGCAGCCGCTCCTCCGCGCGCGCAAGCTTCTCCCGCGAGGCGATGCGCTCCGCGTGCAGCGACGAGGCGAGAACCAGCGCGGGGTAGACGGCGGATGTCTGCAGCGGCTTGGCGAGGAACGCGCTCGCCCCGCGCTCGATGGCCCAGGCGATGCGGCCCGGCGCCTCGGATCGCAGCAGGCCGATCACTGGGCAAGGTGGTGCGTGGCCGGACCAGGGCAGCAGCTCGTCATAACCCTGATCCGCGTCGACCATCACGATATCGGCGCGCTCCCCGGCCCGCAGCGGATCCCAGCGCAGTTCGCCGGACATGCCGAGGCGCTCCAGCTGGCGCATGAGCCGCTCCATGCTCTCGTCCGGCCGGTGCAGGACGATGGCTGTCAGTCCGCCGAAGGATGGGACGAGGAAACTCACGACACGACTCTCAGATGCTGTCCGCCAGGACCCCGCGCCGGGCGTTCCCGTGCGAGGTAGGGATCCGCCACGATGGCTTGGCGCGACGCCACGATCCCGAACCCCGCGCCGCCGATCCGCGCGAGATGGACCGGAAGCGTCGCGTGATTGGTGACGGGATCGATGGCGATGTCGCCGAGAACGGTCTCGTGGGTCCCCTCGGCGATACGCTCGCGGACGGCAGCCGGATCGTCCGTGCCGAGGCCGACAATCGTCTCGACGAGAATGCGGGCCGAAGCGTAGGCCGTCGCCATGAAGGCGGAAACCGGCCGGCCTGCTCCGAGTCGGGACCCGATCGCCTGGCGGAACGCCGCGTTGCGCGGCCCCGGCACGCTCTCGAAGTAAGGAGCAGCGGAGATGTTCCCGTCGGCTACCCCGGCACCGATCGCCGGGAGTTCGCATTCCGTCAGGTTGCAGCTCACCACCGGCCGCCGCTGCGGACGAAAGCGCTCGTCCTGGTCGCCGAGCCTGCGATAGGCCCTGAGGAACGCATAGCTCGATGGCCCGACGAGGTTGTTCAGCACGAAGTCAGGCCGCTTTGCCGCGATCTCCGCGACGAGGCGCTCCACCTCCGTGTCGTCGAGAGGCAGATAGCGCTCGCCAAGCACGTCGCCGCCCGTCTCACGCAGGATCTGGCGCGCGAGGCGGTTCGTCTCCCACCCCCAGACATAGTTGGCGCCGACGAGGAACGCCTGGCCGCCATAGCGCGGCATGACATGGTCGAGCAGCGGCAGCAGGTGCTGGTTGGGGCAGGCGCCGGCATAGATGACGGACTCGCTCGCCTCGAAACCCTCGTAGGGGCAGACATACCACAGCAGGCCGTCGTGCTTCTCGACGAGAGGGATCACCTCCTTGCGGGCGGCCGACGTGATCGTGCCGAGAATGTGCCTGCATCCGTCTTCCCGCAGAAGACGCCTCGCTTCGGTGCCGTAGCGGTTCAGGTCGCCTTCCGGATCCACGAAGACGGGCTCGATCGCCGGAGCGTCGGGGCCTGCTGCCGCGACGGCGTCGGCCAGCCCAAGGCGCGCGCCGTCGAGGCAGTCTCGGCCGATGGAGGCGTACGCTCCGGATGCCGAATACAGGACGCCGATGCGGACCCGCTCGCCCAACCATGCCCCCAAAAAACAAACCCCACGCCCGCACGGCAATGCCGGTGCGGGCGTGGGGCTCTGTTGCCCATTGGCCTGATGCCGATTTCACCCGCGATGGTGGACGAACTCGCCGAGGGAGGCAAGATGCCTGCCGGGGGTGCGGCGACCCGTCCCCAGTTTGGCCTTCAAGTCCGGGCAGGCTGGAACGAAGCCGAAGGAACTGCTTTAACCCGCACGATGTAGCATCATTACGGATGCACCAACGCAACGGATGGACCCGATGATCTCAGCCGCCAAACGGCTTGTTACCGCCCTGGCCATGGTGCTGGGCGTCGCTACCGGGACGTTCGCCGCCGAATGCGGCAGCAATTCTGCCGGTTTCGAGGCCTGGAAACAGGATTTTTCGGGCGAGGTCAGGGGCAAGTTCGAGCCCGATACGATCCAGGCCCTGCTGGGCACAAGCTATTCCCGCGCCACCATCGGCGCGGATCGCGGGCAGAAGAGCTTCAAGCTCACACTTGATCAGTTCATGGCCAAGCGCGGCGCCTCCGCCGTCGCGTCCAAGGGCCGGTCCATGAAGGCCGCGAATGCCCAGCTCTTTGCCTCCATCGAGCGGCGCTTCGGCGTCCCGCCCGGTCCGCTGATCGCGATCTGGGGCATGGAAACGGCGTTCGGCTCCTTCATGGGAAACCAGAACACGCTCTCCGCCGTGGCGACGCTCGCCTATGATTGCCGCCGGACGGAGTACTTCACCGACCAGCTGATGGCGATGCTCACGCTGGTGGACCGGGGTGTGCTGTCGGCCTCCTCGCGCGGCGCCATGCATGGCGAGGTCGGCCAGACGCAGTTCCTGCCGAAGAACGTCCTGCTCTACGGCGTCGACGGCGACGGCGACGGCCGCATCAACCTCGACACCAAGGCCGACGCGCTCGCCTCCACCGCAAACTTCCTGAAGGCGCATGGCTGGCAGGCCGGTGCCGGATACCAGCCGGGCCAGCCGAACTTCGCCGCGATCGAGGGGTGGAACGCCGCGACCGTGTACCAGCAGACGATCGCCATCGTGGGCGCGCAGATCGACGGCAGCCGCTCCGCGGAAAGCAACTGACCGCCTTCAGGACGCGGTGACGAGGGTCGCCTGGATGCGGCCCTCGATCGGCCCGCTGCCATAGCGCAGGGCAATGGCCTCGGCGACACGGCTCGTCACGTCTTCGAGCCCTGCGGGATCCCGGGCCTCGATCTCCCCGCGCACCGGTGTGCCCTGGCAGTATCCGACGGCGACCTCGCGCGCCGCCGGTGCCCGGCTGGTCGCCGGAACGGTCTCGAACGCGACCGACGAAAAGCCCGCGCCGCGCAGGGCCCGCTCCAGCGGCGGGCGGGCATGGTGACCGTGCGGCGTCCGGGCCAGGAAGGCCGGCGGGTCACCGGGGAAAATCAGGGCGAGCGTTTCGGTCACGGTGCGGGCGAAGTCGTTGTCCTGCAGCCCGTCCCAAACGCTGAAGACGTAGCGGCCCCCGGTCTTGAGCGTTCGCCGGGCCTCGCGGAAGGCGACGTCCTTGTCGGGGAAGAACATCACGCCGAACTGGCAGATCACCGCATCGAATTCCTGGTCGCCGAAGGGCAGGGCTGCCGCGTCGGCCTGCTGGAACGTGACGGGACGGCCGCTGAGCGACGCCTGCGCGCGCGCCAGCATGGGCGGGTTGAGGTCGGTCGCGACGATCTCCACGGTCCCGGGGAGGGACTGGGCGAGTTCTCGCGTGACCGCGCCCGTGCCGGCGGCAACCTCGAGGAGCCGGCCGCGCGTCATGCCGCTGAAACGAGTGGCGAGGTCGCGGGCGTAGGGTTCGAAAATCAGCGGCACCATTATGCCGTCGTAGATGTCCGGAATGGAGCCGTTGAAGGCCTTGTCCGTCTCGTTCATGGCCGCTCTCCCATATTGACCGGCCACCCTCCCAGGGCGGAGCCTAGCGGCGCCGGCCGGGCCTGAACAGCGTCGTCTTGCCTTCCCAGGGCAGAAAGACGGCGGTCGACTGCCACCCGCCGCTCTCGATCGGCCGCTGGTCCTCGGTCGTGTATTGCTGCGTGATCTCGGCGGCGAGGACCGGAATGCCCAGAGCATCGGCGATTGCCTGGCACAGCAGGGTGCCGGACCTGCCGCCGGACGACCCGGCAGCCGCGGCGTCGCACACCCACAGTTCGGCCTGTGCCCCGGTCGCGGACTTGCGCCGGAGATCGGGCAGGAAGCGGGCATTGTCGCTGGTGATGTCGGACGCGCCGATGACGATGCCGGTGGTCACTTGCACGACGCCCTGCGGCACCGCCGCGTTCACGACCCGGCCGTGTCCGAAGAGGATGAACCGTTCGAGCTTGCCCATCTCCGCGACCGCATCGGCGATCGCCTCGAAATAGGTGTCGGGCGACGAGGCCTCCCAGATCGGAAGCAGGCGGTACGGCTCCGGGTAGCCGTTTGCCCGGAGCTCTCCCTTGCCGGGCGTATTGAGGATCGGGCCCGCCGCGACCCGTGCGCGCGGGAATGCATTGTCGTAGACGAGGAGTGTTCCCGCCATGTCGTGCCCCTTTCGTGGCCGCCTTCGCGAAACGACCGCTCGCAACGACACGCTAGGCCGGTTGGCGCGGCACGGCTGTGCGCCGGATCACCCTGCATGTCCGCGGTGCAGGGCCGTGAAACTGTCGCGCCGGCAGTCGCGCGTCACGAACGCTTCGCAGGAGCTCCTGGGCGCGGCCGGGATCATCGAGCCCGCATTCTCCATCCCGGACCGCCGGCGCGGCATGCCGCGTCCGGCCTGGCTCGGAAGCCAATCGAGCGGACGGCGTGGCGCTCCCTTGCGCTCCCGTCCGCCCGGTCGCGACCGCGTCGACCTGCAGAGGCGGTCCCTACCGCATGAAGGCCCAGGCGAGCGCGAGCAGGATCACGAGGGCGAGAATGCCTGCCACAAGCACGGTGCCGTTGGCGTAGCGCGGCCTTGCCGCAGGTGCGGGCCGAGCGGCCGGACTGAACCGCGGCGGGCTGGCCTCGCTTGTCGCCGGGCTCGCCGGGGCGGCGTTGCCCTGGGGATCTCGCGGCAGCTCGAACGCGGGCGGCGTCGCGGCTGGCGTGCCGGGCCGCGGCGTCAGAAGCTCAGCGTCCAGGGTGACCGGGATGCCGGCCTCCTCGAGATGGGCGATGACGAGCGCCACGTCCTCGGCGTCCATGCCGTCGACAGGCAGTTCCTTCGCGAGGTCGGCGACCGTCAGCTGACCCGTGGCGCGACCACGCTCCTTGAGCCGGAGGAGGGCATCGGGCGGGATGGAAGTGGCCATGGCGGATTTGAGCACAGCCCGGAGACGCACGCACCTTCTTCTTGTGTTTCCCGATTGTGACAGGCCGGGGCGTCCGGCCCGGGCTCACACCGTCTCGCCCAGCCGGTAGAACCGGGTGGCCGTGCCTCGCAGCAAGGCGTCCAGTTCGTCGTCGCCCGCCCCGGCCGCGAGGCGCTTGCAGGCGTTCCAGAACACTCCGTAGCCATAGGCGCCCTTGTCGACGGGGAAGTTGCTCTCGAACATGCAGCGCTCCACTCCGAAGAGCTCGATCGCCGTGTCGACCCAGGGCTTCATGGCCGCCGCCAGCTCCAGCGATGTCGGCGGCCGGTCCCGCTCCTCGAAACCCAAACCGGTGAAGCGCTGGCCGAGGCCGCCGAGCTTGACGCACACGTTGTGACAGGCCGCGAGGGACGTCATGGACGCCTTCCAGTCCCTGAAGACCTCGTCACGGCGCCCACGATAGCCGCGCGCGCCCAGCGGGCCGCCGAGATGGTCGAGGACGATGCCGGTCTCGGGGAAGGCCTTGGCGAGATCGGTGAGGTGCGGGATCTGCGGATGGTAGATCCAGGCGTCGAAGGTGAGCTCGCGCGAGGCGAGGCGGGCGAAGCCGCGCCGGAACTCCTCCCGGGCCATGAGGTCGGGCGGAGAAGTGTAGGCCGGATGGTGAAAGGCGGGGTCCGGGTCCCACACCGTGATATGGCGGATGCCGCGCAAGCGTCCGCCCCCCGCCCTCTGATGTGCCTCGAGAACCGCGTCCACGGCGTCGCCGAGCCGCAGGTCTGCATGCGCGACGATTCCGGCCGCGACGCGCGTGGGGCCGTAGTTCCCCGACGCGCTCATCGCCGCGATGCCGTTCACGAATTCCGTCTCGCCGACGGGCTTCATCGCGTCCGGGCCGTCCGCGCGGTGCATGGCGCGGCATTGCAGGAAGACGGTCGCCGTGACGCGGTGGCCGCATTCGAGATCCGCGAGGAATTCGGGGAGGAGATAGGGAAAGCCCGGCCGGTGCCAGAGATGGTGATGGGGGTCCACCACCGGGCGCTGCGGCTCTATCGCGTCCTCGCCGTGCAGCGCCAGCCAGTGGTGGTGCACCCGGGCCGTGTGAAGGTCTTCCTCGTCGCGCGCCATGGTCGTTCTCCCATCGCCCGACATCAGAGGCGATCGGCGTCGGAAAGCCAAGGACAGCCGAAGGATGGCGAGCCGGCTTCACCTCGGCGTTTAAGGTGCCGTCACGGTTCCGTCATCGTGCCGCAAGCTGCCGGGAGCACATGGCGGCTCCCAACCGGAGTGCCGACACATGCGACTTCTCTCCCTCGCCGCCCTCGTCCTCGTTGCCGCCGCCATGCCCGCATCGGCCGCCGGCTCGCTCTCGGCCAAGCAGGGCAATTCCGCCTGCGGCAAGAGCCCGCGCACGGTGTTCTGCGCCAATCGCGGTTTCGACGCGAAGCCCCTGAACGACACGCCGGTGCCTTTCGTCCTGGGCTCGGGCAAGAAGTCGGGCTGAGGCCCCTTCGCAAGGACACCGGCCCCGTCACACGCGGGGCCGGCTCATCCGCCGGCTGGCCGTCGCGATGCCGGCCGACCATGGCGCTTATTCCAGATCGACCCTGCCACCCGCCTTTGAGGGCCCGGTCCCCGCCTGTACCGTTTCGGCTTCGCAGTCGCAGACGGGAGGAACAGATGTCCGAGGTCCAGTTTCTCGAGGTCCCCAACTTCTGGCTGCAGAAGGGCGGCTTCCTGCCTCTCGTGAGGATGGGCTACCGCACCGTCGGCAAGCTCAACTCCGCCAAGGACAACGCCGTCCTGGTGCCGTCCTGGTACACCGGAACGGACGGGGACAGCGAGATGTTCATGGCCGGGGCGGGACGCGCGCTCGACCCATCCAAGTACTTTCTCATCTTCACGAACCTTCTGGGCAATGGCGTCTCGTCCTCGCCCAGCAACACGCCGGCCCCCTTCGAGAAGGGTCGGTTTCCGAAGATCACCATCCACGACAATGTTCGTCTCCAGCACCAGCTGGTCACACAGACGCTCGGCCTGAGCAGCCTGCGGCTCGTCACCGGATGGTCGATGGGCGCCTGCCAGGCCTACCAGTGGGCAGCGCAATATCCCGACATGGTACGGGCGGCCGCGCCGATCGCGGGCTCTGCCAAGACCGCCTCGTTCAACAAGGTGTTCCTGCTGGCGCTCCGGCGCGCCCTTCAGCTCGATCCCGCCTTCGCGGAGGGGTTCTACGAGCGGCCGCCGATCGAGGGTCTGCGCGCCTTCTCCGCCATCTATGCGGGATGGGGACTGTCGGAGCCCTTCTACCGCACCGAGGCCTATCGCGGCTTCAGCGCCCATGACCACGAGCAATTCGTGCAGTATTTCTGGGAGCCGTTCTTCCAGAAATGCGATGCCAACAACCTGCTCTCCCAGCTCTGGACCTGGGAGCAGGGCGACATCAGCGACAACCCGGTCTACAATGGCGACTACAAGGCGGCGCTTCGCGCCATCAAGGCGCGTACCATCATTCTTCCCGTCGACCTCGACCGCTACTTCCCGCCCGTCGACGCTAAGTTCGAGGCGCGCAACATTCCGAACGCCGAGTGCAGGGTCATCCGGTCTGACTGGGGCCACATGGCGCCCATGAATCCGGCCGATATTCCTGCCATCGACGCCGCATTGCGCGAATTGCTGGAAGGATAGGAGACTGTCCGTCCGGCGCTTCGACGCCGGGCGAGGCTCTGCATGACGCTGATCGGACGGACATGGCTGTATTGGCTGACAATGCTCTCCCTGAGCGCGGCAGCCGGTCTCGCCTATTCCTGGCTGTTCACGGGGACCGGCACTCCGCTGTCCTCGGCGGTATACGGCGTCTTCGTCGGAGCGGCGGCCCTGGCCATGGATGCGACCCTGCGCTCCGCGTCCGCCCTGCGCGGGCTGCGGGCGCAGGCGACCTATGTTTATCTGCCGGTTGCCGAAGCGGCGATGCTGGTCGCGGTGGTGGCCGGCGTTGCGACCGGCGGTGTGGTGAGCTGGTCCCTGGGCCTCGTCGACTGGAGCTTCGCCGAGGCCGTTCTGCCGACCCCTCGCGTGATCGCCTATTCGCTCGCCGTCACGGCGGTGTTCGTGTTCATGATCCGGGTGCGGGACCTGATCGGCAGCACGATCTTCCTGAACCTGCTGTTCGGCCGCTACCACCGTCCGCTCGAGGAAGAGCGCGTATTCCTCTTCGTCGACGTGGCGGGTTCGACCGCCTATGCCGAGACCCATGGCGACCTTGCCGCGCAGGAGTGGCTCGGGGAGGTCTTTTCCGCGATAGCCGAGCCGGTCCGGCGGCACGGCGGGACGGTGGAAGACTATGTCGGCGACCTCGCCATCGTGTCCTGGCCGATGGCCAAGGGGGTCGCGGACGGCCGGTGCGTCAGCTGCCTGTTCGCGATCGTCACGGAACTCGCGCGCGATCCCGACCGCTGGGCGGAGCAATATGGCCGTGTGCCCGACGTGCGTGCGGCGTTACATGGCGGCTCCGTGGTCACGGCCGAGATCGGCGTCGACCGTCACAAGATCGCTCATTTCGGCGATGTCGTGAACACGACGGCGCGCCTCGAAGGGCTCAGCCGTACGGTGGGCGAGCGGTATCTCATTTCCGGTGACCTGCTGTCGCGCATCGGGCAGTTGCCGGCCGGCATCGTCGCGCGCGACCTTGGCGCCCATCGTCTTCGCGGCAAGGACCAGTTGCTCGTGGCCTATGGATTGGCGCAGGGCATTCCGGAGGAGACGCCCGACCGCCTGCCCGAGGGTGCCGGGCGGAGGCCGGTAAGGCTCGTCCGTTGAGAACGCCCCCGCGCGTGCGGCGCTGCCGGCTATGTCCTGGGCGAGCGCGCTCCCCTGACCGTGACACGGTAGGGGCCCGTCCAGGCCGGGCCGGAGCATGACACCACGCCGCCCGCGACTGCTGCGGATCGCCGGGAGCCGGGCTGGCTGCCGGATGCGTTCGGCGCGCTGAACCGGTCCTGGGGTTCGACCGGGCTGATGATCGCGGTTGGCTCGCGGGACGGCGGTTCATACGCGTCGGCGCCGGTCGATCGGCCGCTGCCGCGAAGACACGACCATGCGAGACAGCCTGCAAAGGCGGCGAGCATCGCGTAGAGCACGTAGACGCCGCTCGTTCCGGCATGACCCTGCCGTACGGCGGAAGCGAGGAGGCCGAAGCAGCTGAAGGCCACGCCCGTGCCGAGGACGAGCGCAGGCATGGCCCAGGCCTCGCGCCTGAGCTCGCGCGTCAGCATCGCGTTGCGGCGGATCTTGTCGGGATTGACGGAAGGGATCTTCATCGTGGCGCCCTCGATCGATTGGCCGATGATCGAGGCTTGGCCCGGGGCGCGCTGTGATGCAGTTCACTGTCGGGATCGGGGCAGGGCCGCGCCGGGAGATGCGGTCACCCCCGGCGCGTCGCCTGGATCGTTCAGGCGGCGCGGACCTTCTTGGCGGTCTTCGGCGCAGCCTTTTTCGTCTTCTCTGCCAAGGCCTTGGCAGCCTTGATCGGCTCTTCCAGAAGCTCGCTCTCGGCTTTCAGCCAGAAGTCGAGGTCCCGGCCGTCCGGGCACCCCTCGTCCTGCCACATCTCGAAGGCACGGTTGCGGATGCGGTCCTCTATGTCACTCTGCATGGCAGCCTCCCCGTTCGGTTGCACTGCAACATTACAGCGATTCGTGGATGAATTCGTCTCCAGCGTGTCAGGCGGCGCGGCGGAGCTCCATCAGCCGGAGTTCCGAAAGAGCGATGTCCGCCAGGTTGCGCAGCACGATACGTTGCCCTGTGTCGAGGATGCGCGGCACGCGGTCGGCGATGCAGACACTGCCGAGACGCAAGCCGTCGCCGAGCACGAGCGGGGCACCCGCATAGAACCGGATGCAGGGACCCCCGGTGACGAGCGGATTGTCGCGGAACCGGGGATCGAGGAGTGCGTCCTCCACCACCATCATCTCGTCCGACTGGATCGTGTGCGCGCAGAAGGCATCCGCGCGGCTGGTGCATGTCAGGGTCAGTCCCTGTGATCCCGCGAACCACTGCTCGCGTTCGTCGACGATCGAAACGAATGCCATCGGGACGCGGAAATGTTCCGTGGCGATGCGGCTGATGTGGGCGAAGGCGGGCGACTTCTGCCGCCGCAAATGGGCAAAAGCCTGAACAGCGCCCAGCCGTTCGACTTCGCGCGGCGTGTCCTTGTCCTGGATGTTCATCCGACGATGCCTCCCGGCACACTTCCGGTTTCGGTTCATCCATAAGGTCGCGCTTGTGCTGCAGCAATACTGCGGCGCGGCAAGTTGAAACGACGGAACACAGAGTCTCGCCGCGAGCCGGACGATCGTCGCGGTCGCTGACACGCTTTCTCAAAAGCACTGTCTTAACCGACGGTTACGACGCCGGATCGTTGACGGACCGGGCCGGCGCATGGTGCAGTTCGAGGTAGCGCAATCTTGGGTTGCTTCGCCGCTCCTGCAGGAGACCGACCTTGCTGTTGCGCGCCGCTGTCGTCGCCGTCCTCGTCGCACCGCCGGCTGCCGCGCTCGCAAGCGGACCAACAACGCGGCCTTCTGGAAGAAGTACGAGGCCTGCATCGCCGATCAGGGCGCAGGCTGGTGCTGACGGGCGGCGAGGCGTGCCCCTCAGGCGACCTGTCGATGCTGGCCGCCGCGGTCCACGACCCCCCTGATCTCCGGCCATTTCCGCTCGAATGCGTCAACGCAGGCCCGGTCGAACTGCGTGCCGGCGCCCTCGAGGATCATCCTGCGGGCCTCCGCGACGGGGAAGGCGGGGCGGTAGACGCGGTCGGCACAGAGCGCCTCGAAGACGTCCGCCACCGCGGCGATCCGTCCCTCGAGCGGAATGGCCTCGCCGCTGAGTCCGTGGGGATAGCCTCTGCCGTCCCACCGCTCGTGATGGGCCGCCGCGATGGTGCAAGCGAGATTCATCAGGTCGGACGTTCCGTCCGCCAGGATCGCCGCGCCGATGCTGACGTGCTGGCACATGATCGCCCGCTCCTCGGCCGTCAGCGGCCCGGGCTTGGAGAGAATGCCGTCGGGAACGCCGATCTTGCCGACGTCGTGCAGGGTGGCGGCGAGGGCGATCATGCTGCTGCGGTCGCTGTCGATGCCGGCCCCCTCGGCGATGAGCCGGCATACCTCTGCCATGCGCAGCACGTGGTCACCGGTCTCGTGGTCCCGGGTCTCGATGGCGCGGGCGAGGCGCGTCACCAGCTCTTTCTCGCGCGCCTGCAGGACGCGCGTCTTGTTCTCGACTTCGCGCGCCAGCCACTCCTCTCGCGTGGCATGCTCGAGCTGCGCGCGGCGGAGCGCGGCCAGGTTCAGCAGCCGCGCACGCAATTCGGCCGGCGTGAAGGGCTTGCACAGGAAGTCGGTTGCGCCGGCCTCCAGGGCCTCGATGCAGGTCTGCTTGTCGTCGGAGGCCGTGACCATCACGATCGGGAGATCGCGGTAGCCGGGAAGCTGCCTGACGGCGTGCAGGAAGCTGATCCCGTCCATCCCGGGCATCATGTAATCGAGCATGAGGACGTCGTATTGCGCCGCCCCGCACGCCTCGAGCGCCCGGGCCGGGTCGGAGAACGTCTCGGCCTCGCAGCCATCGAACCGGCAGACGATCCCCTTCATCAGGGTCAGCATCGTCTCGTTGTCGTCGACGATCATCAGCTTCATCGCGGAACATCCTGTCGGGTGCGCCGGAACGGTCCAGGCACGAAGTCTCTTTGTGCCGTAGACCATCGAGTCTTTAGCTTGGCCTAAGGCGTGTCGAGGGTGGCCGTTAAGGATTGCTGAATCGCGGTGCCGTCTCCGTGGGCGCAGGGTTCGTGTTTTCCCGACTGTCGCGGCCAGCGGGGATGACGGATCACTGTGTGCATGGATCCGCGCCTCATGTCCGACGACGCCCTCCTCGCTCTGGCTCATTCCGTGCGCCGGTCCGACCTCATCGCATTGCTGGTGGAGATCCGGGCAGACATGATCACGGAAGAACCCTGTCGCGCCGAGGTCGAGCAGGCGTTCCGGCGGTTGTGCCGGCGTCTCGACTTGTCGCCCCGCGACCTCGACCAGTCGATGCACTGACGGCTCAGCGCAGGAAGTCGAAGTCGCAGCCCTCGTCCGCCTGCAGGATGTGGTCCGCGTAAAGGCGCGCATAGCCGCGTTCAGGACGCAGGCGCTGCGGTTTGCGCTCGGCAGCGCGGCGGGCAAGCTCGTCGTCCGAAACCAGCAATTCGATCCGACGCTGCGCCACGCTGAGCCGGATGCGGTCCCCGTTGCGCACGAGCCCGAGTGGGCCGCCCGACGCCGCGTCAGGGGCGACGTGCAGCACGATCGTGCCATAGGCCGTGCCGCTCATCCTGGCGTCGGAGATGCGCACCATGTCCTTGACGCCGGCCCGTGCGAGCTTGCCCGGGATGGGGAGGTAGCCCGCCTCGGGCATCGCCGCCTCGCTGGCGGGTCCGGCATTCTGCAGGACGAGGAAGTCGTCCGCCGTGACGTCGAGCTTGGGGTCGTCGATCCGCGCCGCGAGGTCGGACAGCGACGCGAACACGACGGCCCGGCCCTCGCGCTCGAAGAGGCCAGCGTCGGCGGCCGAGCGCTTCAGGATCGCCCCACGCGGCGCCAGATTCCCGAACAGTGCGACGAGGCCGCCCTTGGGATCGACAGGCGCCGCCACAGTGCCGATCACCGACCGGTCGACCCAATCGCCCGCCGCTTCGATCCGCTCGCCGATCGTCTCCCCGGTTACCGTCGGACAGTCGAGGTGCAGCATGGGCTTGAGCTCGCGGAGCAGTGCGGGAACACCCCCGGCGGCATGAAAGTCCTCCATGTAGGACCTGCCGGTCGGCTTGAGATCCACCAGCACGGGCGTGCCCTCGCTCAGCGCATTGAAGAGGTCGAAGTCGATGCGATGGCCCACCCGCCCGGCGATGGCGGCCAGATGCACTATGGCGTTCGTCGAGCCGCCGACCGCGAGCAGCACGCGCAGCGCATTCTCGAAGGCCCGCGGCGTCAGGAGGCGGTCCGGACGGCGGTCACTGTCGATCAGCTCGACGGCGATCCGGCCGGTTTCCTCGGCCATGCGCAAGCGATCGGCGTCGACGGCCGGGATGGCCGCCGCACCGGCCGGCATCATGCCCAGCGTCTCCGCCAGGATCGCCATGGTGCTGGCGGTGCCCATCACGGCGCAGGTTCCTGCCGTCGACGCGAGCCGGCGCTCGACGCGCCCGATGCCCTCCGCGTCGATCTCGCCGGCGCGGAACTTCGCCCAGTAGCGACGGCAGTCGGTGCAGGCGCCCAGCCTCTCGCCCTGATGCCGGCTGGTCGACATGGGGCCCGTGACGAGCTGGATTGCCGGCAGCCCCGCGGAAGCTGCTCCCATCAGCTGGGCCGGGACCGTCTTGTCGCAGCCCCCGACGAGGACGACCGAGTCCATCGGTTGGGCGCGGATCATTTCCTCGACGTCCATCGCCATCAGGTTGCGGAACTTGAGGCTGGTGGGGCTGAGGAAAACCTCGCCGAGCGAGATCGTCGGAAACTCGATCGGCAGGGCGCCGGCGGCGAGAACGCCGCGCTTCACCGCCTCGACCAGTTCCGGCACGTGGCGATGGCAATTGTTGAAGCCGCTCGCCGAGTGAGCGATGCCGACGATGGGCCGATCCATCATCTCCCGGCTGTAGCCCATCGAACTGGCGAAGGATCGCCGGAGATAGAGGCTGAAGCCGCTGTCGCCATAGTTTGTGAGCCCGCGGCCGAAGCCGTGCGGCGCCTTCCTGTCCCTTGTCACGTTTCGACTCCCGGCCGGAGGCCTTGTCCGCGCCCCCGCCCGCGCAGTTTCGACGCGGGCGAGCCGGCCCGCAAGCTCTGCCGAAGCAGGCGCAGTCCGCGCCGCACGCGCCGAGGCGCTTGCGAGCCGCTACAGCCGTTGCAGGGCGTCACTGCCGAGCGACAGGCCCTTCATCCAGCGTTCGCCCTCGCGGTCGTCGAGGAGCCAGCCGTGAGGCGCCTGCTCGCCAAGCTGGGCGATGCTCGAGATCTTCACGGTCTGCCCGTCGAACGTCACGCCGTGTTTCTGCAGCGCGCCGATGCTGCGCGACAGACTCTCGGGCGACATGCCAAGCAGGGAGGCGATCTGGCGCCGCTGCAGCGAGAGCGTGATGGTCTGCGCGTCGGGGCCGTCGGGGCAGGTCTGACGCAGAATCCATCGCGCGAAGCGCTCGAGGGACGTGCTGAAGCGCGCTTCCAGGAGGTCGCTCATGAGCACCTTCGCCGTCCCGCTCAGACTTTCGACCACCCCGAGGGCCAGCGCCGGGTATTCGCGCAGCCATTGCCTGAGCGCGTCATCCGGGATCATCGCCAGGCGAGACCGGCGCAACGTCTTGGCCGACAGGAGGCAAGGCGTGTCGGACAGCACGCTCGGCAAGGGAAAGAGATAGCCTGCCGTCGCAAGAAGGACGGTCGAGGCGCTCCCGCCCAGGGCGGCGCCCAGTTCGACCTCCCCGCTGACGACGGCATACAGGAACCGGCTCCTGCTGTTCTGTCGGTAAAGAACCGTCTCCGGCGGAAAGTTGTTGATCATCACGGAACCCGCAACCTTGCCCACGGCGGCATCTTCCAGCCCGGAAAAGAGGGGGATGCTGCGGAGCTCGGGAAAGGTGAACTGGGTCATCGGCAGCCTCGACGAGCAGGCCCGACATGGGCGGCCGGGTCGGCGGCCGGGTCAGGGTGCGTTATTGAGCAAACTCATCCAAATTCAAAGCACCAGTGCATTGCTATATATCAATTTGCACCGGGTTTGCACAAAGAAGAAGTTGTGCACCGCGTTTGTCTGCACGACACCGCGTCGCGATCGGAGCCGAGCCGCGCTCGGCCCCATTCACCGCAGGGCGAAATCGCGGCACTCTCGGCGCAACCCGGAGGGCCAGATGGACGAGAGGGACTGGGGCGAAGCGCGGCAGGCGATGGGGCGCTGGTACTGGTGGGGCGTCCCGACCTTCTTCCGCTGTCCCCACGACGAGAGCCCCGAGGCGAGCGACATCGCGGTGCTCGGCGTTCCCCACAGTTCGGGCAACGGCTCGACAGAACGCGACCAGCATCTCGGCCCCCGCGCCGTCCGGCACGTTTCGGCGCTCTACCGCCGTGGGCACGGGCGTTTCGGCATCGTGCCCTGGGAGGTGTGCCGGATCCACGATGCGGGCGACGTCCCGCTCCCCGAGGCGATGGTCAACGACGTCAGCGTGCGCCACATCGAGGAGTATGCGAGGCGCTTCGACCGCGCCGGCACCCGGGTCGTGGCCATCGGCGGCGATCACTCCATCACGGGCCCGCTCCTGAAGGCGGTCGGCGGGCCGGGATCGCGGCTGTCCGGCGGGAAGCCTGTGGCCCTCGTCCATTTCGACTCGCACACCGACACCTACCACCACCTCCCGCACTGGCTGGGCAGCCGTCGGTCTGCCGCGCACTGGGGCAGCTACACGGTGGCCGAGGGACATGTGGACCCGGCGCGGTCCACGCAGATCGGCATCAGGCCGAATGTCGGCACGCCAGGATCGCGCCATGCCAGCGAGGAGCTGGGCTACCGCATCATCGGCATGGACGAATACGAGGAGATCGGCTGGAAGGCGGCTGCGGCCGCCATCCGCCAGCGCATCGGCGACGCGCCGGTCTACATCACCTTCGACCTCGATTCGCTGGATCCCGCCGACGCTCCCGGCGTGTCCAACATCGAGCCGGGCTATGCCGGGCTGCGCTGTGCCGACGCCATCAGGATCCTGCAATCCTTGCGCGGTCTCGACATCGTCGGCGCCGACGTCGTCTGCCTGATGCCGACCAAGGACAGCCCGAACCAGATCACCGCGATGAACGCATCCGTGATCATGTTCGAGATGATCTGCCTGATGGCGGACAGGATGGCGAAGGGCTGAGTCTTACCCGTCATCCCCGGCGCCCGGCGAAGCCGGCAGGGAGACGGCACGAGCGATTTCAGCGCCCCAGAACCGAGCTGAGGAAGTTTCGCGTGCGGGTCTCGCGCGGGTTCCCCATCACCTCGTCTGGCCTGCCCAACTCCACGATCTGGCCCTCGTCCATGAAGATGACGCGGTTGCCGACCTCCCGCGCGAAGCCGAGTTCGTGCGTCACGACGATCATCGTCATGCCGGAAAGGGCGAGGTCGCGCATGACCTTCAGCACTTCGCCGACCAGTTCGGGGTCGAGGGCGGAGGTCGGCTCGTCGAAGAGCATCAGCTTGGGCTGCATTGCGAGGGCGCGGGCAATGGCGACACGCTGCTGCTGTCCGCCCGAGAGTTCCGACGGATAGGAATTCGCCTTGTGGGCGAGGCCGACGCGGTCGAGAAGCGCCATGGCCGCCGCCTTGGCGTCCGCCGGCCTCTGCCGCAGCACCTGCACCGGTCCCTCGGTCACGTTCTGCAGCGCCGTCATGTGGGGAAAGAGGTTGAAGCGCTGGAAAACCATTCCGGTGACACGACGCTGGCGGGCGATCTCCGCTTCGCTCAGCGGGTGCAGGGCATCGCCCTGGCGGCGATAGCCCGCCAGCTCCCCGTCGACCCACAACGCGCCGGCGTCGATCGTCTCCAGCTGGTTGATGCAGCGCAGGAAGGTGGTCTTGCCCGAGCCGGACGGGCCGATGATGCAGGCGACCTCGCCCGTCTCCACGTCGAGCGTGACATCTTTCAGCGCGGCGACATGGCCGAATGTCTTGCCGACCCGCAGGGCCGAGACGATGGCCGTCATCGCCGCGTCAATCCATTGGCGAAGCCGCGGCCGAAACGGCGCTCGATCAGGCTCTGCCCGATGCTGAGCACGGTGACGACCACCAGATACCAGAGCGCGGCGACGATCAGCAGCTCCATCACCTTGGCGTTGGCGTAGTAGATGTCCTGCGCGTTGTGGAGCAGGTCGCTGAAGCCGATGATGCTGGCCAGCGAGGTGATCTTGATGAGGCCGATGAACTCGTTGCCGAGCGGCGGCACGACGACGCGCATGGCCTGCGGCAGGATGATCCGCCGCAGGGCCGTCATGCGCGACATGCCGATGGCCTTGGCGGCCTCGTACTGCCCGGAATCGACGGAAAGCAGGCCCGCACGTACGATCTCGGAGATATAGGCGCCCTCGTTCAGGCCGAGCCCAAGCAGGGTCGCCACGACGGGGGTGATGACGTAGACCGTTCTCACCTCCCACACGCCGGGAATGCCGAGGCGGGGGAAGACGAGCGCCAGGTTGAACCAGATCAGCAGCTGAAGGATGACCGGCGTGCCACGGAACAGCCAGGCGTAGAAGATCGAGGCGCCGCGCAGAATCGGGTTGGGCGAGCCCCGCGCGATTGCGAAGGCGACCCCGAGGACGATGCCGAACGCCATCGCGGCGCAGGACATCCAGATCGTGTTGACGAGGCCCCACAGGATGGTCGGCCAGACGATGTATTCGCGCACGGTCGCCCAGTCGATCTGGCCGATGGCGAAGGCGCGGATCAGGAAGGCGGCGAAGGCAAGGATGAGCACCATGGCGGCGATGCGGCCATAGTGCCTGGGCTTCACGTGGCGCAGGGTCGCGATGTCGATGTCGTCCCGGTGCGCCGACTGCTCGACGACCGGGACGGAACGGCTTCCCTGCACCGACGGCGCTGCCGTCACGGTTGGGGACCCTCGTTGATCGACAGCTTCGGATAGGCGCTGAGGTCGAGCTTCCACTTCTTGATGGCGGCGTCGTAGCGCCCGTCGGCGACGATCTTCTTCATCGCAGCGTGGACGGCGTCGCGCAGCTGCGTATCGCTCTTGTTGAAAGCAATGCCCATCAGCGTCGACGAGATCGGGTCGCCAAGCGGACGATAGGCGCCGGGCTCCATCTGGATGATGGTCGGGACGGCCTCCAGGCCCTGCACGGCCGCCACCGCCCGGCCCTGCTTCAGGTTGCTGAGCTGCTGGCCGAGGTCGGTGTCGACGATGACCGTGATCGGCTCCTTCCCGACGCAGATCTTGTCGCTGTAGGCCTTCACGGTGTCGGGATAGCTGGTGCCGCGGCTCGTCGTGATCGTCTTGCCGCACAGGTCGGTGTGCGCCTGGAGATCCTTGAGGCTCTCCATCGTGTAGAACTGCGCGCCAGCCTTGAGGTAGTCGACGAAGTCGAAGATCGCGCGGCGCTTCGGAGTGTCGTAGAAGCCGCTCATGATCATGTCGACGCGGCCCGACTGGAGCGACGGCGTCATGTTCTCGAAGGCGCCGTCCTGCCACTCGACCTTGACGCCGAGCTCCTTGGCGATCTCGTTGACCATGTCGATGTCGAAGCCGACGACCTCGTTGGTCTTCGGATCGCGGAATTCCATGGGCGGATAGCCGACGTTCTGCGCCACGCGCAGCGTCTTCGTCTTGGCGATCTCCGGCGGCAGTTCCTGCGCCAAGGCGACCGCCGGTGCCAGGAGGCACAGGGCCGCGGCGAGGCTCCTCAATCGGGCACGTGACATCACACTGATCCCCTCTCTCCGGTGTGGCGGGATCCTCTGCGGGATCCCTTGAAACTCGCGCGGCACTCCCGCCGTTCGTGGCAGGCGGATGCGCCTTGTTCCGCACCCGCCCGAAAGCGAGGCAAGGATCGGGCCGCGGTCACGCTCACGCCTTCGGGCGGGCCACCTGACGGACCGGCTGGGGCCAGAACGGCACCCTCTCCACCTGCGGCGACCATTCGCCCCGATCGACCAGTTCCCGGATGTGCGCGGCGATTTCGGCCATCGTCGCGAACCACACGCCGCCCTTGCCCTGCATGTGCTCGATCAGTTCGACCATGGCGTGGGCCCTGGCGAGGCGGCCGGAGACGAAGGGGTGCCAGATGGCTGCCCACAGGCCGCCATAGTCCCAGGCGGCGTCGAACTCGGCCCTGAACACCTCCATCGCCCGCTGCGGCGACTGGATCGGCATGCCCATGTTGAACTCTTTCATGTTCACATATTGCGGCCAGTCGTCGAGCGTGTGGTCGGAGGGCAGTTCCACGAGCCTTCGTCCCTTCTCGTCCTCCATGAGGTAGGGAACGTCGTCACCTCCGAGCGACGCGTCGTAGGTGAAGCCGTGGTCGATCAGCAGGCCGATCGTGTGCGCCGACATGGCCCCGGAGGGGCAGCGATAGCCGACGGGCGGCTTTCCCGTGACCTTCTCGATGGCGTGCATCCCGGCCTCGAGGACGCGGATCTCGTCGTCTCGGGTCAGCTGGTTGGGCCGCTCGTGCAGATAGCCATGGTGGCCCAGTTCATGCCCTTCGGACACAAGCAGCTCGGCGGCCTCGGGATAGGCCTCAAGGCACCAGCCGGGAACGTAGACGGTTTGCTTGATGCCGAAGTGGCGCCAGATCTCGACGATCCGGGGGATCGCGACGCGGGGTCCGTAGCGCAGGCTGGACGACAGGTTGATGCGTCGCGTCGCATCGTCGGGATAGTAGAGGTGGAGGAGGCTCTCCGCGTCGAAATCGAAACAGAAACAGACGGCGCAACGCGCCCCGCCTGGCCACGGGGGAGGGTTGGCCACCAGTTTCAGACCCATCTCCGGGGCTCCCCTGACGTGTTGTCCAGAGTGATCTTTGCGGGGCAGGGGTGTAGCGTCAACGCCAAATTTGGAGCGGAGTCCAACTTGAGGCATGACGGATCCGCGGCAGGAATCGCCATGGACTTTTCGAGACGGACCGGAGAGCGATGAGCAGCGAGAGCCTAAGGGAAAAGCACAGGCGAAAGCGCGCTGCCCAAGTTCTGGACGCAGCAGAGGCGCTTTTTGCCGAGCAGGGTTATGAGGCGACCCGCATCGAGGAGATCGCCGAGACGGCTTCGGTGGCTCCGCAGACGGTCTACAACTACTTCTCCACGAAGCCGAACCTGCTGATGGAACTCGCGCTGCGGCACGTCCAGGCTTCGCTGCCCGAACGGCGGGCCTACATGGCGCAATTGCCGGCCGACCCGCGGGAGGGCATCAACGGTTTCGAGCACCTTCTCGCCCGCCAGGCCATGCGCCATCTTTCGCGGGAGTGCTGGCGCATCATCCTTTCGGCCCAGTATCTCGAGCCCGGTGGCCGCGCCCACCGCACGGGCATGCGCCTGAACATGCTGATCCGGCGCCAGTATGTCCGGCTGCTCAGGATCTACCAGGTGCAGGGTGGCATCGACGCGTCGGTTGACGCGGCCGTCCTGGCGGAGCTCATCGTCGGCATCACCACCTGGAATTTTTCGCGTTTCATCGCCGCCCCTTCGATGTCGATCGAGGATCATCTGGCCCTGAGCAGGCCGCACCTCGACCTGATTCTTTCCGGCATGATCGCCCCGCCCGCCCGGCAGGGCGTGCTGGCCGGCGCATGATCTTGGAGTCAACTCCACGTTTCTGTTGCGGGATCGGGCCGGCCTTCCTACGCTGCCGGCGAGGACGGCGGCGCGGCCGGCCGGCGGGATGCTGCTCGGCACCGTCCCTGCATCGGTCGCGCCAAAGCGACGGAGGCGGCGATGGGCGCTTTGACAGAGAACGAGTGGCGCTACAACCAGCTCATCAAGCAGTTCCCCTCCGAGCCCGAACCCGCTTTCGAGGACGAGGAGCAGCAGACGGCCTGGTGGGGCCGCCGCTGGGGGTGCACCACCGATGTCGGCCGGCTGCGCGTCGTGCTGATGCATCGCCCCGGGCCGGAGGTGCTCGTCGTCGATACGGCCAAGCGACTGGACAACAACGCGTTCGGCGACGTGCAGGCTGGCTGGTACTGGCGCGGCACCGAGGCGCCGGACCTCGCCGCCATGCAGGCCCAGCACGACGTCTATGTGGCCGCGCTGAAGGCCGAGGGCGTGGAGGTGGTCTATCTCGACCAGGCCGCGCCCGGGCGCATGAAGTCCTGCTACACGCGCGACGCAGTGGTGGGCGTGGGCGGTGGCGCCATCGTGATGCGCCTCGGCCCGCGCATCCGGCGCGGCGAGGAGCTGCCGGCCACGCGCACCCTGGCGCGGCTCGGCTGCCCCATCCTGCGGACGATTTCCGGAACGGGCGTCGCCGAGGGGGGCAGCTTCGCCTGGATCAACAGGAAGACCGCCGTGATCGGCCTTTCCTCCAGGGTCAACGAGGAAGGCGCGCTGCAGGTGGAGGAGGTGCTGCGCTCGCAAGGCGTCGAGCTGCTGAAGGTCCACCTCACCGGATACCGGCTGCACATTGACGGGCTGTTCGTGATGATCGCGCCCGATCTCGCGCTCGCCAGCATCACGCTGCTTCCCTTCTGGTTCCTGCAGAAGCTCAAGGAACTCGGCATCCATCTGGTCGAACTGCATCACGAGGATGATGGCGCGATCATCAATTCTCTCGCGGTCGCGCCCGGACGGGTGATCATGCCCGAGGGCGTGTCCGGCCACACGATGGACAAGCTCGCCCTGCACGGCGTCGAGGTGATCACCGTCCCCTATGACAAGATGATCTCGGGCGGCGGCGGGCTGCACTGCTCGACGGCGCCGCTCGTGCGCGACGATCCGTGAGGGCGGGCCGATGAGCAGGGAAAAAGGCTTCAGCGCGGCGCAGGCGACAGCCCTGGCATGGTTCGACGGGAACCGCGCCGCATTCTCCGCCGACCACCTGACGATCTGGAATTTCCACGAGCCCTCGTGGCGGGAATACAAATCAGCCCAATGGTACGTCGATCGGCTCCGCCGCGAGGGCTTTTCCGTTGAGGAGGGCACGGCCGGTATGCCGACCGCCTTCCGCGCTCGCTGGTCCAACGGCCCCGGGCCGGTGATCGCGGGCTACGCCGAATACGACGCAGTCCCCGGCCAGTCGCAGGCGCCCGTGCCCTATCGCAAGCCGCGAGAGGGGGTGAGCCCGCGCGCGGCCGGCCACACCGATCCGCACTCGGCGCTGGGCATGGGCTCGCTGGCGGGGTTCCTGTCGGCCAAGGCGGCGATGCAGGCGCACGGCATCGGCGGGACGCTCGTCTATTTCGGCGAGCCGGCCGAGAAGATGTGCGGGGCCAAGCCCGTCCATGCCGCGCACGGCTTCTACGACGGGCTGGACGCCGCCATCAGCTTCCACCCGCACTCGTTCCCGGCGCTGACCAATGGCTGCTTCTGGGACACGACGAGCGCGCCCTACTGGAGCCGCATCTACACCTTCGCGTGCGAGAATCCCGAGACCTGGCAGGCGCATATCGGCGCCGGCGCCGTGACCCACGCGCACGCCATCGCGCGGGCGCCCGGCGCCATCGACGCCGTGTGCCTGATGTACACGAATTCCAAGATGATGAAGGAGTCGATGCTGCCGCATGCCGGAAGCTGGACGCTGAACGAGTTCATTCCCATCGCCGGGCAGGCGGCGGCCGACAACATCGCGCCCGGCATCGGCCAGATCCAGTATTCGATGCGCGGTCCGACCCTTGCCATGTGCGAGACGGTCTTCGACGTGCTCGACCGCAACGCCGACCACATCGCGGCGATGACGCATTGCATGGTGACCAAGGCCTGGATCACCAAGACGCGCGCCGGCCTGCCCAACCATGCCATGGCGGAGGTGACCTATCGGAACTTCGAGCGGCTGGGCGCCCCGGTCTGGGGCGAGGAGGCAAAGGCCTTCGCCCGCGATCTCCAAACCTCGCTCGACATCGCGCCGATGCAGGAGCCCTTCTTCGAGGGGCTGACGAAGCTCACTGCGCCATGGGAAGCGGAGAAGGCGTTCCGTGCGCAGCTGCCACCCTGGCAGATGAACTACGCCGCCGACGATTATGTCGACTATACCTGGCATGCGCCGACGGTCCGCCTCTACGTGGCGCGGCCGACGCTGCAGCCGCCCGGGCCGGGCGTGCGTTATCCCGAATGGGTGCGCCACGCCATGGGGGGCGTGCCAGCCTGCATCGATCCGATGTGGATGCGCGCCGCCGAGGTGATCGCCACCACCATCGTCGATCTCCTCACGCAGCCGGAATGGCTGGCGAAGGCCAAGTCGGAGTTCGATGAGCGCACCGGCGGCGGGATCGGCGGGACGAAATGGGTCCCGCCGCTGCTGCCGCCGGATTTCGAGGCTCCGATCGGCTATCGCTGGCCGGAATACGTCACGACGCCGCGCGGTGAGGAATGGACGGTTCCGTGATCGGCAAGACGGAGGGAGCTGTCTATTCGGCGACGCCGGCGCGGACGGTGTCGGAAGCCGTGGCGACCCGCCGTTCGATCCGTGAATTCCTCCCGCGCTCGCCTCCGCCCGGAGAAGTGGAGCGCATCCTGCGGCTGGCGGCGCGCGCGCCCTCGGGCGGCAACCTCCAGCCCTGGCTCGTGCACGGTCTAGAAGGTGCGCGCCTCGATGCGCTGAAGGCGCTGATGGTCCGCCGCTGCGCGCAGGATCCCGAAGGCGAGCCGATGACCTACTCCTTCTATCCTGAGCGCCTGCCCGACGCTTACTGGAACCGGCGCGTGCGCAACGGCGAGATTCTCTACGGCGCCCTCGGCATCGACAGGACGGACAAGGCGGCGCGGCTCGCCTGGATCCACGAGAACTTCCAGTTTTTCGGCGCGCCCGTGGGGCTGCTCTTCTTCATGGAGAAGGGCTTCGGCCAGTCGCAGTGGATGGACATGGGGATCTACCTGCAGACCGTCATGCTTCTCCTGCGCGAGGCCGGCCTCGACAGCTGCCCGCAGGCGGACTGGGCTCTGTTCGAGCGCACGGTCTGCGCGCATCTCGGCGTGCCGGACAATCTGACGCTGATCTGCGGCATGGCGGTCGGCTACCGCGATCCCGACGCTCCCATCAACATCGCCACGACCGAGCGCGACGACCCGAACCTGACGCTCGGCGGCGAGCCCCGTCAAACGCCATGAGGCGCCCGTGACAGACGCACCTTCCCAGGCTCCGACGGGCGGCAACGCCGTCGTGGCGTCCCTTCTCGCCCACGGCGTCGACACGGTGTTCGGCCTCCCGGGGGTTCAGCTGGATGGGCTGTTCAACGCCTTTCACGACGCCGGGGACCGCCTACGGATCATCAACGCCCGGCATGAGCAGGGCGTCGCCTACATGGCGCTCGGCTATGCCCATGCGACCGGCCGGCCCGGTGTCTATGCCTGCGTGCCCGGGCCGGGCCTGCTGAACACGGGGGCCGCGCTCGCGACCGCCTATTCGGGAGGCGTGCCGGTGCTGGCGCTCGTCGGGCAGATCCCTTCGCGCTTCATCGGCGAGGGCGGTGGCGAGTTGCACGAGCTGCCCGACCAGACGGGCATCATCGCCCGGCTGACACGCTGGAACGCGATCCCCATGAGCCCGGGAGAGGTCGGCCCCGCCATGGCGGAGGGCTTCGCCCGGCTCGCCGCAGGCCCGGGCCCGGTTGCCGTCGAACTGCCGGCGGACGTTCTCAAGGCGCCGCTCGCCGGTCAGGCGGGTGGTGGGCCTTCGTCCCCGGGGCCCCTGCCGTCACCGGACGAGCGGTCCCTCGACCGGGCCGTCGCGTGCATCGCGGGTGCTCGCTCGCCGCTCATCGTGGTCGGAAGCGGCGCGATCGGCGCATGCGACGCCGTGCGGGAGCTGTCGCGAAGGCTGGAAGCCCCTGTCCTGAGCCATCTGCAGGGCAGGGGGATCCTCGATTCGGCGAGCCCGTATGCCATTGGTCGGCCCGAGGGGGCCAGGCTGTGGCCGTCGGCGGACGTGATCGTGGCCGTCGGTACGCGGCTCAACTCGCCCCGCAAGGCGTGGGGGCTGCGGCCGGGGCAGAAGGTCGTCCGGCTCGACATCGACGCCGCGCAGTTCACCCGGGGCGCTCCCCCGGAGGTCGCCCTCCACGGCGACGCCCGGCTGGTGCTGGAAGACCTCCTGGCACGGTTGCCCGCGGGCTCCACGCGCCCGTCCCGGCGGGAGGACCTGAGCCGCCTGAAGTCGGATATCGCCTCGCTCTTCGAGGCCCGGCTCGCGCCGCAGATGGCCTATGTCCGTGCGCTGCGATCGTCGCTGCCGCCCGGGGCGACGGTGGTCTGCGACTACACGCAGGTGGCCTATGTCGCGACGGCGGCCTTCGACGTGCACGAGCCGCGCCGGCTGATCACGCCGGGATACCAGGGCACTCTCGGCTTCGCCTATGCCACCGCGCTGGGCGCCAAGGTGGGGCGGCCCGAGCATCCCGCCGTGGCGCTGTGCGGCGACGGAGGCTTCCTCTTCACAGGCAACGAGCTGGCCACGGCGGCGGCGCACGGCATCGGCGCGATCGCCATCGTGTTCACGGACGGCGCCTATGGCAATGTCCGGCGCATGCAGGAGGACCTTTACGGCGGACGCGTCATCGGGTCGGAGCTGCGCAATCCGGACTTCGTGCAGTTCGCGGCAGCGTTCGGCGTCGCCGCGCGGCGGGCGGACGGGCCGTCGGGTCTCGCCGAGGCCCTTCGTTGGGCGATGGCGGAGCCCGGGCCGACGCTCATCGAGGTTCCCGTCGGAAAGATGCCGGACCCGTGGGATCTCCTGGAGCCGAGCCTTGTCTGAAGGCGGCGCGCCGCGACGCGCGCCGCCTTTCTGGCTCACTGGTGGTCGTACTGGTCGCCCTTGGTGACGTAGGGGACCACTGTTACCGCCCCCGAAGCATCGACGGCGAAGCCACGCACGCCGGCATAGGAGATGCCGTTGTCCTCGAGCAGCTTCTGTGCGGCCGCTTCCTTGCCGGCGGGGACGTAGACGAAGAAGTGCTTCACATGGGTCGGCGGGTCGTGGTCGGTCGCCTCCGACGCGGCCTTGAGAAGGGGAAGCCGGGCGGAGTCGACCTCCATCTCGACCTCGCCGATCTCGCGCGTGCGTCCCGTGCGGTCGACGACGTGAATGTCGGGAAAGTGCTCTCCCACCGGCGTCTGGATGGGCTTCGTCTTCTTCGGCGCGTTGGTGATCGTGACGTAGCCTTCCGGCCAGGTCGTCTGCCCCGGGAAGGGAAAGCGGGTCCGTGCGATGTGCTGGACGACGTCGTCGTGCGTGCTCATGGCGATCCTTTCACGAGGTGCGGGGAGTTGACCGGGATGCCTTGACCGCCGCTTCGCGGCGGTGTTCGGCGAAGACCATGAGGAATCCGGAGGCGACAACGAGCGCGGCGCCGGCATAGGCGCGCAGCTCCGGCACGTCGCCGAAGACGAGGTAGCCCAGCAGGAAGGCGACGAGGATCGAGCTGTATTCCAGCGTCGCCAGGACCGGCGCCGGGACGCGGCTCGCGGCCGAGTACAGCGTGAATTGCGCTCCGGCTCCGATCACCCCGGCCACGGCCATCCAGCCAAGGTCGATCGCGGTGCCTTCCATGGGGCCGCTCAGGAAACCCAGCGCAGCGCCGGCCACGAGAACTGTGTTGGCCCATGTCATCTGCACCAGCGCGCTCTCCTGCAGGGCGCCCCAGCGCAGCATGACGAGCGCCGCCGCCCAGCACAGGGAGGCGAGCAGCGCGATGGCGACCCCCGGGGAGAGCTCGAAATGGGCGAGGCCGCTGGCCAGCGCCACCCCGCCGAAGCCGGCGAGGACGGCGAGCCACTGAGCCCAGGTGAGCCGTTCCCCCAGGATCGGACCGGAGACGAAGGAGACGATCACCGGCGAGAGGAAGTAGATGATGGTCAGCGTGCCGAGCGGCAGCGTCCTGGCCGCCAGCGCGAAGAAGAACCACCCGCCCAACATCAGGACGCCCCGAACGATCAGCTGCCGTTTGATCGGGCTGGCGAGGGACTGCCGCACCAGCACACCGCGTCCGATGGCGAGGCCGATCAGCAGGGCGGTGAGGCTGCGCACCATGATCACTTCCCAGACCGGGAGCGCCATGACGAGCTTCTTCGTCACCGAATCCTGCAAGGGAAAGCAGACATTGGCGCACAGGACGAGGAGCGTGGCGACGATCAGGCCGCCCTTTGCGCCCGGCCTTGCCGACGGGGGCATGCAGGATCCTTTCGGTCGCCGTCGCCAGGGTCCGATCCTCCGGGGCGGGACGTCCGCCTGAAGTTGGAGTCCACTCCAAAGAGTGTGTCGCGTGTCGGTGCGCCGCGTCAAGCACGGCCGGGCACGACGGGGAGGCGGGTCGGCCCGATCGTCCCCGCGGGGCGCGTGTGGCCGCGAGACACGGGCTCCGGACCCGCATCACGGCGCTAGACGGGATCGCGCGCGAGGGGAGCCGTCGAGCAGTGGATCCCTCCGCCGCCGAGTTCGACGCAATCGTAATCGAGACTGAGGACGGAGATCCCCGCCCTGTCCAGTGCATCGGCGAGACGCGGCGTGCGCGAGGTGTGCATGACGACCCGGCCGGGCGCCACCGCGAGGCAGTTGAGCGAGAAACCGTTGTCGTCGGGCGGCAGCTCGATCATGCGGATCTTGCGGCGCTGCAGCTCCTCGATGAAGACGTAGGGCAGCTCGTTGATGTTCACGATCGCCGTGTCGACGTCGATCATCACGAAGGCACCGTCGATGTGGATGCGGTAGCCGGGCACGGGAACCTTGATGAGCTCGACGCCCAGGGAGTTCATCGCCGCCTCGACCTGCCGCACACCTTCCATATTGCAGGCGACGCTGACCGAGCAGACGGCGGTCTTCTCGTCCAGATGGGCGAAGCCGCCTCCTTCGAAGACGGCGCCGCCGTGGAGGGTCGCGAGGATTGGGCAACCGGCCTTGGCGAGCGCGCGCGTGACGGGGAGCTCCTCGCCCCTTCGCACCTTGCGGGCGAGCCGCGTGACGATGGCTCCGCCCTTCACCCCGATCACGCTTTCACGCGTGTAGATCTGCTTCATCCGACCGGGCGCAGCCTCGCCGACATAGATCACGTCGACGCCCTCGGACCTCAGGATCGCGGCGAGCTGGTCGTGCGCGGCCTGCATTGCCGGAAGATCGGGCAATGTCCTGCCCATCCAGTACCACCCGGTCTCGGGATCGCCGAAGCCGCCGATCTCGGGGATGGGCTTGTCCGTCACCACCGACAGTTCGTCGCCCGGGCGGTGCATGAGGACCGCGCGAAGCCTGCCGACATCGTTGGTGCAGCCCCAGGGCCGGCCCCAGACCTCCGTCTGCTCCCCGGCCGTCTCGAAGCGGGGTTCCGGCACCGAGCCGAACATCTTGAAGAAGGTGTTCTCCCGATACTCGTGTTCGCTCATCGCCGGGGTGTGATGGGTCACGGCATTCTCCTCGAGTGGCTCCATGCCGCCCCGGGGATCTGCGGAGACACGGCGCTGGAAGCAGTTTGGAGTTGACTATACATGCGCCGTGCCAACGTTTGCGAGGTCGGGGCCGGGCTCTTTCGCGGCGGGAGTGCGGGACGCGGCCTTCAGCGGAGACGAGATGACCGACCGATTGCCTGTTGCCGATCCTTGGTTCATCCGCCGCGAGGTGGATGACGGCATCTATCTTCTCACCGAGCCGCATGTGGTGCGGCTCTACAGGGCCAACCTCTTCCTCGTGAAGGGAACGAAGCACGATCTGCTCGTCGACACCGGGATGGGGATAGGCGACCTGCGCGCCGCCATCGCGCCGCTCGTCGACAAGCCGCTCGTGCTTTTCACCACCCACACCCATCTCGACCATATCGGCGGCCATTCGGGCTTTCGGGATGTCGACATCCTGATCCATCACGTCGAAGCGCAGAATCTCCGCGCCCCTGATTTCCCCACCGGACTGAGCTATGCCGGGTTCAGCGACGACCAGCGCGCGGCCTACCGGGCGGCGGGCTTCGACACGAGCGGCTGGCTCGTCAACGCGGTTCCCGAGGCAGGCTACGACCTCGACGGCTACAGCGTGGGCGGGGCGGAGCCGACGCGCCTGGTGGGGGAGGGCGACGTGCTCGACATTGGCGGCCATGTCTTCGAGATCATGCACCTGCCCGGCCATTCACCCGGCAGCATCGCGCTGTGGGAGAAGAGGACCGGCCTCTTCATCGCCGGCGACGTGATCTATGACGGGCTGATCATCGACACGACGCCGGATGCCAGCATCCCCGACTACCTCGCCACGATGGAGCGTCTGCGCAGGCTGCCAGTCGACCTCGTGCTGGGCGGCCACCGGGAGCCCTTCGGCCGCGGCCGGATGATCGAGATCATCGACGACTACATCGACAGCCGCACGGCGGGCCGCGCCGCGCCTCCGCCAACCGCCTCGTTCTGAAGGGCGGAGCGCCTGCGCGGCGCCCCGCCTCCGGTGCCTCAGATCGAGCCCGCCTCCACCATGTAGTTGTTGGCCGTGCACATGGCCGCGTCGTCGGAGGCGAGGAAGAGCACCATGCGCGCGAGGTAGTGGGGCTCGATGAGGTCGGGCAGGCACTGGCGCCGGCGGTGACGCTCCAGCGCCTCGGGCGTGGCCCAGAGTTCCTTCTGGCGGGTCGTCATGACCCAACCCGGCACGACGGT
>JAESFG010000428.1_pt1 | contig 38688 bp, 23 predicted proteins | sample 9269371 | NCBI WGS metagenome assembly JAESFG01 (sample SAMN14506227, study PRJNA617093) | algae metagenome | isolation source: Aetokthonos hydrillicola CCALA 1050 (B3-Florida) and co-occurring... | place: USA: South Carolina | collected 2013-01-01 | reverse complement strand
TAGAACTAAAACCATTTCTCCCCTCTCCCAACTTTGGGAGAGGGGCTGGGGGTGAGGGCTCAAATGGTAACAACCAAACCCTTAATCACTAAATGTGCCGTTCACTTGTAAGCCCTCATCCCCTAACCCCTTCTCCCAAGCATGGGAGAAGGGGAACTAGAACTAAAACCATTTCTCCCCTCTCCCAACTTTGGGAGAGGAGCTGGGGGTGAGGGCTCAAATGAAGCTACTATTTAAAGTAGGTCAAAACCTTGTAAAATAAGGGTTCTTTCTTTTGTCTTATTGTACTACATATATAGTGGAATAGTAGTTTTTGATCTTAATAGGAGGAAAAAAATGAATATATTTGGTATCGGTTTACCAGAAATGGCTGTCATTATGATAGTGGCACTATTAATCTTTGGCCCCAAAAAGCTGCCAGAGATTGGTCGTAGTATGGGGAAGGCGATTCGTGGTTTTCAAGAAGCGTCTAAGGATTTTCAAAACGAATTTCAAAAAGAAGCAGCTCAGTTGGAAGAAGCTGTGAAAACCAGTGCTGAACTAGAACCTAAGCAAATTGAGGCTGTCAAGCCAAACACTGATACGGTTAATTCTTAAGAGAAACGATAATCAAGTGACGGAAACTGTTGCCAAGAAAGCTTTGATAATTCCCCAGCTAATTGTCGGGTTGGGGAACCCAGAGCCTAAATACGATCAGACACGCCACAATATTGGCTTTGCTGCTGTAGACTCTATATCACGGCAGTGGAAAATTCCCCTAGCGGAAAGTCGTAAGTTTCACGGGGAATACGGTGAGGGAATAACGAGTGGCGGAGCAAAAATTCGTTTGCTGAAGCCGCTTACTTATATGAATCTCTCAGGACAAGCAATACAAGCTGTCACGAGTTGGTATAAGTTACCGCCTGAATCGGTGCTGGTGATTTATGATGACATGGATCTACCGTTGGGTAAAACTCGCCTGCGGATGTCTGGTTCTGCTGGGGGACACAATGGTATGAAAAGCGCGATCACACACCTTGGTTCCCAAGATTTCCCTCGTCTGCGAATTGGTATTGGTAGACCAAAAGGTTCAGCTGCTAGGGATGAGTCCGGGAGTACAGTCTCTTATGTTTTAGGAAGATTTTCTGCTACTGAAAGTCAGCTAATGTCTCTTGTACTGCAGTTTGTGGCTGAGTGTATAGAATTATCTATTAAACAGGGAGTGGAAAAAGCTATGAATATTTGTAACAGCCGCACCCTGGAAATTCCTGAGTCTTAACTTTTTCACCTACGGAATATGAGAACTAGGAGTTGTAGTCTACTATATGCTTATGCAGGCAAGATGTAAGCAGACTAAATTCTTCTCTATCTTTCGTGACTCGAGAGTAATCAGCAATGCTAGCAGAGATTGACCCGGGAACTTTAATTAACTATCGCTATCAAGTTCAGGAAGTTCTTGGACAAGGAGGCTTCGGGCGAACCTACCTAGCAGCTGACACTCAGCGTTTCGGAGATAATTGTGTCCTCAAAGAGTTTGTACCTACCAATCGAGCACAACAACAACTGGAAAAATCCCAGGAGCTATTTGAGCGAGAAGCCAGGGTATTATACCAAATTAATCATCCCCAAATTCCTAAATTTTTAGCTTGGTTCACCGATCAAGGACGGGTGTTTATAGTACAAGAGTATATTGATGGGAAAACTTACTCTCAACTTTTGCTGGAGCGCCTTTCTCAGGGACACCCGTCCTTTTCTGAAGCTGAAGTGATCCAGTGGTTAGGCGATCTCCTACCTGTTTTGGAATATCTACATGAGATTAAAATCCTTCATCGGGATATTTCGTTAGATAATGTTATGTTTTCTAACTCTCAATCCAAACCTGTACTGATCGATTTTGGATTGGTTAAGGAGAAAGTATCCCGGATTTGGTATGTTGATTATAAAGATTCAGCACAACATGCTCTCGGAACAGTTTTGGGAAGAATAGGCTATGCCTCGCCAGAGCAGATTCGTATGGGGCAATCATATCCTTCTAGTGACCTCTATGCACTAGGTGTTTGCGCCATTGTTTTGTTAACTGGTAAAATGCCAGACTTGTTAATGGATCAGTCTTTAGAGTGGCAATGGCAATCATACGTCAATATCAGTGACTCTCTAGCTCAGATATTGAACAAAATGCTTGCAGAAAAACCTAAACAGCGTTACCAGTCAGCGAAAGAAATTCTCTGTGATCTCCAGCCACTTATTTTACCTAGCGAAACTGACGTAAACCAGCCGCTGAAAAAATTACATATTAGTATTGATCAAGCCGATAAAGATCGCCAAGTTGCTGAGATTCTAGAGTCAGACGACTTTAAAATACTAGAGCAGCAGGCAAAAAATTTTAGAACAAGCGCTAAAACAACAACTGAATCTTATTTGACAGCAGAGACACATCAGCCTCAAGCTTCCTATGAAGAATCAATTAACAGTCCATCTGCTGAGCCAGAGATCAGAACTTCAAAACCTTCGCCGAAAACCTTTGTACCTTGTGTTCCTCTCACTCCAGAGTTTCTAGAACATTGTCGGCAGCAATTAGTTCGTAGCGCTGGACCATTTGCTAATATTCTTTTTGACGAGATCCTAGCCAAAAACCCAGAAATTACACCTGAGCAACTAATTGAAACATTGGCAGCAGAAATTCCTAATGCTCAGCGTGCCCAAGAATTTAAAAACCGGGTCAAAACCTCACTTTCAGAACCGACACAAGTCCCTTTTTTTCAAGAACAGAACGCTTCACAATCAGCAATAGATGACATCACTGAGTTGTACCGGGCAACCGGGCGCCTAACTTACGTCCAAACAGGTAAGCAGATTGAATTGCCAAAACATCTTTCCGTTATTCACATTGGCAAACCAAATAACCGCTTTACTCCAGATATTGATGTTTCATCATTTGACTATTCAAAAATAGTCTCACGAATTCATGCCAATATCTACGTTGAAACAGATGGTTTCTATATTGAAGACTTGAAGAGTGCTAATGGAACTTTCCTGAACACTTCGCGCCTCTCTCCAGGAATTCGATATCGCTTAAGCTCAGGCGATCTCATAGGTTTAGGTAGTGAGACTTTGGTAACATTCCTTTTTCAAATTTTTTAGGCTTATTCTTTTGTTAAAAATAGTTAAATCAACCCAGCCTAGCACTAACCTTAATTCAAGGGTATTGAAATATATTGAGGATAGTTAAGATAAAGACTCAATCATTGCTCAAAAGATCTATTGGCAATGATTTTTTTCATAACTGAAATTGGATAATTATATAACTTTTTTTGTGTCTGAAGTTATCACTTTTTCTGCCACTATCTCATCAAGTCTAATTGTATAGTATTTAGTAAAGGTATCACAAATTTAATAATCCAAATTTTCCCATCATTAAGTTTTTGCTTAATGTAACATAACATCCTAAATCACTAAAAGGACAAGACTTTGAGGTGTTGGGTTACCCCGCCGGAAGTCGCCATAGGCGTCTACGTTCCTCAACCCAACCTACATTTGTATCAATCATTTTTTGAATTGGTATTAATTCCTCGATACAAAACTATGGTTAGCTCTTTTTATCAATGCGTAATTTCTATGGATTTTCAAGAAGTTATAAGATTTACTGATGCTTCTGTGTTTGCTAAGATGGGCAAACATTTAAATGACCTTCAAATAGTTCTAATTCAAGCAGCTTGGTCTACGTGTCATCTAAGCTATGAAGAAATTGCACAGCAAAATGGTTACTCGGGAAATTACCTCAAGCAAGATGCTGGACCAAAGTTATGGCAAATGCTATCAGAAGTATTTGGGGAAAAGATTAGAAAAAACAATTTTCGGTCAGCTATAGAACGCCATGCTAATCTAGCTTCTCAAATATCCTTACAAACAGATATCGTAACAGGCTCTGAAGACACAAAAGTACTTTATGGATCTGATCGCTCCAGATCATCTTCATCGGATCTGGTAAATCCTTCAGTTCTCACAGACACAAATGATGGTGTAGAAATCATTCACCATGCGCAAATTTGTGACAGCCATAAACATCAAAACTGGGGTGAGGCTCCTGATGTTTCAATATTCTGTGGGCGTAGGAATGAACTCACTCAACTGGAGGAATGGATTATAACAGAACGCTGCCGCCTAGTGGGAATTGTGGGCATGGGGGGAATTGGCAAAACTCATCTCTCTGTCAAGTTAGCTGAACGAATTCAAGGGCGATTTGATTATGTCATTTGGCGATCGCTGCATAATGCCCCATCTCTTCAAGAGATTCTTACCAGTTTACTCCAATTCATTGCCAATACTGAGGAAAACGACTTACCAGCAACCATAGATGATAAAATTTCATACCTGATTGATTGTTTACGAAAGTACCGATGTTTATTAGTCCTGGATAATGCTGAGACAATTCTGCAGGATGGAGAATGTGCTGGAAAATACAAACAAAATTATGAGGATTATGGCGACTTCTTTAAGCGTTTGGGAGGATGTCGCCATAATAGCTGCTTAATATTAACCAGTCGACAAAAACCCAAAGAAATTGCCGTAATGCAAGGTGATACCCTACCAGTTCGTTGCCTCAAATTACGAGGTTTAAGCGCATCAGCCGGACAGACACTGCTTCAACTAAAGGGTTGCTACTGGAAGTCAGAGGATGAATGTAGAGTCCTTATAGAACAATATTCAGGCAATCCACTAGCATTAAATATAGTAGCCGCTGCAATTCAAGAATTATTCGAGGGTAGTATAGCAGAATTTCTTAAATATAAGACTTTAGTTTTTCATGAAATTCGCGCTCTTTTAGAGCAGCAGATTAGCCGATTACCAGATTTAGGAAACACAATTTTGTACTGGCTGGCAATTAATCGTGAACCAGTCTCCCTTGCTGAATTACAATCGGATATTTATCCCAATGTTTCAGGACAAACATTACTAGAAACTTTGAAATCTTTAATCCAGCACTCATTAATTGAACAAAAAGCAAACCGGTTCTTATTACAGCCATTGCTAATGGAATATATAACCAATCTCTTAATTGAGCGGGTTTGTCAAGAAATAGAGACAGGCGAACTGAATTTGCTTAACAACTATGCTTTGCTGAAAGCTCAGGCTAAAGAATATATTAGAAAAACTCAAATTACCTTTATCATTCAACCTCTTATAGACAGGCTGATTACTGTTTTTAAAACTAAAGTTAATTTGGATATTCAACTTAGACAAATTATTTCAAAACTACAAGTAGAATCACCCGATGAACCTAGCTATGCTGCTGGAAATATCCTCAATCTTCTTTGCCAACTGCAAACAAACTTAAGTGGCTATGATTTTTCTCAATTAAAAATTTGGCAAGCCTATCTACAAGATGTCAATTTACATAATGTAAATTTCACTGGCGCTGATTTTGATAAGTCTGTGTTTGCTCAGTATATGGCAAAGATTTTGTCAGTAGCATTTAGTCCTGATGGTCAAATATTGGCAACAGGTGACGCTAATGGTGAAATTCGTTTGTGGCAATTGGACGATAGCAAACTCCTTCTGGTTTGTAAAGGACACACAGATTGGGTACAATCTGTCGCCTTCAGCCCTGATGGTTGTACGCTGAGTAGTGGCAGTAGTGACCAGACGATGAAGTTGTGGGATGTGAAAGACGGTAGGTGTCTCAAAACATTCTTAGGACACAATGAGCGAGTTCGTACTGTGGCTTTCAATCCAGATGGGACTATTTTGTGCAGTGGTGGTAGCGACTCAACAGTGAGGTTTTGGGATGTTAAAAGCGGTGAATGTCTAACGATTTTGTCAGGGCACACCAGTTACATTTGGTCCGTTGCCTTTACTCCAAATGGGATGATGCTTGCTAGTGGTAGCGAAGATCGGACGGTAAAACTCTGGGATGTCCAAACAGGTGAATGCTTGAAAACTTTAACAGGTCATACTCATTGGGTTCGTACCGTAGCTTTTAGTCCTGACGGGAAAACACTAGCTAGTGGTGGTGGTGACGGAACAGTAAAACTTTGGGATGTTCGTGACGGTACTAAAGTGAAAGTTCTCGAGGGACACAACCAACGGTTACGAGCCTTGGCATTTAGTCCAGATGGCAGTACACTAGCTAGTGGCAGTGGCGACCACACCGTGAAATTGTGGGATGTATCAGAGGGTAAGTGCATGAAAACTCTCCACGGACATAGTGGTCGCTTAACGTCGCTTGCTTTTAATCCAGATGGAACAATTCTGGCTAGCGGTGGTGAAGATCAAGCAGTGCGGTGCTGGGACGTATCAGAAGGTAAGTGCCTGAAAACTTGGCAGGGTTATGCTAGTGGGATACGGGCAGTTGCTTTTAGTCCAAAGGGAACAATTTTAGCCAGTGGGAATGAAGACTCGACGGTAAAGCTTTGGGATGCTCGTACTAATCAACAACTCAAAATGATAACTTCCAGCGCAGGAAGTGCCATCACCTTGCAAGGTCATACTGGTTGGGTTTCCTCGGTTGCTTTCAGTCCAGATGGAACCATGCTAGCTAGTGCAAGTAGTGACCAAACTCTAAAATTATGGGATGTTTTGCAGGGTAAGTGTCTCAAAACTTTGCTAGGACATACTCGTTGGATCAGCTCAGTTGCTTTCAGTCCAGATGAAACAACTTTAGCTAGTTGTAGTGGTGATAGTACCTTACGGTTATGGAATATTCTTACTGGCAAATGTATAAAAATTTGTCAAGGACACAGTGGTTGGCTCTGGTCGATTGCATTCAGTCCTGATGGTCTCACTGTAGCTAGTGCTAGTGAAGACAAGACATTGAAATTATGGGATGTTTCGACTGGTGAATGCTTGAAGACTTTTGAGGGACATAGTAGTTGGGTTCAGTGTGTCGTATTTAGTCCTGATGGCAAGACATTAGCTAGCGCTAGTTGTGACCAGAGTGTGAGACTTTGGGATGTTAGTACTGGTAAATGCTTGAAAACTTTTTGGGGACACATAAGCTGGGTTCAGTGTTTAGCATTTAGTCCTGATGGGAAAACATTGGCTAGTGGTAGTTGCGACCAAACTGTGAGGCTGTGGGATGTCAGTACTACAAAATGCTGGCAAACTTTATTGGCGTATACTAATTGGGTATGGTCAGTTGCTTTTAGTCCAGACGGAAAAGTTTTAGCTAGCAGTAGTCAAGACGGAACGATAAAGCTTTGGGATGTTAACCAAGGTGAATGCTTAGAAACTTTAAGAAGTAAAAGACCTTATGAAGGTATGCGCCTTAATCAAGCTAGAGGTTTAACTGAAGCTGAGCTAGCCACCTTGAAAGGTTTAGGTGCACTGAAAGGGGAGAGCATTTTGTAATTTCAGTAAGTCAGCGTATATACACTTAATTTTTCTCCCGAACTTACTTAGGCGGGTAAGATTTCTTTTTTATAATTCAAAAATTTTCAAAAGATAAGGGCTAATGTATTCATTGCAAATTCTCGATAGTTCGACAGCCGCAGCTTATGAGAGCATGACATTTCCTCTGTTTCGCTCTCACCTGCAAGTCCTCGAGCCACAAGGACTGACAGTAGCAATTGGGGCTGCTGATTTGGGGCAACCGATTGGGTTAGCCCTAGCTGAGATCCAATCAGATCATCACTCTGCTAAAGTGCTATCTTTATACGTCAGTCCCGAACGCCGCAACGCCGGAATCGGAAGAGCCCTCCTCACTCGTTTAGAGCAAGTGTTGTCTCAAAGAGGTTGTACGAATGTTTCTATAGTCTATATGACGGGTAAGCCGACAACGTCTGCTCTAGAACACCTGCTCCAAAAATGCCACTGGTCAACGCCAACACCACGAATGCTCATCTGTAAGAGCGATAACCGTGCTTTAGACGCCCCTTGGCTGAAAATATATGAACATCTACCGCCCTCATTTGCCATTTTTCCCTGGTGCGAATTAACCAATGACGAACGAATCGCCATCGAAAAACAGCAAGAGACAAATCCTTGGATTCCAAACGAGTTAGTTCCTTTTCCGCACGAAGAAGGTATGGAACCTCTGACCAGTTTTGGGTTGCGTTACCAAGGACAAGTGGTAGGATGGCTAATTACCCATCGGATTTACCCAGACACCATCCGCTATACTTGCGATTGGGTCAGAGAAGATCTCCAGAAAACCGGCTGCTTACTTGCTCTCCATGCTAAAGCGCACAAGCGTCAAGCGATCGCAAAAATTCCGAAGGCCATTTGGACTGTACCTTTGCAGCATTCAAACATGGTACGCTTTGAAGAATATGAGAAAGACTATTTAACTTCTATCGAGCAAACTAACGGATCATTTAAAATTTTGAATGCTTCTTCGGACATTTAAAGTTCTTCCTTTACTATGTATCAAGAAAGGCAGAGGGCAGAAGGCAGAAGGGAATACTGGCTCCAGATCTGGTGCCCGTGACTGAAAGGAACAAGGGTCTAAAACCCGATCGTCTACTTAGCTATCAGCCAGCGATTTAAATCGCTGGCTGACTATTAGGATGCTTCCAAATAGTAAAAATTCAAGTTTGCAATTAAGGAACTAGAAAATAACCTGAATTTTTACCAAGAAACTTCTGAACTTTTATGAACTTTCCTATATGGCATTTCATCATTTTCCGAATTAAATTTGAAGAAGAAAAACACCAGCGTTGTAAGAGATTTAATAAATCTTAGCTGGTATCACTCAACTCACAACCACAGGAGATAAAAATTATGACTCAAACAGGAGTAAATCCATCTAATAGCGAACAACAATTCCTCGACGAGCAACTCCAAGCTCGACTGGCGATTGAGTCGCTAATAATTTCCAAAGCTTGGGTAGATGAAAATTTCAAGCAAGAAGTACTCAGCAATCCTAAAGCAGTAATTGCACGGGAATTAAATACTCAAATTCCTGACGGGGTTGAAGTTAAAGTACTTGAAGAAACCCCAACGACCTATTATTTATCCCTTCCGATGAAGCCCTCTGTCAGCGCTGAAGGAGAACTTTCTGATCAGGAACTAGAAGCTGTTGCGGGTGGAAGTATCAAAGGGTCGATAGTCAATACTGTTATCTCAGGAGTCTCAGGGTGTATATCCAAAGGATGCTAATACCTTTCCTTTTTGATATCTAACCACCGGCCAATGGCGGTGCTAGTGGTCAACAGGAGTAACTTTGTTGAGTGTAAGCGTCGCCCTAAAAGGTTTGCCAGTTCTTTTACTTGGGGAGACCCTTCTGAGCGACTGGCTCACCGCCTCTAGAGCTTTCTGCGTCGGTTCCCATTTGGCAAAGTTAACTTGCCTGACTACTAGCGGTTAGAGAGAGTCTAATCTATGAAGCTGGCTCTCTCGCTTTTTCCAATTTTTAGCCTAATCATCTCACCTCAAAAGGAGATTTCACTGTGACCAAAGCAGAAGCAACTTCAATTTAATGGATAATGTTGAAGCATTTTTCAACAGAACTAAAACCGCTATATACCACCAATTTTAAGAGTTTAAATTTCCCTCTCATAACCAGATAATTTATTTTTTATATCTACTTAAAAATGAAATTATATCAGAAAGATTTAGCTCAAATAGTCGGGAAGGCGAGTATCATAGCCGAACGCCTAAAATCTAATGTATTGATTAATGAAGATCTTATAAATAACTCAAGTGTTAACTCCCGACTTGAGCGCTGGTGTCGGGTTGCAGCTAAAGGAAATGCCCAAAAATTTGAGAAGCGTCTCGCTTGGGATGGTCTAGATGTAAACACAGTCCGTCGTGTTCTCGACACACCAAGCTGGGTTAAAGATGCACCTCAGCCAGCTTGGGCGGAAACCCTTGCAGCTATAATGGGGAGTATGGGTTCAGTAGAAATCGTTGAGAAAAGCAATTTGAACCAGTATCGCTTTATCGATCCTGAAGAGCCAACACCTTTTGAAACTGTTTTTATCCCATTTGTTGAGGTTGCTAGAAAGCAACTCATTGCTCAAGCAAAGGGCAAATATCAGTTACTAGAGCAACAAGTTCAAGTAGTTCTAGAACGCGACCTTGTACAAAAACTTGCTAGCATAGGTGGACAAACTCTGCAAGCAGAATTTGTCACTTTTCGTAACTTTAGACGCTCCAGTCTCGTTTCCTCAGTGGTGCAGTCGGGTGGTAGTCCTGCTAGAGAACTGTACCAGCAGTTTATTGAACACCTACTGAGCGATAATCTATTGTCCTTTTTCCAGAAATACAGTGTATTGGCGCGGCTATTGGCAACAGTTACCAATTTGTGGGTTGAGGCGATTAGCGAGTTTCTTCAGCGCTTGGCAAAAGATTGGTGGGAAATTCAACAAACTTTTCAGGTTGAAGGTGAATTGGGACAAATAGTAAAACTAGATCTGAATATTGCTGATGCTCATAATCGTGGGCGTTGTGTGATTATTATCGAATTCAGCTGTGGTCTAAAGCTCGTTTATAAACCCAGAACGTTAGGATTGGAGAAGGCTTATTTTCAACTACTTTCTTGGTTCAACGAGCAAGGAACAGCTCTGCCTTTCAAGGTGCTTACAGTAATTGACTGCTCTAGTTATGGCTGGGTTGAGTATGTGGCGCAATTACCCTGTGAGAACGATTTAGCCATCAAGCGATACTATCAGAGAGCAGGAGCTTTGCTGTGCCTGCTTTATGCATTAAAAGGCAAAGATTGCCACTATGAAAACCTGATTGCTAGCGGTGAGCATCCCGTCCTGATCGATTTAGAAACCCTGCTACAAGCAGAAATTAGAGAACTGGAAGATCAGGGTGATTATGGAGAGTTACAAACCTTAGTCAATCAGGTACTTGATAATTCCGTACTCAGTACGGGTTTATTGCCAAACTGGGAATTGAGTCCCGATGGGCACACCCTCTTTGATGTCAGCGGATTAGGGGGAGTTGGCGAACAGCAAATGCCTTATCAAATCCTAACCTGGCATAATGTTAACACTGACCACATGGCGTTAGGCCAGCAGTACGGCAAGTTAGCGCACCAAGCTAATTTACCCACCCTTGACGGTGTTATCTGCTTGCCGAATGGCTATACAGAGGAAATCGTCGATGGCTTTCGCCAGATGTATCAGTTCCTGCTTGATCGCCAAGCAGCCATCCTAGCACCTGATGGGCCCTTAGCTTCTCTAGCTCGTCAGAAAGTGCGCCTTCTGTTTCGTAACACTAGGCTCTATGGAGTTGTACTAAAAAATGCCCTCGCTCCCCAGTTTCTTCAAAATGGTGCAGACTTCAGTATCGAATTGGATATACTTAGCAGAGCGTTTCTCGTCTGTGACGAAAAACCTTACTGCTGGCAACTGCTCAGACGAGAAGAGGAGGCATTGGCGCAATTAGATATGCCGTACTTGAGTGCCTATTCAGACAGCAATGCACTGATAATTTCTTCAGAGGAAACCATTGCCGGAGCGTTACGAGAACCTAGCTACGACTCGGTTATTGCTCGCCTACAGCGACTTAGCTCTGAAGACTTGGCACAGCAAACTTCTATTATCAGGGGTTCTCTGTATGCGCTAGTCGCCACCGACCTAGACAATTCCTCTATGTCTGAGAATAAGCTTCCTAAGCTTGGTGACTTTACTCCTTTAAGCCGAGAGGCGATGTTGCAACAGGCACTTTTAATCGCTGCCGATCTTAAGGAAAAGGCAATTTACACGGCTGATGGCATGACCCGTTGGACTGGCTTAGAGTATATGCCAAAAACGGGACGACTACAATTACAATTGATAGACTTCGGCCTAGAAGGCGGGTGCGGGATTGCTTTATTCTTGGCTGCGCTAGAAAGGGTTACGGGAGGAGCCGGTTACCGTGACTTGGCTTTGTCTGCTCTCAAGTTGCTCCGCAGAATCTTGAACAATTTTAAAGCTTACCAACTACTGAAAATGTCCGTCGATCTGGGAGCTACGGGTGGTTTTGGCTCAATACTTTACGCGCTGGTCAAGGTCAGTCAATTTTTAGATGAGCCAGCACTCTTAAAAGATGCTAGACAACTCGCCTTCTTACTAACTCCCACTGATATTATTGGCGATCGCGACTTAGATATTAGTACAGGAACCGCAGGGGCGCTGCTGGGATTATTAGCGTTGTACCAAGCAACGGGGGATTCCTCTACGCTAGAAATGGCGGTTACCTGCGGTCAGCATTTGCTCGCTCGTCGCTCTATAAGCGAAACGGGTTATAAAACATGGAAAGCGATGGGATTAGAAAAACCACTAACAGGATTTTCCCATGGGGCAGCAGGTATTTCCTATGCTTTGCTGCGATTGTACGGCGTCACTTCTGATCTAGCTTATTTAGAAGCTGCCAAAGAAGCGATCGCCTACGAAACCAGCGTCTTTTCACAAGAGGCGAAAAATTGGCCGGATTTTCGACCCTTCGTCCTGAAGGACAAACAACCCACCTTTATGACCAGTTGGTGTCACGGAGCATCGGGAATTGGTCTAGCTCGTTTAGGAAGCTTGAAATACCTTGATACTCCCGAAATTCGGCGAGACATCGACATTGCCCTACAGGCGACCCTGAAATTTCCTTGGCAGGGAGTCGATCATCTCTGTTGCGGGAATTTTGGTCGCGTTGACGTGTTGCTGGAGGCATCTCAACGACTTTCCCGACCAGATTTACTCGAAACAGTGCCTCAGCACATTGCTTGGGTGGTAGATAGAGCCAAACAAACGGGCGGTTTTCATTTATTCCACGGGGTTACGCAAGGAGTTTACCATCCAGGATTCTTTCGAGGAGTCGCTGGCATCGGTTACGAACTGTTGCGCTTAGCGGAACCAGACTTATTGCCCTCAGCATTGTTGTGGGAATGAACTGGGGAGATTTTATTAACTAAAACTTATACTAGCATGGAAACCTTAAGCTTTATTGATATTCTAGGCTCTAGAGCTTTTAACGAACCGGACCGATTAGCTTTCGTCTTTATGCAAGACGGGGAAATAGCAACTGATTGTTTAACTTATCAAAGCTTAGATCGTCGAGCAAGGGCGATCGCCGCTCAACTACAATCCTTGGGTATGGAGGGCAAAAGAGCCTTACTACTCTATTCTCCTGGGCTAGAGTTCGTTAGTGCTTTTTTTGGGTGTTTGTATGCTGGAGTTGTAGCTGTTCCCGCATATCCACCTCGACGCGATCACTCTTTAGATCGTTTGCTCAGTATTATCACTAATTGTCAAACTAAATTTGTATTAACCACTACTTCAAATTTCGCTGAACTAGAACGACGATTTTCCGCCAATCAAGAACTAAAAGCACTTTTCTGGTTGGATACAGATACAATTCCGTCTGAATTCGAACAGGAATGGCAAAAACCCGCTATAACTAACGACACCTTAGCATTTCTCCAGTATACCTCTGGCTCTACTTCCATGCCGAAAGGAGTTATGGTGACTCATGGCAATTTGCTTCACAATTCCGAGCAAATCTATCGATGCTTCGAGCATACTCCTGATAGCCAAGGGGTCGTCTGGTTGCCTCCCTACCATGATATGGGACTGATTGGCGGAATATTGCAACCCGTTTACGTAGGATTCCCCGTCACTCTCATGTCTCCCTTAGCATTTTTACAAAAGCCAATTCGCTGGCTGGAAGTAATCTCTCAACTCAAAGCGACTACCAGCGGTGGTCCCAATTTTGCTTACGAATTGTGTATTAACAAAATAACGCCAGAACAATGTGTAAATCTGGACTTAAGTAGTTGGGAGGTCGCTTTCAATGGTGCTGAACCAATTCGAGCAGAAACTCTGGAACGATTTGCCGAAGCCTTTGCTCCCTACGGTTTTCGGCGCAAAGCTTTTTATCCCTGTTATGGAATGGCGGAAGCAACTCTCATTGTTTCTGGTGGTTTGAAAACGGCTTTGCCCATCATCTCTCAGATCGATAGAAAAGCTATCGCGCAAAACCAAGTGGTTTGTAGTGAGTCAGAAAATAGCAAAACTTTTGTCAGTCTCGGTAAGGCTTGGCTTGACCAAAAGATTATCATTGTCGATCCAGAAACATTAACTCAATGTTCGTCCGGTCGGGTAGGAGAAATTTGGGTTTCTGGTTCCAGTATTGCACTAGGATATTGGAATCAGCCTGAAGCAAGCCAACAAACTTTTCAAGCTTATCTAGCTGATACCCAGGCAGGACCTTTCTTACGTACTGGGGACTTGGGATTTTTCCAGGATGGCGAACTGTTTATTACCGGTCGCCTCAAGGATTTAATTATTATCCGGGGGCACAATTATTACCCACAAGATATTGAACTGACTGTAGAACAAAGCCACCCTGCTCTTCGTATTGGTGGTGGTGCAGCCTTTGCAGTAGAAATCGATGGGGTGGAACGGCTGGTGATCGCCCAAGAAGTAGAGCGGCATTATCTGCGCCAGTTAGACGTTAACGACGTGGTTGGCGCTATCCGTCAAGCCATCTCAGAGAAACATGAGCTACAAGTTCATGCAGTTGTGCTACTGAAAACAGCGACTATACTCAAGACTTCCAGTGGCAAGATCCAACGTCATTTATGTCGCACTGCTTTTTTAGAAGATTCATTAGAGGTTGTAGGCGAATGGCAAGAACCGCTTTCAATCGAGATAGATTCACAAGAGTTGCAAGCATCAGCAAAATTTCTTGAGCAACAGTTCTCGGTTGCTGAACCTGCGTCAACGATGGCAGAACAGATCCAATCTTGGCTGGTTTTTCGCTTGTCAAAGGAGTTAAAAATTTCTTCACAGGAGATAGACATACAGGAAGCCTTCGCGTACTACGGTCTGGATTCTTCGGCAGCGATCGCCATTACGGGCGAATTAATAGACTGGCTGGGGTGCGAAGTTGAACCCACACTATTTTGGGAATATCCGAACATTGAGGAACTTGCTTGCTATCTCGCTGAATTGCTGAGTAAGTCATCCTCATCTGTACAAATGTGCTTTCAACAGTGAACAGTTATCAAGTTCACTAATTAAAGGAGGAAGTTCATATGCAACCTGTTGCGAGTCAAAACCAAAAACTCACGAACTTGGACAAGCCTGAGAAATCAAAGCTTAAATTTAATCCTTTTCTACCGGAGTTTCTCGCCGATCCTTATCCGATCTATGCTCGCCTTCGTACCGAAGACCCCGTTCACATCAGTCCTTTAGGTATATGGATCATTAGTCGTTATACTGATGTGGTTCAAGCCTTGCACGATCCGCGCCTGAGTTCTGCACAATCCCAGATTTCCCGCTATTCCAGACAACAAGCAACTCCCTCTCCCGTGGTTTCCCTTAGTAGCAAGTGTTTATTCTTCCGGGATCCGCCCGACCATACCAGATTACGAAGGCTCGTGAGCAAAGCATTTAACGCCCGTGTCATCGAGGAGATGCGATCGCACATTGTTAATTTCGTCAACGAGCTACTTGATCGGGTTGAGGGTGCTGGAACTATGGATATTATTGCCGATTTTTGCCGTCCCTTGCCAGTAAAGACAATTTCTGAGTTACTGGGGATACCAGAGGTAGACCGCAGTCAGCTTAAACAATGGTCCCATTGGTTAGCGCATATCTTCGACCCGATGAAAGCGTCAAACCTGGGTGAAGAAATAGATCAAGCGGTGTTAGCGTTTCGCGATTATTTAATTGATCTGATTGCTGAGCGCCGCCAGCATCCCCAGAAAGATCTGATTAGCGCTCTCATCCAAGCCAGAGACGAGCAAGATAAGCTAACTGAGGACGAGTTATTGGTAACTTGTATGCTGCTATTTGCTAGTGGCGAGGAAACCACGGTAAATTTGATTGGCAATAGTATGTTATCTTTGCTGCGCCATCCCGATCAGCTCGAAAACCTGAAAGAAAATCCATCGCTAATTCAAAGTGCGGTTGAAGAACTGCTGCGATACGAAAGTCCCTTACAAATATGTGGTAGAACAGCGGTTTCAAATCTGGAAATCGGTGGCAAAACAATCCGCAAAGATGTGCCCGTGTTTCTGCTGCTAGGATCAGCCAATCGGGATCCAGCGCAGTTTCCAGAGCCTGATCGCCTTGATCTCGCTCGTCCCAACAACCGTCACCTTGCCTTCGGTGATGGTATTCACTATTGTTTGGGATCAAGTTTGGCACGCATCCAAGGTCAAATTGCTATTAATACTCTGATTCAACGCTTACCCACCCTCCAACTCCAGACAGACAAACTAGAATGGCAAGGCAATATTTTTTTACGGGGTTTGCAGGCTCTCCCAGTGACGTTTACCAAAAGAGGATAAGCATTTATGAATAGGGAAGCGATCGCAATTATCGGCATAGGATGTCGTTTTCCAGGAGCTAAGGATAAGGAAGCTTTCTGGCAGTTGTTACGCGATGGTGTGGATGCTATTACTGAAGTCCCAAGTGATCGGTGGGATGCAGATTCATTTTACGACCCCGATCCTACCGCGCCGAACAAAATGAATACCCGTTGGGGGGGATTTTTACGTGATATTGACCGCTTCGATCCGGAATTTTTCAAAATTTCCCCGCGAGAAGCTGTTAGCCTCGATCCCCAGCAACGGCTGTTGTTAGAAGTGACTTGGGAAGCCCTAGAAGATGCCGGACAAATGCCGGAGCGTTTGGCAGGAACGCAAACAGGGGTATTTATGGGCATCAATAGCTTTGACTACTATGCCCTGCTGATGGAGAATCCCGCTAACGTTGACGCTCATGCAGGGACGGGTAACACGAATTGTATTGCAGCTAACCGCATCTCTTACTTACTAAATCTTACTGGCCCGAGCTTCGGGGTGGATACAGCTTGCTCTTCTTCTCTTGTAGCCGTTCACCTTGCGTGTCAAAGCCTGTGGAGTGGAGAATCTACCATGGCGATCGTAGGAGGAGTGCGAGTGATGTTATCCCCGTGGATTACCGTGAGCTTTTCTCAAGCGGGATTCATGGCTCCTGACGGTCGTTGCAAAGCTTTTGATAGTAGAGCTAATGGTTATGTTCGCAGTGAGGGAGCGGGGATTGTCATATTGAAACCTCTCTCTCAAGCCTTAAGCGATCGCGACCCTATTTATGCGGTCATCCGAGGGAGTGCCGTTAATCAAGATGGGCGCAGTAATGGACTAACAGCCCCCAATCCCCATGCTCAGGAGGCTGTATTGCGGTTAGCCTACCGTCAAGCTGGTGTTTCCCCTGGTCAAGTGCAATACATTGAAGCTCATGGGACAGGTACAAAGCTCGGCGATCCAATCGAAATCAAGGCATTGGGGAAAATACTTGCAGAGGATCGCCCTCCTGGACAATATTGCACCGTCGGTTCGGTGAAGACGAATATCGGACATGCCGAAACAGCCGCAGGGATTGCAGGATTGATAAAAGTAGCACTGTCTCTCCAACATCGCCAGATCCCGCCAAGCCTCCATTTTCAGGAACCAAATCCTTACATTCCTTTTGATAAGCTGCCACTACGAGTCCAGCAAAACCTCGCACCTTGGCCGGAAGGGGAAAGCCCGCCCCTAGCGGGGGTTAGTTCCTTTAGCTTTGGTGGCACAAATGCCCATGTGGTATTAGAAGGCACACGCCAGCAGGATAATCATAAAAAGGCTCTAGAGCAGGGAGAAGTGACCAGGGGCGAAAAAACACCCTCTGTTCATTTACTGACTCTTTCCGCGAGAAGTGAAATCGCGCTGCAAGATTTAGTTAAATCTTATGAAAAATACTTTACTATTAATCCTGAAAAAAATATAGAAGATATTTGTTTTACTGCCAATACAGGGCGATCTCATTTTGCTCATCGCCTAGCAATCACTACTCCATCAACTGCACAGTTGTACGAGCAGCTAAAGGCTTTTCCTGCTCAGCAGTCGGGTGTATTGAGCGGGCAGATACAGAGCAAAAAACCCCCGAAAATCGCTTTTCTGTTCACGGGACAGGGTTGCCATTACCCGGATATGGGGCGGGAGCTTTACAACACCCAACCGATTTTTCGCCAAGCGCTAGAGGAATGCGATCGCTTGTTGCATCCTCATCTAGAACAATCGCTCCTTTCGATTCTGTATCCGGAATCAGACCACCAGGCACTGTTGTTAAATAGACCAGCTTATCTTCAGCCTGCCTTATTTGCCTTGGAATATGCTCTTGCGCAATTATGGCAATCATGGGGGATTATGCCTGCTGTAGTAATGGGTCATAGCTTGGGAGAATACCCCGCTGCTTGTATAGCAGGTGCATTTAGCCTGGAAGAAGGACTGGAACTCATTGCCCACCGAGGACGCTTGATGGAAAAGCTTTCCGAGAAAGGACAAATGGCAGTCGTCTTTGCTACTTATGAGCGTGTAGCAGAGGTGGTTGCACCATACCAGAGCCAAGTTACCATTGCCGCTATCAATGGGTCGGAAAATACAGTCATTTCTGGAGAAGAACAAGCGATCAGCAATGTGCTGCATCAGCTAGAATCAGACAAGTTGACAGCCCAGTTACTGAAAGTTTCACAGCCTTTTCACTCTCATCTCATAGAGCCAATTCTTGACGAATTTACAGAAATTGCCCAACGAATACAATATCGTCCACCTCGGATACCGTTCATTTCCACGCTCACAGGGAAAAAACTACAACCGCAACAGTGTTTAGATGCCCAATACTGGCGGCGACAAACCAGAGAACCTGTACAATTTGGTGCTGGCATTCAAACTCTGGTTCAGGAAGGCTACGATTGCTTTTTAGAAATCGGTCCCCATCCCATCCTTATCGGGATGGGAAAACGCTGCTTCAGTGAAAACACGAGTACTTGGCTGTTTTCTTTAAAAAAAGGTCACAACGATTCGCAAGCAATTTTGAGCAGTCTCAGCCATCTCTACCTCAAAGGCTTAGAGATAGATTGGACTGAATTTTATCGGAACTACCAAGGTCAAAAATTACATTTACCAACCTATCCCTTTCAGCGCCAACGCTATTGGATCAATCTGCCTAAACCTATGAATATAAAAGAATCAAACACACAACTGTGCACAATTGACTCAAAGACAGCAATCACTTCAACCTTACAAGCTATTATGGCTAGTGCGATGCAAACAGAGCCAGAACGAGTCAGCGTTCATAGCACTTTTCTAGAATTTGGTGCCGACTCGATTGTTCTGATTGATGCTGTACGTAGAATTCAAGATACCTTTGCCATTCAAGTATCAATAGCTCAGTTGTTTGAGGAATTGCCTACCATTGATAGTTTGGCTACTTATATTAACCAAAATTTATCAGCAGACTTTTCCTTGTCTTTTGCTACCGATACTAAACTGCAGGCTCCGTCTACTGACTCCATTGCCTCTAGCAAACCACAGGAGAGCGATCGCGCACTGCTGCTAGACAGGATTCAGTCTCAGCAGGAGGGTGGCATTTATTTAGAGAAAATTATCGCACAACAGTTAGATTTAATATCGCAACAATTAGAACTGTTGCGTAATAATATGGTGCCGGAGAGATCTGTAAGTCGCCTTTCCATAGGCGAAACTAAGCCAGAAAGTAGAGAAAATTTAAATTTATTACATAATCTACCGTTAATACAGTCGAATGGCTCCACAACAGCTGCATCCGTCGCAACCCAGTCTAATAGAAATGGCAGCACCAAAGAATTTAAATCTAATCGTGCTCTAAGGAAGGATAGCGGTGATAGTTTAAACCCTAGTCAGCAAAAGTATCTGCAAATGTTCATCACACGCTATATTCAGCGCACACAAAAATCGAAACAACGAGCACAAGTCTACCGTCCCGTTCTAGCTGACAGAAGATCTGCCATTGGTTTTTGGCATCTGATCAAGGAGATGATCTATCCAATTGTAGGAGAGAAATCTCAAGGCGCAAAATTGTGGGATGTCGATGGCAATGAGTATGTAGACTTGACAATGGGGTTTGGGGTTCATCTTTTCGGTCACAAAGCTCCTTTTATTACAACAGCCCTGGAGGAGCAAATCCAGCAAGGGATGCAAATTGGTCCGCAATCTCAACTAGCAGGTGAGGTAGCAGAGTTAATTGCAGAAATGACCAATATGGAGCGAGTCGTCTTCTGTAATTCCGGTACAGAGGCAGTCATGACAGCAGTGCGCCTAGCTCGTGCAGCCACAGGTCGCGATAAAATAGCGATCTTTGCAGGCTCTTATCATGGTCACTTTGATGGCACCTTGGTTATGCCCCAAGGTGTTAATGGCAAGCCGTACGCTGTACCTTTGGTTCCGGGGGTGCCGCAAAAGATTGCTGATGATATTTTGGTTCTTACCTATGACGATCCTAAATCTTTAGAGATCATCAAAGCTCATGCTGACGAGCTAGCTGCGGTTTTAGTTGAACCTGTACAGAGTCGTCGTCCCGATTTACAACCTAAACAATTTCTCCAACAATTGCGACAACTCACCAAAGAAACGCAAGTTACGCTGATCTTCGATGAAGTCCTCACAGGTTTTCGCGTTCATCCTGGTGGTTGTCAAGCTTTGTTTGATGTAAAAGCAGACTTGGCTGTCTATGGTAAAGTAGTTGGCGGCGGGTTGCCAATTGGGGTAGTAGCTGGCTCAGCTTACTATATGGATAGAATTGATGGCGGAATGTGGATGTATGGAGACGATTCTTATCCTGAAGTGCCAATGACATTTTTTGCAGGTACTTTTTCTAAGAATCCTCTCACAATGGCAGCAGCGAGGGCTGTACTCAAGCATATGAAAATGCAGGGAGGTAAACTACAGCAACAGTTGAATCAGCAGACTGAAAAGTTAGCAGCAACTCTCAATGCTTACTTCCAGCAAGAAGGTGTACCCATAAAGGTATTACATTTTGCTTCTTTCTTTCGCTTTACGTACGCAGGTAACGTTAATGAGTTCTATTTGCCTATCGAGTTTGAACTGCTGTTTTATCATCTTATAGAAAAGGGAGTATATATCTGGGAAGGTCGTACCTGTTTTCTTTCTGTTGCCCATACAGAGGAAGATATTGAGCGCGTGATTAGCGCGGTTAAAGATAGCGTTCTATCCTTGAGTGGTGTGTTCGTGTAACCCCCACGCATTCCTCAAATACTCTGTTTAATTTTTCATTTATTTTTTCACAGCCTTATTTAAGGGAGTTCTGAGATGAATGATTCAATACAATTTAGCGTTGGCTTAGTTATTGTTTGCTTACTAGTGCTAATCTTATTGTGGTTACCTGATGTACTGAAGCGTCATGAACTCTAGGTTAAGAAGCAAGCTGCAATTTTGAATTATAGCAATCCTATTTGATATTTGAAATATACGTAGGGTGGGTTAGGACGAAGTCTGTAACCCACCATTGCAAGGTTTCGGTGCCGTACTCTCGGAGCTAAAACACCCTACAAGCAATACTGAAATTTTTTCAAAAATTAAATGGTAATCCTATAACAATACTGCTCGGTTAAGGAAAATTGTAGGTTGGGTAGAGCGCATAAGCGTTACCCAACAAATGCCGATAAATGTTGGGTTTCGTTCCTCAACCCAACCTACATTAAATTTAAGTTTTTAGCTTAACCGAGCAGTATTGGGCTGGGACTGTTCCCAACTATAAAAAGCTGGAGAGGGAAAGTAGTTATTTCTACTGCGAAAGCTAGTACTTCAAAGGAAGTTCTGCAAGTTCTGCGTCAGCTAGCCACCGCGTCTAAAAACGGTGTTGATGGAACGGCAGAAGCCCACACTCACTGCTTGCAGGAGTGTGGGTAGTTCACTTGCAATCTGTAGTTCACAGCAGTCACCGAACTACTTTGATTAAGCGAGAAACAGTGATATCAATCAGTCTATCTTGTGAAGATGGACTATGAACTCCACGTGTTTGTCCAGACGAACACAAATCTTCTTTCGTAGGCACGAATTGCCAGTCATTAGGAGAACAACCAACATAAAAATGTCTAATCATTTGAACTCGTGCTGCAGCCACAAATTCTCCTACCTTGTTGTAGGTTATCGGACCGCTGGCAATCAGGTATTGAGCAGAGGTAGGTGAAGGCGGATCATCCTTAACTCCCGCATGTCCGAATTCTTTAATTACCTGTTGTGGATTTGATGGATCGCCAGAGTTAAATGTCACCTTGTTATTTGTGAAAATAGCTTCTGGGAAAATCGGAGGATCATTTTGATGAAGTGGCCACATTGGACCAGCACCAACGTGAGGTACATACTTACTCCCACCGTCAAGATAGGATGCAGGCAAAAAATATTGAGGGCCAATAAAAAAAGTGACTGAATCTCCTGGTTTAATAACTAATGGATTTGGAGGAGAAGAACTGCCACTGTAATAAGCTCCAAGACTAGGACCCAGTAGCGGTCTATCTTCTCTAGGCATAATGTTCAAGGCTTCGTAAACATCAATATCTAAGCATTTCTCATTTGAATTAGCAGGACAAGCAACTGTTGTTTGAGCTATAGCCATTGAGGTTTTCATTTGCCCCCAAGAATCCCAACTCACAATTACTACTGTCACACCGACAATGGCAAAGCAAGCAATAATCAATGTTGTCATAAATGCGAAAAGCTTTTTCATAATTCAAATTCCAAATTTTCTACAAGTTGACAAGCAAGATCTCTGTTTTGGATCGATTCTGAACACACTATTACAAAGTGCTACTAACGCTTCACGTGTCGCTTTTACCTTTCCGCAATCATTCATGAAAATTTAGCTATCTTTGTGAATGTTAATACTGCTGTTCTTGAACACAGACTGGTTCATGGGATTGTAAAATTTGAAAACTTAAAGTTTGATCAATCTAACTGTCGTGCTACCAATCGAGCAAATAACCCTCCTTCTTTGACCAGTTCTGCATAGGAACCCACCTCGACCAAGCGACCTGCTTCAATCACATAAATGCGATCTGCATTACGGATTGTACTAAGGCGGTGAGCAATAACTATTCTGGTGGCATTCAACTTATCTAGGCTTTCTGTGACGATCGCTTGCGTGCGGTTATCAAGAGCGCTGGTTGCCTCATCCATCAGAATAATTTTCGGCTTCAACAAGATCGAACGAGCAATGAGAAGCCTCTGCCTTTGCCCGCCAGAAAGATTAGTACCACCCTCACTAATAACAGTGTGCATTCCCATAGGCATTTGCTCTATATCTTCAGCAAACCCTGCCATTCGGGCTGCTTGCCAAGCCTCATCCATCGTTACCAATGCCCCGCATGTGAGGTTATCAAACATAGAACCTGAGTTAATACGACCGTTTTGCAGCACCACCCCTAACTGACGCCGTACAGCCTGGATATCTAGCCCCGCCACATCTTGTCCATCGTAATACACAGTTCCACTCAATGGAGTCTCAAATCCTAGTAATAACCGAAACACTGTTGATTTCCCGCTACCTGAAGGACCAACAATCGCGACAAATTCTCCTGGCTCTGCATAGATACTGACATCATCTAAGATCAACGGCCCATCTTCACGATAGCGGAAGGTGATATGTTCTAGGGCTATTTTCCCTGTTAAACGACCTGGATCGGCTTTGGTTAAGTCAGATTCTGACGTTCCTTGCACAATCGGCTTGGCTCTTTCCCACAAAGGTACAATCCCCAAAATGTCTGTCAAAGTATTGCTCAAATCAGTTACACCAGAAAGAAAAGTCCCAAATGCCGCATTAAATGCCAGAAATGTACCCATGTTTAGACCAACAATGCCTCCTTGAGCCTGAGACATCTGAATAAACATTATGGCAAACCAAAATAGCAACACCGAACTTACCAAGGGCAGCGCCTCGTTAAACACAGAAACACTGTCATGAATTCGTTTGACACTAGCCTTAAGTTTGGTTCGCTTGCTATACTTTTTCGCCCATGCTGCAAATGCTCGCTCTTCTGCGGCTGCAACCCTGAGCTTTGAGACTCCGTTGATTAGTTCGACGGTCAGCCCGTTAATTTCACCATCGACTGCTTCCTGCTGTCGGTCTTTGCGGATTAGCAACATGCTAGAAGTTACTGTAACAAAAACTGCTACCACAGTTAAACCTATTCCCACTAGCGTCAGCTGCAGGCTGTAAACAAACATCAACCCTAAGTTCAATAGGGAAAAGACGCTACTTAAAAGGGTACGCTGTGTAGCACCACTGAGTTTGCTACGAATATGAGTGACCGCCAACAGACGAGTCAACAAATCTCCAGAAGAATATTTACGAAAAAATCCAGGCTTAAGAGTGAGCAGTCGATCCCAAATGGCTGGTTGTAAAGCAGCATCAGCAGCCGTTTCAACCCGCAGGGTCAGAATTCCCTGGCTCACCTGAAACACGGCTTGTCCCACAGCAGCAGCAAACAATGCCAGCCCAATTTGTAACACTTGAAGGCGATCGCTATCAGGAATTGCATCGTTCACTAAAATCGCCGTAGCCTGGGGCGTGATCATCCCCAGTACTGTTCCTAGCATCCCCAGCAGAATCATACCCACAAGATCTTTTTCATGTCCCCTAATCCCATACTGGAAGAGAGCTAAGGAACCGCGAACTAAGGTCGGCAACGGTCGATAGAACATCTGGGCTTCTGGTGATAACCTCTGTGCCACCGCCTTAGTCACTAGTGTCCGGGTTCGCTGTACTGGGTCAAACAAAATATAACGATTGTCTTTGTCTGGCAATAATGCGACTGGGCTTTTGTCTAACTCAGTATAGGCTAATAAAGGACCATGTTCTTTTCGCCACCAATTTCCTAATAGCAGGACACGACGAGTCCGAAATTGTGAAGCCCGTGCGATCGCATCCAATGGATCGATAATGCGACTCAAGTCTTCTGATTGTGCAGGAGGACGAATCTGCATACCCATTGCTCGACCCACAGCCCCAGCCGCGACAAGCAGCGGCGTTCCTTCTTGAAAAAAAATAGCTTGATTGGGCTGCAAAACTGTAGTTAACTCTCCTAATGCCGTCTGTGTTACTTGACGGTTTAGTTGCTGCCGTTCCTGAAAAAGGCGAAAATCATTCTCTTTTTTCTTTTTAATTAATAAATTTAAATAGGAGAAGAAATAAGTGTGTAACCTAGCTAAATTAATCAGTATCTCCTGAGTATTTTCCAGTTCTGCAGTAGGGACGATTTGCACTTCAAGCAAGTCCTCTGCCTCAAACCACGTGCCAGAAGCTAAGGGAAAACTAAAAGACATTGCTTCCAGCTTCAGATCCTCAATTCCCATCCATCGGGCACTGCCATCGCCGAGATTTACCCAAACGACCTGATTTACAGAGGATGAGAGTACATGTCCCTTCTGTAAGGACAAGTAGCGGGAGTTGCCGATGGTCTGCAAATTTGATGGAATCCCCAAAGGATGGGCACTTATAACATCACCTAGGTGTTTGAGCCAACAATCTAAAAGAGCGATAGCTTCGCTGCTGTGCGGAGCACAGATCCCATCACTATCAGCGCTTGCAATAAGAGCTTCAAAATCTGCGCTTGGTAATGGCAACAGTTCTGTAGCTTCGATTGCCACTGCCAGAATACCCCACTCCTCCCACAGTGTTGCGCCGAACAAAGCTTCCCCTGCGCCAACACTAAACAGATAACGACGATGACCGTGTGGCTCTCGTTCTTCAATTTTAGTGGCGAACAGTGCCAACGTACCGGACTGGACCATCCAGATCATCTGTGGATCATCTAACAACAGTGGTTCATTACCTTTAATACATCGTAGTTCCTTAGCAATATCGAGTTCGAGCATAGTTTGCTACTTCCCTATCCCTGTTCACTACTTGTCAAACGGGTATATACCCCCTTCATCTGGCGTAGCTCCTCATGAGTACCTCTTTGCACCACTTTGCCACGCTCTAAAACGATAATTTCATCGCAATCGCGAATAGTGCTTAGTCGGTGAGCTACGACAATACAAGAACAACCGCGTCGCCGCAGGTTCCGATCAATAATCAGTTCTGTTTCTGCATCAAGCGCGCTTGTTGCCTCATCTAGCACTAACACTGCTGGATTCCTGACTAAAGCCCTAGCAATTTCTAAGCGCTGGCGCTGTCCTCCACTCATGTTCGTTCCCCCTTCCAAAAGCTGGGCATCATATCCGCCGGGCATATTCAAGATAAGATCATGAATGACCGCATCAATGCAGGCTTGCACTAGATCTTCTTCTGGCACGGTTGCATCCCACAGGGTAAGATTTTCCCTAACTGTTCCTGCAAAGACAAATATATCCTGCTCAACCATAGAAAGTGAATTAGCAAGAATGGAGCGGGGAATTTGGCTTCGGGGTATGCCATCAAAAAGAATTTCTCCAGACCAAGGCTTGTACAAACCGGTGACGAGTTTAGCAACTGTGGACTTGCCAGAACCGCTACCTCCAACAAAGGCAACTCGTTGACCAGGCTTAATAGTCAAGCTCAAGTTTTCAATCAAGGGGGGGTCTAGGCGGTTATAACCAAAGGTGACGTTACGCAACTGGATGTAGCCTTGTAATTGAAACGAGTCTTGCCCAATAGTCAGAAGTTGACTTTCGCTGTTGTTGATGGTGCGCTCAGCTTCAGAATCAACAGGATTTTGGAGAACGTCATCGAGTCTGTTTAAGTCCGCCTCTAGCTCTTGCAATGTACTACCGAAGTTAACCAGATTGTTAACTGGGTGGAGGAATGCGATCGTTAGAGTTTGGTAAGCAACCAACATCCCTATACTTAAACTGCCATTAATAACCCGAAAGCCACCGACTACCAAAATAGAAGTTGTAGTTAACGCTAACAAAAACGTCGGTAATATTGACAGAATTTGGCTAGGTAGCCCCAATTCTTGCTGGGCGTTAATTGTTTTGGCATAGTACCCAGCGAACTTAGAAAACAAGTCAAACTCCAAGCCACTCGCTTTGACCGTTTCCATCGATTGGATGCCACCAATCGCAACACCGCTAACCTTGCCACTTTCTTGAGCGAGTTTCATGTTAGCATCGACCCGGTTACGGGATAAAGATTGCAAGGCAAAAAAGTTTAATGCAGCGAAGAAAATGGCTACAAGCGTCAACAGCCAATCATACATGAGCATAATTACAGCGTAGAAGATGATCATTACCGTGTCGATCACTGTAGTAGCAAGTCGACCTGATAGCACATCTGCAACTTTGTCATTAAGTTGGCTGCGGCTACTAATCTCACCTGCGAAGCGTTGAGCGTAAAACCCCATTGGCAAGCGCAGAGTATGCCAGAGAAACTGTCCTGACATCGCCACGGACAGCTTAGTCATCAGTCTTCGCAGGTATAAAAGCCGCATTCGTGCGAGAATTCCTTGGCTCACTGCAGCAAACAGCATAATCAATAACAACGGTCGTAGCCAGTCTTCACGATTTTGAACCAGAATTTCATCGACAAAGACTTGTGTAAAGGCTGGTATAGCCAGACGAGGGAGAGTAAGTAGCAGCCCAGCCAACAAACAAAATCCAATTGCCCCACGGGAGCTATGTAACCGAGAATTTAATGCTGAGATAATACTCTTTTTTTTGCCAGCTTTCTTAAAGTCTGGACCTGGTTCCATGAGTAAAACAACGCCGGTGTAAGCTTGATCAAACTCATCTAGAGAAACACTTCTGCGACCTGAACCTGGGTCATTGAGGTAAACGCGGTTTTTGGAGAAACCCTCCACTACGAGAAAGTGGTTGAAGTTCCAAAAGACAATATAGGGGGGGCAATAATCCTTCAGGGCTTCTAAAGGTTTTTTGAATCCTTTAGCTTCTAACCCATAAAGCCGGGCTGCTTTAAGTACATTAGAGGCTTTGCTACCATCCCGGGAGACGCCGCACTCGCGCCGGAGTTCCGTTAAAGGCACTATCCGACCGTAGTAGCCTAATATAATTCCTAAAGCAGCGGCACCGCATTCCACCGCTTCCATTTGTAGAAGTGTGGGAGTACGCACGCTAGTTGAAGGTCGGCGTCGCTGGAAAAATTTTAAATTCAATGTAAAAGGCATAGTACCATCATCATTCCACTAACATTTCTCTTGCCAGGCTTTTTAGTAAACACCAGTCAAAGACCTTAAGATCGGAATCACGTAGGAAATGGGTGCTTGTTCGCCAATTTTTACTTTGACTTGTGCTGTAGTACCGGAGGAGATTTTGAGTTGTTGCGGTCCGGAGGAGGAAGACCATTTATAGCCAGTGTCGGTATTTGAGTCTCGCTGTAGGTCAGCAAAGATTTGCACTGTGGCTCCACCACTATTGGAAAGATTTTGCGCAATGCTGTTTGCAAGGTTTTCATTACCAATAATGGCCGACATATCTTGGTTCGTTACAGGAAAAGGAGTAATGTTTTTAACTGTTCCAAGGATACCGCCATAGCGCTCCCGCTTGACCGTGCTAGGAGTGACTTGTACAGACATACCAAGTTTAATTTGCTTACCGTCTTTGTCCGCAAGGTAAATAACGCTCGTCAGTGAATCATTTGGGTTTTCGGTTTCAATCGCTGCAATACGGGTACCAGGACTGATCGTCTGACCAGGAGCAATGGCAACTTCTAGTACACGACCATTGTATTGGCTAATAATTTTACTTTTTGTAGCTAGTTCCAACTCTAGTTGGGCGATTCGGCGCTTAGTTGTTTGAATTTGATTACTTTTTTCGATGAACTGCTCTCGATCTTGTTGCTTTAGTTGAGCTGCTTGCACGTCGAGGTTTTGAATTTGGTTATTAGTATCTTTAATAGAGCTAAGATTTTTCAAGTACTCAGCGGTTGTCTCAGATTCTTGGCGATCAAGATCTTTCAATTGCGCTTGCAAATCTGATATCTTTGTCTGAGTTTCTCTATATTCTTGTTGGGTTTGTAGTAACAAATCTTCACTAATAGCTCGCTCGCGGTGAAGGCGAGTACGAATATCAAGCCGTTTTTGGATAGTCGGAAGTAAATTGATGCTTTGTGTGAGACTCTGCTGGATGCTTTGACGCCTTTCCTTTAAGGCATCGAGACTTTTTCTTTGCAAAATTGGTCCAAACGCCCTGAAGTTACGCAGATTTTCTTCAAGGACTGCTCGTTGTTCTACTAAGTTCTGTCGTTTGAGCGCAATTCCCCGCTTTTGCAAATCATTGGTTTCTTTCACCTGAGAAAGCAGTTCAGATAGCTTTGAACGCTCTTGTAGCAGTTGCTGCTTTAATTGGGGTTGGTCTATTGTACCAATAAAATCCCCACGCTTAATTGTATCTCCTGACTTTATATTGAGTGTCAAAATTTGACCCTCACTAGGTACTTGAAATGGCACCACACTACGGGGTCGGATGAGTACGCCTTGACCGTTGACAGTGATTGGAATCCGCCCAACTACACTCCAAACACCAGCAATGAAGACTAAGCAGCCAATTGTCGTTAGAGGTAACCAGGCTCTAGGATTGACGACTTCCATCAACTGGTCAAGCCTCTCTGGAGAAGATAAGCGTTCTATGGCTTCTTGACGAAAAAGTTTGTTTTCTTTACTACTTTGCATACAGGTTAGACGTAAGAATGCGTTGTTCTCAAAAAGTTTTTTGAATATTAGATTTTGAATTGTTTAAGACGAAACTTTCAAGCGTTTAAGCATCCAGTCAAATCTAGCACCGCCCAGAAAAATGTTGTCCATCACATTCAAATCGATTTCATCTTCGTATTTGACATCCTGAGATAGACGTTGCCCCACTTGGTAGGAACTTCTGCCATACCCTAAACGGTTGATTAGCCCTTGAAGTCTGCCTGAAAGTAGCATAGCGATAACTCGATATAAACGAGATCCCATAGCTGGATTTTGCTGAAGTTTGATCAATAGCTGTTGCTTTTGAATAGCTAAAACTTTTGTATCTTCTAAAGCTTTGAATGTATACGTCGGCAGACGGGCATCGATCAAAGCCGTTTCTCCTAAAATTTCACCAGTCGATGTCTCAGCTATTTCATATCCCGGAGAGGAGCCGCTTTGATCAGAGTCTTCCAGAAGTGTAAAAACCCGAGCAAGAGAACTCCCCGTATCTTCACTAAAGGAGATCGACACAGATCCTTGTAATAGCACGTAGAGATTTTCTACGGGTCTACCTGCTCGGATAAGAACAGTCTCTGGAGTAATATATTTGACCTGACTGTGTTCAATAATCCAATCAACATCGCTGTCACTAAGTTCTCCAAACAGCAAGGGCACATCTTGCAAGGGTGGAATTTTTAAATTTTGGCGGTGCGTAAACTTTTTGACCAGCCGATCAAAGCGGTCTAAGAGCAAAATTGCGAGCATACGGTAAAATCGGGAAGCAAATGCTGGATCTTGCTGAAGTTCAGCTAGCAATATCTGGCTGGGTAAGGCTAGAACAATCGAATTTTCTACTGCCTTCACTGTAGTTGGTGAGGGGCTGAAATTCAGGAAAGACATTTCACCTAACACCTCGCCACTAGAGTAGCTACTAATCTCCTGTTCTAGATCGGTATCATCTTCCAAGGCAGCAAAAATGCCAGCCAAAGCACTTTCTTGATTTCTTTTGATACTTGCACTTAGAGTCCCTTCCAGAACAATATATAAAAAGTCAAGTTTGCTCTGCTGCTGGATCAATACTGTGCCCGAGGTAAGATGGTGTTGACGACCATTGGTGATCATCCAGTTAATGTCAGCGTTATTCAACTGTTGAAGCAGAACCTGTGTCATAAGTCTAGATTTTTAATGTATGGTTGCCATTTGCATTGATCCAATGCAGCTGATCGCTCATCTTTAAAGAAGCAAAAAACAGTTGTCTTTGATGACTAACCGCAGCTTCTAATAATGCTTTGCCTTGTACACTTGCTAATTCCTCTAGTGTCAGCGTTGTCAAAGCTAGCAGGATTGAAACTTGCTCAGATAAGCTTCTTTGCTGCCCTGAATACTGTTGATCGAAACACTCGATATTTTCTGCCGCGCTCTTAACCAGTGCTTGGAGAATTCTAAACGAATCTTCGGATAAAGGAGGCTCGCCTTGATAATTTTGCAATCTCCCACCTCTACGGTAAACAGGAAATGATTCCAATCCGACAAAATGTAAAAACCAGTCGGCTCGGTAATGTCCTACCGCAGCCACAATACCTCTATAGTCGGCTATTAATTCATCAAGAATGTTATTACGCATTGAGCCAAGAAAGCGACGAGTGAAGTAATGCGTACATTCATGTTCCAGTCTGATTTTCAAAGAAAGTTCCTCCCACTCGGTTGCGTTCAGTCCTAAGCTACTGGCTGCAACATTGCTATAGGAACTAGGGCTGAGAATAATAAATTGATCTTGATACAATTCTTTACGGCGAATGAGGAGTTGAAATTCTACAGCCCATTCAGCTTGAGTATGGTTACCCTGTTTGTGTTTACTATTCCATTGCTGCTGGTATTGGCGTACACGTCCCCAGTTGTTATAGCCACTCACAATACATGCTCCCATAGAATCAGGTATCGGCTGCGGTTCATTCCGTTTGGTGAGAGCTTGCACTAAAGTAACGAAATCCTCGCGGTTACCAGCAATTATGACCGGAATTTTGCCAGCGAGACTTTGGTACAACCAAAGTTGTAGTTTTTTGGGTTCGGTTAAAATCAACCCAGTCGCGATCGCCATATCTTGCACAGACTGCCCTCGTAGGGTTGCAGCACGATATGCATCTGTTTCACTAATCCCTCTCACTACAGGGAACTGAAACTGTACTAAATGCCGCTTCAAGACAGCATCAGCTCCATCCATTGCGGCGGAGGCTGCATATTCGTCCCACACAGCGATATAAGGTTCAGGTTGTGGGAGGAAAATTTGTTCTCGCTTTAATTTGTTGTGATCAAAGACATTTTGATTGTAGACAAGCAGTTCTGTAATTTCAGAGTTACTGGCTCCGAAAGTTTGCAAGACATTAATACGTAATTGCTGCTGATTCATTAGATAAAACCGACTAAATATATACAGTTAATCATTGAATTCTGAAAAATTAAAAATTAAAAATTTTGCAGTCTTAATCACTGATTTTGCACTAATATGTTTAAGCTCTAAATCTCTTCATAGCCATAGTTAAACTAATTTTCATACGTGTAAAAGCTTCTGCTAAACTACCAATTTCATCATTGGATAATTTCTCAAACTCAGCATCCATATCACCAATACTCACAGCTTCTGCAATTTGAGCAACCTTCTTGATAGGTTTAACAATAAATTGTTTTATCCAAAAGTTAGCTGTAAATATGGCAAAGGCAAAAATCACAGCGATAAGTCCAATCAAGAAAACTAACGATTGCCGCGCATTACGAAAAATTTGATCAGCTGGTAAAAAAACAATTTGCGCTCCATTAATGTCATTTAATTTCCAACCCATACCATTAATTGTGCCATACTTTTGAATCATACTTTTAGGGGCTTTATCTGGAGTACTGTGACATCTCAAGCATTTAGCTTCAGTTATAGCCAGAGGATGAGCAATATAGAAAAGATCTTGACCTTTTAAAGAACGGAATCCTGTCATTTCTTGCTCGAGATTATTATTTTTACGAAAATTAGCAATAATTTCTAACTCAAAGCTATCAGCTTTATCCAGAATATTAGTAGGGTTAATCATTGCTTCTTTATATATAAAATTCTTATAAAGAATATTATTCATTTGTAGTTTTTCAAAGACTTTGCGTGCTGCAAAAGAAGGGACAACATTTGCGGAAAATTCGTCAGGCTGTAAGCGCTCTCCTAACTGTGGAGACACTTCGCTATTTGTGTACGAGCGGACGGAGTTTAGAGTTCGTATCAACAACCCGGCATTAGAAGATATTTCATTTCTAGCTTTTTGATTTAAAGTATTAGCCAAAGCTATACCGCTAAAGATAATTCCTACAATAAATATTAACACTAGCAGAAAGGTTAGCTTTTTAGCCAATCCTAAATTATTGAAAATTGATGAGAATTTTGTTATCATGATTTTTTGTTAAAAATTATTAATTTATAATATAAAGATAAATTAAAAAAATCATTTTAACTTATATATCGACCTTACCATCTTATGGTCTTATATATTATTGTTCAAATACCATAAAAAGTAATATTTTTATGGCAGAAAAAGTAACATTTTTAGAATATTAAGGAATCATACAGTACATTGCAAGTAACTTAATTGCAATGGTTTGGTCTAGAAGTTAAACGGAAAACCCTTTTTACAAAAAACTACGGTGTAGGGTGCGGGGTGTGGGGTGTAGGAGAAAAAAGCATGATTCGCTTCTTGGGTGTGGGGTGTAGGACATTCATTTTATGCTTCGCCCCGTCGGGTTTAGGGAAGTTCAATTCTGCTGTACCTGATTTCCCCTACACCCTACCCCCGACACCCCACACCCTCTTAAACGATGATTTGTTTTGCAACTTTTTCTATCGCCTGACTTATAGGATGCTTAAAGTCTTGCAAATAAAAAATACCTTTACTAGCAAGCCGAAGCAGGTCTTCTGATTCAGGAATCATTCCAGCAACTGGTGTTTGATAAACTTGTTCAATTTGATTTTGTAAATCGTTAAAGTCATAGTCTTTTAAGACTTTATTAATCAGTAGTAGTAACTTGGGTACCCGCAGTCTACGTGCTACATCTACAGTGACAGCTGTACCTTGAAAATCTTGTTGATCCGGTCGAAGTACTAACAAGACAATATCAGAAGTTGTGAGAGAGATCAGGGTTTCTTGATTCAGACCAGGATGGGTGTCCACAAACAGGTAGTCAAGTTTAAGATTTTTTATTAAGTCCTTGAAGCCCTTTAGTAGCAGTTCAACGTCGAACCGCTCTCGTATCACACGAGAAATATCGTTCAATTTAACACTTGAAGGGACTAAATAGATACTACTACGGTTATTTGTTTGGTCTTTAAGTACTGATTTAACATCATAAGCAGCGTCAGTGATTGCACAACGACCCCAGAGAAAATCATTGAGGGTATGTTTTACCCGCCCATCTTCTAAGCCAAACAAGATGTGAATACCTGGTGACTGAAGGTCAGTGTCAACTATGCCAACTCTATTACCTTTACAAGCAATAGCTGTAGCAATATTAGCTGTTGAGTTTGACTTTCCAGTACCACCTCGGTACGAGTGAATAGAGATAATTTTTGGCATAATAAATATTTCCACTACTAGGCATGAAATTTTCAACGAGTTTCACTTATACCGATCCACGACCATGCTCTCAATCTGAGGATCCTCTGTAGGCTCCAAATTAACATTTTTAATTGACATTTTTTAATCAAAGGATGGTAGAAAAAGTGATAACTTAAGGGATAAAATAGTGAGATTTCTATGGCCATTGATTCTCAAATCCCTGATATGTCTAGGTTGTCACAACAACAGTTTCTCTAGATTTACTCGCACCAGCTTGAGCCAATTTCAATTTATTGGCATCTGGAATTTCATTTTGCACAACTGTAAGCCTAGAAAAGTTAGCTCCACTTAAAGTAATATTAAGTTGACTAGATATGTTAAAAAGATTTTCTAGCCCATACCCTGATAATGTATAAAATTTTTCATTGATTTTTAAGAGCATTCGATTGAGTTTACATTCAATTTGTCTATAACTTTGGCTAAGGGTTAGCAATCGCTCTGCAATAGACAGCAAAATCGGGAACTCTTGATCTCTTGCTATAGAATCTTTGTTTTGGGCTTTGACTAGGGGGTGGCTCATGACTAAACAGGGCATCTCTTCTACTAAAATTTCATGGCAAATCTTCTCAATGAAGCGTTCAAGCACGAACTTTGCAAGGATGGGTTGTAAAGTGATTTTTAATATATGTACCTGGTTATTATCAGCAACAACTTTATCGATCAGACATCGCCGTTGTAGAGACATCAATGCGTCTAGTAACTTGTGTTTATTCCTCAGCAAGAAAAGATCATCTCGAAGTTCTTGAAGCGAAACAGGTTGTTGATAAATCGCCAACCAATACATAACAGATTGCTCTAAATCCGACAAGCAATCGAACTGACAATTAAAAATGTCACGAATATCATCAAAAATGATTGCGTCTTGTTTCCAATATTTAATAAATTTATCTAGATTACTATCAAATAAATTTTGAACAACTGAGGAAACTATCTTGAGAAAAAGTGGATTTCCACCATAGTATTCTATGATAGATTTCCATTCACTATGTGTTTCACAAAAAAAGCCTTTTTCCTCAAAAATTGCTCGTCCTTCAGCGTCCTTTAAGCCACACAACTTTAACGAGCGAACTGGTAGGCTTTTTCCTTCAAGTAACTCAATTTTTTTTGACTTTTCTCGAGAAGTTAGTATAATCGTGCTTTGATGCTCTAGTTCTCCAATTCGTTGCCAAAGTACATCATACTCCTGAAATCGGCAATCAGTAGAATCGTTCTGATTCTTGCTTAAGATACTATCCAGATGATCCAAAACTATTAAGTAGTGTGACGATCGCAAATAATCGATAAGTCGTAAAATCCGACCTTCTATACTCTTGGGTAACTGAGCTTCAGTTTCTTGCTGGTCAGACAAGAATGTGATAAGTTTTGCTAGGAGATCTTCAACAGATGGAGCATCGTACAGCGATTGCCAACAAATGCAATCAAACTTCCCGTGCATCTGTGTCACTAATTTATAAGTGAAAGCTGTCTTGCCGATTCCTTCAATTCCAACTATATTTATTAGGTGACAGTGTTCCGCTTCAATCCATTTTTCGAGGATTCCTAATTCTTCAGTGTGTCCATAAAAGACAGAGGTATCTGCTGCTTCTTCCCAAGGCTCACCCGCTTTCACAGTAGTTTGTCTATCTGTTACTTCACTAAAAATTTTCTTTGAGCCATTTTTTGAAATCAACTGGTCATTTGCCTGCTTAACTTGGGTGTCTAAAAGTTCGGTTTGGGCAATAAGAAAATGCCGTCTAATGATAGATTGAAAATTGTTTTTAGTAACTTTCTCGTTAAAAGCTAAAGATAATAAGTGCCAGAGTTTATAGCCAACAGCCTTAATGTACTCAGGACTGTAACCATAAGTTTTGGCGCAATCCAGATAAGACTCTCCTTGCCAAGAAGCTTGAAACACTATCTCCTGAAGATGATTAAGGTGCCGCTGTGGGAGATATTGAACTACAAAAACCAACGCTTGCTCGAGCGTCATGGTGAACCCCCAATAGTTTTATAAAATGTTGTTTTTATTAACCGTCGAATTATGCAAAATTCAGAATTAGTACCCTATTTTTAGATCCGTAGGTTTGAATAAAAAGGAGTTAGCAGTCAGGAGACAGGAGTCAGAATACACCAACCATAAAGGGATGGTGTTTCAACGCTCATTTTCAACAACAGAATTGATGCACTCATTCTGGCGATTGACGTATGTATTCTTCTTTATAAAATGACTTACCTCTAAGGGAAGCAAGTCAGCGCAGTGTTGCTTAGTCTGTCTCCAAGTAGAGCAACAGAAGTTAACGTAAAACTCCCACCCCAGATCTCGCTTTCGTTCTTGCCCACCTTAAGATGGAAGAACGCTGTATGTAATATATAGATGTAGCATCATATTGTTTATGCAAAAAGATTTCTTTTATTAAAAAAAATCAGAAAACCCTTCTACTGCTCTGCGTTTGAGTGATCAAGGAAATGAGCCGTAGGCTGAAGAGAGTTCCAAATCACTGCGATAGGCTGATGCGCGGCTAAATTTTATAAAGCGAAAATGTAAAATTATTGTAGTGTGGGCATCTTGCCCGCGTCCCATATAAAAACGTTGGGCGCAACGGCTTAACTTGACGACTCTCCGTCTCTTTAGAGCTGAGAATGTCAAAACTTGCTTAAGATATAGCGTTGTAACCTTACTGCTATTCAGTACTTAACTACAATTATACCAGCATCTCTAAAACCAAGACAGATTACTTCATATACCAAGAAGGCGTATGAAATAATCTGTGACTTGTCTAGTAACAATATTAGGAAAAGAGTACTCTTTTTTTACATGAGAATTCGATCCAACGTCAAAATTAATATGTTTACTTAAAGCGCCTTTTGCGTCTGGCAGCCACCGCTTTGCGTTTGCGCTTTTCTAAGGGTGTTTCAAAATGGCGATGATACTTAACGTCAGCTAAAATTCCGGCTTTGGAAACTTGGCGTTTAAACCGACGTAGAGCTGAATCTATTCCTTCATTTTCTCCTAAAACCACTTGGGTCATTCTTGGCTTATCCTCTTCCTCGTTAATCAATATTTCCCATTTTGGCATTTTCCCATGACTTCAAGCCAGAAGATTCTTAGACTGTTTCAGACATGTTATGGGTGCTTAGCTACAGGCTGGTACCTGTGGCTAGTGATTATTTTAGCCCACGACGGTTAAAAACGCATGGGGATTGGGTATGGGGCATGGGGCATGGGGCATGGGATACTGGGGAACATCACGAGTCGTTGTTTTCTTTGAGTTCGAGGGCGAGCTGATATAGATCACGACGATTAACAGAGGTGATTTTGGCTAATTGGCGACTGGCTTGGGAAAGTGAGACTCCTTGATCTATGAGATTTTTTAACTCTGCTTTTAATTCGTCGAGGGAAAGCTCTAGTGGTTTGGAAGGATTTCCTGCTACTACAAGAGTATATTCTCCTTGGGGTTCGCGCTCGTTGTAGTGCAAGATTGCTTCTTCTATAGTACCTCGCCAAAATTCTTCGTACAATTTGGTCAACTCTCTAGCTAAAACAATTTGGCGATCGCTCCCAAAAGTATCTGCTAAATCTTGTAAGGTATCTCGTAAACGGTGGGGAGACTCATAGAAAATGAGTGTACGAGATTCTGTTGCCAGAGATTGTAAATGCTCCCGCCTAGCTTGAGCTTTAGCTGGGAAAAATCCTTCAAAGACAAAACGATCCGTTGGTAACCCTGCTGCACTCAAAGCAGTAATAACTGCGCTAGCACCAGGAATTGGTACTACTGGTATTCCCGACTCAACACAAACTTTCACTAGCTCATATCCTGGATCGGAAATTCCCGGTACACCAGCATCACTCACAAGGGCGATCGCCTTACCATTCTTTAATTGCTCTAATAAATCCGGGATGCGACTGCTACGATTATGGTCGTGGTAACTCATTTGAGGGGTTTTAATCTGAAAATGTTGTAGCAGTTTCCCTGTGTGACGTGTATCCTCCGCAGCAATAAGATCGACTGTCTGGAGAATTCGCACTGCTCGGAAGGTCATATCTTCCAAGTTACCAATTGGTGTTCCGACAATGTAAAGTGTTCTTGGTTTTGGATCAGTTTGCATTTTTTGCCCTATCCCCCCGTTCCCTAAAATGACTAAATACGGATTATTTATCGGTTTAGTTACCTTAGATCTTATTTACCTAGCTCAATCACCTCCTGAAAATAATCAAAAGATTGTTGCTTCTGATTACACTGTAGCGGCTGGTGGTCCAGCAACAAACGCTGCTGTGACTTTCAGCTATTTGGGTAATCAAACGACACTGTTGGGCGTGGTAGGTTCTCACCCGGTAACACAATTAATTAAAGGAGATTTGGCAAGTTATGGAGTAGTGCTTGCTGATCTAGACAACAGCAACACACAAGCGCCCCCTGTCTCTTCTATTATCGTCACTGAGTCAACGGGCGATCGCGCTGTGGTTTCGATCAACGCTGTTAAAACTCAAGCAACAAAGGAAGCTATCCCGCCAGATATCTTGGATAATATCCATATTGTATTAATTGATGGGCATCAGATGGCGGTTGGAAATGCCATAGCTCAAATGGCTAAAGCAAAAAATGTACCAGTCGTCATCGATGGTGGTAAGCTGTTGCGCAGCTAAATTTAATATACCGCGTTACCTTTATTTTTAATCTTTCGTTCCCACTTAATAATAAGACCACCTTCATTAAGCAATCGAATTAACAGCTCTTCTAGCTGAGATACTGAT
>JAESFG010000427.1_pt1 | contig 38728 bp, 31 predicted proteins | sample 9269371 | NCBI WGS metagenome assembly JAESFG01 (sample SAMN14506227, study PRJNA617093) | algae metagenome | isolation source: Aetokthonos hydrillicola CCALA 1050 (B3-Florida) and co-occurring... | place: USA: South Carolina | collected 2013-01-01 | reverse complement strand
CCCATTTTGGATATGACCATTGCGTTTAATATGCTCGCTCTGACAAGAAGGACAAGTAATCATGGCAAAATACAATGTAAATAAGACTATATTTTTTACATAAATTTATGTAATTTTCCATAACAGCGTTACTTCTTATAGACTACCATATTATGTTGCCTTATGCCACTTTAATCGAAATAAATCGTAATGCAGTTACACCTGTTTTTCTGCAAATTGCTAATGCTATTATTTTATACATTAAAAAAGGTATTATTCCTGCTCAAACCCGCCTGCCCGGCACACGCCAACTGGCTGAAATATTGGGAGTGCATCGAAAAACAGTAATTGCAGCCTTTGAAGAATTATACGTACAGGGCTGGATAGAGCAAATACCATCCAGAGGGACTTTTGTCAGTAAGCAAATTCCTGAAATAAAACCAAGATTGCTGGAACCTTCTGAAAAAAAATATCCCGAACATACAGGCTTTTTTATCAAAGATAATCCTGTTATTACCAACCCCGTCATTCAACATCGTAAAATGCCTGGCTTTGATGACGGATTTCCAGATATCAGACTTGCTCCGCTTGATATTTTGGGCAGAAAATATAGAAATATCCTAAGCAGAGGCTTTCAGCAACATTTACTGGGCTATACAGAAACTTATGGCAATCAATTTCTTCGTGAAAAATTAGCAGGTTATATTCATCAGACAAGAGGGCTGGCTGTTTCGGCTAGCCATATCTGTATTACAAGAGGGAGTGTAATGGGTATTGATTTGGTTGCCCGAACGTTACTTTCTTCTGGTGATAAAGTATTGGTAGGGGATCCTAATTACTTTACGGCAAATATGATTTTTCAGAACACAGGGGCTAAACTTATCAAGATAGCTGTGGATAAAAATGGTATTTCAGCCGATGCAATAGAAGATATATGCAAAACTCAGCCTATTCGATTACTCTACATTACCCCTCACCATCACTATCCCACCACAGTTACCTTGTCAGCCGAACGTAGAGTAAGGATATTACAACTGGCAGAAAAATATGGCTTTGCCATTCTGGAAGATGATTATGACTTTGATTTTCATTATCGAAGCAGCCCTATTTTGCCACTTGCCAGTGCTGATTCGCAGGGAATGGTCATTTATGTAGGTTCACTGGCAAAGGCAATTGCCCCTGCCATGAGGATAGGATATGTGGTGGCTCCAACTAATCTGATTGAAAAACTTGGATACCTACGCCGACTCACTGACCGACAGGGGGACAATGTACTCGAGCAGGCAATTGCCGAAATGTTTGAGGAAGGTGAAATACAAAGACATCTGAAAAAAGCCCAGCGTGAATATCACTACCGTCGTGACTTTTTTTGCAAAACTTTGTCCGAAACCTGTGGCAGTTTTATCAAATTTGATGTTCCTGAAGGTGGACTGGCAATTTGGGGAGAGTTTGATAACAAAATCAACCTTCAGGTTTTATCTGAAAAAGCATATACGAAAGGATTATGGATTAGCAACGGCAAATATTATAATACCACCAGTCTGCCGCTGAATGCTACCCGGCTGGGTTTTGCTTCCATGACTCCTGAAGAAAGTGAAAATACAGTAAAGATGCTGGCTGATTTGCTCAGGCTAACCCACTGATTGTCAAAGTTATTTTTAAAAATAAAATATTTTTTCGGAATACAACTATTTTATTACTTCTTTATTTAGTCTGATTTTGTTTTACAAAACAATTGACAACAAAATTTTATTTTGAAAAATTATTTAAAACAAATATTTTATTTTGTTTTAAATTTTTGAATTCAGACATTACTTCTGAATTTTTTTTAGAAAAAAATATGCAATATTCTTATCTTGCGAGCTATCAATTTTTAAAATATTTCCAAAATACATTCAATTTGTTCCACTATCCACGGTTTATCTATTCTACATTAGCATCATGAGCCAAAGAATTCAAATTTTTGACACCACCCTCCGCGACGGCGAACAAGTGCCGGGCTGCCAACTTACTACTGAAGAAAAAGTGGTTATTGCCAGAGAACTGGAAAAACTGGGTGTGGACATAATTGAAGCCGGTTTTCCAATTTCCAGTCCCGGCGATTTTCGTTCGGTTGTTGAAATCTCCAAAACAGTTTCCGAACCGATAGTTTGTGCACTTACCCGTGCAAAAAAAGAAGATATTGATACTGCTGCCGAATCTCTAAAGCTTGCCAAACGCAAACGCATTCATACAGGTATAGGGTCGTCAGATATGCACATTAAATATAAGTTTAACTCTACACGTGAGCAGATTCTGGAGCAGGCAGTGTGGGCTGTCAAATATGCTAAAAGTCATGTAGAAGATATTGAATTTTTTGCAGAAGATGCTGGCAGGGCTGATATTCAGTTTCTGGCACAACTCACTGAAGCGGTAATCGCAGCCGGAGCCACAGTAGTCAATCTACCAGATACTACAGGCTATTTGTTGCCCCATCAGATGTTTGAGCGAATTTCTTTTTTGTTTGAAAATGTAAAAAACATTCATCAGGCAACAATTTCTATGCACAACCACAACGACCTTGGTCTGGCTACTGCCAATACCATTGCCGGAATACAAGCTGGTGCCAGACAGGTAGAAGTTACTATCAACGGTATAGGAGAGCGAGCAGGTAATACCTCACTTGAAGAAATTGCCATGATTATAAAGACCCACAAAGATCTTGATTTTATTACCAATATCCGCCACGAAAGCATTTATCCGGTAAGTCGTCTGGTTTCCGAAATGATGCGTATGCCTGTGCAAGCCAATAAAGCTATCGTTGGAGCCAATGCGTTTGCACATTCTTCAGGTATCCATCAGGATGGTTTCCTTAAAAATGCTGAAAATTATGAAATCATTAATCCACAAGATGTGGGAGTGCCTGCCTCAGCTATTGTTTTAACTGCCCGCAGTGGTCGTCATGCACTTAAACACAGGCTGGAGATACTCGGATTTAATTTTGAAAAAGAAGAAATTGACCGGATTTATAAACGTTTTCTGGAAATGGCGGATGTAAAAAAACGAATTGAAAACGAAGATTTATTGCTACTTGTCAGTGAGCATGTTAAAGTTGTAAACTGACATTTTCGGAAAGCTGAAAATCAGACAAAAGGGAATAATTCAGATCTCCTCTTGTGTAATCTGAGAGGTTCCCTTTTTACATAATAATTCGGCTTTGAGTTAATCTTTATTTAATAGCAAAATGCTTTCAGATACTTCCACTCTTCCTTATACATTAGACATAGAATCGGCTTACGAAATACTTAAGCCCGTTGTATATCGTACTCCCCTTAATTTCCATAAAAAACTTTCAGAAAAGTACCAGTGTCATGTTTATCTCAAACGGGAAGACTTACAAGTGGTTAGGTCATATAAATTACGGGGAGCTTATAACTTAATATCATCCCTTTCGTCGGAGCAACTAAAAAATGGAGTGGTGTGTGCCAGTGCCGGCAATCATGCACAAGGTTTTGCATATTCGTGTCAGAGGCTTGGTATTCAGGGGGTTGTATTTATGCCAAGTATTACACCTAAACAAAAAGTAAAACAGGTGGCTATGTTTGGCGGTGAATTTATAGAAATAGTATTGATAGGTGATACTTTTGATGAGTGTGCCGTAAATGCACTTGATTATACCCAGAAGCACGGAAAAACTTTTATCCCACCTTTCGACCACCCTAAAATTATTGAAGGTCAGGGAACAGTAGGGCTTGAAATATTACAGGAATTACCGAATACAGATTTTATATTTATTCCGGTAGGTGGTGGTGGACTTTCAGCCGGAGTAGGATATTTTTTCAAGCAGAAATCTCCTGCTACCCGAATCATAGGCATGGAGCCTGCCGGAGCTCCTTCTATGAAAATAGCTCTCGAAACAGGAGAGCCTGTAATGCTTGAAAAAATTGACAGGTTTGTGGATGGAGCAGCCGTAAAAAAAGTAGGTGCTATTACTTTTCAGTTCTGTAAATCTGTGCTTGATGATATGCTGCTGGTACCAGAAGGAAAAGTGTGTACTACTATTTTACAATTATATAATGAAGATGCTATAGTGGTAGAACCTGCCGGAGCATTATCTATTGCATCTCTTGACCAGTATGCGGATAAAATTAAAGGTAAAACAGTGGTTTGTATTGTAAGTGGTGGTAATAATGATATTGACCGGATGCAGGAAATCAAAGAACGGTCATTGCTTTATGAAGGATTAAAAAAGTATTTTATCATCAATTTTGCACAACGTCCGGGAGCTTTAAAGCAATTTGTGAATAATGTACTTGGACCAGATGATGATATTATTCGTTTTGAGTATGTACAAAAACATAATAAGGAAACAGGTCCGGCTCTGGTAGGTATTGAACTTAAATCTAAATCAGATTTTGAAAGACTACTTATCAATTTGAATCTTTTTCAGATGGAATATCGCCTTCTTAATGATGAGGAAAGTTTGTTTGAGTTTATGATTTAATACAATATTTCATCTCAAAAACAGCAAAGGCAGGACTTCAAGTCCTGCCTTTGCTGTTTTTGAAGCAATTATCAATATTTATAAATGATTTTACGTATCATACCTACTTTCAGAAAATAAATTCCTGATGTTAAGTGTGATATATCAAAAGTTATTTCCTGAGCAGATGCATTTCTGACAAAATCAACATTCAAAACTCTGCCACTTGCATCCGTCAGTTTCATCACTCCAGATGTAGTAGTACTTACAGTAAATTTTCCTGTCGAAGGATTAGGAAATACTCTTACCAGCGATTCATCCTTTAACAATATGTATTCTGTACCAGAATAACTTACAGCCCCTTCTGCATCAAACATTTTGAGACGGTAATATACTCCTGTATTATAAACAGGATTATCGTCCTTAAATAAGTAAGAAGATGTATTGATAGAGCCTTCTTTTTCACCTATTTTTTCAAAATAGTTTCCATCGGTACCCCGTTCTATTTCAAAATAATCATGATTATTGTTACCAGCAGTTTTCCAGTTTACAATAACTTTATTATCACTTGTTTTAGACAGGTAAAAATCAGTAAGTGTAACTGGTAACGGAGTAGCTGAATTGAGAGAAACAAGCGTAATAAATCTGGTGGAGTTGGCTGGAATATGGCTGTTACTAACTCCAGATGCGGTAACTACCCCACCCGAATAACTGAATGTGACACCAGATACCATAGTAGCGTTTGTAAAGTTTCCATCATCATCTACCAATAATCTCAGATGTGCCGGATTGATAGGTGTGGTTGAAAGCTTAAAGTCCAGATTAAAAGTTCCAGTAAAGCCTGAGTTGGTTACCTGCCACTCCCTTTCTATCCTGCTAAAAATACCCAATCCTGTTGGATATTCAGTATCGGATAATCCTCTTGACATTAGCATACCATTATTATGCCCCATTACTACATATTGATAATTCGAACTAAATGTACCACTATTAGAACTATTATTGGTTTGTAAAGTAGAAAGATATATACGTGTCAAATCATTTTGCTGATGTGATTGTTTTTGTAATAATCCGGAATTATCGTCTCTTCCTATACCAATAATATCATTCCAATATGTCCCACTATTGGCATATATCCAGCCCGAAGCACTGTTTAGATAAATTCCACCGATAGAGGTTCTGTCGAGTGTAATACCATATTTAATAGCCAGATAGGATTCTATCTGATTTTTTGATGCCCCACTATGCACAATGCCATTGTAGGTTATTAGTTCGCCAATAAATCCCTTAAAAAACTCATCTGGAAGGGATGTACCTGCCCGCTTGCCAACATGAGCCAAATTAGAGCCAGTGTTAATAGAAAAATTAGCCACTCCCTGATCTAAAGTAAAAGCACCTAATGGTTTGGAGTTATAATACATTGCTCCATTAGTAAGTACTTGACTTTCACCTGCCGGAAGAGTCCAGGTTATAATACCAGGGTTTGCATTAGATTGTGAAATACCCCGGGTTCGTCCATCTGTATCAAACCTTAATTCGTCAGAGGTAACCAGCAGCCTCATGTGTCTGCCCTGATTAACAGCTCCCAGCCCAGTAGTACTTGTTCCCTGTGCCATTACCGGACCGTTATCACCTGCTGTAGTAACGCCTGTAACTGTTTTTTGGACAGTGTAAAAGGTACGGGCTTCTGTGCCAGACCCCATAGGATTCTTTGCTGCATTAAGATTGAGATAATGAACACCACTAAACGACAAAACCTGATTGTAATTAAAAAGATCAGAGCCTGAAGTAACGTAAGCCGGAGATGCCCCTCCTGTAGCATTGTTGGCTCCGGATGTATTATCATTCCACTGGGTTACTAACCCTGCAGTTAGTGTAACACCACTATTACCTTTAAGCCACAACCGAAAATTAGAAGATACTCCACCAGGGCTTTGTGAATATAGTTTAGCGAAAATGAACAGGGGAAAAATTGTGAAAAATACTTTTAAACTTTTTAGGAACATAGTAATACAACAATCAGATTTATATTTGAAATGAAAAAATTAAATAAACCAATAATATATTTGAAATATACTCCTGATATATACCTTATTAAAAAAATAGGTAACTCTAAAAATATTTTTCCTGTGTGCAAAAGTTTGTAGCTAATCAGCTATTAGTCTTTTTGTTGGCTGCTACAAAGTTTAAGTATTGGCTTGCTATTCTGTTCTCTGGTTTTTTATCCCAAATATATAATACAAGTAAGAAAAGCCACTCTAAAGGCTTCATCAAAATATAAATAAAATCCGATACAAATCTGTTATCAAAAACATGATAATGACGATGAACTAAATCTCCCACCTTATTATATTGTCTTCTGATAATTTTGTGAAGATAAGGTAACTTTTCCTGAATCAGTTCTTCAAAAGCGTTTGAAATAAGTAATTGGCGGTTGCAAATAATCAACCCGCCATTTCTTACTCCTAATCTTACAGGTTTTACAATTTCTTTGTGTCCTTTAGCAGCTACTGAACACAGATAATGCCCACCACACGCTACATTTTCGCACTGATAGTCCCATTGCGATAAGCCATGTTTGTAAGTTTCGGTAAAGGCTCTTATTACTGAATCTGGTTTTTGACCGAACAGCAGTAAAAAAGTTGTCACGACCAACAAGACAGGCAAGCAAATCAGAAAAATAACCGGAAATTTTAAAATAGGCTTCATATTTAAAATATGCCATGCCATAGATTCTAGTTTGTTTTGAGGTGTAAAGTCATTTTGCCTGGAGTATTCCAAAAATATTTTCTGATTTTTTGCCAACACTAATACAGCCAGTATAATAATGGGCATATTTCCACCAAGAGCCAGCCATATCTCTTTAGTATGAATAGCAATAAAAATATTTAGAATAATGCCAATGTATAGCAAAGCATTTACCAGAATTTCAGTAATGGGAGGAGCTATGGTTTTGCGAAGAGTGGCATAAAAATACGCCAGCAGACACACAATAATAATAACACCCATAGTCAATTGGTGCTCAGGTGAAAAAACAGCAGTATCAAGATCCTCTCCACAACAATTATTTTCTACTCCAAAATTTCCATAGATTAAGGGTAGAATAATCATGGCAGCCACCTCAACAGGTCTCATGATTACTTTGCTTACAATTTGTCTGCCTGCAATTAAAAACCCAGCCAAGTCTGTTAGTGTAACCAAAGCCGGAATAGAAAGTATTAAAAAGAAGAGTTCCATGGTGTCAAATATAACAACCTGATATTCCAGAGGTGAATTTATTTTTGTAATGGTAAACAAGAATACAAAAATTTGACATTCTATCGTTTATTGGTTCAGCAAATCAATTCTTTAAACTTCTTTTATAATGAAAACTTCTACGCTACTATTGCTTTTCTGTTGTTTATTAAATCTTACTGCTTTTGCTCAATTAAAACCTGAACAAGAACCTCCGCATATTGAAGTAACTGGTACTGCTGAGAAAGAAATAATTCCGGACGAAATTTATATTGGTATTACTATCCGAGAAAAGTACAATAACAAACAAAAAGTAACTATTGAAGAACAAGAAGAAAAACTCAAATCGGCTATTAAATCTATTGGTATTGACTTGCAAAACCTGAGTCTGTCTGATGCCAATGCCAACTTTGTAAAAATAAAATATAGAACTAAAGATGTAATTACAAAAAAGGAATATACCCTGAAGGTAACAAATGCAACAGCAGTCGGGCGAGTTTTTCAGGAACTGGAGAAACTGGAAATTTTAGATGCTGATATTGTAAAAGTAAGCCATTCAAAATTAGACAGTCTGCGAAAAGAAGTAAGAATTATGGCTATTAAGGCAGCCAAAGAAAAAGCTGATTACCTGCTGACAGCTATTGGTGAGCAAACGGGTAAACCCATACTGGTACTGGAAAATGTACAAGTGCCTGAAGGTTTCTATAATACACTAAATAATGGTTATGTTACCCCAACTATGTTAAATAAACTTGAAAGTGACTTGGAGAAGGGTATAGAAATAGAATTTGAAAAAATTAAAATCAAGAGTTCGATTTATGTGAAGTTTTTGATAAAATAAATGGCTTTGTAATATCTTTCAGGGTTTTCGGTCAAAGAATACTGCAAAACCTGCTATCTTTACATACTCTGGTACTTATGCTGATGAAAAAGGTATTTTCTGTAAAGTTTTTTGGACTAAGTTTCTTCATTATAACAGCTATTTTACTGTACACTACCTGTGCCCGGACTATTGATACTTTTCCGCAATCAGAAGGGTATGAGTATTTTCCGCTGGCGGTAGGCGATTTTCGTATTTTTGACAAAACTGACAGTACTATCGACAACAGCCGTCCTAATGCACTTGTGAGTTTTATAAAAATAAAAGAAGAAATTACCGAAAAATTTATAGATTTAGCTGGTGATACTACCTATCGCATAGAACGTTATTCGTGTGCTGCCTGTGCAAGTCCGTACGACCCCAACTGGAAACTAGACTCTGTCTGGACGGCAAAGTTGGCAGCTTCTGCTACAAACGGAATCTATAACCGGGCTATCAGAGCAGAAAACAACCGTATTTTTGTAAAGCTGATTTTCCCGCTGAAAAATGGCACAAGCTGGAATGGGAACCAATTGTATGGTACAGAAAATAACAAACAGGAATATCGGATGGGAGCATTGGGAAAACCTTATCTTACCTTTCCGGAAACTGTAACGGTTGTGCAGAATGCTGATACAGCTTATAATTTACAAAAGCACGAAAGAAGAATAGAAGTATATGCCAAAAACATAGGGTTAGCATACAAAGACAATATGTACTGGGAGTTTGACTGTACGAACGGCTGTGTAGGCAGAAAAAAAATTATATTTGGCAAACGAACTGTTTTAAAACTAACTGCTTTTGGCAGAAGGTAAAAAAGGTCTGTTTATATAAGACAGACCTTTTATTAAAATCTACGACTCACTTTAAAGTTTAAGTACGTTTTTGTGAGCTTTCTCATAAAATTCACTTGGCAAAAGAGGAATTTCTTCCTGAAAGTATGTATCTATTAATTTCATGGTTTCTTCTTTCCCAAGTATTGCCACATTATATCTTGTCTCTATAAACTTATCTTTTATTTTATGGCTAAATGGAGTTGACTTATACATATTAAATATAGCCATACTTGCCTGTTTCATGCCTTCTTTGTGATAAATATTCTCAGCTTTTGTGGTATCATATTTTGAGTAGGCTGCTACCTTGAGATATTCTACACTAAGTTCCGATACATAAGCCTGAACAATATCATCTAAATCAAAATATTCTTTTTTGCTTTGAGAATATGAAGGCTGAATAAGGAACAGAAAGAATACTAAAAAAACAAGATTCTTCATAATTAAGTTTTTCATTAGATTTCAAAAAATATCAATCTCCAGAACCAGCACAACCCTCATAGCATCCGGTTCTGTACCAACCACTTGCTGTTGTTGCATTGGTTTCTTTTTGCCAGGGTATTATTGTTGAATTATATATCTCATTATATACTTGTTGTGCTCTTGCATCACATTTTTTAAAACAGCCTAGTGCTTTATCTTTATTACAAGCCGAAATTAGAGCAAGAAAGAAAGCAAAGCAAACAAAAAAACGAAGTTTTGAGATTTTCACAAAAAATTTAAGATTAAATTAAAAAGCCTACTCTATCAGCTTTTGGGCAGATGCTCTTTTTATGTACCACCGGTTGATATAAAAATTACTTCAATGTTATCATTTGGCATTTATGACTTTAAATATCAGACGCCACGATCTGTTACCTATAAGGTTACAACTTATTACTTGTAAAGTAATAAAATGGTTATTTATGAGAATTTTGGTGTTTTTATTGGCAAAACCAGGTTTATTAATTACTTTTAAGATTAAAAATCTAACTATATAACCATAAAAATATTAGAAACAGTAGAAAATGGACTCAGCAGGCTATGGCTGACATCTTAGATATTTCTTTAAAATCTTATAATCAGATAGAAAACGGGAAAGTAAACATTTCAGTAAATAGAATAGACAATTTTAGTAAACTCTTAAAAGTTAGTCCCGAGGAGCTAACTATATCTGATGGCAATAAGGTCGTAAACATTAATTATGAAAATCGCCAGAGTGGAGAATCAAAAAATGGCATATTTTACGCAGAAACAAGTGATAGGTTAGTCAAATTATTAGAACAAAGAAGCCAAAGGGATCATGAATTGATTGCCCAACTACAAAATCAAATTTTCACTATTTTACAGAATAAGTTATAGGGGCTTTCCGATAACTACGAAAAATAAATACTTTATTCACATGCGTTCATTACTGGCAACCTTTATCACAAGCTTGTTGATTGGCTCTGTGGCTTACGCTCAAACCAGCAAGTATTTTATAGAATTTACCGACAAAAATAAAAGCCCGTATTCTCTTGCCAAGCCACTTGAGTTTCTCTCACAACGATCAGTAGACAGACGAGTAAAACAAAATATATCGCTTACTTCCAGAGATTTACCTGTCAACCCGGCATACCTGGGGCAGATAATTGGTACCGGAGCAAAAGTATGGTATGCCTCAAGATGGATGAATGGAGCTTTGATTGAAGCCACTACTGATCAGTTGCAGGCTGTAAAAAATCTTTCTTTTGTAAAACAAGAATCCAAGAGTTTTGAAAGAATAGCAGCTAAAACTTCTGGTAATTCAAAATCAGGTAGAAATTATGTACCAGGTACTTCACATAAACCAGCTTCACCTAAAAGCAAACTGTCGCCGAAAGACTATGGAGCTTCTTATAACCAGATGCAGATGATTGGAGCCGATAAAATGCACGAAAAAGGTTTTACAGGCGAAGGTATGCGTATTGCTATTCTGGATGCTGGCTTTAGCAGAGCCAATCAAAATCCGGTGCTACAACATTTGTTTGAAAACAATAAAATTCTGGCAACCTATGATTTTGTGTTTAAAGAAGCCTCAGTATATGAAGACGATTCACATGGACTCAATGTGTTTTCGGTGATGGCTGGCTATCTGCCGGGCAGCCTTATTGGTACTGCTTATGATGCCGAATATATTTTGCTCAAAACCGAAGATACCCGTTCAGAATATCGGATAGAGGAAGTAAACTGGTTGATTGCTGCTGAATATGCCGACAGTGCCGGCGTAGATGTAATCAATAGCTCGCTGGGCTACAATTCTTTTTCTAACCCGGCTATGGATTATAAAAAAAGCGATATGAACGGAAAAACAGCTTTTTCTACCAGAGCTGCTGACTTGGCTGCTGCCACCGGCATATTGGTGGTAGTGAGTGCTGGTAATGAAGGAGATGATAGCTGGGGTATTATTACGGCTCCGGCAGATGCCGATTCGGTGCTGGCAGTAGGTGCTGTAGATGATAACGGCAATTATGCTTCTTTTAGTTCTAAAGGTCCTACGACAGATGGACGTATTAAGCCAGATGTGAGTGTACAGGGACAGGGAACAGTGCTAAGCTCGCCTTCCGGGTATATTACTGCTGGTAATGGTACTTCTTTTTCGTCGCCACTGATGGCAGGCATGGCTGCCGGATTTTGGCAAGCTCATCCCGAACTGACTAATATGCAGGTAATAGACTTTTTAAAAAGGTCTGCCAGCCAGTATCAGAATCCAGACAATTATCTGGGGTATGGTATTCCTAATTTTGAAAAAGCTGACCGATTGGTAGAGATTGAAAAAATAACATTGGGGAATAAATATAAAATTATCCCCAACCCCCTCTCAAATAACAACCTGACTATTTTTATTGATAAAGTTTTTTGGGGAGATGCTGCCACAGTACAAGTAGTAGATTTATCAGGTAAGGTGGTAAGTCAGCAAAAAATCAAAAAAATTCTGCCCGAAAATACGGTTTCACTCAGTAATGTAACGGCAGGCGTATATCTGGTTAAATTCCAGTCTTCCAACTTACAGTTTACCGAAAAAGTTGTAAAGCCATAGGGAATGGTTAGGCAGAAATTTTCCAAAAAGAGAATTTCTGCCTTTCAGGTGATTACTCTTCCGGTTTGTCATGTTCTCTTATTTGACGAATAAAATATATCTGTTGTTTAGTCAAAGTAAAATGTTTCTCAGGGTCTTCTTTCCTAAAACTAAAGCTATCCAGATTTTCAAGATTAACAATACTTTTGGGCAGGTACTCCCGTTGATTACCAAAACACTTGTTCGCAAGAAAATTCTGCCATTAAACAAATAGTACAAATAAATAATTGAAAAAGTAAAAAAAGTAATTGTATTTTGCATCCGATTGCATAAACTATACTATCCCTATTATGAGAACCTCCCGCCGTCAATTTTTACAGACAACAGGTTTGGGTGCTGCCGGTATGTTATTAATGCCTTATACAGATTTATTCAGCCAAACACCATTTGCTTTGCCTCGAAAAAGTCCTGAATCACAAGGGGTTGAGTCGGAAGGTATCTTGAATTTTCTGAAAGCAGTAAAAGAATCAGGACTGGAATGGCACAGTTTCATGTTAGTAAGGCACGGCAATATAGTAGCAGAGGGTTGGTGGAAACCTTTTGAGTCAGCATACAAACATACCCTTTATTCACTATCCAAAAGTTTTACAAGCACAGCCATTGGTTTTCTGGTAAAAGAAGGGAAAATTACGGTGGAAGACCCGGTAATTAAATTTTTTCCGGAAGAAACCCCCACAAGTCCGTCAGATTACCTGAAAAGCATGAAAGTGAAGCATTTGCTGACCATGAATACCGGACAGAATGTAGATACATTGCCCGCCATGCGAGATAATACCAGTCAGAGTTGGGTAAAAACTTTTCTTTTACAACCTGTTGAACACGAACCTGGTTCTTTTTTTATGTATAATACCGGAGCTACCTATATGCTGGGAGCCATTGTACATAAAATGACAGGTGAACTACTCGAAAATTATCTGAAACCCCGACTAATGGAACCTTTGGGCATCAAAGGCTATGACTGGGAAAAATCGCCTGACGGACTTAATACGGCAGGATATGGTCTGCGGGTTTCAACGGAAGACATTGCCAGATTCGGGCAGTTTTATCTTCAAAAAGGCAAGTGGCAGAGCAAACAACTGTTACCTGAAAGCTGGATTGCAGAAGCTACTGCCAAACAAACAGCATCTCAAACAGGAGATAATGACTGGTCACAGGGATATGGCTATCAATTTTGGCGTTGTAAACCTGGTTTTTACAGAGGTGACGGAGCATTTGGACAGTTTTGTATGGTAATGCCGGAGCAAGATGCTGTCTTGGTGATGACCTGCGAAAGTTTTGACCTGCAAAAGTCAATGAATGTAGCATACCAAACTATTTTACCGGCACTCAAAAATGCTGCTTTGCCAGAAAATGCTATCGTGCACAATAATTTAAAGAACGAACTCAGCAAGCTGGAATTATCGGTTCCAAAAGGCAATATTTCTTCAAAACTACAATCCAAATACAGTGACAAGTTTTTTAAAATAGAAAAAAACAGTTTTGGTATTACCCGAATTGGTTTCGGATTATTTGAAGATGGAGGCGTTTTAAGAATAGCAGAAGATGAGAATGGTAATTTTAAAAAAATAGGGTTTGGCTGGGAAAAATGGAAAGTCAACTCGCCTGAAACCAAAAATTACTTTCCAGTCAACAATCGCACGGCTGTTCCTTCTAAAATTGCTGCTACAGCCACCTGGATTAATGACAATACTTTACAGGTCAATCTCAAGTTTGTAGAAGGTGTACATGGTGACAAGCTCACTTTTGCATTTGAAGACAATAAAGTCACACTAACTTTATTAAACAGTGTAGCTGAAAACTCAAAAAATACTCCCGAAAAGCGGGAAAAATTGACAGGCATCCTTATCTAAAAATCTATATATCTTTAACTTATAACATATTAACAAATAATGAAAAAACCAATATTTTCGGTAATGCTACTCTGGATATCGTTTTCAGTATTTTCGCAAAACGATGGCAAAAAGCCAATATCACAACCTTTGATTACAAATATTTATACAGCAGACCCCTCTGCCCATGTCTTTAATGGTAAAATTTATATTTATCCTTCTCATGATATTGAATCGGGTGTAGCAGAAGATGATGAAGGAGGACACTTTGATATGAAAGATTATCATATTTTATCGCTGGATAAAATAGGGGGAAAAGTAAAAGATAATGGTATAGCTCTTGATATAAAAAATATTCCCTGGGCAGGCAGACAGCTTTGGGCTCCGGATGCTGCCTTTAAAAACGGAACCTACTATCTATACTTTCCGGTAAAAGACAAGCAAGATATTTTTAGAATAGGTGTAGCCACCAGTAAGAAACCGGAAGGTCCTTTTGTGGCAGAACCTCAGCCTATCAAAGGCAGTTATAGTATTGACCCATGCGTATTCAAAGATACTGACGAAAGTTTTTATATGTATTTTGGAGGTATCTGGGGCGGACAACTTCAGCGTTGGGACAACAATGAGTATAATGCCAAAGCTCCTCTGAAACAACCCGAACAACTGGCTTATTTACCTAGAATTGCAAAACTCAGTCCTGATATGAAGAGCTTTGCAGAAGAAGTGAGAGAAATAAAAATTATTGACGAGAAAGGAAATCTTTTTACAGAAGGAAATAATGACAAACGATTTTTTGAAGCAGCCTGGGTACATAAGTACAATGGCAAATATTACCTCTCTTATTCTACCGGTGATACCCACAATTTGTGTTATGCCATAAGTGATACCCCGTACGGTCCTTTTACTTACAAAGGAATCTTACTAAAGCCGGTCTGGGGTTGGACTAACCATCATTCTATTATCGAATTCAAAGGCAAGTGGTATTTATTTTATCATGATATACAACTTTCCGGTAAAACCCACCTTCGGAATGCAAAAATGACTGAATTGCATTACAATCCGGATGGCACCATTCAGACTATTGAGGCTTATAAATAAACAGAAATAAAAAAGCCAGCCATATACAGTGTGTCTGGCTGGCTTTTTTATTGACTTGATTTAATGACTCATTGTATTACCAGGTGTTTCCGGCAGGTTTTTTTCCCGGTTTTTTAGTTGCTGATCTAGCCAGTAAATCAGACCTATAGCAACTACCATAGTACCAATTACTACATAACCCAACACATCATACCTTTCCAGATAGCCACTTGGCGTTTTTATCACAATTTTGCCAGCTACATAGGCAGCTATGCCACCGGCAATTTGTTGAAGTGAAGAGCTAATACTCATATAAGCCCCACGATCAGGCAAGCTGGGTACCAGAGAGGTCATGGCAGAAGCGGAAATCATACGTGCCATAATACCGGCAAACATGATTATATTCAAAACAGCACATATCCAGAGTGGCGTAATACCCAGATTAGTGTAAATATTGACAATAGCAATACTTACTACTGAACCGGTTGCAAAAATAGTAAACTTACCAATCTTATCGCTCAGGTTTCCAATCAATGGTCCTGACAACAAAGAAGAAATACCAGTAATAAAATACAATAAAGTTACCTGATCGGTATTAATTCCCAGGTTATGAGTGCTATAAGCACTACCAAATGGCATGAGCATAAAACCTCCTGTTGCCAATAAAGCAGTTGCAGCAAAAGCCTTCAGATAAAACGATTTAGATAAAACCCTTGTCAGGTGCTCAAGAGCATTTTGCTTGTTTTTTATTTCCAGATGAGCAGTTATGGGTTTCATGTAAAAAAAGATAACCAATCCTACAGCAATGCCAAAAATTACAATCATCCAGAAAGGAGCATGCCACTCTAATTTATTAGCCAGATAAAAGCCTACAGGAACTCCCAAAATCTGACTGGCAGAAAAGGACATCTGTACAAATCCCATAACTCTTCCCCTTACTTCGGGCTTAAACAAATCAGTGATGATAGCAAAACCAATAGAGCCTATTACACCTCCAAAAATTCCGGTAATGATACGGGCTATCAGCAAAAACCAGTAGGAATTTGCCACAGCACACAACAGGGTTCCGAAAAGGAATCCTACATAAAAAAATAACAGTAAGGATTTACGGTCAAATTTATCCGCAAAACCCGCAGCCAAAATACCTGATGCTCCGGCACTGAAAGCATAGCCTGAGACTACCCACCCAAACCCTTCGGCACTAAGGTGCATATCTTTCATTAGAATGACACTTAACGGAGAAAGTACCATGAAGTCAAGAATGACGGTAAACTGCAAAAATGCCAACACTGCTATCATAAAAATCTGATAGCTTGTAAAAAGTTTTTCTTTTGGTTGAATGGTTTGTGTCTGGTTCATTAGTGTAAAGGTTTTAATCCATAAGCTCTTCGCAATAAAAATTAAATTGTTTTAATAGTTCTATGATTTCAATGGTTTCGATACCTGCAGATTCTACCCGTAACACTCTATCACGGTCATCAATAGCAACATTGCAGGCTTTAACATTAGGATGCTTTTTTAGTTTGTTACATACCTTTTCTGCATCCCTCAGGTAAGATATATCTGTTTTAAAAACTAATACTTCCGGCTGCATAGTGAAATGGGGTTTTAGTTGAAAAAATAAATTTTTAAAGAGCCGAATAGCGGGCAGGATATTAACACTATCTTTTATCAACTCTTCTCTTACTTACATCGTTCATGTCTCTTAACTTATTTTACATGAACGGTTTTTAGTTCTTATTAATGAATGTTCGTTTATTAATTCTTTAAATATTATGGTTTCAGTGCTTTCAAAACAAGTTTCAGGGTTTGGTCAATAAAATCCTCAGTAAGTTTAAAATCCCTTCCACCTATACTTTTACCATCCTGATGAAAACGAATCAGATTATATAAAGGAGCAAAAGCAATTGACCAAAAAACTTCTAAAGGAAGATCTGTAACTTCCTTGTTATTTACGGCATTGCACATAAATTTTCCCATAACCTCTTTAAAATTATCATTGATAGACTGCATAACTTTAAATTTATAAGGCGAAAGTTTAATCTGCTCGAAGAAACAAGTTTCGAGCCTGTGCGACAGCCAATAATCAGCCCGATTTTGCCATTGTATTTTCAATCCTTCTGCAAAAGGCATTTCAGGAGAAAAATTTTTAAAAGTTGCCTCTGTCATTTTTTTCCCCTCTTCAATACCAAGCTGGGTTATTAAATCATCTTTGTCTTTATAATAAATATATAAAGTTGCAGGTGAAACACCAGCAGCCTTAGCAAGTTTCTGCATACTAAATCCATCAAAACCTTCACTCACTAACATTTCGAGGGCTTTTTGACGGACATTGTTTTCTTTATCTTCGTTTCTTGGTCTCATGTTGTAGCTATAATACAAAAATAAATGAATGTTTGTTCACTTAAGAGCAAAAATAGTTGAAAATTTTTTCCGTACGGATATTGGAGAGTTATAAAGGCTTTTTTGTTTTGTTTTCGAGAAGAAGTAGAGGAGTCTGTGAAAGTTTCACTAAAGCATTTTTTTCTCTGACAATATCATAACAAGAGCCCAGAATAATATCTTCGTCACCATCTTTGTCAAAATCAAAGGCATCCATCACCATCCAGTGTCCAGAGTCGGTTTGAGGCGAGATAAAAGGTTTAAAAAAATAATTACCATTGTTTTGCAGATATACAAAACTTTTTTGTGGAGATTTACTATAGTCGGGAAAGAAAGAGAATGTAGCAATATCCAAATCGCCATCTTTATCAAAGTCACGAACCAGTGACTTCATGGCTCCATACATGGGGAAAAAATATTTTTCTGTAAACTGATTCTTACCATTATTTAAAAAGATACGAATGCCATGATAAGGTTTTAAAACAGGGGTTTCGTCGCCATTATCGCCATTTGTATAAACAATATCTTTGAATCCATCTTTATTGAAGTCAATAAGTTCAATATGGAGTGAACCATACACAGACGGGAATTTTAGTACCTGTTCTTCTTCAAACACACCATTGCCTTTGTTATAAAAAATAAAAACCCCTTCATTGCCTTGTCCCATTAATGCTACAACGTCAGGTAATTTATCCTGATTCATGTCAGATACAAGCACACAAGTTGCTCCTGCTTCATTTTTGAGAAGGTGTTCTGTAACAACACTGTCTTTATTAATTTCATACCAGGCAAGTTTTCCTGCAAAATAACCAAAAGAACAAACTAATACATCTTGTTTATTGTCCTGATTAAGGTCTGCAACAGCAATATCTACAGGACGGGGAAGCTGACGAATAACTTTTTGTGGAATAATTTTATCTTTTCCAAAATGAGCTAAGGCACAAATACCGTTTTTATCGTGATTAGGCTCAAGTTTTCCTGCAACACTCAAATAAAATGTACTGTCTTTCTGAAAAGATATATCAGTCGGTGAGCTATACATTCTTGATTGCTGCAAAACTTTACCTGATTTAGGCTCCACTACAAAAATTTCTCCTTTGCGTGTACCTGTTATTAGTTTTTGCAGGGTAGTGTCATATTTAAGCAATGTAATTTCATCGCCAGCCACAGGATAAGGCTTAATGGTAAATTGCTGTTCTAAGGATTGGTACGCTACAAGGTTTTTAGAAGTAGTATCAAGTTTTTCGGGAGCATTTTCAAGATAATATTTTTCTATCAGTTGCCATTCTGATGCTGAGATCATAGGCCGTTCGGGCAACACATGTAAATCATTAATTTGCTGTATTTCAGCAAAACTATATTTGGGTGATTGCTCTATTAAAGTTACACCCATCCGAATAGACATACTGGGTAAAACACCATTTTTCCAGCTGTTTTTATCAAGTAATTCAGGATTTGGAAACAGGTGGCAGGCACTGCAATAAGTTCTTGCAAGTTGTTCACCTGTTTTTTGTTCTGATTTACAGCTAAATGTGTAAACTATAATAAAAAGAATGATGGTGCTTACAGATATTACCTTTATAAAATTTTTCATGTAACATTTGCTAAAAAAAGCCCTGATAAGATTTAAGTTTTATCAGGGCTGAATAAAATGTTTTTATTTATAAAGTTTGATACCCGTTTCATAATATTTATCACCGACTTTCCAGAATGGACGTTGAGGAGCATTTCCGATAAGGCGACAGGCATATACATACGAGCCAAAAAACTTGAAGAGGTAATCATAATCCAGGTTATCAGGCTGGTCAGATGGCTGGTGATAATGCTTGCCAACTTCTTCGTCAAACGCTGTAAAGCCTAAACTGAAGGTAGGAGCAGGAATCCCCTTTTTTGCAAAACTCACATTATCTGATCTGTCAAAAAGGTTCTGTTCGGGTGCAGGATCATCAGTGGCTTTTAAGCCGTATGCCTCACAAGCTTGTTTGATAAATCCTTCAGCCGTAGTTCTGCCAAGTCCGATGATGGTAGCAATACTTGTATTGTTGTAACCTGCATTGTCACTATTAAAACAATAGACCACATCTTTAAGTGGCAGAGGAGAGTGCTCTGCAAACCATTGGCTACCCAACAGCCCTTTTTCTTCACCTGTAAATAAGATAAATAAGGCAGAGCGTTTAGTTGGTTTTTTTCCAAGATTTTCGGCAGCCGAGAGCACAGTTACTGTACCAATAGCATTGTCTCTGGCTCCGTTATAAATTGTATCGCCGTTTACAGCCCTGCCAATACCCACATGGTCGTAGTGAGCAGAATAAATTACATACTCATTTTTGAGTTTTGTATCAGAGCCTTCCAAATAACCCACTACATTATAGGTATTAAACTTCTTTTCTTCCACTCCGGCTATTGTCAGTTGTAACTTTGCTTTTTTCTTTGTCTTCCAAAATGCAGCCTCTTTCCAGTCAGGATCAAATTGCCAGAGGTGAGATAGTGCAGGTCCGGAATTGCCTGACTCATCCAGAGTCAGTTTTTCACCGGCAAAATAACCTGTCAGAATTTTCCAGGGAAGCTGACTGTTGTTATACAGTTCTATCAGGGCAGTTGCTCCTTTTTCAGTTGCTCGTTTACGCTTTTCTCTACCAAGTGAAAACCATAAACGAGGATTCATTTCTTTTTCGTTGCCAGCCCTTACCACTACAATTTTCCCGGCTATGTCAGTACTTTTGAAGTCTTCTTCTGTACCATAATTCAGAAAGATAGCTTCAGTTTCTATACTAATATTTTTGCCTTCCAAAAAAAGCACGTTTTCTATATTTTTAAAAGATTTACTCTCATAAGAAATAGTTACATCTTTTGCCGGAGCCTGCTTCTTCATCGCTACTGGCTGCAAATAATCGGGATAAGCCGGAAGAGGTTTTACCCCATAGCTCTGCAACTGTGTTACCAGATATCTGGCTGCTATCATTTGCTCTGGTGAAGGGGTATTTCGACCACGTAATTCGTCTGATGCCAGAAAACGGATATGGCTTTCTATTTTACTTTTGCTAAGGGTTACATCTGTAATTTGCTTGTCATTTTGCTGGGCAAAAGAGCAGGAAAATGTCAGAAGAATACAACCTATAAATAGTACTTTTTTCATAAGGTAAGAATAAATTGATTATTAAAAAGCAATGTAGTGAAAACCCAATCAGAACCTGGCTACTTTTTTGATGAACGGAAAAGCACTAGCATCAAAGTGTTACAATGCCTATATCGCTTTTTTATTCATTTAGTTAGCTCTAGATCTTGCCTGTAAAAATCGATAACCAATAATGAGGGCTGTTTTTTGATAAGAGGAACCATAGTATAAATAATAAGCCAATATATTTTGATTGCCATAATACCTTGCCTCAACACTGAATTTGCCTGTTTGCCAACCACCTCCTACTGCCCATGTAAATGTGGGATTAATGTCCGCTTCATAGTTTGAATACTTATATTTTAGAGAATAGTCAGAAACTTTTATACCAAAGAAAGGGAGCAGACTTGCATTCAGAAAAAGTTTGGATGTATTGGATAAAAAGAAATAGTGTCTTATACTTATAGGTACTTCTATTCTCTCATAATTAATAGAAGCTTTGGTTAAACCATTATCTCCCTCAGATTTAAAATACTGGTAAGTAGGCTCAATTAATAAACTCCATTTATTTTTATTAAAAGGAAAAATATATTCAATTTCCAGTCCTGCTCTAAAAGAAAGTTTTGAGGTAAATTTCATATCTAAATATTTGTCAGAAGAGTTTGTAACGGCAAAAGAAGTATAATGAATACCTGAGGTAACTTTCAGATTTAAGAGATCTCTACTTACCAATTTTGCCGGTTCATTTACTATATCACCCATACATTTATTATGAGCAATAAAGTGTTTTTTTAACTCGTCAATCTTGTAAGAAATCCTCTCGAAGTATGCCCGGCTATTATTACCACATTTAACGTCTGTAAATAATTGCTGTCTGAAAAGAGCATTTTCTTTTAGTGTTACATTATCAGGAACATATTTTTTGTAGACCAGTTGCCTTATGGTAGAGTCATTAGGTGAGGTATAAAAAAAACGACGTGTAATTCTCTGGTTTTCATATATATAAAGGTCTGCTTTACCTTCTACCACTACTTTTAAAAACACCATTTTTTGAAGCCACTCTGGTTCACGATGTATGCTTATCTCATTTAAATTCGATAAAGAAGAATCTATTTGTACGTCTGCTCTTACATATTTAGAAAAGTTATCTATTCCAAACTCAGCAACTTCTGTAATTATTGCCTTTGAAGGATTATCATTTTCATTGAGTTTATATCTAAATTCTTCAGGATTATTAAGCCAGTCTTTGTTTTCAATCAAACATTCAGTTCGTTTTCCGGAATTATCAATAAAATAACCTTTTTCAAATCTGATTTGACAGAAAGCTGGTAAAAAGGTAAACCATAGCAAAAGTGTAACAATGTGTTTCATTGAAGAAGAAGTAAAAAAGATAAAGTTGAAATAGAAGATTTTTTTGAGAACGGGTTTTTATGCAAATATATCAAAAGATTACATGCAAATATGTCCGGCTACTGAAAATAGCCGGACATTATGAACGTTTTTACTCGGTATATAAAATAGCTTTTTTTAAAAAAGCAGATTGTTTTTATAGGGTGTAAATTATAAAGAAGTGCGTTTTATACACTTTCACTTAAAGCCACTTCTTTATACTGGGTTTGAGTAAAATTTTCGGAAAGATTTAGTTTCAGTTCTACCCGATAATAGTCAGGCAAATCTTCTATATGGAGTGTATAGTTTTCAGGGTAACTTAGTTCGAGACGGCGTTGAACATTCTGTAAACCTATTCCTGACTTTTCCTGACTTACGGTTGTACGGGTTTTAGGTTTGCTGTTTTCTACTGTATAAACGCAATAATCTTCTTCTAACAGAAGTCTGACTTTTACCCATGAATCTGTCTCACTGTTGCTAACCCCATGTTTAAAAGCATTTTCCAGAAATGTAATCAATATGAGTGGCACTATCAGATAACGCTGAGGATTGCCCTCTACTACAAAATTGATAGGAATCTGGTCGTTAAGGCGAAGTTTTTCCAGACTTATATAGTTTTCCATGTATTCTATCTCTCTGGTAAGTTGTACTTTCGGATGATTGGATTCATAAATCATATAACGCATCATCTGTGAAAGTTTGGCAATTACTTCGGTAGTATTGGGCGAATTAGTGAAAGCGAGATAATATAAATTGTTAAGCGTATTAAATAAAAAATGTGGATTAATTTGAGCCTTCAGGAAACGAAGTTCGGAGGTGAGTTTTTCGGTTTCTATTTCTTTTCTTTTGGCTTCCAATTCAAAATATTGCTCCAAAAAACGTAACGTTCCTACAAAAATAACAATGAATAAAGCCGTAAGGGTAACCGAAACAGCATAACGCTCACTATACACCCATTTTTCATGATGGGTATACCCATCTATCATATAACGTCTGATATGAATATAGGCAGTAATGAGTATGGCATAAGGTATGGCATACTCTATAAAATATCTGCCAAAATTTTTATGTTGAAGAAATCTGGGAAGAAAATAAAAATAATTTATATAACTGATGATAATCATAAAGACCACATGAAACACAGCACTCACCAGAGCTTCTCGTAAGTCTGTATCTTGTCCATGACGAGGTCCACTGACCTGATAAAAGAAAAAGGAAAAGTAAACACACCAAAAGGATAAGTGTAATAAGACAATTCTGTTTTTTTGAATAAAAGGCTGCATATAAAATATAAGAAATTAATCATACAATAAACGTTTTACACTTCATTCAATATTATTCACAACAGCAGATTTGTAAAACTTTTGAAAGTACATAAATATTGGGTTTGCCAAATAGAAACCACAAATACATTTACTACTCGAATAACAGCAAAAAGCTTAAAAAAACGATAGCTTTTGTGATATTTTAGAAGGTTAGAAGCACTTTTTTATATAGTCTGTGTGGTTTTATAGACAACTTCTATATTCTAATCGCCCAATTGTATCAGACGTAGTAATCTGCCAGATTGCCGATAAAAAATGACCGTTGGTATAATATCATTTGTGAAACCAAACCCAACCGTAGAGTTTTGTATTGTGTTGTTTGATACAGGAGCTTCCTGCATTCATATTCAGGCAAAAATTAAAAACAAATCATGAAAAAACTGCTATTACTTTTCACTATTATTACCTTTCAGCTTGTACAAGCCCAGCAGACTAACCCTCCGGTAGTTCCGGCTACTTCTGCACCAAAAGGCACAGGCAAAATCACTGGCATTGTGCTTGATTCTGCCTCTCGTCAACCAGTTTCTTATGCAACTATCGCTCTTATTAATCAATCTACCAACAAACCAACCGATGGAGCAGTTGCAGACGATAAAGGTCAGTTTTCACTCAATAAAATACCGGCAGGAAATTACAAAATATCTGTCACGTTTATTGGCTACAAATCTTATGAAAAAGCCAATATCACTATTGCTGAAAAAGGCTCTGATATAAACGTAGGTATTATATCATTACCTGAAGAAACCAAACAACTTCAGGAAGTGACAGTAGTTGGTCAGAAAGACTTGATTGAAGAAAAAGTAGACAGAACAGTTTACAATGCAGAACAGGATAAAACAACCACAGGTGGTGATGCAACTGATGTGTTGAAAAGAGTTCCGATGCTGAGTGTAGATATGGATGGAAACGTATCAATGCGGGGAAGTTCTAATATCAAAGTATTAATTAACAACAAACCTTCTACCATCACTGCAGGTAGTGTGGCAGATGCATTGAAACAAATACCAGCTGACCAAATTAAATCTGTTGAAGTCATTACCTCTCCTTCTGCCAAGTATGATGCTGAAGGCTCAGGTGGTATTATCAATATTATTTTGAAAAAGAATAATATGAAGGGCTTGACACTAAATATAGATGGAAGTGCCGGAGCAAGAGGTAGCAATCTTGGCTTAAATGGAAGTTATCGCAAAGGGAAATTGGGGGTTTCGTTAGGTGGTTTTGGGAGAGCTAATTATAATGTAAAAGGAGAATTTGATAACAGCCAGACAACCAGAAACATAGACTCACTGGGCACACTGCTTTCTGAATCAGTTACAGGGCAAACGGCTTCTACTCGTCAGGCTGGCATTTTCGGCAGATATAATCTTGGTTTTGATTATGATATTGACAAAAACAACTCGATTACAGCCTCTGTACAATATGGCTTACGTAACCAGAATAGTTATCAGGACAGATTATTTTCAAATACAATAACAACAGACTCAAAGGGGACTACTCAATCCAGCAACTACAGAGATGTAAATACCAAAGACCTTTCAGGAACTGTGGACGTAAGCTTGAATTACCAGCACCTTTTTAAAAAACCACAGCAAGAATTTAGCATCCTGACTTTATATAGTCGTAATAACAGAACTAACGACTTTTATAATAATTACCTGACAGCCACAGATTTTTCTACTTACAGCCGATTGAAAAATGAAAATGAAAGTTATAATCAGGAAATAACTGTTCAATTAGATTATCAGACACCTATCGGCAAAACACAAATGGTAGAATTTGGAGGGAAAGAAATTATGAGACAGGTTTCAAGTGCTTATAAGTATTTTTCTACTGACAGCACCGGAAATTTTGTTGAATTGAATACTGCATCAACGCCTAGCAATAAGTTTAACTATAATCAAAATATTACAGCAGGCTATCTTTCTTATACGCTTACTACTGCAAAAAAAGTCAGTTTGAAAGTAGGAGGACGCTATGAATATACAACTATTGCTGCTAATTTTCAAAATACTACTGAAACTGTTAATATTGACCCATATGGAATCTTGGTGCCAAGTGTTAACCTTTCTAAAAGGCTAAAATCAGGAAGTACTATTAAATTATCATATAACTATCGTATTCAACGACCTTCCATACAATTCCTGAATCCTAACGTTCAGCAATCTAACCCTTTGAGCAAGAGTGTTGGTAACCCCGAACTTGATCCTGAAAAAACAAACAACTTCGAATTGGGATATAGTACCTTCATCAAAAGCATTGTATTGAATGTATCAGCCTTTGCCCGTATGACTGGTAATGCTATTCAGGCTGTAAGATCTAGCGAAAATGCTGTAATCTCTACCACTTATCAGAATATAGGTCAGGAAAATGCTTATGGATTAAATACTTTCATTGGTATTAATTCAGGCAAGCTTTCGCTGAATGGTGGTGGCGATATATACTTTGCAGATTTGAAAAATAATAACTCTGATTTTCGCTACAATGCCAGCAATCAGGGTTGGGTATATAGCCTGAGAGCTTTTGGTGGTTATAGTTTTTCAAACGGATGGGGATTACAGCTTTTCTCTTTCTATCGGGGAAGACAGGTGCAACTTCAAGGTTATCAGGGAGGATTTGGTACATATAGCCTGAGTGTAAGAAAAGAATTTAATCAGAAAAAAGCCAGTCTTGGTTTTGGTGCAGAAAATTTCTTCTCTACCCATATGAAAATCAATACCAAGTTAGAATCTCCACTTGTAAGCCAGAGAAGTACTAATACCATGTATAACATGAATTTTAAAGTTACTTTCAGCTACAGAATAGGTAAAATGACTTTTGATACAGGCAAACGCAAAAAATCTGTTAATAATGATGACCTGAAAGAAGGTGATGGAGGTGGACAAGATAACAACCAAGGTGGCAATAATGGTGGAGGAAACAATGGAGGAGGAAGACGCAGACAATAAAATAACGGCTTATACTGTTATAAAAGCTGCTGAATAACACGAGAAAGAGGGAGTTGAAAAGAGAAAAAAGTACAAATTATATCTCATTTTCGAAATTAATAACCGGCTGTGACTTTCTTTTTCTCTGTTTTCAGCATATAAGTCTATAATTTGAAAACGGATATTAAAAGAAAGTTATTGGTGAAAAAATTTAATTTTGTATAAACAAATCATTTTTTCAAACCAATTTTTACTTATGAGACTAAATCAATTAAAATCAGGGCTTTTAGCTTTTAGCCTTGCAGTATTGTGCTTTGTGGTTAATGCCTGTGGACAGGATAAATCTTCCCGTCCATCGCCTCCGGCTACAGCTACAGGTACAATTAATGGAACTACTGTAACTATTAACTATAGCCAGCCTTCTGTAAAAGGAAGAAAAATCTGGGGTGGAGTAGTACCTTACGGACAGGTGTGGCGTTCGGGTGCTAACGAAGCTACTACCATTGAATTTTCAAAGGATGTAAAAGTAGAAGGGGCAACATTACCTGCCGGTAAGTATGGATTTTTTACATTGCCTGGTGAAAATGAGTGGGTAATTATTTTTAATAAAGTATCAGATCAATGGGGAGCATTCAAATATGATGCCGCTCAGGATGCTTTGAGAGTAAAGGTGAAACCCCAAACCTCTAAAGCCTCTAACGAAAAATTGCTTTACACCATTGATAAAAGTAAGGTAAACCTGTTTTGGGAAAATCTTGAAGTGAGTTTTTCTGTAAAATAAGCCTGTAAGCACTTACAGAAGCAAGAAGCCTCTTTGGTAGTTACCAGAGAGGTCTTTTTGTATTAATACCAATCATATATTTATTTTAAGAAACTTAAATCTGAAAAATATGGACTATAAAGGAGCTGGTGGTACAAGTGGTGGGGCTGGTAAATTTGTCATAGGGTTACTTATGTTTATGGTTGGCATATATCTGCTTCTCAAAAACATTAATGTATCCAATAGTTTTTCGTTAGGCTATGGTATTTTTAATGCAGGTGGTTTTTCGGTTACTTCTGGTATGATACTAATTCCTTTTATATTAGGTGTAGGGATGATTTTTTTTAACTACCGCAATATCATAGGTTGGGTGCTGGCTGCTGGTTCAATAGCCTTATTCATTATAGGTATTATAACCAGTATTCACTTTAGTCTGAATTATATGTCTTCTTTCGATTTGATAATGATACTGGTTTTAATGGTTGGTGGACTTGGCTTATTTCTCAGTTCATTACGAAGCAGCCGTTAATTACTATATCCATTCTGCTATCATTTTTTCTGAGATAGCCCATAGTTTTTGGGCTATCTGTGTATCATAGCTAATCGACGAACTGTTTGCAGACCTACATTTAATAAAATATTTTCCTGAAATACCCTCTACTTTAGGTTCTGATGCCAGAAATATACTGGTAGCAGCCCCTTTTTCCGGAGTAAGCAAAAATGGCTTTCCGAATACCTGAAAGAAAGCATTTGTCAGAAAATTAGTACGCCCCACTCCTGTAGCCACCACTCCCGGATGCAGTGCATTTACTGTAATATGGGTGCTTTTAAGCCTGTTTGCCAGTTCATAAGTAAAATAAATCTGAGCCAGTTTAGAATTTCCGTAAGCCATTAATGGCTGAAAACCACGCTTTAACTCCAGATTATCAAAGTTCAGCTTGCCCCACTCATGTCCGTCAGAAGACACATTTATAATTCGGGCAGAAGAACTGTTTTTAAGTTCTTCTAATAATAAACGGGTAAGCAGAAAGTGAGAAAGATAGTTGATGCCAAAGTGTGATTCATGCCCGTCCCTGGTTTCGCTGCGTTGCATATATAATACTCCGGCATTATTAATTAATACATCCAGACGATTAAAACGCTTCTTAAACTCCTGTGCAGCCAAACTAACGGTTTTCAAATCGGCAAGGTCTGCTATAAGAAAATCTGTACCTGTATTGCCTGTCGTCTTTCTGATTTCGTTACATAAATCCTCTCCCTGTTCTTTATTCCGGCATATTGCTATGATATGAGCCCCCATTTTTGCCAAAGCCAGGGCTGTTGCTTTGCCAATGCCAGAACTTGCACCTGTGATTAATACAATTTTATCTTTCACGACTTTCAGTAATTAAAATAAACATTCAAATTAAAATCTTTTTGTATTTTCAATCATAGTGAGTAACTTATTTATTTCATAAATTTGCAGCTAATTTTTTATAATTCTATAAAAACCCTCCGTCTGAAACGGAGTAGCTGTTAGTATATGAAACCTTTTCAAATTCTGCTCTATTATTGCTATACGCAAATAGAAGACCCTGAAGAGTTCAGGGAAAAACATCATCTTTTCTGTATTGAAAACAACATTCTGGGAAGAATTATTGTTGCCCGGGAAGGCTTAAATGGTACTGTTTCTGGTACTAAAGAAGCTTGTCAGGCATACATGGCTCATCTTAAATCTGATATACGATTTGCAAATATTGATTTTAAGATAGACGACTCTGACATTCATGCCTTTCAAAAATTACACGTAAGGGTAAAACCCGAAATTGTACACTCTGGCTTACATACTGTTAATCCCAATAAAAAAACTGGCAAACACCTGAGTCCGGCTGAATTTAAGGCATTTAAAGATAATGAGGATGTGGTTTTATTGGATGTTCGGTCAGATTATGAGCATAAGGTAGGTAAATTTAAAAACGCAATAACCCTTGATATTGAAAATTTTCGTGATTTCCCAGACAAAATCAATGAGTTGGAGCAATACAAAGGCAAGCATATTGTAACATACTGTACAGGTGGTATTAAATGCGAAAAAGCCAGTGCCTTTCTGCTCGAAAAAGGTTTTGAAAACGTGTATCAGTTACATGGGGGTATTATTAAATATGGCATTGAAGAAGGTGGCGAAGACTTTGAAGGCAAGTGTTACGTATTCGACAATCGTGTGGTGGTAGATGTAAATACGGTAAACCCAAAAATTATTTCAAGTTGTTTTGTATGTGGTGATACCTGCGACCGCATGGTAAATTGTGCTAATCCAGAATGTAATAACCATGTACCTATCTGTGAAAAATGTGGCTGGGAACTTGAAGGAGCCTGCTCAGAAGCCTGCCGTCATCATCCTGAGAAGCGTGAATATGATGGCACAGGTTATTATGCCAAAACAATGAATGGCTATAATCCTTACATTGGACTTCAAAGAAACAAGCCTTCTAAAATTAGTGCAGAAGATTTGAAACCTAAATAAAATAATTTAGTTTTATATAAAAATAGTACAATAAAAGGGCTAAGGGCAGGTATAGAGGTAAAATATTTCTTTCTGAACCCAGCCTTTTTATTTGATTTATCATCTTCTTAATAGAAAAAGTAGTTTTTCTGAATCGGTATATACTGACATGCTTCACTACAAAACTTATGAATTAAATCCGGAAAGTGATTGGGTAATATTCATTCATGGGGCAGGGGGTAGCTCATCAATCTGGTTTCGGCAACTGAAAGAATTTTGTCAGCATTTTAATGTATTGATGCTTGACTTGCGGGGACATGGAGGCAGCAAAGATTTCTTTGAAAAGTATGTAAAAGATGACTATACCTTTGAAGATGTGAGTCGTGATGTGCTGGAAGTAATTGACTTTCTGAAAATTAAATCGGCACATTTCATCGGTATTTCACTGGGTTGTATCATTATCAGGACAATAGGAGAAATGTCGCCTGAACGTATCAAATCAATGGTTTTGGGTGGGGCTATTATTCGTCTCAATATCCGGTCTAATTTTTTGATGCAGTTCGGAAATCTGGTGAAAAGATTTGTACCATTTATGTGGCTTTATGGTCTTTTTGCATGGGTGATTATGCCTAAAAAACGCCACGAAAAATCTCGTTCTTTATTTATTCAGGAAGCCCGGAGACTGGCACAGAAAGAATTTATACGTTGGTATCAGCTTACAGCAGAAGTAAATCCGTTGCTTAAATACTTTCGTGAAAAAGACATCAACATTCCTACCTTGTATGTAATGGGCGAAGAAGACTATATGTTTTTGCCACCTGTTAAAGTGATAACTACCCGACATAAATCTGCCACTCTCGAAATCCTGACCAATTCAGGACATGTTGTGAATGTAGATCAACCTGAAAAATTCAATGAAGTAAGTATAAATTTTATCAAAAATCATTTTTAAATAAGCAACCTAAATTACCAGGCAGTTAACTATATAAACTTTATATTTACTAAAATAACAGAAGCTATTTTAGTAACGTTATTGAAGTATATTTAAGGATTAATCAAAGAAAAATACTGTCAGGTGCTTATGAGATTTGTACTTACTCTCTTTGTGTTGCTATCTGTTATCAACAAACAATGCCATAGCAACCAGACTTTATGGAAGAATCCTGAAATTGTGTGTGAACTGAAAGAAAAAGAAAAGCCTGTGAAAAGGTTTCCTGAAACAACAGAAGCTGTTAATGCTTATAAAATGGCTGATTTTGGGAAAAGAATGAACGAAAAGTTTGCTAAGTCTGGTATGACCGTAAAGGAAGCAAAAACCTTATACAAGATTCTTTTTCTAAATAATTTCCTAACCAAAGGCTCTTACGGGATGCCTTCCGGCAATGAAATTCAGATATCTGTAGAAGAATATTTTAAGAGAATAGCTATTTTGAAAATTACTGAAACTGAATACGAAATATATTATAAATATGCCTCTTGTGGAACAAATTATGACTATCTGAAAATAGTAATAGAAAATCAAAAAATTACCAGAACCCAAACCATAGAAGCCTGGAAAGGCACTTATCCCTGCTAATAGATCAAAACAGTAACCCCGATTACTCTATGAAAAACATTACTCTCTCCATTATTTTGGCTGTCTTATTACCGGCTTCCGTTTTGATAGCCCAGCAAAAACCTTTATATAAGGATGAGCAAATAGCCCGACAAAAGGCTTTAAGTAAAGAACTCACTGAAAAATATACCGAAAACTATAACAAAGCTCTGGCTCTGGCACGCAAAAATGGTTGGGTAATTTACGAAAAATCAAAGAATGGCAGAGTATTGGTGCTGGCTGGTGTTACTGAAACCAACCAGCCTATTTATCATATTTCTGATAACAATACCATAGCTGCATCTACAACACGTACAGATGCTTTGTATACAGGTGGGAGCCTGGGTCTTAATCTGAATGGAGGAAGCACTAAAATGAATGGCAGACTTGCTTATTGGGAAGCAGCCGGAGGACCACTGAAAACACATCAGGAATTTGGAAGTCGTATTACTCAGATGGATTCACCAAGTAATACGGCTGAAGAACATGCCACCCATGTGGCAGGTACCTTGATAGCTGCCGGTACTAATCCAGTAGCAAGAGGAATGGCATGGGGAGCTACCCTTAAAGCCTGGGATGCAACCAGTGATGTTTCTGAAATCACTGCTGCTGTTGCCGGAAATGGCGGTATTTTGCTTTCTAATCACTCTTATGGAGATATAGCTGGCTGGTATTATAATGGAGACCGTGCCGGCACAACACAATGGGAATGGTGGGGCGATGATAATATAAGTACTACAGAAGATTATAAGTTTGGATTTTATAACTCAAAAGCCAGTGATTTAGACAAAATATCATATAATGCTCCTAATTATCTGTTTGTAAAATCTGCTGGCAATTTCCGTAATAGTAGCGGACCAACTGCCGGAACAGCTTATTATCTTCAAAGAACAAATACTACCAGTACTATAACACGTAATTCCAACGGTATTTTTGGTAACATTTCTACTTATGGTACAGCTAAAAATATTTTATCAGTTGGTGCTGTTTACTCTATTCCTACGGGTTATAATGTGCCCACAGATGTTGAATTATCAGATTTTAGCAGCACCGGACCTACGGATGATGGCAGAATTAAACCCGACTTAGTAGCCGTAGGGGTTAATGTCACTTCAACAAGCAATGCCAGTAATACTTCTTACGAAAGCTTGAGTGGCACTTCCATGTCATCCCCTAATGTAACGGGCAGTCTTTTTCTGTTGCAAGAGCACTATGCAAATCTGAAAAGTGGAGCATTTATGAGATCTGCTACACTTAAAGGAGTAGCGATTCATACTGCAGAAGAAGCTGGACCTGGTCCTGGTCCTGATTATACATTTGGTTGGGGATTATTAAATACTGCAAAAGCAGCTCAGGTTATCAGTAATTCTGGCAATAATCATCTTTTAGAAGAACGTAACCTTGCCCAGGGAGAAACTTACAGTTTTCAGGTAATAGCATCGGGCAATGGACCATTGAAAGGAACTATCTCATGGACAGACCCAGAGGCTACTGCTTTTGCTGCAACAGCTGCCAATCTTAACAATCGTACTCCTAAATTAATTAATGACCTGGATATCAGAATTTCAGATGGAAGCACAGATTATTTGCCCTGGGTACTGGATTTTAACAATCCAGCCAATGCTGCTACAACAGGTGATAATATTCGGGATAATGTAGAACAGGTTTTGATTGCAGAGCCTGTTCCCGGTAAAACTTATACGGTCACAGTTAAACATAAAGGGAATTTAAAAAATAGTAGCCAGCCCTACTCACTTATTATGAGTGGCATTGGTGGAAAAACATATTGTGCTTCTGCTCCGTCTGCTACAGGAACAGTGAGAATAGCAAACTTCTCCTTCGGAACTATCAACAATACATCTCCTAATAATTGTACAACTTACTCAGATTATACTAATGTAGCAGGTACAATTTATGTTATCAAGCAGGCTCAGAATCTTAGTGTGCAGGTAGCAAATTGTAATGGAAATATTGACAAGATTGTTAAAGTATTTATAGATTATAATTCTGATGGTGATTTTGAGGATACAGGAGAGTTGCTTGCAACTTCTGGGGTAATTAATGGAGAAAGTACATTTTCAACACCTATTGTCTTCCCTGATAATGTCACTTACGGTAATACCCTCCGTATGAGGGCGATAGTAGTAGCTACTAACTCTGCGTCTTCTGTAACTTCGTGTGGCAATTACCCTAACGGCGAAACAGAAGACTATAAGATTGTAGTGGCACGTCCTAAAATAGATATTGAAATGGCGGAGTTGGTAGCTCCTGCCACATCAGTTTGTGCTACTCCAACTCAAAATGTTGTAGTAAGATTAAGAAACAACGGTTTAGATACACTCTCTGGTTTTTCTGTCAATGTTGTGGTGAAGGATGGAGCTACCATTATTAAAAATTTTCAGACTACCTATAAGTTTAAACTACCACCTGTGTCACAGGATGACTATGATTTATCTTCTTTTTTCTCAACAGAAACAGGGAAGACTTACACTTTTGAAATGAGTGTAACGGCTACCGGTGATCAGGATAACACCAATAATACACTGAATATATCCCGTACTATATCCAGCCCTACAACACTTCCGTCAGGTCTTAGTGCTCTTATATGCGGAAATGATGCTTTTCTGAGTAGTACTTCTCCCAGTACCGACGGTACTATATTCTGGTATGATGCAGCCAGCAACGGTAATTTGCTGGGAATAGGTAATCAGGTGACTACTCTGACAAAACCATCAAATAATACTTATTATGCTGCTCTTAATGATTTCAGAGCAAGTTTTGGTGCTAAAGATAAATATGTGTACTCTGGTGGAAGTTATGCAGGCAACTTTGGACCACAGCCGTTAATTTCTACCAAGGTGCCGTTGGTAATAGAAAGTGCAAGACTTTACATCGGTAATTCAGGTCTTATTCGTTTCCTGGTAGTACCAATGGATGAAAGTGAATTGATTTCAGATGTAATTCTGGATGTAACGGCTACACGAGCTACTCAGAGTCCGAACATAATAGAAAGTGGTTCACAGGCAGGGCAGCTGACCGATGACCCTAATGATCAGGGTGCTGTATATGCTTTAAACCTTAAAATACCTAAGCCCGGAGATTATAAAATTCTGATTCAGTATGGAAATGGAGCATCTATTTATCGAAGTAATAATGGTGTTGCTAATTTTCCATTTGAAATACCGGGAGTAATTAAAATGAAAGGGTCTCTCTTTCAACGCAGTGCTACTCAGACGGATACTCTTACTACAGCTTATTATTACCTCTATAATATGCAGGTAAAGGCTTTGGATTGTGCGGGACCTCGTGCTTCTGTAGTTGCCACAACTAACCCAGACCCGGCTCCTTCTGCTACGCTTACAGGTGGTGGGGTATTTTGTTCAAGTGAAAATTATGCTTTAAACATTGCTCTTACAGGTACTCCTCCCTGGAATTTGACTTATACTGATGGCACCAACTCAGTAACTGTTAATAATATAACCACTTCGCCTTATACTGTCAAGCCAGATAAGAGTGGTTCTTATAAAGTAACTGCATTATCTGATTCAAAAAGCTGCAAAACGTTTAAAACATCCGGAGTAGCTAATTTTACAATTACAACCAGCCAGAAAGCCACCATTACAGTTACCAACGGATTTACACTTACGGCATCCAAAGGGTCTGCATATACCTGGTATCTCAATGGAAAAGCTCTTTCTTATATTACTCAGCAAATCGTAGCCACAGCCATTGGCAAATACTCAGTAGAAGTAGTAGGTGATAACCCAAATTGTCCGGTTTCCCGCTCTGATGAGGTTAATATAACCGTAGCAGCAGCCGAACCTGAACTTGAAGAAGGACTGGAAATTTCACCAAACCCATCCACTGGTCAGTTTAATCTGAAAATCAATACTGCTTTCCCGGTTATCAAAGGAATACAGGTAAAAAATGTACTGGGACAAACTATAAAAACGATAGCCATATCTAAAAATAATCCATCTGAAATGTTAATAGACCTGACAGGAACAAGCAGTGGCATTTATTTCCTTTCTGTAGAAACCAGTAATAAAACCGTCACGAAACGTTTAATTAAACAATAGTGTTGTAAAAAGATATTAAAAATAAAAGTTTATGTTGGAAAATATTATCATTGCAGGCTTGTTTGTTGGAGCTTTGGGTTATGTAGGAAATATCATTCGCAGAAGTTTTGAAAAGAAAGAATCTGGCTGTGCAAAAGGTTGTGGTACTTGTGCCGTATCTAATACCTCTTTACAAAAACCAATGTAATTTCTCTTTTTTATTTAACGTGAGTTCGGGATAAAAAAGGTGGGGGGGATGCAACAGCAGCGTGAACTAACCCGAAATCCTTACGAAAATGATAAGAGACTTAGAGGTTTCGGGTTAGTTTTTGCTGTGGCTGCCTTTTTTTGCTTACTTTTTTGGGCATACAAAAAAGTAAGAAGGTCTTTGAATGAGGAAATGTGAGCAATTAGTTAAAAACAAAATTCAAATATTTGATAATCAACGATTTAATGTGTAGTCTAATCCCGAACTCACGTTATTTACTTTCTACTGGCGACCCAGATTAAAGTAAAGACTTGCCCGCAGCACTATCGGAATATCACTGATACCAAATAATCCACCATAGGGAGTAACTTTTTTGATATAATTGAGATTATAAAGTATTGTAAAGCTTCTGAAACCTCCGTTGCTCATACTATTGGTAGTAATTCCTACCAGTGGATTGACAAGCAATTGCCTTTTAGAAGGGTCAAGGTTATCAAAACCTTCTTCTGATACCGCATTCATTACTTCCATCTCGCCGTGCAAGCCTATGCCTTTGAATAAAATAAACTGGCTTACCACTCTGCCTCCCCAGATATTGGCATCAGTTTTATAAATCTGACCAGTTTGAGTATTGGTTAGGCTCCATTGATAAAACATATATAAAGGACCTGCCGAAACATTAAATCTTTCAGAAATCTGATAGCCACCTGTCAGTGAACTATATATAGAAAGACCACCATAACCAAAACCTGGCGTAAGTGTAATACCTGCAAAGGTTTTGTTCCAGTCAAAATTTCCTTTTTTTCCTGAGTTATCTCTTCGCTGGTAAATAGGTCTGTCCTGTGCCTGTAAAGAAAAATGTAGAACTAATAAAATAATAAAAACACAAAATCTGCAAACAGTTTTCATAAGTAAGAGTTAGAAGGGTGAATGCTTTTTTTATTTTTATAAAAATGCAAAGTTTATAAAATTGAGATAAATATTATGTTTTTTTCTATACAAACGACTGTAAAGCAGGATTATTTAACAGTTTCCCGGAATTTTGGAAAAGATTTGTTTGTGGCACTCAGCCCGCCCTTTCCACCAGTAAAACTATTGCGATTTGATGGAAATCAAAAAGGCAATGAAGTACATATAGAACTCAACTTTTTGCTTTTCAGGCAAAAATGGATAAGCCTAATCACCTCTGACTATGCAGATGAAAATGAAATTAATTTTGTGGATGAAGGAACAAAAACGCCTTTTTTCTTAAAATACTGGCATCACAAGCACCGAATCATCCGGCACAACAATGCTGCCATCATTAAAGATGAAATCACATTTAATACGCCATTTATTGTTTTTGACTGGCTGATGTTTCCAGTCATGTATTGTCAGTTTCTCTATCGAAGACCTATCTATAAAAAGTATTTCAGCAAATAAAATACTTTATTGATTACCGAGTGCTGCCAGATACTTAACAAGTAACCGTTTTGCTACGGGCAGTAAGGTCTCATCCAGAGGATATCCTGACCGGCATTCAATCAGGTATGTTGCCGGATTAGGCAGATTTTTATTACGACGTATAAGATCAAGCTTTATATTCTCAAATGTATTGGTGATGGTGTATGTCACAGATTCCAGGTAAGTAGTGTGGATTCCTCGGAATCTTTCTGTAGTATTTTCAAAAATAGTTACCTGATACTGATAGACTTGAGTAGTATTAGTACCTGCTGTGTAAATAAAAAAATAACCAATATCAGGTAACAAAGGCGATAAGCCAATGGGTGAAATACTCATACTGTCTTCAACGATTTCATAAATTTCTTTACCTTCTTCTACCCTTTTTTGTATTTGAGGAAGTGAGTAGCTGATAATTTCTTCTAAAAAACACATCAGATCATCATCTTTCACAATTTGCTCATAAGAAAAAGTCAGTTGCTCAAAATCTGCTTTAGACATAATCTTAGGAAACTGATCATAAATCAGTTGCTTATTATCTTTCAGAGTCTTTAGATTTTGATAATGAAATATAAGGTCTGAAAGAAATGGATAAAGTTTAGTCTGGTCAAAGTATGAGCGTACCTCTTGCAGGTAAGCCATTAATATGTATTTCTTATACTCAAAATCAATTAACCCGGAGGTGATCCAGTTTTTATCTAGCGTTTTCATGGTATTATAAAATTTATAATGATTTTACGGATATTTTTCTTTTTACCTGTATATTATTTGGTGTATTAAAGATATAATAGTTTTTTGTTTCGTAAAATAGCAATTATTAGCAAATTATAAAAACACAAAAAATGATATTAGAAAGTAAATCGGATGATTAGACCGACAAATCACGACAGAATTTGCAGGTCGTAAATTTTACCATATTGAACAATCCGAAGGTTAAAAGCTATGAGCGTTGAGGATTGCAACTATAATTCAATGGTTACAAAGACTGTTGCTTATGGCTGGCTTAGTAAGAGATTATCTAAAAATTTTATTTGTTAAATTTCAAAAAAATCAAACTGTCATTCTGAAAATCTATTATCCTTGCTTTTACTTTTTGGCTTGATTTAGAGTAAAAGCATCAGCTTTTGAGCCAGCTTTGTAGGTAATAGAAAAAAAAGTCAAGAAATTCCTAATGACTATCATCTGTACAAAGCCTGTCTATACTCACAGGAATTTCATACCTACACTCTTTTTTAATTACTAATGTTTGAAAAAATTACTAAACAATCCATTAAGTACGAATTTGAACAATAAAATACACTCGAAAAATCTCTTACTTTTTCAATATGAAGTAAAAAATATTTATTTTAAGATTAAAATGACTACTATGACAAATAATTTAAAATATTTTGTTCCTTTTCTTCTTTTGTTGGCTTCTGTATTTATAATGGGAGGCTTTATTTATTTGTATCCTTCATTTTTAGACAGATTAATGTGTTATTTCGGAATTGAAAATGATATGACCAGTAAAGGACAATTTGGAGATATGTTCGGAGCTATCAATGCTTTTTTCTCTGGCATTACTTTGGCAGGATTAGTAAGTATAAGGACAAAAATAACCGAAATTTATTTTTATCTTTGTTTGATGGGACGTAAAAGTAAACATATAATTTTGACAGATGAAGAAAGAAGGCGTTTGGAAGAAGGCTATAAACAAGGGACA